>Ga0160457_1000061_pt1 | contig 174326 bp, 165 predicted proteins | sample HID1972M_E6MG_FD_108242 | JGI IMG/M metagenome (GOLD analysis project Ga0160457, IMG submission 108242) | Enriched pill bug-associated microbial communities from UW Madison campus, WI, USA - HID1972M_E6 MG | ecosystem: Host-associated > Arthropoda: Insects > Digestive system > Unclassified ...
GCCCCCCGCCATGCCCGTCCCGACACCGCCCCCCGCCATGCCCGTCCCGACACCGCGCCGCCGGCCGTGCCCGTCCCGATGCGGCATCTCCACCGCGCGACGGATGCCGTGAGCCGGACTCCCCCGTACGTTGGGGGGATGACCGCTCCGCTCCCGCACCGCCGCCTCGGTGACGCCGCGACGCGCAACGACGTGTGGCTCGCCGTGCTCCTGCTGGTCGCGGCGATCCTCAGCACGGCGCTCGGGCAGATCGCCGGCATCTACGGCGAGGACAGTCCTGACCTCGCCTGGGGCATCGTGTATTCGGCGGCTCTGACGCTGCCGCTGGCGCTGCGCCGCCGGCATCCCGAGGTCGTTCTCGTCGTCGTCGCACTCGCGTTCTTCGTCGGCGTCTCGGTCCGCATCCCCGAGATGTACGTCGGCAACATCGCCCTGTTCATCGCCATGTACACGGTGGGCGCGTGGGTCCGCGACCGGCGGCGGGCGACGCTCGTCCGGCTGATCGTGATCGCCGGGATGTTCGCGTGGCTGCTGGTCACGACGTTCCAATCGGCGACCGGAGGCGACGACGAGGTGCTGTCGCGGGCCGGGCTCTTCTCGCCGTTCGCCGCGTTCATCCTCCTGCAGTTCCTCGTCAACGCGGCGTTCTTCGGTGGTGCGTACTTCTTCGGCGAGCGGGCATACGCGGGAGCGCACGAGCGCGCAGCCCTGGAGGAGCGCACCGTCGAGCTCGAGCGGGAACGCGAGCTCACCGGCGCTCAGGCGGTCGCCCTCGATCGCGTGCGGATCGCACGCGAGCTGCACGATGTCGTCGCCCATCACGTGTCGGCGATGGGCGTGCAGGCCGGCGCCGCGCGCACGGTGCTCGACCGCGATCCCGCCGCGGCGCGGACCGCGCTCGCCGGCGTCGAGGGCTCCGCCCGGTCCGCGCTGGAGGAGCTGCGACACCTGCTCGAGACGCTGCGCACCCCCGACGCCGACGCTCCCGGCGGGTCGACGCTGCGCCTGGCGGCGCTGCCCGACCTCGTCGCGCACGCGTCGGCCAACGGGCTGCCGACGACGCTGACGGTCGTCGGCGAACCCGTCGACGCCTCGGAGCTCGTGCAGGTGAACCTGTACCGCATCGCCCAGGAGGCGCTGACCAACGCGCGCCGGCACGGTGGTCCGGGCGCGGCGGCGGACGTCCGCGTCCGGTACGCGGACTCCTCGATCGAGCTGGAAGTCGCCAACACCGGCCGGGTGCGGCTCGGCGGCCCTGCCGGCCTCGGACTGGTCGGCATGCGCGAGCGCGCCGCCGCGTCGGGCGGGACGATCGAGCTCGGACCGCGCGAGCGCGGCGGCTTCCTCGTACGGGCGACGATTCCGCTCGGTGGCGACCGGGATGCCGGCGGCTCCGCGATGCAGGCGGCGGAGACGCTCGCATGACCGTACGCGTGCTGCTCGTCGACGACCACGCCGTCATGCGGGCCGGGTTCCGGATGATTCTCGAGTCCGCCGGCGACATCGCCGTCGTGGGCGAGGCGGGGACCGGGGTCGAGGCCGTGACCGCGGCGTCCTCGCTGCAGCCGGACGTGATCTGCATGGACGTGCAGATGCCCGACATGGACGGGATCGAGGCGACGCGACGCATCGTCGCCGATCCGAGCGTGTCGGCGGCCGTGGTGATCGTGACGACGTTCGATCGGGACGACTACCTCTTCCAGGCCCTGTCGGCGGGGGCGAGCGGATTCCTGCTGAAGAACGCGGGCCCCGAGGAACTCGTCTCCGCCGTGCGCGTTGCGGCAGCGGGCGATGCGCTGCTCGCGCCCGAGGTCACCAAGCGCGTGATCGCGCGGTTCACGGGGACCGGCGCGGCGATCGCCGGTCCTGCCGGGTCGCCCGGTCCTGCCGGTCCTGCCGGGTCGCCCGCGGGGATCGCCGGTCCTGCCGGTCCTGCCGGGTCTGTCGGGTCGCCCGCGGGGACCGCCGGTCCTGCCGGGTCGCACGGCCCTGCCGGGTCGCCCGCGGGGGCCGCCGGGTCTGCCGGGTCGCACGGCCCTGCCGGGTCGCCCGCGGGGGCCGCCGGGTCTGCCGGGTCGCCCGGGGCGCCCGCGCCCGCAGGGACCGCCGGTCCTGTGGCTGCGCCCGCGCCCGCGGGTCCCGCGGGGTCGCCAGTAGTCGCGATGTCGCCGGGGCCCGCGGGGACCGCCGGGGCCCCGCACGATCTCGCGCCGGGGCGGGCCGAGCAGCCCATCGCCGACCTGACCGAACGCGAGGAGGAGGTGCTGCGCCTGCTCGCCCAGGCGCTGTCCAATGCCGAGATCGCGCAGCGCCTGTTCATCGGGGAGGCGACGGTGAAGACGCACGTGTCGAACGTGCTCCAGAAGCTCGGCGCGCGCGACCGCGTCGCCGCCGTCGTCTACGCCCACCGCCACGGGCTGGTCTGACCCGGCCCCGCACCCGCGGCACGCGGGCATAACTCCTCCACTTCACGCCGTGTGATCGATCACACGCGTGATTCGCGCCGTCTGCCGCCGATCGTGGAGGAGTTGCGCACCGGCTCCCTGTCCGCACCCGCACCCGCATCCCTGTCCGCACCCGCACCCGGTCCCGCACCCCAGCCTCGCACCCGCACCCGCACCGGACCCGGCGCCGGGTGCGCCCCCCGGGGTCACGCGGGCATAACTCCTCCACTTCGCGCCGTGTGATCGATCACACGCGCGATTCGCGCCGTCTACCGCCGATAGTGGAGGAGTTGCGCACCGCCACCCCCGGCATCCGCACCCGCATCCCTGTCCGCGCCCGCACCCGCACCCGGACCCGGACCCGCACCCGGTCCCGCACCCCAGCCTCGCACCCGCACACAGCCCCGCACCCAGGCTCGCACCCGGCGCCGGACCCGCCCCCCGGGGTCACGCGGGCATGACTCCTCCACTTCACGCCGTGTGATCGATCACACGCGCGATTCGCGCCGTCTACCGCCGGTTGTGGAGGAGTTGCGCACCGGCTCCCCCGGCATCCGCACCCGCATCCCTGTCCGCACCCGCAACCGCACCCGCACCCGCACCCGGCCACCGGTCCCGCACCCCGACCTCGCACCCGGCACCAGCCCCACCCCCGGCGGCACGCGGGCACAACTCCTCCACTTCGCGCCGTGTGATCGATCACACGCGTGATTCGCGCCGTCTGCAGCCGATCGTGGAGGAGTTGCGCACCGGCTCCCCCGGCGGACGGACGTCGCGATCTCCCCCCGGCGGGGGAGGTTCCCGCGCCGGGGGCTCCCTAGCGTGGAGGTACACCACCGGAGGAGGAGCGCATGCTCGAACTGAGCGGGATCACCAAGAGCTACGGCGGACGCCGCGTGCTCGACGACGTCGGGTTCACCGTCGCAGACGGTCGGCTCACCGGCTTCGTCGGCGGCAACGGCGCGGGCAAGACGACGACCATGCGCATCATCCTCGGCGTCCTCGCCCGCGACGGCGGCGAGGTCGTCCTCGACGGCACGCCCGTCACCGCGGCCGACCGCCGCCGCTTCGGCTACATGCCCGAGGAGCGCGGGCTCTACCCGAAGATGCGCGTGCTCGAGCACATCGTCTACCTCGCCCGCCTGCACGGGTTCACCAGGGCCGACGCCGCGACGCGCGCCACGGCGCTGCTCGAGGAACTGGGGCTCGGCGAGCGGCTGAACGACAACATCGAGACCCTGTCGCTGGGCAATCAGCAGCGCGCTCAGATCGCGGCCGCGCTCGTCCACGACCCGCGCGTGCTGATCCTCGACGAGCCGTTCTCGGGCCTCGACCCCCTCGCGGTCGACGTCGTCGCCGGCGTCCTGCAGGCCCGCGCCGCGCAGGGCGTGTCGGTGCTGTTCTCGTCGCACCAGCTCGACGTCGTCGAGCGGTTGTGCGACGACCTCGTCATCATCGCGGGCGGAACGATCCGCGCCGCCGGCCCCCGCGAGGGGCTGCGCTCCCAGCACGCGACCCGCCGGTTCGAGCTCGTGTCGGGCGGCGACGCCGGCTGGCTGCGCTCCGAGCCGGGCGTCGAGGTGCTCGAGTTCGACGGCGGCTACGCCCTGTTCGACGCCGACAGCGACGAGACCGTCCAGCGGGTCCTCCGCGACGCGGTCGCCCGCGGCGACGTCGCGAGCTTCACCCCTCGCCATCCTTCCCTCGCCCAGATCTTCAAGGAGGTCATCCAGTGAACTCCCGCGCCACCACCCCCGCACCCACCCGCGCCACCACGCCCGCATCCAGCCCCGCCTTCGCGCAGAGCGTCTGGCTCGTCACCGAGCGAGAGGTCGGCTCGAAGCTGCGCAGCAAGGCATTCGTCATCTCGACGGCGATCCTGTTCGTCATCGCGCTCGCCTGTGTGTTGTGGGGCGGGTTCGCCGCGCAGAGCGGCACCAGCTACCCGGTCGCGGTGACCCCCGAGACCTCCGCCGTCACGGCCGAGCTGGGTGAGGCGGTCGAGGTCACCGAGGTCGCGACCGCCGACGAGGCTCGCGAGCTCGTGCGCTCGGGCGATGTCGACGCGGCGCTCGTCCCCGGCGGCGCGGAGCCGTTCGGCTACACCCTCGTCGGCGACGAGCGGGTCTCGACCACTCTCATCGGGATGCTCAGCATCGCGCCACAGGTCGAACTGCTCACGCCCGACGCAACCGACGGCTTCCTCCGGTACATCGTGGCGCTCGGCTTCGGGCTCATCTTCTTCATGGCCGCGCTGACCTTTGGGTCGACCATCGCGCAGAGCGTCGTCGAGGAGAAGCAGACGCGCGTGGTCGAACTGCTGATCTCGGCGATCCCGACGCGGGCGCTGCTGGCCGGGAAGGTGCTCGGCAACACGATCCTCGCGATGGGACAGATCATCGGCCTCGCCGCGATCGCCGTCATCGGACTCACGGTCACAGGTCAGAGCGAGCTGCTCACGGGCCTCGGCGCACCGCTGGTCTGGTTCGGGGTCTTCTTCCTGTTCGGCTTCATCCTGCTCGCGTCGCTGTTCGCCGCCGCGGCGGCGATGGTCTCGCGCCAGGAGGACATCGGGTCGACCACGACGCCGCTCACGTTCCTCGTGATGGCGCCGTACTTCCTCGTGATCTTCTTCAACGACAACCCGCTGGTGCTGACGGTCATGTCGTACGTGCCGTTCTCCGCTCCGGTCGGGATGCCGGTGCGCATCTTCCTCGGCGAGGCGCAGTGGTGGGAGCCCCTGCTCTCTCTGGCCGTGCTCCTCGCCACGTGCGTGGCGGCGATCGTCCTCGGCGCGAAGATCTACGAGAACTCGCTGCTGCGGATGGGCGCGCGCGTGAAGCTGTCGGAGGCGCTCAAGGCGTAGCCGCGTTCGGCATCGGCGAGCCCTCCTCGACCAGCACCGACAGGACGTTGCCGGCGGGATCGCGGAACCAGGCGATGTCGGGTCCGCCGTTGCCGCGCGCGATGCCGCGTTCGTCGGTGCCGAAGTCGGGATCGTCGTAGATTTTCGTGCGGACGCCGGCGGCGTTCAGCGCGTCGACGGCCGACTCGATGTCGTCGACGAGAAGGTTCAGCACGGTGAAGGTCGCCGGCACGTGATCGTCCTTCGGGTAGGCGATCACGTGCCATCCACCGGGCATCGTGATGTCGAGGATCCCCATCTCGTCGACCTCGGCCTGAAGCCCGAGCGTGTCGCGGTAGAACGACGCGGCGGCCGCGACGTCATCGACGGAGAATCCGGCGAACGCATCGGTGAAACGGATCATGACGGTTCCTCTCTTCGTGAGGATTCCAGCATCCGCCTCTCCCGACCCGCCGCCAAGGGGGTCACGCCGGCCGGCGCCTCAGCGCTCGACGACGATGCCGTCGGCGTCGGCCCAGACGTGGGCCCCGGGCCGGAAGACGACGCCGGCGATCTCCACCGGCACGTCGACCTCGCCGACGCCGGCCTTCGCGCTCTTGCGCGGGTTCGACCCGAGGGCTTTGACTCCCAGCGGCAGGCGGCCGATCGCCGCGCGGTCGCGGATCGCGCCGTGCACGATGATCCCGGCCCAGCCGCTCTCGAGGGCCGAGGCCGCGATCAGGTCGCCGACGAGCGCAGACTCGAGCGAGCCGCCCCCGTCGACCACGAGGACCGCCCCCGCGCCCGGCGTCGCGAGCGTCGCCTTCACCAGCGCGTTGTCGCGATGGCAGCGGACCGTGCGCACCGGGCCGTCGAAGGCGATGCGCCCGCCGATGTCGTGGAGCTGCAGGGCGAGCGAGTCCAGCTCGTCGCCGCGTTCGTCGTACAGGTCGGCTGTCGCGATGGTCATGACCACACCGTATGCCGGTGCACCGACCGAGCCACCGGCTTCCCGCACGGAAGAAGCCGCGGAGTTCTGCCCCGGCGAAAGATTTCGTCATCGGGGAACAGCAGCGGCCTGCATGCGGTTGACTCACCTGCATACACGTGAATCGATCGGGCCGAAGGCGTCCCCGTTGCCGCCGCACTGCCGAAGGAGACGCCATGACCCTCGCGACCCGCACCGCCCAGACCGACGCCCCCATTCTCGACGTGCTCGCCGAGCGCTGGAGCACGCGCATCTTCGACCCGGGCACGGCCATCGACGAGGACGCGCTGGCGAGCGCGCTCGAGGCCGCCCGCTGGGCGCCGTCGGCGAGCAACTCGCAGCCGTGGCGTTTCCTCGTGGCGCGCCGCGGCACGGTCGCGCACGCTCACATCGTTGCCGCGCTCGTCGGCTTCAACCAGGGCTGGGCCAAGGATGCCGCCGCGCTCATCGTGTTCGCCGCCACCACCGCGGCCGACGGCAAGCCCCTCGCGTGGGCGACGTACGACACGGGTCAGGCCGCCGCGTTCTTCACCGTCCAGGCGCACGCGTCGGGCCTGTACACGCACCAGATGGGCGGGTTCGACCGCGCCGCGGTCATCGACGCGTTCGGCCTCGGTCCCGAGCTCGCACCCGTGACGGTGATGGCCGTCGGCGCGCTGGGCGATCCGGCATCCGTGCCCGAGGCCCTCCGCGAGCGCGAGGCGGCGCCGCGGATCCGTCGCCCGATCGCCCAGTCGCTCGTCGTCGACGCCTGAGCCGACCCGTCACTCGGCCGCGGCGTCGGCCGCAGCCGAGGCGGGCGCGGGCGGGTTCACATCGGGGTGCAGCACCGTCACGAGCGAGTAGGCCTCGCCGTCGGGGTCCGGGCCGCGGTCCTTGAACTCCTGCGCGAGCTCGGAGAGACGCCGGCGCAGCTCGTCGAGATGATCCGCGTCGAGGCGCAGGCCGAGCCAGGTCGTGTCGATGACCTCGGGATCGAGCCCGGCCAGCTGCTGGCGCATCGTCTCCAGCAGCACGACGGACTGGTTCGGCGTGCGCGGCGCGCGCCAGGACAGGCCGGTCGCCCGGTAGGGCACCTCGCGCGCTCCCCGCGCGCCGACGCGCTCGGGCTGCGCGGCGAGCAGTCCGGTCTCGACGAGCGTGCGCACGTGGTGCAGCATCGTGCCGGGGTTCACGTCGAGCAGCCCGGCGAGGTCCTTGTTCGTGCGGGCGTCGAACGCGCACAGCCGCAGGATGCGCAGGCGCAGCGGGGAGCTCAGCGCGCGCGCGATCGCGGTCGCCTCCGCGTCGTCGCGGTCTTGCTGCCCGTCGCGGTCGCCCGGGTCTTCCCGCCCGTCCTGCTGCTGTTCGGTCACGGCATCCAGCATAGCGATTGACTTTTCCCAATGGCTGATCAAGACTGATCGGCATGTCCCAATCACTTTCGGACGCCGCGCCCGCGACGCCCCCGCGCCCCCGCGCATCGCTGTGGCGCGACGGCAACTTCCTCACGATGTGGAGCGGCCAGGCGCTCAGTCAGTTCGGCGCGCAGATCACCGAGCTCGCGATCCCCGTGCTGGCGGTGCTGCTGCTGCACGCCTCCGAGGCCGAGGTCGGCTACCTGAACGCCGCGGGACTGGCGGCGTTCCTCGTCGTGGGCCTGCCGGCGGGCGCGTGGATCGACCGCATGCGCAAGCGCCGCGTCATGATCTGGGCCGACGCCGTTCGCGCGCTCACCCTGGCCGCGGTGCCCGTGCTGTTCCTGTTCGACGTGCTCGAGATGTGGCATCTGTACGTCGTCGCGCTCATCCTCGGCGTCGCGACGGTGTTCTTCGACGTGTCGTACCAGTCGATCGTGCCCTCGCTCGTGCGCGGCGACCAGATCGCCGAGGCCAACGGGAAGCTCGAGTCGACGTCGCAGCTCGCCGGCCTGGCCGGGCCCGCGATCGCGGGCGGCCTGGTCGGTCTGATCACGGCCCCGCTCGCCATCCTCGCGACGGTCGGCACCTACGTGGCGTCGCTGATCGCGCTGGTGTTCACCCGCGACCACGAGGAGCACCGCGCACCCGAAGACCGCGCGCCCCTGCACCGCGAGATCGCGGAGGGCCTGCGTTGGGTGTTCGGCAATCCGCTGCTGCGGCGGATCGTGGCCGCGACCGCGATCTCGAACATGTTCAGCACCCTCATCTTCACGCTGACGCCGATCTTCTACCTGCGCATCATCGGGATGAGCCCCGAGCTGATGGGCCTGCTGTTCTCGCTCGGGGCCGTCGGCGGGCTGCTCGGCGCGATGGGCACGCCGCGGATCATCGCGCGGATCGGCGAGGCGCGCACGATCCCGGCCAGCGCGATCGTCTTCAGCCTCGTGATGCTCCCCCTGCCGGCGGCTGCGCTGCTGCCGCTGCCCGCCGCGTTCGCGCTGCTCGTCGTGCAGGGGTTCTGCATGAGCTTCTCGATCCTGGTCTACAACATCACGCAGGTCACGTTCCGGCAGCGCATCACGCCCGGCCGGCTGCTCGGCCGGATGAACGCATCGATCCGCTTCTGCGTCTGGGGCGTCATGCCGATCATGGCGCTGGCCGCGGGATGGCTCGGCACGTGGCTCGGCACGGTCCCCACGCTGTGGATCGGGGCCGCCGGATGCCTGCTCTCGGCCCTGCCCGTCGTGCTGGGCCCCTTCTGGCGCATCCGCGATCTGCCGCAGGCCACGGCCTGACGGCGCCCGGGCCCCCGTGCGCGTCCGGTGAGATCAGTCGTCGAGCAGCTCGGCCTCGATCACGTCATCTTCTCCAGCAGCGGATGCCGGTGCCCCTCCGTCGCTCGTGAGGACGAGCCCGGAGCCGTCGGCGGCCACGTCCACCCGCACGACGTCACCGTCGTGCACCCCGCCCGACAGCAGTGCCATCGCGAGGCGGTCCTGGATCTCGGACTGGATGAGCCGGCGCAGCGGCCGCGCGCCGAACAGCGGGTCGTAGCCGCGCTCGGCGAGCCACGCGCGCGCATCGGGCGTCACCGCGAGGGTGAGCCGGCGCTCGTGCAGGCGGCGCTGCAGCGTATCGACCGACAGCTCCACGATCTGGGCGAGATCGTCCTCGCTGAGCGCCAGGAACATCACGATGTCGTCGAGACGGTTGAGGAACTCGGGACGGAACGCCTGACGCACCAGCGTCATGACCTGCTCGCGCCGCACCTCGGGCGACAGGGTCGGGTCGATCAGGATCGGCGAGCCGATGTTGCTGGTCAGGATCAGGATCGTGTGGGTGAAGTCGACGGTGCGACCCTGTCCGTCGGTCAGACGGCCGTCGTCGAGCACCTGCAGCAGGATGTCGAACACCTCGGGGTGCGCCTTCTCGACCTCGTCGAGCAGCACGACCGAGTAGGGCCGACGGCGCACGGCCTCGGTGAGCTGGCCGCCCTGCTCGTAGCCGATGTATCCCGGCGGGGCACCGACGAGGCGGGCGACCGAGTGCTTCTCGCCGTACTCGCTCATGTCGATGCGCACCATCGCGCGCTCGTCGTCGAAGAGGAACTCGGCGAGCGCCTTGGCGAGCTCGGTCTTGCCGACACCCGTCGGCCCGAGGAACAGGAACGAGCCGGTCGGCCGGTTCGGGTCGCTGATGCCCGCGCGCGAGCGGCGCACGGCATCCGAGACGGCCTTGACCGCCTCTTTCTGCCCGATCAGCCGCTTGCCGAGCTCGGCCTCGAGATGCACGAGCTTCTCGCTCTCGCCCTGCAGCAGCCGTCCGACCGGGATGCCGGTCCACGCGGCGATGACGGCCGCGATGTCCTCGTCGGTGACCTGCTCGTTGACCATGCGCTCCTCGGCGGGGTCCGCCTCGGCCCGCTCGGCGGCGGCGACCTCCTGCTCGAGCCGCTTGATCGTCTCGTACTCGAGGCGCGAGGCGCGCGCGTAGTCGGCCTCGCGCAGTGCGCGGTCGCGATCGGTGTAGGCCTGGTCGAGCTGCTTCTTCAGCTCGCCCACGCGGTTGAGGCCGGCGCGCTCGCGCTCCCAGCGCGCCTCCAGCACCTTCAGCTCGGACTCGGCGGCATCCATCTGCTCCCGCAGCTTCGCGCGCCGCTCCTTCGAGGCGTCGTCCTTCTCCTTCTTGAGCGCGAGGTCCTCCAGGCGCATGCGGTCGACCTGGCGGCGCAGCTGGTCGATCTCGACCGGGCTCGAGTCGATCTCCATCTTGAGGCGGCTCATCGCCTCGTCGATCAGGTCGATCGCCTTGTCGGGCAGCTGCCGGCTCGGGATGTAGCGGTTCGACAGCGATGCCGCGGCCACCAGCGCCGCATCGGCGATGGTCACGCCGTGGTGCGCCTCGTAGCGGCCCTTGAGCCCGCGCAGGATCGCGATCGTGTCCTCGACGGTGGGCTCGCCGACGTAGACCTGCTGGAAGCGCCGCTCCAGCGCGGCATCCTTCTCGATGAACTCGCGGTACTCGTCGAGCGTCGTCGCGCCGATGAGGCGCAGTTCGCCGCGGGCGAGCATGGGCTTGAGCATGTTGGAGGCCGCGACCGATCCTTCGCCGCCGCCCGCGCCCATGAGCACGTGCAGCTCGTCGATGAAGGTGATGATGCGGCCCTCGGACTCGGTGATCTCCTTGAGGACGCTCTTGAGGCGCTCCTCGAACTGGCCGCGGTACATCGCGCCGGCCACGAGGGCGGAGATGTCGAGCGCGACGAGCTCCTTGTTCTTCAGGGATTCGGCGACGTCGCCCGCGACGATCCGCTGAGCGAGGCCCTCGACGACGGCGGTCTTGCCCACGCCGGGCTCGCCGATGAGCACGGGGTTGTTCTTCGTGCGGCGGGTGAGCACCTGGCTGACCCGCCGGATCTCGCCGTCACGGCCGATGACGGGGTCGAGCTTGCCCTGCCGAGCGCGGTCGGTGAGGTTGATCCCGAACTGCTCGAGGGCGCTCTGCTGCTCCTCCTGACCGGGCGTCGGCTGTGCGTTCATGCGTTCTCCTGAGATTCGTGCGATTCGTGCGATTCAAAGTTGAGTCGCTACGGCTCAACTTTACCACGAGCGCGTCGCGTCCTTCCTGCGATCAGGATGCCAGCGCCCCCGCCATCGGCGCGGGACAGGCGAACCGCGCGCGATACGCGGTCGGCGTGGTGCCGAGCGTGCGCGCGAAGTTCTGCCGCAGCACGGCAGCCGAACCGAAACCGCATTCGTACGCGATCGCATCCAGCCCGAGCTCGGTCTGCTCGAGCAGCCGCTGCGCGTGCAGGATCCGCTGACGCGCGAGCCACGCCGCCGGCGTCGTGCCGAAGTCGGCCTTGAACCGGCGCGCGAAGGTGCGCGGCGACATGTGTGCGCGGGCGGCGAGCTGGTCGACCGACAGATCCAGATGGAGGTTCTCCAGCACCCAGTCGGTCACGGGAGCCAGCGACATCGAGGGCGAGACCGGCAGCGGCGTCGAGATGAACTGCGCCTGGCCGCCGTCGCGCTGCGGAGGCACCACCATGCGGCGCGCGATCGTGTTCGCCATCTCGGCGCCGAGTTCGATGCGCAGCAGGTGGAGGCACGCGTCGATCCCGGCCGCCGTCCCGGCGCTCGTGATGATGCGCCCGTCCTGGACGTACAGCACGTTCGGATCGACGTCGATGTCCGGGTACATGCGCGCCATCGCGTCCGCGTAACGCCAATGGGTCGTCGCGCGCCGCCCGTCGAGGACTCCCGAGGCGGCGACGACGAACGAGCCGCTGCAGACGGTGAGCACCCAGGCTCCGCGCGCGACGGCACGCCGGACCACGTCGCAGACACGCTCGTCGACGTGGCCCCATGACTCACGGGGGATCGGCGTGATGACGACGAGGTCGGCCTCGTCGGCGAACGCCAGGTCGTCGGCGACGTTGATCGAGAAGCCGATGTTGCTCGGCACCGCGCCGGGCTCGGGCGTGACGATGCGGAAGTCGAAGCTCGGAATGCCGTCGTCGGTCCGGTCGAGGCCGAACGCCTCGCAGGCGAGGCCGAACTCGAAGGGGGCGAAACCGGGCAGAACCACACTGGCGACCGTCTTCATGGCAGAAATCATACCAATGATGGGCAGCCTGCCACTAGTGGCAGTATTGAACGGCGCGTAGCGTTCCTGCCATGTTCCTTCTTCTGCTCCTTCTCACCGCACTGGCCGTCGCCGGCGCCGTGGGCACCGTCCGCGCCGTGATGCGCGACGGGTATCGCGCGGTGCCCACCGACTGGTCGCGTCTCCCCTGATGCGGCGTCGGCGCGACGCGTCGTTCCGTCGGCGCGGCGCCCGGTCGTTCCGCAGGCGCTTCGTGCGGGTGTTTCCCTCGCCGACCGGCACGAAGCGCCTGCCGAACCAGGGGGCCCGGTCCAAGGAGGCCCGACCCCGGTCAGCGCCCGGCGAGCTCCGCCACCGTGTCGAGCAGGATGCCGGCCGAGCGCGGCCAGCTGAACCGGGCGATGTGCGCGGCGCCCGCCGCGACCACGCGTGCACGCTCGGCGGGGTCGTCGAGGCGCCGCACCGTCGCGGCGACGGTGAACGGATCGCCGGAGTCCACGTAGAGCGCGCCCTCGCCCGCGACCTCACGGAAGATCTCCATGTCCGTCACGACGGCCGGGACGCCGAGCTCCAGCGCTTCGGCGATCGGCAGCCCGTACCCCTCGTCCAGGCTGGTGGTCACGAGCACGGCGTGGTCGGCCAGCGCGGCGGCGTATTCGGCGTCGGTCACCCCGTCGTGGAACTCGACCGACGAGCCCGTCGCCAGTGCGGCGAGCTCCTCACGTCGTTGCGGAGAGATGCGCGAGAGCAGGTGCAGCGTGCGGCCGGGCATCAGCCGCATGGCCTTCACGAGGGTCTCGACGTTCTTGTACGGCATGAACGAGCCCATGTAGACCAGGTTGCGGACGGGTCCGTCGCCGACGACGGCCACGCCCTCCGGCAACAGCGCGGCCAGGCGCTGCGGGGCGTTCGGGATGACCACGACCGGGCGCTTCGTCAGTCGCACCGCGGCGAACTGACGCTTGCTGGTCTCGCTGACGGTGGCCACGGCATCCGCCGCATTCAGTGTCAGTCGCTGCGGCACGTACGACAGGTGGAACAGCCGCCAGCCCAGCCGGACGTACCAGGGCAGGCCGCGCGGTGGCGTGCGGTGCCGGTAGTAGATCGTGTCGTGCAGCGTCAGGATCAGCCGGAAGCGGCGCCCGAGCGCGCCGATGGTCTGCATCGGGGAGAACACGACGTCGGGGCGATGCCGGTTGAGGATGATCGCGGTGAGCGGCTCGCGCAGCGCCGTCGGCGCGTGGATCTTCAGCACGGCGGCGCCCGCGGGGAGCAGCGCGCGCTGGCCGTCGTCGAAGATGAGGAAGGTGACCTCGACGCCGCGGCCCGGTGCCGCCTGGGCGACGGCGGCTGCCAGCTCGGCGGAGTACCTGCTGATGCCGTCGTGAAAGTCGGTGCGGATGTAGCGCGCGTCGAAGAACAGCCGCATCGTCAGCTCGGCAGCGGCTCGCCGCGGTACAGCCTCTCGAACGTGTCGAGGGTCTTCTCGATGTCGTGGATCTCGACCCCGTCGAGAGAGGCCTGCTGCATGCGCAGGTACTCCTCCGGCGAGGCGGTGAGCACGCGGCGCAGCTTGTCGGCGAGGTCGTCGACATCACCCGGCTCGAACAGGTATCCGTTCTCGCCGTCCTGCACGAGGTGGGGCAGGGCGACGGCGTTCGCCGCCACGATCGGCAGGCCCGAGGCCATCGCCTCCATCGTCGCGATCGACTGCAGCTCGGCGACCGAGGCTATCGCGAACACGTCCGCCTTCGTGTAGGCGGCGCGCAGGTCCTCCTCGGACGTGCGGCCGTGGAAGGTCACCCGGTCGGCGATGCCGAGGCTCTGCGCCGTCTGCTCCAGGTTGCGACGCTGGTCGCCCCCGCCGACGATGTCGAAGACGACGTCGAGCTCGGGAACGAGCCGGGCGATGGCGGCGAGGGTGACCTCGACGTGCTTCTCGGTCGTCAGCCGTCCCACGAACAGCACGCGCCGGTGCACGCGCGGCGCCAGATCGGGCGTGTAATTGCTCTTGGCGATGCCGCAGCTGATCGGGACCACGCCGTCGATGTCGATCGTCCGCTCGAGGAACTCGGCCGCCCGCCGCGTCGGCGTCGTCACGGCGCGGGACATCGCGAAGGTGCGCGCCGCGTCGTCCCACGCGAGCCGGAGCAGGATCTTGTCCAGCAGCGGCGGAAGGGTCGTGAAGTCGATGATGTTCTCGGCCATCACGTGGTTGGTGGCCACGACCGGGATGCCGCGCTTGTGCGCGATGCGCGTGAGGCCGCGCCCGATGACGATGTGCGACTGGCTGTGCACGACGTCGGGCTTCACCTCGTTGAGCACGCGGCGGGCGTAGTGCTTGCTCATCCACGGCAGGACGAACCGCAGCCAGTCGTGCGGGTACCAGCGCCAGCCGGGCAGGCGGTGCACGGTGAGCGGCTGCTCCTCGATGACCTCGCTGAAGGTGCCGTGGCGGCCGTGCGTGACGCTCGGCGTCACGACGTGCACGCGGTGGCCTCGGGCGGCGAGCCCGGCGGAGAGGCGCTCGGCGAAGCGGGCAGCGCCGTTCACGTCGGGGGCGAAGGTGTCGGCGGCCATGACGATCGTCAGCGGGCGACGTTCGTCGGCAGGATCGTGGAGGGGCGTCGCGGAGTCGGTCACGGGGTACGGGCCAATCTGTGCGGCTGACGACGTCGCGGTTCGCGAACGCGCCGGTGCGAGTCTACCTGCCGGGATCCCTCCCAGCCGGTAGACACGGACCGCCCGTACGCTGGGGACATGCCGCGACTGTCCGCCGACGCCGATCCCGCTCGCTGGGTGCCCGTGACCGAGTCGTTCGGGTTCGGTGGACGCCGCGCCCGCAAGCGGGCGATCCGGATGCTGCTGACCCAGGCCAACACCGCGCTCGGCGCGACCGGGCGACCGGGCAGCGGGTTCGCCGCGTGGGCGGTGAGCCAGGCCGCGCCGATGCTCATGCGCAAGGCCGCCGGCCGCGTGCTCGTCTGGGTCTGGAAGGACGACCCGGAACTGCTCGTCACGATGGCGCAGGTGCAGGAGCTGACGCCGCAGCTGCGCACCGCGCGCGCCATGCTGCCCATCGAGTACGACGACACCGAGACCTTCCGCGGCACGTACCTGGGCGTCGGCGAGAAGCTCGCGCTCGCTCTACCGGCGGGCGACCAGCCCCCCTCGGCCACCTATACGTGGGATACCGGCACGCACCTCGTGTCCCTCACGGCGGTGTGCTCGGACCGGGAGCGGTTCGGCACCGTCATCGGCGCCGTCGACGCGCTCGCCCGGTCGCTGCGCCTGACCGACGACCTCACCATCGGCGAGTCCCCCGACGTGCTGCGCCTCGACCCGAGCTGACCGTGCCCGCAGCAGACGGGGCAGTCGTGGAGCGGATGGTGCTCGTGCCGGGGGGCGCGTTCCGCATGGGGTCGGACGACTTCTACCCCGACGAGCGCCCCGCGCACGAGCGCACCGTCGAGCCGTTCTGGATGGACCGGCACGAGGTCACGAACGCCGACTACGCGCGGTTCGTCGAGGACACCGGCTACGTCACGGTCGCCGAACGCGACCTCGATCCGGCGGCGTTCCCCGGCGCCGACCCCGCCGATCTCGTCCCGGGATCGATGGTATTCACTCCGACCGACGGGCCAGTGGACCTGCGGAACTGGCGCCTGTGGTGGCGCTGGCAGCCGGGGGCCTCGTGGCGGCATCCGTTCGGGCCGGAATCGACACTCGAGGGGCGGGACAGACACCCGGTCGTGCACGTCGCATTCGAGGATGCCGTCGCCTATGCGACGTGGGCAGGCGCGCGGCTGCCGACCGAGGCCGAGCACGAGTACGCGGCGCGGGGCGGCCTGGACGGCGCCGCCTACGCATGGGGCGATGAGCCCTATCCGGGCGGAGTGCCGCAGGCCAACACCTGGCTCGGGCGCTTCCCGCACGACAACCAAGGGGTCGGCGATGCGGCCCCGGTGGGTTCCTACCCCGCGAACGGCTACGGCCTGTTCGACCTGATCGGCAACGTCTGGGAGTGGACCAGCGACCACTACACGCCGCGGCATCTGCGCCTCGGCGACCGCCCGGTCGATGCCGGCAGGCGAGCGAACCTGCTGGCGGCGGCCAGCGCCGAGCAGGGCTCGGCGATCCCGAGGCGCGTGCTCAAGGGCGGGTCGCAGCTGTGCTCGCCGGAGTACTGTCTGCGCTTCCGGCCGGCGGCGCGCTCGCCGCAGGCCGAGGACACCGGCATGAGCCACATCGGCTTCCGCTGCGCCCGCGACGCCTGAGCCGGCAAAAGCACGGCCGGAGCTCGCTGCCGGGCGCGCGGCCGGGTGCGAAGATGAGCACGTGACCACGACGCACGGGAGCCTGCCGCCGTCGCGCGCCGCGCAGGCGCGGGCCGGGCGCGACGCGCGCCGCACGACGCCGCGCCGCACGCTCGCACAGCTGACGACCTCCGGCCGGGATCCGCTCGGCATCCTCGAGCGGCAGAACGCGACCCGCGTGCCGGAGCTGATCCCGCTGCGCACCGAGCGGATGTCGGCGAGCCCGTTCACGTTCTACCGCGGCACCGCCGCGCTCATGGCCGCCGACCTCGCGCGCGATGCCAGCACCGGCATCCATGTCGCATCGTGCGGCGACGCGCACGTCGCGAACTTCGGCTACTACGCCTCGCCGCAGCGGACCCTGGTGTTCGACCTCAATGACTTCGACGAGGCCGCATGGGCGCCGTGGGAGTGGGACGTGAAGCGGCTCGTGACGAGCATCGTCATCGCCGGTCAGGCCACCGGCCGCGACGACGCCGTCGTGCGCGATGCCGCCCTGGCGACCGTGCGCACCTACGCGCGGTCGATCGCCGCCTACGTCCAGTGCAGCCCGGTGGAGCGCTACTACGAGCACTTCGATGCCGCGGGGGCGCTGGCGATGGTCGACCGGCAGGGCCGCAAGGTCGTGAAGTCCGCGATCCGCGGCGCGCAGCGGCGCACCGGCGAGCGCGCGGCGCGCAAGCTCACCGAGGCCGACGCGGACGGCCGGCTCCGGTTCATCGAGGCGCCGCCGACCATGACCCATGCGGACGCCCGCGTGCAGGAGGGGGTGCAGCGTGCCGTCGACGAGTATCTGCAGACGGTGAACATCGACATCCGCGTGCTGCTGCAGAACTACGTCGCCTCGGACACCGTCCGCCGCGTCGTGGGCGTCGGCAGCGTCGGGACCCGCTGCTATGTCACGGTGCTGCAGGACGGCGACGGCAACGCGCTGCTGCTGCAGACCAAAGAGGCCGGTCGCAGCGTCCTGATCGAGCACGGCGGCCGGGTCCAGCCCCCGGCTGTCGCCGCGCACATCGCCGCACACGGCGAGGGTGGGCGCGTCGTCGCGCTGCAGCGCGTGCTGCAGGGGGTGTCCGACCCGTTCCTGGGTCACATGAAGGCCGGGCCGGTCCACTACTACGTGCGCCAGTTCCGGGACATGAAGGGCGGCATCGACGCCGAGACGCTCGACGACGCTCCGTTCGCGCTGTACGCGCGAGCCTGCGCGACGACGCTCGCCCGGGCCCACAGCCAGTCCCCGAACGCGGCCGTCGTCGCCGGCTATCTGGGCGACGGCAGATCCGCAGGCGAGGCCATCGTCGCCTGGTCGTACGCGTACGCCGACCTCTCGCGCGCCGACTACGACGCGTTCGTCGCAGCCTCGGCCTGACGCGCGGCGCCGGCATCCTTCTGGCCGCACTCGGAACGCGCGTGCTAGGGTCGTACCGACCAGGCGGTATGTGGCAAGGAGGCGCACATGGCCATCGGCCGATTCGACGGATCCGTCACCCTCGTCACCGGGGCCAGCCGCGGCATCGGCTACGCCGTCGCCGAACGCCTCGTCGCCGAGGGCGGGCGGGTGGTCATCACGGGCCGCAGGCAGGACGCCCTCGACAACGCCGTCGCCTCGCTGGGCGATGCCGCGACGGCCGTCGCCGGGCACGCCGACGACCCGGAGCACCGCGCCGCCGTGTTCGCACACATCGCCCAGCACCACGGGCGGCTCGACCACCTCGTCAACAATGCGGGGATCAATCCCGCATACGGCCCCGCCCTGCAGATCGACCCCGGCGCGGCCCGCAAGATCCTCGAGGTGAACGTCATCGCGGCGCTGGAATGGACCCGGGATGCCGTCGGCGCCGGGCTGAGCCGATCCATCGTCAACGTCGCCTCGATCTCGGGGGTCGCCGCGGCGCCGAACATCTCCTTCTACGGCGTGTCCAAGGCGGCGCTGATCAACCTGACGATGCAGCTCGCCGACGAGCTGGCGCCGCGCCTGCGCGTCAACGCGGTCGCTCCCGCCGTCGTGAAGACCCGCTTCGCCCGGGCGCTCTACGAGGGCCGCGAGGCCGAGGCGGCCGCGGCCTATCCGCTCGCGCGCCTGGGTGAGCCGCAGGACATCTCCGGACCCGTAGCCTTTCTCCTGTCGGAGGATGCCGCCTGGATCACCGGGCAGACCGTCCTCATCGACGGCGGAGCATCGATCCGTCCCATCGGCTGAGCGAGCCGGTGGCGGGACGAGCCGGCCGGATCACCGAGCCCGACGGCTGAAGGAGTCAGGGATGAAGCAGACCAACGTCGCCGACGACGTCGCGCGCGCGGCCGTGGAGCTGTTCGCGAGACAGGGCTACGCCGCGACCAGCGTGCAGCAGATCGTCGAGGCCGCGGGCGTCACCAAGGGCGCGATGTACCACTACTTCGAGTCCAAGGACGATCTCCTGTTCGGCATCTACGACCGGCTGCTGACGCTGCAGAAGGCGCGCCTCGACGAGATCACCGCGCGCGGCGGCGCCGTCGACGACGTGCTGCGCACCATCTGCGTCGACGTCGTCGAGACCTCGATCGCCTACCTCGCCGAGGGCACCGTCTACTTCCGCAGCGCGCACATGCTCTCCGCGCCCCGCCAGCAGGAGGTCACGCGGCGTCGGCGCGCGTACCACGACGAGGTCGCCGAGCTCGTCCAGCGCGGGCAGCGCGAGGGGCTGTTCCGCACCGACATCCCGGTGCCCGTGCTCATCGCGCACTTCTTCAGCGACGTCCACTACCTCTCGCAGTGGTACTCGCCGTCCGGACCCGAATCGGCGACGCAGGTGGCCGAGCAGCTCGCGGATCTGTTCCTCACCGGCATCCGCACCCCCCGACCCTGAACCCGGTCTCCGACCGGGGTTCACGAAGGAGTGAAACCCCATGCGCGCCTGGCACGTCACCGCTCACGGAGAGCCGTCCGATGTCCTCGAGCTGGTCGAGATCGAAGACCCGTCCCCCGGCCCCGGCGAGATCCTGGTGCGCGTCGCCGCCGTGGCCGCCAACTTCCCCGATGTGCTGCTGGCGCGCGGGCAGTACCAGGTGAAGCCGGAGCTGCCGTTCGTGCCCGGCGTCGAGTTCGCCGGCACGGTCGCCGCATTGGGCCCGGGCGTCTCCGGCGTCACGGTGGGACAGCGGGTCGTGGGCGGCAGGATCGGGGTGCTCTCGGAGCTGGCCGTGATCGCGGCGCGCGACGTGCATCCGACCCCGGAATCGCTCACGGACGTCGCGGCCTCGGGATTGATGATCGCCTACCAGACGGCCTACTTCGCGCTGCATCGGCGGGCGCGCCTGCAGGCCGGCGAGTGGCTGCTCGTGCACGCCGCCGCGGGCGGGGTGGGCGCGGCGACGGTGCAGCTCGGCGTCGCCGCCGGAGCGCGGGTGATCGCCGTCGTCGGCTCCGCGGCGAAGGCGGCGGTGGCCCGCGAGGCGGGCGCGACCGAGGTGCTGATCCGCGGCGTGGACGATCTGCCCGCCCGCGTCAAGGACATCACGGGCGGTCACGGCGCCGACGTCGTGTTCGACCCCGTGGGCGGTGCCGCGTTCGATGCGTCGACGCGCTGCATCGCGTTCGAGGGGCGCATCGTCGTGATCGGCTTCGCGAGCGGCGAGGTCCCGACGCTGAAGACCAACATCGCGCTCGTGAAGAACTTCGCCGTGCTCGGCCTGTACTGGGGGCTGTACTCCGATCGGCGGCCCGACCTGGTCGCCGCCGCGCACGCGGAGCTGACGCGGCTCGCCGCGGCCGGGGCGATCCGTCCCGTCGTCGACGAGGTCGTGCCGTTCGAGCGGGCTCCCGAGGCGATCCAGAAGCTGGCCGGCGGATCGACCGTGGGCCGGGTCGTGATCCAGGTCGGGGCCGGCGCGTGAGCGGCGCGGTGTCGGACAGGGGCGCGGGTGCGGGCGGCGCGGGGGCTGGTGCGGTGGGGTCAGGCGGTGCGGCGGGCGCGGACGACGCGGCCGGGGTGTGGAGCGGGGCGGCGCTCGCGGGGCGCACTGCGCTGGTGACCGGCGGCGCCCGCGGACTCGGCGAGGCGTATGCGCAAGCGCTGCACGCCGCCGGCGCGAACGTGGTCATCGCCGATCTGCTCGACGAAGCCGGTGCCGCGCTGGCGCGCCGGCTCGGCGAGCGCGCACGATCCGTACCCCTCGACGTGACCGACGAGGCGGGGTGGGATGCCGCGGTCTCGGCGTCCGTCGATGCCTTCGGGTCGCTGGATGTCCTGGTCAACAACGCCGGCATCGCCAACTCCGCACCGATCGAGCACTTCACGACCGCGAAGTGGGAGGCGGTGATCGCCGTCAACCTGACCGGCACGTTCTTCGGGTGCCGTGCGGTGACCCCGTTGATGAAGGCGGCGGGCGGCGGCTCGATCATCAACATCTCGTCGGTCGAGGGCATGCGCGGCAGCCCCGGCCTGCACGGCTACACGGCCGCGAAGTTCGGCGTCCGCGGGTTGACCAAGTCGCTCGCGGTCGAGCTCGGGCCGTTCGGGATCCGGGTCAACTCGGTGCATCCGGGCCTGATCCTCACCGACATGACGACGCGCATCGACCCCGAGCGGATCGACATCCCGCTCGGCCGCCCCGGCGTCCCCGGCGACGTCGCGGGGACGATCGTGTTCCTCGCCTCGGATGCCTCGCGCTTCACGACCGGCGGGGAGTTCGTGGTCGACGGCGGCATGATCACCGGCATTCCCCACAAGGGTTTGCCCCAGTAGGCGGTTCACAATTCAGGCTATTCGCGCGCCGGCTCGGCACCGAGTGGCGGAAACTCGCGGAACGCGGCCGGGCGCAGCAACGGATTGCCTGAATTGTGAACGCGAACCCTCGCCCGTTCGGCGGAATCCCCCGTGCCTCGGTCGCGTCGGGGCTGTGTCGGCGGGTCAGGCGCGTAGCTGGGCGCGGCCGAGGCTGATGAGGTGCACCTCGTCGGGACCGTCGGCGATCCGCAGGCTGCGCACGCCCGCGTACAGCTCCGCCAGCGGAGTGTCCTGCGACACCCCGGCGCCGCCGAACACCTGGATCGCACGGTCGATGATCCGCTGCATGGCGCGCGGCACCGCGATCTTGATCGCCTGGATCTCGGTCATCGCACGGCGGTTGCCGACGGTGTCCATGAGCCACGCCGTCTTGAGCACGAGCAGCCGCAGAGCCTCCAGTTCGATCCGCGCCTCGGCGACCCACTCGCGGATGACGCCCTGCTCGGCCAGCGTCCGCCCGAACGCGACGCGCTGAGTGGCGCGCGCGGTCAGCAGCGACAGCGCGCGCTCCCCCATACCGATCGCCCGCATGCAGTGGTGGATGCGTCCCGGGCCGAGGCGCGCCTGGGCGATCGCGAAGCCGTCGCCCTCGCCGGCGATGAGGTTCGCGGCGGGCACGCGCACGTCGGCGAACTCCACCTCGGCATGACCGCCGTGGTCGCGGTCGTCGTAGCCGAACACGGTGAGCGGCCGCACGATCCGCACGCCCGGGGTGTCGCGCGGCACGAGGATCATCGACTGCTGCCGGTGACGCTCGGCATCCGGGTCGGTCTTGCCCATGACGATGAAGATCGCGGCGTCGGGATTCATCGCACCCGTCGACCACCACTTGCGCCCGGAGACGACGTACGCGTCGCCGTCGCGCCGGATGCGGGTGCCGATGTTCGTCGCGTCGGAAGACGCCACGTCGGGCTCGGTCATGCAGAACGCCGACCGGATGCGGGCGTCGAGCAGCGGCTCGAGCCACTGCTCCTGCTGCGCGGGAGTGCCGAAGTCGTGCAGAACCTCCATGTTCCCGGTGTCGGGCGCCGCGCAGTTGAACGCGACCGGCGCGAGCCGCGGGCTCCATCCCGTCACCTCCGCGATCGGCGCGTACTGCAGGTTCGTCAGCCCCGCCCCGCGCGGGCCGGGCAGGAAGAGGTTCCACAGCCCCTCCGCACGCGCAGCCGCGCGCAGGTCGTCGACGACCGGGCGGAAGCTCCATCCGCCCGGCGTTTCGGCCACCTGCGCGTCGAGCACCTGCTCGGCCGGCAGAACATTCCGATCGAGGAATGCGCGCGCCTGCGCGGTGAGCTCCGTCGTGCGCTCATCGAGTGCGAAGTCCATCAGCGACCTCCTGTCCGTAGTGGGCGAGCGGTTCCACCAGCTGCCCTATGCGATCAAACCCCGTGCCCACCGTGTCGCCCGCCCGGTAGCGGAAGTGGATGCCCTCGCAGATGACCGCGAGCTTGTACGCGGCGAACGCGCGATACCAGCCCAGCGGTGGCATGCTGATTCGCGCATGTTCCGCGTAGACATCGGCGATCTCCGCGAACGACGGGTACCCCGCCGCCGGATCCACCGCGCTCGGCAACGCGCCGGGAAAGACGCCGGGAAGCGCGCCGGGCACGGCGCCGGGCAAGCTTCCGGGCACGCCAGCGGGCAGCTGAGCGATGTCCCAGTACAGCGCGAGGATGCCGAGGTCGACGAGCGGGTCGCCGAGGGTCGCCATCTCCCAGTCGAGGATCGCCGTCAGGCGCGGCTCGGGACCGTCGACGAGCGCGTTGTCGAGACGATAGTCGCCGTGGACGATGCCCGCACGCGTCGCCGCCGGCATCCCCTCGCCCAGACGGACCTGCAGCGCGTCGAGGGCAGGCGTCTCGCGCGACCGCGACGCGTCGAGCTGGCGTCGCCAGGTCTTGAGCTGTCGCTCGAGGTAGCCGTCCGGCCGCCCGAAGTCGGCGAGTCCGACCGAGGCCGGGTCCACCGCATGCAGATCGGCCAGCGCCCGTGCGAGCTCGAGGCTGACGGCGCGCAACCCCTCCGGGGTGTAGTCGGCGTTCTGGGTGCGACGGCTGAGGACACGTCCGGGGGCGCGTTCCATGACGAAGAACGGGGTGCCGGTGACCGCCCCGCCGGTGTCATCGACGATGTCGACGGCGACCGGAACGGGCACGGGCGTGTTCGCCAGCGCCGAGATGACGCGGTGCTCGCGCCGCATGTCGTGCGCACTGGAGAGCACATGCCCCAGCGGCGGGCGACGCAGGACGAGCGAGCGACGCGCTCCTTCCACGGCGTAGGTGAGGTTGCTGCGTCCTCCGGTGATGACCGTCGCGGACAGCCGCCCGTCGGCGAGGTCTGGGTGCGCCTCGGACAGCCACGCCGTCAGCGCCGCTGCGTCGAGCCCCGGCACCTGGGTCATGGTCGCCCTCCTTTCGCGTCCGCGCCGGACAGCAGTCCCACCACGGCGGTGCGGACCGCGACGGGAACCGGCACGGGGCGGCGGGTGGCCGCGTGCACGAACACGTGCACGAAGCTGCCGACTGCGACCGGCTCCTCCTCGCCGGGGCGAAGGATCGCCGGCGCCCACGTCACGCTCGACGTGCCGACGCGCGTGACGCGCAGGCCGATCTCGAGCGGGTCGGGGAACGCGGCCGACGACCGGAACTCGCACGACGAGGCCACGACGAGCGCGATCTCGGAGCCGGCCGGATCGAGCCCCGCTTCGGCGATCATCCACTCATTGACCGCGGTGTCCATGGCCTCGTAGTAGACGACGTTGTTGAGGTGCCCGTAGCGATCGTTGTCACGCCACCGCGTGGCGAAGGGACGGCGTACGGCGTAGTCGGTCACTGTTCCTCCGGCACAGTCATCCCGCGGGGACGAACAGGGCGATCGTCTCGGCCACGAGGGCCGGCCGCGGGGCGCCCTCGATCTCCACCGTCGTCCGCGACGCGAGGCGCACCCCGTGCGGCCCGGGCTCGGCCCCGATGATCTCGGTCACGGCGCGCACGCGCGACCCGGCGCGCACCGGCTGCAGGAACCGGACCTTGTCGAGCCCGTAGTTGATCGCCATCGCCGCACCGTCGACCTCGAGCAGCCCCTCCAAGAGCTGCGGCAGCAGCGACAGCGTCAGATACCCGTGCGCGATCGTCGCGCCGAACGGCCCGGCGGCCGCGCGTTCGGCATCCAGATGGATCCACTGCCGGTCCTCGGTCGCGTCGGCGAACGCCGCGATCCGCTCCTGCGAGATCTCGAACCACTCGCCCGTCGCCGACTGGCCGACGGCGTCGGTCAGCTCGGCCGGTGCCCCCACGGCGATGCTCATGCGCGCGGCCCTCCTGCCACGTACAGCACCTGGCCCGATACGAACCCGGCGTCGTCCGACACGAAGTACGACACCGCCCCGGCGATGTCCTCCGGCGTCCCGCCGCGCCCGACCGGGATCTCCTTCGCCATCGCGGCGACGAACTCCTCGAAGGACACCCCGATCCGCTCGGCCGTGGCCCGCGTCATGTCGGTCTGGATGAAGCCGGGGGCCACGGCGTTCGCCGTCACCCCGTACCGGCCCAGCTCGATCGCGAGCGTCTTGGTGAACCCCTGCATCCCGGCTTTGGCGGCCGCGTAGTTCGCCTGCCCCCGGTTGCCCAGCGCGGACGTCGAGGACAGGTTGACGATGCGCCCCCAGCCGGCCGCCACCATGTGCGCCTGCACGGCCTTGGTCATCAGGAACGCGCCGCGCAGATGCACCGAGATCACGGCATCCCAATCGTCCTCGGTCATCTTGAACAGCAGGTTGTCGCGGATGATCCCGGCGTTGTTGACGAGCACCGTCGGCGGCCCGAGCTCCTCGGCGATCCTGGCGACGGCGGCGGCCACGGCATCGCCGTCGGACACGTCGGCCCCGACGGCGAGCGCGCGCCCGCCCGCTGCGTCGATCGCGGCGACGGTGCCGGCGCAGGCGGCCTCATCGAGGTCGACGACGGCGACGGCGAACCCGTCGCCGGCGAGGCGGCGGGCAGTGGCGGCTCCGATGCCGCGTGCGGCTCCGGTGACGATGGCGGTGCGGGTCATGCGGTTCCCTTCGGGTGGATGCCGGTGCCTCCCGGCGACGGCTCTGGTCGGACGGGCGGCATCGCTCAGAACGTGATGAGCTGTCGGAGCTCGCCGCCGGCGGCGAGGCGGTCCATGGCGACGTCGATCTCGTCGAGCCGGATGCGCGCGGAGACGAGGCGCTCCAGGGGCAGGCGCCCGGCGCGCCACATGTCGACGTACCGGGGGATGTCGCGGCTGGGCACGGCCGAGCCGAGATAGCTGCCGATGATCGTGCGTGCCTCGGCGGTCACCTGCAGCGGCGACACGGTCGACCGTGCGTCGGGCGCGGGCAGTCCCACCGTGACGGTGGTCCCACCCGGCGCGGTCAGTGCGAGCGCGGTCTCGAATGCGCGCGGGTGTCCGGCCGCTTCGACGACGGCGGGGGCACGGATGCCGCGGCCCACCGCCGCCGCGGGATCGAGCGCGGCGGTGGCACCCAGCTCGCGAGCGAGGTCGAGCTTGGCGGCCACGGCATCCACGCCGGTGACCTCCAGGCCCAGCGCGACGGCGACCAGCAGGGCGGCCATGCCGACACCGCCCAGGCCGACGACGACGATCGGCGAGCCGGGGACGGGGCGCGCCGCGTTGATGACGGCGCCGCCGCCGGTGAGCACGGCGCAGCCCAGGAGCGCGGCGATCTCGGCGGGGACGTCGGGCGGCACCGGCACGACCGAGGTCCGGCTGACGACCGCGTGGGTCGCGAAGCCGCTCACACCGAGGTGGTGATGGACCTGCTCGCCGCCGCCACGGCGCAGCCGGATGCCCCCGCCGACCAGGGTCCCCGCGGTGTTGGCGGCGGTGCCGACCTCGCACGGCAGGCGCCCGTCGGTGCGGCACCCGGCGCACGCGCCGCAGCGCGGCAGAAAGGTCATCACGACGCGGTCGCCCACGGCGACGTCGTCGACGCCGGCGCCGCGGACCTCCACGATGCCGGCGGCCTCGTGGCCGAGCAGCATCGGGGTCGGGCGACGCCGATTGCCGTCGACGACGCTGAGGTCGGAGTGGCACAGTCCCGCAGCCTCGATCCGCACGAGCAGTTCACCGGCACCCGGCGCATCGAGCTCGAGAGGGCCGACCGTGAACGGTCGCGACTGCGCGAACGGCGCCGCAGCGTCGGACGTCTCGAGCACAGCGCCGACGATCTCCACGCGACCTCCTCGTCTCGCCTGAACCCCCGCAGCCCGGACACAGCCTCGAACGCGATCACCCTAGCATGCATACCGACCGCGCGGTATGCATGCGTTCGCGGCGACTCACGTCACGAAGCACGACCTCGAGGCGAGAGATTCGACCGCGAGGCGAGAGATGCCTCGAGGCGCGCGAGATGCGATCTCGGGAGGGTCAGCCGTCGGGGTGCGGACGCCAGAGCACGACCTCGGTCGCGCGGCGCACGCGCGTGCCCTGACGCAGCGTGACGACGGCGCCGGTCGCGCCGGCGGCGAACACGCGGGCGCCGCGGCGCTGCTCGACCTCTTCGCGCAGCCGCTGCTCGAGCGCGCTGACCTGACGGCGCAGCGCGGTCACGCTGTTCTCGAGCTCGATGATGCGAGAGATGGCGGGCAGGCTCACGCCCTCCGCCGACATCGCGGCGACCTCGCGCAGCTGCGCGACGTGACGCAGCGAGTAGCGGCGCGACCCGCCCTGCGTGCGGGCGGGGACGACGAGGCCGAGCCGGTCGTACTGCCGCAGCGTCTGCGGGTGCATGCCGGCGAGCTCGGCGGCCACCGCGATCGCGAGGATCGGGGCGTCCTCGTCCACCTCGTCAGCCATCATGCTCACCTCCTCGAGCCACGGTCCGCGGGCACGGCTACTCCCGTGCCTTCGCCATCAGGTCGGCGCGCGGGTTCTCGCGCGGCTCCAACTCGTGGAACCTCTCGAGCGCTTCGCGCGCACGATCGTCCAGGTGCGCGGGAACGGCGACCTGAACCTCGGCGAGCAGGTCACCGGTGCCCTTCGACGACGCGACGCCGCGGCCCTTCACGCGCAGCACGCGGCCCGACGGGGTTCCCGGCGCGACGCGCAGCTTGACCGGGTCGCCGCCGAGGGTGGGCACCTCGATCGTCGCGCCGAGGGCGGCCTCGGTGAAGGTCACCGGAACCGTGACGCGCAGGTTGAGCCCGTCCCGCGTGAACACGGGGTGCGGTCGCACCGTGACGCTCACGACGACGTCACCCGTCTCGCCGCCGTCCGGCGACGGGCGGCCGCGGCCGCGCAGGCGGATCTTCTGCCCGTCGGCCACGCCGGCGGGAATCTTCACCTTGAACGGCTTGCCGTCCTCTCCCTGCAGGGTGATCGTGTCGCCTCTGACCGCGGTCTGGAAGTCGAGCGTCGTCCGCGCCGTGACGTCGGCGCCGCGCTGCGGGCCGCCGAATCCGCGGAACCCCCCGCTCGTCTGCCCGAACCGCCCCGAGCCGAACCGGCCGCCACCCTGCTGCCCGAACATCGTGAACAGGTCGTCGAAGTCGGCCTGCTGCGATCCGCCGCCCCGCGTGAAGCGGCTGAACACGTCCTCGAACCCGCCATTCGCGCCGGGCTGGAAGCGCGCTCCCGAGCCCATCGCGCGGATCTGGTCGTACTCCTCGCGCTGCGCCTTGTCGCTCAGCACGGCGTACGCCTCGCTGATCTCCTTGAACTTCGCCTCGGCAGCGGCATCGCCCTGCGTCGAGTCGGGGTGATACGTGCGCGCGAGCTTGCGGTACGTCTTCTTCAGGTCCGCGTCGGAGACGTCCTTGGCAACGCCCAGGACCTGGTAGAAGTCCTTGTCGAACCAGTCCTGACTGGCCATGGCCGCTTAGTCGGTCCCTGAGCCGGTCGAAGGGTCGGCCGGCACGGCGACGACGACCTTCGCGGGGCGAAGCTCGGTCAGCCCGAGGCGGTAGCCCACCTCGACGACCTCGAGGATCGTCGGGGTCTCGGTGCCCGGTGTCGGCGCCTGGAAGATGGCCTCGTGCTGCTGCGGATCGAACGCCTCGCCGGCTTCGCCGTACGATTCCACGCCCAGTCGCTCCACGACACCGCGGAGCTTCTCGGCGATGACCGTGAAAGCCGTGCCGTCGGCGAGGTCGCCGTGCTTCTCGGCGCGATCGAGGTCGTCGAGCACGGGCAGCAGGGCCTTGGCGACCGAGCCTTTGGCCCGTTCGATCTCGACCTCGCGCTGCTCCTCGGTGCGGCGCCGGTAATTGGCGTACTCGGCCTGCAGACGCTTGAGGTCCAGGAGCAGGTCCGGTTCCTGAGCCTGTCGAAGGGCCTCTTCCGGGGCGTCGGCGACGGCGGCCTCGTCCGACTGCAGAACGCCGAGGATGTCCTCGATCGTCAGCTCATCGGCGTCGTCAGCGCCGTCCGCGACGTCATCGGCCGCGGCGTGCGCCCCGGCATCCGCCGTCGTGTCCTCCTGCGGGTCGGGGTCGGAGACCTGCGCCTCCGACCCCTCCTCGCCGAGGACCTCGTCGCCGTTGTCGGGCTCGTCGAAGTCCTTCGCCGTCATTACTTCTTCTCGTCTTCTTCGTCGACGACCTCTGCGTCGATGACATCCTCATCGGCGGATGCCGTGGGCTCACCGTCGCTCGAGGGCTGCGCCCCGGCATCCGGAGCCTGCTCGGCCTGGCCGGCCGCGTAGATGGCCTCGCCCAGCTTGCCCTGGCTCGCGTTCAGCTTGTCGAACGCGTCCTTGACGGTGTCGTCGTTGTCGCCGGCGAGCGCCGTCTTGAGGGCGTCGACGTCGGCCTGGACCTCGTTCTTGACGTCCTCGGGCAGCTTGTCGTCGTTGTCCTTGATGAGCTTCTCGATCGAGTACGAGAGCGTCTCGGCCTGGTTGCGGATCTCCGCGGCCTCGCGACGCTTCTTGTCCTCGGCCGCGTGCTCCTCGGCCTCGCGCACCATGCGCTCGATGTCGTCCTTGGCCAGCGACGAGCCGCCGGTGATCGTCATCGACTGCTCCTTGCCGGTGCCCTTGTCCTTGGCCGACACGTGCACGATGCCGTTCGCGTCGATGTCGAAGGTGACCTCGACCTGCGGAATGCCGCGCGGAGCGGGGGCGATGCCGGTCAGCTCGAACGTGCCCAGCGGCTTGTTGTCGCGCGTGAAGTCGCGCTCGCCCTGGAAGACCTGGATGGCGACCGACGGCTGGTTGTCGTCGGCGGTCGTGAAGGTCTCGCTGCGCTTGGTCGGAATGGCCGTGTTGCGCTCGATGAGCTTGGTCATGATGCCGCCCTTGGTCTCGATGCCGAGGCTCAGCGGGGTGACGTCGATGAGCAGCACGTCCTTGCGCTCACCCTTGAGGACGCCGGCCTGCAGGGCGGCGCCGACGGCGACGACCTCGTCCGGGTTGACGCCCTTGTTCGCTTCCTTGCCCGCCTCGGCCTTCACGAGCTCGGCGACCGCCGGCATACGCGTCGAGCCGCCCACGAGCACGACGTGGTCGATCTCGCCGACCTTGATGCCGGCTTCGCGGATGACGTCCTCGAACGGCTTCTTGGTGCGGTCGAGGAGGTCCTTGGTGAGGTCCTCGAACTTGGCGCGCGTGATCGTCTCGGACAGCGAGACGGGGCCCGAGTCGGTCAGCGACAGGTAGGGCAGGTTGACGCTCGTGCTCGTCGAGCTCGACAGCTCCTTCTTCGCCTGCTCAGCGGCCTCCTTGAGGCGCTGCAGCGCGATCTTGTCACCCGAGACGTCGACGCCGGTCGTGTCCTTGAACTGCTTGATGAAGTAGTCGACGAGACGCTGGTCCCAGTCGTCACCGCCGAGGCGGTTGTCGCCGGCCGTCGAGCGGACCTGGATGGTCGAGAAGTCGTCGTCCTTGCCCACCTCGAGCAGGGACACGTCGAACGTGCCGCCACCGAGGTCGAAGACGAGGATGAGCTCGTCCTCCTTGCCCTTGTCCAGGCCGTAGGCGAGCGCGGCCGCGGTGGGCTCGTTGATGATGCGCAGCACGTTCAGGCCCGCGATCTCGCCGGCCTCCTTCGTGGCCTGGCGCTCGGCGTCGTTGAAGTACGCGGGGACCGTGATGACCGCGTCGGTCACGGTGTCGCCCAGGTACTCCTCGGCGTCGCGCTTGAGCTTCTGGAGGATGCGCGCGGAGATCTCCTGCGGCGTGTAGTTCTTGCCGTCGACGGCCTGGGTCTTCCAGTCGGTGCCCATGTGGCGCTTGACGGAGCTGATGGTGCGGTCGACGTTCGTGACGGCCTGGCGCTTCGCGGTCTCGCCGACGAGAACCTCGCCGTCCTTCGTGAACGCGACGACCGACGGGGTCGTGCGGAAACCCTCGGCGTTGGCGATGACCTTGGGCTCGCCGCCCTCGAGGACAGAGACGACGGAGTTCGTCGTTCCGAGGTCGATTCCCACTGCACGTGCCATGTGTGTCTCCTTGTTCGGTGATCGAGTGCCGGCGCGCAGCGCCGGTGTCGGTTCGGTGATCGAGTGCCGGCGCGCAGCGCCGGTGTCGGTTCGGTGATCGAGTGCCGGCGCGGAGCGCCGGTGTATCGAGATCCTCAAGCCTTCGGACATTGAGCCTTGGCGGCTCAACTTGCTCCGGACTCCACGATAAACCCCGGCATCCTCGCTGTCAAATGAACTTGAGTCGACTCATATCAAGTTCTCGATGACGAGCGCGGCGGTACCGGCGGTGGACCGCCGATCACCGGACATGGTCTTTGGCTTCCCCTTTGCTTCGCCTGGCAGCGGGCAGTGATCGCCATCCTGCTTCGGTGACCAGTGCACTCCATCTGCCTCGCCATAACCTGTCGAGGTACTTAACCTGAGACCCGGTGCCCGAGCAAATGGCTGCCACGGAGCGCATTCAAGACACCGAACGCCATCACTCCCTGAGTGAACCACGACTCCCCGACCGTGGGCACCACGATCTGGAACGCGTCACCCTCCGTCGCGCTTGGCCACCCCACCGGCCGCAGCTCCGCGTCGAAGCGCTCCGCGATCCGCTCCGCTACTGACGCCTCCACGCATAACGTGTCATACCGCCAATACGGCACCCACCCGCCAGTCACCGTGAGCCCCGACCGCCGCAACACCAGTTGCCCAGTCTGCTCCCGCTGGGCACGCCGCATCCGCGACACCAACCGCTCTCTCCGAACATCGGCGTCAACCCCCCGGATTCCTCCGGCCACGGCCGCCCCCGATGCCGCTTCTCCGAGAGCGAACATGCTCGATCATTTCAACGCCATCATCGAACCGCGTACGCGGTGAGCGCCAGCACAATGGCGAGGGCGGAGATGGCAGCGTAGCGCCACAGCAGTCGACGCAGTCGGGGCGCGAGGCGTGGCGCGTCGCCTCGATTCATCTCCTCAACGGGCGCTGTTGTTTCATCGTGGGGCTGGACGCTCGCGCGGCCTTGATCCTCTCGATACCGGCTGGCGATCAACATCACGACGTTCGCGATAGCCACTCCAACAGCAAGCGCCGCGAGCGCGACCGCCACTGCACTGGGGGGCTCGTTCAGGCAACGCGGACCCCACTCACTAAACCGCACCGCAGCAATCACGAGGAACACAATGGCCGTGACGACGCCAGTCCAACTGGGCAGGTGGCGCGCATAGTAGGTGCGCCACCCCCCCTGGTGTCGATTGACGTCACGCGCATGTTGCACCAATCGCCCGCCGACGACCAGAAGACACAGCCCCACAACGAGGAACACGCCACTGACGAAGAGACTCTGGCCGCAAGCGGAGGTGGCCGTGGCGCCGCTCACCAGTGATACCTGAAAGCTGTACCGGCCGATCGTAACGGCACGGTCGATCCGTTTCCCTCAGAGCGCATGGGGATCAAGCCGCCCCTCTGGCGTCAGCGGCTTCGCTCCCCAGCGAAGAAACGCCGCGACGAACCCGCTGACGGCTGCAACGCTCACGGCGACGATGCGCACGACATCGAAGGCCGACTCGGACAGCACGAAATGCGAGACGATCGTCAGCAGCCCGGCGACGAGGAGTCCGCCGAGACCAACGGCACACCAGGGGAACACCACTACCCATCGTGGCCGCGTGTTCTCGATCCTCACAGCCGCCGAGGGCTGCTGGGAAACAGCCTGGTCGTCGACGGCCGACGCCTCCAACCACGCGTTGGACTGCCGCACCAGTCGCCGAATCGCCCGACGGCTCGCGAACGTCGACGGGATCTCCAGCACGTCACCCGACTGGAGCCTCACTTCCAGCTGCCAGAAGAGCTGCTGCAGTGTCACCAGCCAGAGGATGCTGCTCATGCGACCGTCCGAGTACTCCACCGAGTCGAACCGGCGTATGAGCGCTCTCGGCACCGTCACGTCCTGCCGCCACAGCCATCCGCGGACGACCAACGCCGACGGGCCGAGGGAGACGCTTCGTCGAGTCGACCCCACGATCCACCACACCCCCGGCGCGACGAACGCCCCGCCTGCTCCAGCCAGCAGCCACCCTGCCCACCACGGTCCGATCACCACGAGCACGCAGGCACCGACACCAAGACCCAGCCACCAGATGAGTCCTCCCGCCGCGAAGAACCAGCGCACCGGGTCAGGCCCCAGACGAGGCTTCACAAGATCCCCCTCCCACGCCCGGTCGTCGATGCGGCCGCCAGAGCGCTGAAGAAGTCCACGCTGTGTGTGAGCACGGTGGAGGTGAGATGGATACTCACCTGGTTGACGTAGTTTGAGTTCACGATGGCATCACGCCGGGCTGATGAGCCAACCCCCGACGCTCGCCGTCCAGTCGTTGCGACGTCGGTCTTCTGCACCCGGGAGGCAATCCTCACTTGCACTCTCGCGGCCTTCAGCAGCGCAATACCCGCACGCCCCGCCACGCCGGCGATCACTCCCTCCGCGACTCGCACTTGAAGAAAGTACGCGGCCGCCGTAACGCCGTTGCACCATGCCGCAATAGCAAGGACGAGTCCACATGCGAGGCCGACGCCCTGCATGACGGGGTTGTCGGTGACACGTCCGGCTCCGGCACCCGCCCTCGAAAGCAGCGAGAGCATCACTCCCTCCTCCGCCTCCGCGGCGGCGACGACACGCCCAGCATCCGCGGTCTGACGATCGCGAATGTCGGTACGGCCATCACGAACCACCAGCCCCAGGCGGCCTCCGTCTGCAAGAGGCCGACGACGCACGCGGCAGCAATCGTTCCGCCCCAGAACGCGCCCGCCACTCGCACCCCAACGGCCGGCCCCCAAACGTACCGCAACTCAGCTCGCCACGAATCTCGATGAACCCGCGGCTCGACCGCCCCCACTCGGGGCCTGGTGCCCGTCGCCGTCGCGCCGCCCGGCACGGCCACCCCGCGGGCGATCCCCACTTTTCCGACAGAACCATGAGCCGTGACCTGAAAACGCCCTACGGACTGCCATGCAACCATCCGTTCAACTGCTCCACCTGCCGGTCGGTGATCCACTCGGGTGCGAATGTCGAGCGCAACCCTCTCCACGGCCGCTCGTCCAGAAAACTCACTCGTAGCATCGTGTAGCTAGTGAACAGCGGGGCCCTGACAGCCATCACCCATAGGGCCATTCCGTCGTAGTGGTCGCAGTAGAAGCGGCCCAACTCCTGCCGCGAGTAGGCTTCGGTCCTCAACCAGGAGCGGACGACCACTCGGTCGCCCTCGATCCAAACCCCAACGAACAGCGACCTGATCGTCCAACCCACGACGATCACAGCGAGCGCCACCAGGAGCCCCTGGACCATCACGCCGACCGGCGCCGGAAGTCCGCGGGCGAACAACCACAGCACCCCCAGCAGACCGAGCATCGTCGGAACACTGATCGGCAGGAACCAAGCGCGGACTACACGTCTCGACTTGAACACCATCACCCGATCAGGCGACGAAAGCGGGTTAGATGAACCGGTAGCCACTCCCACCACCACCACCACTTCCCGACCCTCTCTGAGTGGAGGCATGCTGGTACAGCTTGCCCGCGGCAACTGAAAGCGCACTCATCCCTACACCGTTTGCATAGCCGACGAAGCTGAGCACGCGAGCACTCGCCTGAGCGCTTCGTGCTTGACCAAATGCCGCGCGGCTGCCCGTACCGGCTGCGATTGTGGCGGGCTTTGTTCCCTGCATCGACTTCACCGTGCGCTTCACAGCAAGCGCCACCACACCACCGCCCACGACACTCACGGCCGACAAGCCCGCCTCGCCCCAACGGTCCTGCACCGCATACGCCGCACCGCAGGTGGCAGCGATGGGCGTAGGCATGAAGACGCATGCGCCCTCGACTACCTGGCCAACTGCACTGTCAGTGATCGCCTTGGCGATATCTTCCCAGAACTGTCCGGACAGGTCGTGCCCGCCTATGGGGTCGGTGGGCCAGACGTAGTCATTGTCGACACCGCCCTCGACCGGATCGACCTGGAGGAACCTGCCCAACGCGGGCACATACACCCGCGCCCCCATCTCCACGACCTGCACACCCCCGGTCGAGTCGGTGATCTTCAACCCCTCCTGATGCCACCCCGACCGGTCCCGACCATCCACCAGATCATCCGCCCCCACCGTCCCGATCGCCAACGACACCGGATCCAACCGCTGCCCGAACGGCTCAAACAACATCACCCCCGAAGCCGTGGTGGTCCCGTCCCCGCCGTGAGGGTATGACCCAGCAGCGACGGATACGACAACTCCGTCCCCGCACCCGTCACCGTCGACATCACCCCACCGGGCAACCCGAACGTCCGAGCCAGACCCGCACCCCGCTGCTGCCCCCACGCCGCATCCCCACCCCCCGCATGCATATACGTGGTCGACACCACCGGGCCCGACGACGGTGTCACCGTCCGCGACACCACCCGGCCCACCGCATCCCGCACGATCGACACCGTCGACCCGTCCGCATACGTCGTGCCCACATGCGCGTTCCGCCCGTCATAGGAGAACACCATCCCACCCAGCCTCGTCACATTCCCCCGCGCGTCATACACGACATCCGACACCGCCAACCCATCCGCGACCTCTATAGCGGATTCGTTCCATCGGCACCTGGCGGCATCGACTCTGGCTCGACCTGACGGAGTTCCCTGCGGGCAAGCACAATCCACTCAAGCGCAGTTGCGATCGTGATCGCCGCCATCCCCGAACCGATCCCGATGAGCACAGCCACGGTCTCGATACGCATCAGAAGGAGTATCAGAAGGGCACCGGGCAGAAATACCGCGCATCGCTTCAGTACCACGCCAACGAAGGCTACAACGGCTAGAGGAGCATCGCTCTTCCACCGCCAACTCCGTGGTGAGGCCCGCGCACTGTGCTTCTCGCCGTGTTCCATAGCGATGCACCCCTGTCTACTCGATTCAACTACACCGAACCCGAAACCGATCTGGCCAACCGTGCCCGCACTCCTGCTCAGTCGCGACCAATCTCGTGGTCGGAACACGCTGCCCGAACGGATCGAACAACCACACCCCCGAAGCCGTCGTCGACCCGTCCCCCGCCGTGAGGGTATGACCCAGCAGTGACGGATACGACAACTCCGTCGCCGCACCCGTCACCGTCGACATCACCCCATCGGGCAACCCGAACGTCCGAGCCAGACCCGCATCCCGCACGATCGACACCGCCGACCCGTCCGCATACGTCGTGCCCACGTGCGCGTTCCGCCCGTCATAGGAGAACGCCATCCCACCCAGCTTCGTCACATTCCCCCGCGCGTCATAGACGACATCCGACGCCGCCAACCTGAGACTGGACCGAAGCGCTGCCTCAGTCATCAACCCCCTCGCGCTCCTCCCCCAGCGCCCGGAACCTGCGCCTCGGAGAGTTTGAGTTTGTTGACGGATCGGTCCGAGCACGGCCTGCGAGATTCTCCCGCCGCTCAATAACGCGCCACTGCACAACGTATGCAACAAATGCGACCAAGGTGGCACCGGCGAGACCCGCAACCTTCGCGAAGAACGGAGCCGGCCCGAAGAGCAGAACAACCGATGCCAGAGCGAGCGGAACCGATACATATCGAAGGAACGAAACAAGAAAGCTCCGGATCACAGCATCACCATCCTTCCGACGCCACCGCCACCGCCACCGCTTACCGAAGGGATATTGGCCACTGCGGACTGGATGCTTCGCGCCGTAGTGCCGAGCCCCCAAGCGAAGGAGAACGTGCTGACCTTCCTTGAATGCGTTTCAAGTCTGCTCCAATCTCGCGTCGCGTTCGCAGACCTAGTGACCACTGCGACGGACCGCTGGCTACGTGGTGAGGGGACTCGAAAGCGGACGGGTCTGCATCACTCTAACCATCGAAAGGATCCCTTGCCGGACAGGCGCGTGCCGCTGGCGGCTTCGGTGTAACGCTGCTCAATCCGTACGGGAGCTTCTGGCTGCTGAACGAGCCGCACCAACCAGGCGAACGGACGGATACCAAACCGCTGCCCAGGCTCCATGACCCCAAGATGAACCTCTTCGCCATCGCGATCCAGTTCTACCCAGTGCCACCCAAGCCCTCGACAGTACTGCTCGCCGAGCGCGGCACCAACCGCATCCAGCTGATCGTCTGCCGAACGTTCAGAGCGGCTCCGTTTCACGAACTCCTCGATGGCAATCAACACGACCTCGGGAGACGCATCGGCGGTGAGCCCGAGAGTCTTGGACGCGGTCGAGCGAAGGTCATCCAGTAGTGCGTGGACATCCCGCCCAAGTTCTGCGACCGGCTGAGAATCGATCAAGACCCTGCGAAATCGGTAGGCGGCCGCAGCAAGCGTCACCGCGAGACCGGCGACAATCGCCGCAAGCTTCGTCCCCATGCTGTACGGAACGATCAGCAACGCAAGCCCACCGATTCCAAGACCGATGGCGTAACCAGACCGGAGGTAGAAGCCGGGAAAGCTACGCCAACTTCTCACAGGACTCTCCACTTGATTCCACCGCCACCTGGGGTCGCCGGCGCCGGTCCCTCAGCCCCAGGACTCAAGCCCCACCACTCACTGGCCCCAGCACTCACTTCTCTCCTTGTTGCTTTGCCCGGCGGCGGGCTCTCCTTGAGCCCGGGGCAGGAGCAGAAGTCTCGACGCCAGAGGAACGCTCGCGGCGCCTGATGCAGAGGTGCCGGGAGGAACAACACCAGAATCGCAACGATGAGGATGAGCTGGGGCACTCGATCCAGTAGGTACTGGAGGAAATGCCGCGCTGAACTCGCGCCCGTCCGGAACTTCGACACCTCTACACCATCTGCCTGTGGGAGGCTCGCCCGGGCGCGATCACCTGTCGAGGTACGTGACCTGAGACCCGTTGCCCGAGCAAGTGGACGCTACGCGCCGCGTGCAGACGGCCGACGATGACCGCGCACGGATCGATAAGACTGCGCACCAACCCCGCCTCCCTCTTCAACAGTGTCGCCTCAGATCGTGAAGTCGCCCGCTCCCGACACACCAGCCTCAGGACGGTGTTTCGTCGCCCCATCATCGACGGAAACCCTGGAGGTGGCGAGCAAGTATCGACACCCACCTGGAGCATCCGCACAGATCCGACCAACGGCAACCATGTCGTGCCAGCGCAGAGCATCGCCGAGTAGACCCCTTCAGTCACCCACGCGGCACCCGGGGTACCCCACTCGCCGTCGACGCGGGCATTCACAGATAAGTCGCCGCGACCGCCCGTCACCTCACCGATGGAAGGTCACGGATTCATAACGCACCCCGCGCAACGGGCCACAGGGTGCGACGCCACTCACCGCACCGGCGCGCCGTCACCCCCTGTTCACGCGGAAACGACAGACTGCGAGCATGACTGCGCCGGACCACCAGCATCCCGAATCAGAACCGCCCGCAGCCGCCCGCAGCGGCGCGATCGCGGTGATCGGGCTGGACCTGCGCGGAGAAGAGCCCGCGCCGAAGAAGCAGGTGTACTCCTGGGCGCTGTGGGACTGGGCGACGCAGCCGTTCAACACCGTGATCCTCACCTTCATCTTCACAGCGCTCTACCTCACAACCGAGGCGTTCCTCCCCGCCGACATCGCGGCGCTGCCCGACGACGACCGGGTACGCCTGGCCGCCGAAGCCGGGCTCGCCTCGGGCCTGGGCTGGGGCTCGACGATCGCGGGCCTGGCGATCCTCCTGCTCGCCCCGGTGCTCGGCCAGCGCGCAGATGCCGCCGGACGCCAGAAGCTCTGGCTCGGCATCGGCACGGGCGCGCTCATCCTCTGCATGTTCGGGCTCTGGTTCGTCGAGCCGACCCCGGCACTGTTCTGGCTCGGCGTCGCGCTGATCGCGGCCGGCTCCGTCTTCGGCGAAATCGCGGCGGTGAACTCCAACGCGATGCTGATCGGCATCGCAACCCCGAAGACCGTCGGTCGGATCTCCGGCCTCGGCTGGGGCTTCGGCTACCTCGGCGGCATCGTCGCGCTCGTCATCGTCGTCGCCTTCTACATCGCCGACTGGTTCGGGCTGTCCGAGGAGAACGGGCTTCCGTTCCGCCTGATCGCCGTCGGGTGCGCGGTCTGGGCGATCGTGTTCGCCATCCCGATCTTCCTCAACGTCCCTGAGCCCTCCCTCGGTCGGCCCGAACGCAAGGTGCCCTTCTTCACGTCGTACGTGCTGCTGGTCAAGGACGTCATCTCGCTCTACAAGAACCCCGACACGCGGCCCACGTTCTGGTTCCTGCTCTCCAGCGCCGTCTTCCGAGACGGCCTCGGCGGCGTCTTCGCATTCGGGGCGATCATCGCCGGCCAGGTGTTCGGCTTCACGTTCCTCGAGCTGGTCATCTTCGGCATCGCCGCCAACCTCATCGCCGGCGTCTCGACGATCCTGGCCGGGCGCCTCGATGATCGGTTCGGGCCGAAGCGCATCATCGTCTTCTCGCTCGCCGCCATGGTCGTCGCCGGTCTCGCGGTCTTCTTCCTGGTGGATGCCGGGACCGTGGTGTTCTGGACCGGCGGTCTGCTGCTGTGCGCCTTCGTCGGCCCGGCGCAGGCGGCGTCGCGCTCGTTCCTCGCCAGGGTCACCCCGGCCGGACGCGAGGGCGAGATCTTCGGCCTCTACGCGACGACCGGTCGCGCGGCGAGCTGGATGGCCTCGCTCGCCTGGGCGGCGCTGATCACGATGACCGAGATGACCGCGTTCGGCATTCTCGGCATCGTCCTGGTGCTGTTCCTCGGCCTGCTGCTCCTGCTGCCGGTGAAGTCGCAGCGCGTGCTCGGAACGGCCGGGTAGAGCCCCCGGGACGGCCCCGCGACGACGCGTGGCGCGCGTCAGGCCTGCGGCCAGGCCGCGGCGAGCTTGGAAAGCAGCCGGACGAGCTCAGCCCGCTCCTCCGCGCTGAAGTCGGCGAGCGCCTCGGCGAGATGCTCGCGCCGCTGCCCGCGGAAGCCTCGTGCGACCTTCGCGCCGTGCGCCGTCAACGCGACGCGCGTGCGACGCGCATCGTCCGGGTCGGCCTCACGCTGGACCAGGCCCAGCTCGACGGCCTGCTGGATCAGGCGCGACGCGCGCGGCTGATCGACGCCGATGGCCTCGCCCACCTCGCTCACGCTCAGGGGATGGGATGCCGCGACCAGCGCCTCGAGGAGCCGCAGGCGTGCAGGTCCCCCGAAGCGGGCGCCTGCGGCACCCCAGGGCCCCGGGCCCCAGCCACCGGCACCTTCCCCGCCCGGCCCCTCCCCGCCCGGACGTCGGCGCCCGTGCCCGTGCCCGCGGCCACCCTCGCCGCGCTCGTCCCGCCCGAAGGGTCCGCCCGCGCCCGGCGGCGGAGCGAAGGGTCCACGCCCGCGGCCCCGGACGGTGGTCAGTGCGGCCATGAGCGCATCCAGCTCGGCGGCTGCGGCATCCGAATCGGTCATCCCTCGAATTTACATGCAGCTTGACATGTTTCGCGATTGCATGTCATACTGCATATACATGTCAGACGACATGCACTCTCGGCGGCGCACATGGCGCCGCCCCCGAAAGGACTTCCCATGACTACCGACAACACACAGAACGACACCCCCACGCCCACGGCCGAGGCGCCGGCCCTCCCCCTGGGTGCTTGGCTGCGCACCGTCGACCGGCTGCTGGCCCGCGAACTCCGCACGGCCTTCGCGGCCGAAGACGCGACCCGCCGCGATTGGCGGATCCTCAGCGCACTGAACGGCGACCCCGCCGCGACCGGCTTCGCCGGGCGCGTGCCGGGACGCAAGCTGCGCGCACTGGCCGACCGCGGCTGGATCACCGAGACCGACGGCGGGTGGGCGCTGACCGACGAGGGGCGCGCCGCACGGGCACGCCTGCGCACGGGCGTCGACGGCGTCCGCGCGAAGATCGCCGCCGCCGTGACCGAGGACGACTACACGACCACCATGGCGACGCTCGAGGCGATCGCCCGGGCACTCGGCTGGGATGAGACCCAGCCCCTCCCGCGCGGCGGTCGCCGCGGACGTGGTTTCGGCCGCGACCGCGACGCGGATCGCGGCTTCGGCCGAGGTCGCGGCTACGGCCGCGGGCACGCCGGTCACCGTGGCCACGGACGCGGCGAGGGCTACGGACACGGCGGCCGGCGCGGATTCCGCGGAGGCCCCGCGTTCGGCGACCGCCCCGGCGGCACCGAGCAGGCGTACGAACGGGGCTTCGAGGCCGGGTTCGCGCGCGGTCGCGCCTCGTAACACGCCCGCCACACGAGATCGGCACAATGGGCGGGGTGATCCACCCCGCCCTTCTCGCCGTCTCCCACGGCACCTCGTCCCCGAGCGGGCAGGCTGCCGTGGCCGCGCTCGTCGAGGCGGTCACCGCACGCCTGCCCGACGTCGCCGTGCAGCTCGGCCATGTGGATGTGCAGCAGCCGGATGTCGCGGCATCCCTCTCGTCGCTGCCGGACGGGCAGCCGACGGTGATCGTCCCGCTGCTGCTCTCGGCCGGGTACCACGTCCGCGTCGACCTGACGACGCAGTCCGCCGGGCGCGCCGACGTGACGATCGCGCCGGCGCTCGGACCCGATCCGCGCCTGATCGACGCACTCGTCGCGCGCCTCGGGCCCCTGAACCTTGGACCGGAGGATGCCGTCGTGCTCGCCGTCGCCGGCTCGAGCGACGAGCGCGCGAACGAGGACTGCCGCACGATCGCGACGATGCTCGCCGAGCGGCTCGGCCGGCCCGTCGAGGTCGGGTTCCTCGCCGCCGCCGAGCCCCGGCTCGATGCCGCGGTCACCGCGGCTCGCGGACGCCGCGTCGTGGTGGCCAGCTACCTGCTCGCGCCGGGCTACTTCCACGATCTCGCCGTCCGCCTCGCCGGCGCGGCCCCGGTCACGCGGCCGCTCCTCGACGACGATGCGCCGCCTGCCGCGCTGGTCGACCTCGTCGTGTCGCGCTACCGGGATGCCCGCCCCGCGGGCGTCGCCCCGCGATTCGGGCGAGACGGCGAGGGTCGGCGTTCGTAATTCAGGCAGACCGTTGCCGCGCGCGGCCGGATTCCGCGACTTTCTGCCACTCGGCGCCGGCGCGGCGCGCGAATTGCCTGAATTGTGAACAGGATCTCGGCGGAAGGACCCTAGCCGCCGAGCGCCCCGGCATCGGTCGCCCCGACGTCGGTGCGATGGAAGTTCTGGAACGAACGGGACGCCGTGGGGCCCCGCTGGCCCTGGTACCGGTTGCCGTACGGGCCCGAGCCGTACGGCGTCTCGGTGGCCGACGACAGCCGGAAGAAGCACAGCTGCCCGATCTTCATCCCCGGCCACAGCTTGATCGGGAGCGTCGCGACGTTCGACAGTTCGAGGGTCACGTGCCCCGAGAAGCCGGGGTCGATGAAGCCCGCCGTCGAGTGCGTGAGCAGGCCGAGGCGGCCGAGAGACGACTTGCCCTCGAGACGCGCCGCGACATCGTCGGGCAGGGTGACCTGCTCGAACGTGGACCCCAACACGAACTCGCCCGGGTGCAGGATGAACGGCTCGTCCGGATCGACCTCGATGAGGTGCGTCAGGTCGGGCTGGTCCTCGGCCGGGTCGATGAAGGGGTACTTGTGGTTGTCGAACAGCCGGAAGTACCGGTCGAGGCGCACGTCGACGCTCGACGGCTGGACCATCGCCGGGTCCCACGGGTCGAGGCCCACGCGGCCCAGGGCGAGCTCGGCACGGATGTCGCGGTCACTGAGCAGCACGACTCCAGCGTAGTGCGCGCCCGGCCGCGCTCGTCGAGCGCGCAAAGGCGAGACGCGGGATGCCGGTTTGCTAAGCTGGCCGGACCACCACCCGGTGACCGACTGCCCCACGTAGTCGACCACCACCCGGTGACCGACTGCCGCGCGTAGTCGACCACCACCCGGTGACCGACTGCCGCGCGTAGTCGACCACCACCCGGTGATCGAGTGCCGCGCGTAGTCGACCACCACCCGGTGATCGAGTGCCGCGCGTAGCGCGGTGTATCGAGATCCTCGGGGCTGTAGTTCAATGGCAGAACTTCTGCTTCCCAAGCAGATAGCGCGGGTTCGATTCCCGTCAGCCCCTCCAAGCCCTCGCGCGCGGCCTCGAATCGTGCGGGAGGGCTTTCGCCTGCGCTCCGCGCGATCGGAGAGTCAGTGGGACGAGTGGCGTCGGACACGCTACGGTAAATGAGAGTTCTCTCATCTGAGGGTGAGCTCGTTCCCCCCATTCGCAGGCGCAGGCGCCTGCCGCCCCGATTGTGTGGCCCATGCGTACGACTCGTGCTGCCCGTCCGTCCCTCCGCTCACGCATCGCACGCATCGCGACGACACTCGCGGTCGTCGTCGCGGCGGTCCTGGTGCCGCTGCCGGCTTCTGCAGCCGCCCCGATCGTCATCGACGACTTCGCGGGCAATACCCACGGCACCCGCGCGGTGACCGCGAACATCGGGGCCAGCTCGCCGCCCAGCTTCGTGCAGGCCGGCGGCGCCGGCACCATCGAGTTGTACGGCGACAACAACACGGCCACGTCTGTGAGCTTGAACTACTCCTTCTCCCCGACGGATCTGACGTCGGGCGGCACCAACACGCAGTTCATGGTCGGCCTGCGCAGCGTGACGCGGACGAACATGCCGCCCACCGAGTTCACCGCGGTGCACGCGACCATCCAGGTCACCGACACCTCGAACAGAACCGGTACGTACACCACCGGCTTCTCGAACGTCGGCGCGTTCGATCTCGTCCTCAATTTCTTCTGCTCACCGGGTCAGACGGCGTGCTTCACCCCCGCCATCGACTTCACGCAGGTGACGAGCGCGACGGTGACGTTCACCTATCCCCGGAACCACGACCAGAGCGGTGCCTACACGACCGTGGTCGTCGAGGAGATCCGCACGACCCCGACCGGCGGCGCGCAGCCGGCACCGCCCGTTCCCACCCTCACCGTGGCGAGCCCGGTCGAACAGGGCGCCGTCTGGCTGCTCGGGGCCGGAACCATCGATTTCGACGTGCGCTTCGTGTCCAACGGCTCGCCGGTGACGGTCAACGGGCTCACCGCCGCCGACTTCGGCGTGGTCGTCGGCGGTGCGTCTTCCCCTGGTGTGAGCCTGTCGGGCGGCGGCACGGCATACACCCTGTCGGTCGGCGTCCCCGCGGGGGCGTCTTCTGTGACCGTCTCCCTCCCGGCGGGTGCCACGACCGACACATGGGGCCAGCCGAACCAGAGCGGTGAGGTCACCACGCCGGTGAACCAGGCCTCGGTCCCCCAGCTGGGGGACATCGCCCTGCACGTCGCGCTCGGCGCACCCGTGAGCCAGCCGCTGTCGCTGAGCGGCGCACCCACGCCGACGCTCACGGTCGTGAGTGGCGCGCTCCCCCCGGGCGTCGTGCTGCAGTCGAACGGAACGCTGTCGGGCACCCCGACCAGCGTCGGCACCTTCAACGCCTTCGTGCGGGCGACCAACTCGTTCGGTTGGGACGAGGCGCCGATCGCGCTCGTGGTGAGGCCTCCGGCGACCTTCACCTCGGGCGATGTGGCGACCTTCACGGCCGGCACGTCGGGATCGTTCGCCGTGGCGTGGGACGCTCCGGCCGGTACCGAGCTCACGGGATACGAGACGCTGCCCGACGGGCTCGACGCCGAACTCGGCACGAACGAGCTCGTGATCTCGGGAACGCCCGCGACCGGCGGCGAGCACGAGCTGACGCTCACGCTGACGCCGCCCACCGGCCCGACGACGACGCAGACGCTGCACCTGGTGCTGAACGAGGCTCCGTCGCTGCAGGTCGACCCCGCCTACACCGTCCGTGTCGGCGAGCAGGTCGACATCGCCGTCAGCGCGTCCGGGTGGCCGGTGCCGACGATCACGCTGACCGAGGGCACCCTCCCGGCTGGGCTCACCGCCGTCCCGTCCGGCGCCGGCAGCCTGGTCATCACCGGCATCCCCACTGCGGGCAGTGCGCCGGTGGACCTGACGCTCTCGGCATCGAACTCGACGGGCACCACGACAGCTCACACCACCCTCGCCGTCGAGTCCGTCCCGACGGTCTCGGTCGCCGAGACCCAGCTCGTCGAGGTCGGCGAGACCGTGCGGATCCCGATCGCGGTGTCCGGCATCCCCGACGCGACGGTGGTTGCCACCCCGATGCCCGACTGGGTGAGCCTGAACGGCGCTCCCGGCGGCACGTGGGAGCTCGTCGCCACGCCGACCAGCACGTCGGACACGACGACGGTGACCCTGACGGCATCCAACTCCGCCGGAAGCGCCACCGACACCATCACGATCACGCCGTTCGCCACGCCCGTCCTGACCGGTCCGACCGAGGTGGGCACCATCGTCGACGCCCCCGTCGACGTCTCGATCACCGCGACCGGCCACCCGGCCCTGAGCTGGCAGATCGATGGCGCGGTGCCGGGGCTGACGGTGGCTGCCATCGGCGCAGAGACGACCGTCACGGGCACGCCCACGACCCCGGGCACCTACGTGCTGACCCTCACGGCTTCGGTGACCGGCGCGCAGACGACGCACACGCTCACGATCACCGTCGACCAGTCTCCGAAGCTCACCCCTCCTGCCGGGGTCAGCGCGCCGGTCGGGACAGGCATCACCGCGACGATCACGACGTCGGGTTCCCCGATTCCCGCGATCACCGCCGCTAACCTGCCCGCGTCGCTGACCCTGACCGACAATGCCGACGGCACCGCGACGATCACCGGCACCCTGACCGAGCCGGGCACCACCGAGGTGAGGCTGATCGCGACGAACCGCGTCGGTTCGTTCGTGACGCTCTGGACGGTCACCGCGACCACGGCACCGCAGTTCACATCGGGCAGCGAGGCCGGCTTCACTCGGGGTGTCGCCGGGAGCTTCGACGTCACCACGAACGGATTCCCGTTCCCGGCGCTGACCGCCGTCGGCCTGCCGGCGGGCCTGACCTTCACCGACAACCTGGACGGCACCGGCACGATCTCCGGCACCCCCAGCGACCTCGGGGTCACGAGCGTGCCGCTCGGCGCCGTCAGCTTCGTCGGCTCGGACAGCATGCTGCTCGAGATCCTCGTCACCGAGGAGCCGGTCATCACCTCGGCCGACAGCGTGACCTTCGCCGTGGACGCGGTCGACAGCTTCACCATCGCCGCCACCGGATTCCCCACGGCCACCCTGACCGTCGACGGGACGCTGCCGACCGGCCTCTCCCTCGTTGACAACGGCAACGGCACGGCGACTCTCGCGGGCGTCCCCACCGAGACCGGCATCACGACGGTCACGGTCACCGCCGCCAACAGCGTCGGCTCCACCACGCAGACGTTCACGATCACCGTCGAGCGCGCCCCCGCGATCACCACGACGACGTTCGCCCCGCTGACCGAGGGGGTCCCGGGCGAGCGGATCATCACCGCGACCGGCTTCCCGACGCCGACGCTCACCCTGCAGTCCTCCCTGCCCGACGGCCTGTCCTTCGCCGACAACGGCGACGGCACCGCCACCATCGGCGGTACGGCCACCGGACATGGCGAGTGGACCGTCGAGGTCACGGCAAGCAGCACGGCCGGGACCACGGGCGCGGCGATCGACCTCACCGTGCAGCAGCGCCCCGCCTTCAGCTCCGCCGCGACAGCGACGTTCACCACGGGCGAGACCGGCTCGTTCACCGTCACGACCGACGGCTACCCCGTCCCGACGCTCTCGGCGAGCAGCCTGCCCGAGGGGCTGGCCTTCACCGACAACGGCGACGGCACGGCCACGATCTCCGGGATGCCGGTGCCCCCCGGCACCGCCACGGTCGAGCTGACCGCGACGAACGGCGCCGGCATCGCCACGCGGTCGCTCGTGCTGACCGTCCTCGACGCGCCGAGGTTCACCTCGGTCGCCGAGGCGACCTTCACCACGGGCACCGCGGCGTCGTTCGACGTCACCACGACCGGGTTCCCCGCCGCGACCCTCACTGCGACGGCACTCCCCGACGGGCTCGTCTTCACCGACAACGGCGACGGCACCGGCACCATCAGCGGCACCGCCACCACGGGCGGGGCGGCGACCGTCGACATCGAGGCCACGAACAGCGCCGACACCACCATCCAGGCGTTGACCCTGATCGTCCTCGACGCGCCGGCGTTCACCTCCTCCGCCTCGGCGACGTTCACCACCGGCATCCCCGGCACGTTCACGGTCTCCACCACCGGATTCCCCGACGCGACGCTCACCGCCACCGGACTGCCCGACGGACTCACCCTCACCGACAACGGCGACGGCACCGCGACCATCAGCGGCACGACCGCCGAGTCCGGCGTGGCCGCGGCGGAGCTGACCGCGACCAACGCGGCCGGCAGCGTCGCGCAGACGCTCACCCTGACGGTCCTCGACGCGCCGGTGTTCACGTCGGCCGACGCGGCGACCTTCACCGCCGGCGCCTTCGGCACCGTCGCGATCGTCACGAGCGGGTTCCCTGCCGCGACCCTCTCGGCGACCGACCTGCCCGATGGGCTCGTCCTCACCGACAACGGCGACGGCACCGGCACCATCAGCGGCACGACCGCCGAGCTGGGTGTGACCGACGTCGAGCTGACCGCGACCAACACCGCCGGCACGGCGACCCAGTCGCTCAGCCTGACGATCCTCGCCGCCCCCGCCTTCAGCTCCGCCGATGCGGCGACCCTCATCGCGGGGATGCCGGGCACGCTCGCCGTCACCACTGTCGGGTTCCCGGCCGCGGCGATCACCGCCACCGCACTGCCCGACGGGCTCACCCTCACCGACAACGGCGACGGCACCGCGACCATCAGCGGCACGACCGCCGAGTCCGGCGTGGCCGCGGCGGAGCTGACCGCGACCAACGCGGCCGGCACCGCGACCCAGACGCTCACCCTGACCGTCCTCGACGGTCCGGTGTTCACGTCCGCAGACGAGGTCGTCTTCGCCGCCGGCGTCGCCGGCTCCTTCGAGGTCACCACGACCGGCTTCCCCGCCGCGACACTCACCGCGACCGGACTGCCCGACGGACTCACCCTCACCGACAACGGTGACGGCACGGCGACCATCAGCGGCACGACCACCGAAGCCGGCGTGACCGCGGTCGAGCTGACCGCGACCAACGCGGCCGGCACCGTTACTCAGTCCGTGGGACTGACCGTCCTCGATGACCCGGCCTTCATCTCGCCTGCCGCGGCGACCTTCACCGCGGGCAGCGCCGGGACGTTCACCGTCACGACGACCGGGTTCCCGGCCGCGGCGATCACCGCCACCGCACTGCCCGACGGGCTCGCCCTCACCGACAACGGCGACGGCACCGCGACCATCAGCGGCACCACCACCGAGTCCGGCGTGACCGCGGTCGACCTGACCGCGACCAGCACCGCCGGCACCGCGACCCAGACGCTCACCCTGACCGTCCTCGACGGTCCGGTGTTCACGTCCGCAGACGAGGTCACCTTCGCCACCGGCGTCGCCGGCTCCTTCGAGGTCACCACGACCGGCTTCCCCTCCGCGACCCTCACCGCGACCGGACTGCCCGACGGACTCACCCTCACCGACAACGGCGACGGCACCGGCACCATCAGCGGCACGACCGCCGAGTCCGGGGCGACCGCGGTCGAACTGACCGCGACCAACACCGCCGGCACCGTTACTCAGTCCGTGGGACTGACCGTCCTCGATGACCCTGCCTTCACCTCGCCTACCGCGGCGACCTTCACCGCGGGCAGCGCCGGGACCTTCACCGTCACGACGACCGGGTTCCCGGCCGCGGTGATCACCGCCACCGGATTGCCCGACGGGCTCACCCTCACCGACAACGGCGACGGCACCGCGACCATCAGCGGCACCACTGCCGCCGTGGGCGAGACGGTCGTGACCCTCCATGCGACCAGCGCGGCGGGCACGACGACGCAGGACATCACCATCATCGTCGTGCAGCTTCCCGTCTTCACCTCGGCGGCGACCGCCGAGTTCCAGGTGGGCGTACCCGGCACGTTCACGGTCACGGCGACAGGTTCTCCGACCCCGTCGCTGTTCCTGGACGGAGTGCTCCCGGCAGGGCTCACCTTCGTCGACAACGGGGACGGCACCGCAACGCTCGCGGGAACCGTCGCGGACGGAGCGGACGGCGACTACCTGCTCACCGTGCGCGCGGAGCTGCCTGCCACCCTCCCGGCACCGGCACGCGCGGCCTTCCCGTCCGTGGCGTTCGCGCCGGCGCCGACCGGGGTCGTGGTCCAGCAGATCCTGATCTCGGTCAGCCCCGCCGCCGTCGACCCGACAGACCCGACCGACCCGGTAGACCCGACCGATCCGGTAGACCCGGTGGACCCGGTAGACCCGACCGACCCGGTGGACCCGACCGACCCGACTGATCCCACCGACCCGGTAGACCCGACCGACCCGGTAGACCCGACCGACCCGACTGATCCCACCGACCCGGTCGACGCCGGCAACGGTGACTCGGACGACAGCGACCGCCTTCCGGTGGCAGGCGGCGACCTGGGCGTCATGCTGCCTCTCGGCCTTCTCCTGCTGCTGGCGGGCGCGGTGGCCGTGCGACGCGCTCGCACAGCGCCGCGGGTCTGACCTCGCGGCGGTGAGGGCGCGGTTCTCTCGCCCTCACCGCCGCGATCACCGGCCGAACGCGCTCATCGCAGCGCCGGCGCGGAACCCGTCATCGCGAGAGCACGTCGTCGACGCCGGCATCGGGCAGCGAGACGGTGACCTGCGTCCCCCACGGGTCGGCCAGCGCGATCGAACGGCCGTCGTCGGCGAACGTGAGCCTGTGGTGTGTGAGGCGGGCGGCCAGCGCATCGAGATCGTCGCGTCCGGGGACGGTGATGGCGACGTCGCCGAGGCCGAGACCGGCCGCGCGGGGCCCGGCCCCGGCGCTGTTCCAGGTGTTCATGGCGACGTGGTGGTGATAGCCGCCTGCCGAGGCGAACAGCGCGCCCGGGTACGACCCCACGGTCGTCTCGAATCCGAGCGCGTCGACGTAGAACGCCCGCGCCGTGGGGATGTCGCCCACCTGCAGGTGGACGTGGCCGATCTTGCCCGCCCGGGTCGCGACCCCGGCGAACACCTCGGGGTCGAGGTGGCGCTGGATGTACGCGTTCGGGTCGAGATACAGCGTCGACATCTGCAGCTCGCCACCCTCGTACCGCCACTGGGCGCGCGGACGGTCGACGTAGAGCTCGATCCCGTTGCCCTCGGGGTCGGTGAAGTAGAACGCCTCGCTCACGAGGTGATCGCTCGACCCCGTGAACCGGCTGCGCGGGTCCTGCGCAGCGCGATACACCGTCGCGGCGAGGGTCGCGGCATCGTCGAAGAGGAAGGCCGTATGGAACAGCCCCGCCTGCCGCGGGTCGACCGCGGGCAGGCCCGGCGTGCCGATGAGCCGCACCAGAGGCGTCGTGCCGCGCCCGAGCACGCGGTGCACCTCACGGCCCCGCGCGCGCTCCTCGATCGGCTCGAGCGCCAGCGCGTGCGCGTAGTACGACGACATGCCCTCCAGGTCGCCGACTCTGAGGGTGACGGCATCCATGCCGGTCTGTGCGTCGAGGATGCGGTCCGACGATGCCTGCGGCGCGCCCGAGATGGTCGACATGTCTTCGTCCTCCGTGTGGGATCAAGATTCAGTTGCATCGGCAACTATTCGATCCAACCCGGTTGTATGTGCAACTATTCCCGTCCGCCCGGGCTAGGCTCGGACACCATGACGCATCAGGTCCCGCGCATGGACGTTCTCGAGTCGCGCGCGTGGCTCGCCCTCGTCTGGACGAGCGAGCTGCTCCCCGCCGCTCTCGACACGCAGCTGCAGGCGGATGCCGGCATGACGCACTTCGAGTTCATGGTGCTCAGCGCTCTGCGCCAGTCGACGGACGGGCAGCTGCGCACGAAGGACCTCGCGGCCGCGACGAACGCGACGATGCCCCGCCTGTCCCGCGTCGTGGGCAAGCTCGCCGAGCGTCACCTCGTCGAGCGACGCGGGGACGACACCGATGCCCGCGTCATCCACGTGCACCTGACGACGCAGGGCCGTCGCGCGCTCGTCCGCGCCATGCCCGGTCACATCGATCTGGTCCGGCAACTCGTCATCGATCGGCTCGACCGCGCGCAGCTGGAAGCGCTCGTCGCCGCCCTCGAGCCGCTCGTCGCGCGCCTCGACCCTCAGCAGCGGGTCGGGCTCAGCGCGGCCAGCTGAGCGCCGCCGGTCATTCCACGGGGCAGATGGCGCCCTGCGCGATGTCGGCGTCGAACGTGTCGGCGGTCCACGGCAGCCCCGCCTCGGGCGCGGTCTCCCCTGCCGCGGCGGGGGCCTTCGACGCGATGGCGGCCAGCTTCCAGGCGAGGAATCTGACCATCGAGAACGATGCCCGCGAGTTGTTGAGGACCACGGCGACGGTCAGGCCCGTCTCGCGGTCGGCGAATGCCGCCGTGAGGTAGCCAGGGATCGAGCTGAACTGGCCGACGAGCGAGCCGGCCTGATACGTGCCACCGGATGCCGTGAACCACGCCGGCTGGTTGGTGAGCGTGTAGGCCGAGTCGAAGCGCTCCGCCGTGTCGTACGAGCGCGCGCCCGCGGCGAGTGCGCGGACGTACCGGCCGAGGTCGTGGATGTTGCCGACGACGCCACCGGCCGTGGACCCGGCCGTCGGCGACAGTGCGGTCATGTCGGCGGGATCTGCGCAGCCCTCGGCATCCGTCGTCGCCGAGCGCAGTCCGGTGAGCCACGTGCCGTCGGTGCGCGCCGTCTCCGGCAGCGACATGGAGGTCAGCCCCAGGGGGTCGAACACGAGCTGCTCATACAGGTCGTGCATGCTCGTGCCGGTGGCGCGGGCGAGCACCAGCCCGAGGAGGAGGTAGGCGGTGTCGGAGTCGCGGAACGACGTGCCGGGGGCGAACGAGCGATCCAGCGCCAGCCCGTATGCGGCCAGCTCGCGCGGGTTCCAGATCCGTTCCGGATTCGCGATCCAGCGATTGGAGACCTGGCCCGCGTAGTTGCCGAGTCCGCTCGTTCCGTCGCAGAGCTGGCCCAGCGTGATGCCGGCGGCGTTCGGGTACGCCGGCAGCCACTCCTCCACGGTGTCGTCGAGCTCGACCGTGCCCCGCTCCACGACGCGGTAGAGCACATCGCACGTCATGGCGCGGGTGATCGCGCCGATCTTGAAGGGCTTGTCCACATCCACGGCCGATCCACCGGGCGTCTCAGTGCCGATCCCGGCGACCCACGTCCCCGCCCACGGCGCCCAGACTCCGACGATCGCGCCGGGCGACCCGGTCGCTGCCATCATCTCCTCGGTGGCAGCCTGCAACTGCGCCCGCATGTCGGCGGGCAACGCCGCATCGACCTGCGGAGGACCGGGATCCTCGATGGCGGTCTCGGGCGCACACGCGGTCACCGATACCGCAAGCGTCAGCGCGAGCATCGCGGCGCCGATGCGGGCCACGACCCGCCGTGCTCGTGGCCTGCGCGGCATGCGTCACCCCCGTTGAGTCTTCCTACGATTACAGCACATCGCGGGGCGCTCGCCCGCCTACGCTGAGAGGCATGGCCCACGTCTTCGATGAAGCAGCGCTGACCGGCGTGCTCTCCCACATGAACAACGACCACAACGAGGACAACATCCTCATCGCGCGCGCATTCTCGCCCGTGCCGGATGTGACCCAGGCGCACATGACGACCTTCGACGGCGATGCCGGGCAGTGGCACGTCGTCACCGCCGACGGCACCGAGGACGTCATCCGCGTGCCCTGGCCCGGAGGGCCTATCACCGAACGCCGCGAGGTGCGCCGCGAGATCGTCGCGCTCTACGACGCGGCCTGTGCACGCCTGGGCGTCACCCCGCGCCCGCACGACTGAGCGCGCCGGGCAGGTCGGCGCGCTCAGTCGTGCGGGCTCAGTGGTGCCGGCGACACAATGCGAAACCTTCAGTTTAGGTGATCCTTAGTTTCAGGTACACTGATGCCATGCCCGAACTGATCCCGTTCTCCACCGCCCTGCGCGAGCGATCCAGCAACGCCCACTCCGGCAGCGAGCACGCCGGATTCATGGCCGACCTCATGCGCGGCAAGGGGACGCGCGAGGACTACATCGCTCTCGTCGCCCAGCACTGGTTCATCTACGAGGCTCTCGAGACCGTCGCCGAGCGGATGAAGGACGATCCGACGGCATCCCTGTTCATCAGCGAGAAGCTGACCCGGCTGCCGGCGCTCGAGGCCGATCTCGCGTTCCTCCTCGGGGACGACTGGCGTGAGCAGATCGCGCCGCTGCCGACCACCGAGCGGTACGTCGCACGCATCGAAGAGGTCGGCGCCGACTGGCCCGGCGGCTTCGTCGCGCACCACTACACGCGCTACCTCGGCGACCTGTCGGGCGGCCAGTTCATCGGCAAGCTCATGGCCCGCCAGTTCGGGTTCGAGACCAACGGCATCGGCTTCTACATCTTCGACGAGATCGCCGATCCGAAGGCGTTCAAGGACGTCTACCGCGAGCAGCTCGACGCCGCCCCCTGGGATGCCGCCGAGCAGGAGCGGGTCATCGACGAGGTTCTGCTGGCGTACCAGCTCAACACCGACCTATTCGTCGACCTCGCCGCCGCGAAGGCCGAGGCGGCCGCGGTTTCCCAGTCCGCCTGACCCCCGACGACGGCGGCGCTGCCGGCGCGGGGCCGTTCACAATTCAGGCAATTCGCGCTGGCCGCCACCCCTCCACCGCGCGAACACGCGGAACGCGCCACCAGCGCCGACCAATCTGCCTGAATTGTGAACCAGCAGCGACCCGCCCGCGCACCCGTCAGCCACCAGCGGCAGGCTCCCCGTCCGCCTGACCCCCGACGACGACGGCGCTGCCGGCGCGACGCCGTTCACAATTCAGGCAATTCGCGCCGCCCGCCGCCCCTCCACCGCGCGAACACGCGGAACGCGCCACCAGCGCCGACCAATCTGCCTGAATTGCGAACCAACAGCGACCCGTACGCGCACCCGTCAGCCACCAGCACCAGCGACCCGCCCGCGCACCCGTCAACCAGCGGCAGGCTCCCCGTCCGCCTGACCCCCGACGACGACGGCGCTGCCGGCGCGACGCCGTTCACAATTCAGGCAATTCGCGCCGCCCGCCGCCCCTCCGCCGCGCGAACACGCGGAACGCGCCACCAGCGCCGACCAATCTGCCTGAATTGTGAACCAACAGCGACCCGCCCGCGCACCCGTCAGCCAGCAGCGGCGGCGCGTACGCCGGCCATGAACCGGCGCACGTCCCGGTCGACCAGGATGTCGGACGGGCGCAGCGGCCGGGAGAGGTACAGGCCCTCGAGCGACGTGAGTCGCGAGAGCGCGACGTAGGTCTGGCCGGGCGCGAACGCGCCCGAGCCGAGGTCGATGATGGCGCGATCGTACGTCTTGCCCTGCGACTTGTGGATCGTCACCGCCCACGCGAGCCGCAGCGGGAACTGCGTGAACTCGGCGACGATGTCGCGCGTGAGCTTGCGCGAGCCGGGGTCGTACGCGTAGCGGAACCTCTCCCACACGGCCGGCTCGACGTCGTGCTCCTCGCCGTCGATCTCGACGCGCACGCTCGAGCCGGCGATCCGGACGACGGTGCCGATCGAGCCGTTCACCCAGCGCGGCCCGTCGCCGCCGAACCCGGCGATGTCGTTGCGCAGGAACATCACCTGCGCGCCCACCTTCAGCTGCAGCTCGGGGTCCGCCGGGTAGGTGTCGCCGCGCCCGAAGTCGCCACTCACGTCGGCGCGTGCCGTCTGCACGGGGCCGGGCAGCGCGTCGAGGTGCCGCTGGTTGATGCGGTTGACGATGTCGTTGCGCGTCGCGAGCGTGATGATGGGCGGCTCGCCGTCGACCGGCTCCGGCGGCTGCCGGGCGCCCGTCGAGTTGAGGATCTCGGCGATGTCGGCCGTGACGATCCCGTGCCGCACGGCGTTGAGCATCTGCTTGAACGCGTCGTCGGACTGCCGGTGGATGTGGCGCAGTTCGCGGATGTGCAGCGGCGCACCGACCCGGCCCAGGTCGAGCAGGCCGTCCGACCGGATGGAGCTGCCCTCGGCCGAGGGCCCCGCCCACACCTGCGCGTCGAAGAACCAGAACGAGCGGTAGTGGTCGCGGATGTACTTGAGCTCGTCACCGCGCGGCGGCACGGGCGAGAGCTGGTACGGATCGCCGAACATGACGACCTGCACCCCGCCGAACGGCTCGGAGCGGCGGCGGCGCGCCTGGCGCAGCGAGCGGTCGATGGCATCCATGATGTCGGCGTTGACCATCGAGATCTCGTCGATGACGAGCGTGTCGATGGCGTTGAGGATCTTGCGCGTCGGTTCGGGCTGGTCGAGCTCGCTGTCGGCGATGAGCCCGATCGGCAGGCGGAACAGCGAGTGGATCGTCTGCCCCTCCACATTGAGCGCCGCGACGCCGGTCGGCGCGCACACGGCGACCTGCTTGTCGGTGTTCCACGCGAGGTGCTGCAGGAGCGTCGACTTGCCGGTTCCCGCGCGGCCGGTGACGAACACGTGCCCGCGCGTGTCCTCGATCAGACGGAACAGCTCGTCCTGCTCGGGCGACAGGGACGGCATGCTCACCGGAACCATGCTAGCTATCAGGTTCGCCTTTCTAGACTGATCGGGTGGAGCGCGGTGCAGATGAGGTGCGTGCGGTACCGGTGGATGCCGGTGCCGCGGCGACCGCGCCCCCGCTCACGCTCCCGCAACCCGACGCCGCCCCGGCGCGCCGCTCGGCCCGTCGTCGCCGCGGCGTCGCCGGCGACCTGATCGCGCTCGGTCTGGTCGGCGTGCTGCTCGTCGGCGCGCTGGCGGCCACCGGCGCGGTGCTGTACCGCGACCTGTACAGCCCCACCGCGTTCGTGACCCGCTACCTCGACCTGCTCTCGCAGGGCCGCGCGGTCGATGCCCTCGCGGTGCCGGGCGTCTCGGTCGCCACCTTGGAGCTCAAGCAGGCGGGACTGCCGACGACGGCGACCGAGGCGCTGCTGCGCCGCGACGCGCTGGCGCCGCTGACCGACATCACCGCGATCTCGGAGGAGGAGAGCGACGGCGTCACCGCCGTGACCGTCGCGTACTCGGCGGGGCCGCACCGCGGCACCTCCACCTTCCAGGTCGAGCCGGCCGGCTGGATCGGGATCGCTCCGGCCTGGCGGTTCGCCCAGAGTCCGCTCGCGGTCATCGACCTCACCGTCCGCGGCGCGATGAAGTTCCAGGTCAACGGATTCGAGATCGACAAGCGACAGGTGTCCCCCGACCGCGCCGACGCCGACCCCCTGGCCGCGGTCGCACTGCTCGCGTTCTCGCCGGGCCTGTACTCGATCTCGGTCGACACCGCGATCTCCGAGAGCGCGGGCGTCGCCGTCCTGTCGGACAAGCCGCAGGCGCAGGTCCCGGTCACCATCCAGACCGAGCCGACGAAGGAGTTCGCCACAGTCGTGCAGGAGAAGGTCGAGAGCTTCCTGACCGCGTGCGCGACGCAGCAGGTGCTGCAGCCGACCGGGTGCCCCTTCGGTATGCAGGTCGCCAACCGCATCGTGGAGCTGCCGACCTGGTCGATCGTGGATCAGCCGACGGTGAACCTCGCGCCCGCGGGCGCGGACTGGGCGATCCGCCGCACCCAGGCCATCGCGCGCATCGAGGTCGACATCCAGAACATCGGCACCGGCGTCATCGAGCGCGTCGACGAGGAGGTGCCGTTCTTCATCGACGGCACCGTGACGATCCTCGCCGACGGAACGGCATCCATCCAGGTCGCACCGGCCGACTGAGCGACCCCCCTCAGCGGGATGCCGGTGGCTCCGGGTCGCGGCCCGAGACTATCGGGGCGCGCGGGCGTCGCGGTCGGCGAGCTTCTGCAGGTGGGCGTTGTAGGCCTCGAGCTCCTCGTCGCCCGTGCGGTCCGCATGCCGATCCGCGCGGCGCTGGGCCCGCTCGTCCGATCGGCTCCACTGGATGGCCACCGTAATCGCGAGGATCAGCGTCGGGATCTCGCCGATGGACCAGGCCACGCCGCCGCCGATGTACTGGTCCTCGAGCGGCGGGGCGCCCCACGTGCGGCCCATCGAGCCGAACCACTCGGCGACGAACAGGCCCTCGGCCATCATGATCGCGATCCCGAAGAACGCGTGCATCGCCATGACGGCGATGAGCGTCACGAGCCGGAACGGGTACGGGAAGCGCAGCGGCACCGGGTCGATCCCGACGAGCGACTGCACGAACAGGTACCCCGAGATGAGGAAGTGCGCGACCATCCACTGATGCCCGAGGTGGTCGTACATCGACCACCGGAACAGGTCGCTGTAGTAGAACGCCCACAGCGACAGGATGAACATCGCGGCCGCGAACAGCGGGTGGGTCACGACGCGCGAGAACGGCGTGTGGACGGCCCACAGGATCCATTCGCGGCCTCCGCGCGTGCCGTCGCCGCGCTTGTGGATCGCGCGGGCCGCCAGCGTCACCGGGGCCCCGAAGACGAGGCACATCGGGATCGCCATCGACAGCAGCATGTGGCCGATCATGTGCATGCTGAACAGGTAGTCCTGGTAGGCGTTGACGGGTCCGCAGGTGACCCACACCAGGACGATCAGGCCGAGGACCCACAGGATCGTCCGGTAGATCGGCCAGCGGTCGCCGCGGCGGTGCAGTCGCCAGACGCCGGCCAGGTAGAACACCAGGCCGAACCCGGCGGCGAAAGCCCAGAGCACGTCGATGTCCCACTGGGTGAGCCACCGCTCCGGGGTCAGCTCCGGCGGCAGCGGCGATCCGGTGAGGATGAGCGCCGGGGTGCGCTCGGCGGGCAGGGTCGTGTCGACCGGCGGCGGCGTGCGGCCGAGAGCGACCGCCGCCCCGGACGCGATGCCCATGAAGACGAACTCGAGGGCGACCAGCCCCCAGAAGCGACGGGATGCCGCCTCTTCCCGCAGCCCGCCGATGAGGCGTCGGCGGTACCAGGCGCCCAGGACGCCGATCGCCAGCAGCGCGATGACCTTGGCGATGAGGATGACCCCGTAGGCCGACGCGAGGTGCTCCCACGAGACGACCCCCACCACGGCGCGGGCGGTGCCCGAGAGGGCCACGACGACGAAGGCGACCAGCGCCAGGCTCGAGTACCGGCCGAGGAGCGCGGCGAGACGGCCTCGCTCCAATTGCGGCCGGACGATCACGAGCAGGATCAGTCCGCCCAGCCAGACGGCGGCGCCGATGATGTGCAGCGCCAGCGCGCTGACGGCGACGTTGTGGCCGGCTTCGTCGCCGGAGTGGCCCACGGTCGCCATCGGGATGAGGGTCACCAGGGCCAGGCCCGTGACGACGAGGGTGGTCGTCCAGCCGCGGACGGCGAAGGCGAGCACGGTGAGCACCGCGCCGGCGATCGTCGTGATCAGCCAGGCCCGGCCCGGCTCGTACGTCACGAGGAAGCGCCCCAGCTGCGCACCGAACTCGGCGTCGGCGCTGGGCGTGGCGATGAAGATGCTGAGGAAGGTGAGGAAGCCCGTCGCGGCGCTCGCGATCGTGAAGATCGCGGCCGACGCCGACGCCGTGTCCAGGGCCGTGTCGAAAGAGCGCTCGCCCGGAGTGAGGGCGAACAGCGCGAGGACGAGCGAGCCGGCCATGCCGGCCGCGGTCAGGTTGACGACCAGCTTGGCCGCCGGCAGGCCCCAGCGCACGACCGGCCCGGGGTCGGCCGCGAGAAGCTCGGCGGCGCCGCCGCCGTACGCGAGCCCGGCGATGAGGGCGATCAGTGCCGCCGCCCCCAGGATCGCCGGTCCGGCGTATCTGAGGGCGCGAGCATTCACTCCCCCAGCCTACGTCTCGCCCGAGATCGGATCTCCCGCGCCGGGGGACGCTCGGGCATGCAGAAGGGGGATGCCCGAGAGCATCCCCCTTCTGCAGTTCGCGCGGGAGGGGAGACGCCCCGGGGGGCGTCCCCTCTGCGGTTCGCGGGAGGGGGCCCGGGAAGGGCGTCCCCTCTGCGGTTCGCGGGAGGGGCTACCCGGGGGCGTCCCCTCCACTGTCCGCGCGGGAGGTTTCGATACGCCGCCCTGCGGGCGGCTACTCAACCTGAGTCGCAGGCGCATCAACGCCGCTGCGCGGCATTGATCCGCCTCGACTCACTTGACGGCGGCCTTGAGCTTCGAGCCGGCGGTCACCTTGACGCGCTTGCCCGCGGCGATCTTGATCTCCTCGCCGGTCTGCGGGTTGCGGCCGGTGCGGGCGGCCGTGGCGACCTGCTCGAACGCGATCCAGCCGGGGATCGAGACCTTCTCGCCCTTGGCAACGGCCTCGGAGACGGCCGAGAAGAGGCCGTCGACGACGCGCGAGACGGTGGCCTGGCTCTCGCCGGTGGCGCTGGCGATGCTGGCGACGAGTTCGGTCTTGGTGATGGCCATGGGTTTTCCTCCAGACGGCAGATCGCCGCCTTCATTACTTCGGACCGCCGGTGAACACCGCCGGTTGGTCGGTTGGACCGCTCCCGAATATACCCACGACCCGCGGAAACACGCGGATTTCCGCGCCTCTGCGGGCATGTTCACCGGCGTGTCGCGCCCCGAGTGTGACGGAAGTGACGAATGTGACTGCCGAACCCGGCGCTCATCTCGCTCGCCACCCGAGCCCCGGCATCCTCTCCCCCGGTCGCCGAGAGCGCACACGACAAGAGGCGGACCCCCACGGGGATCCGCCTCTTGGACGTTCGACTGAGCGCTTACCAGCTCGACTTGGTCACGCCGGGCAGCTCGCCCTTGTGCGCCATGTCGCGGAAGCGGACGCGCGAGATGCCGAACTTCGACAGGTGGCCGCGCGGGCGGCCGTCGATGGCGTCGCGGTTGCGCAGACGCACCGGCGACGCGTTGCGCGGCAGCTTCTGCAGACCGAGGCGAGCGGCTTCGCGCTCCTCGTCGGTCGAGGTCGGGTCGACGAGCGCCTTCTTCAGCGCGGCGCGCTTCTCCGCGTAGCGGGCAACGACTGCCTCGCGCTGCTTGTTGCGCGCGATCTTGCTCTTCTTCGCCATGGGATCAGCGCTCCTCTCGGAATTCGACGTGCTTGCGGACGACTGGATCGTACTTCTTGAGCACGATGCGGTCGGGGTTGTTGCGGCGGTTCTTGCGCGTCACGTAGGTGTACCCCGTGCCGGCGGTCGAACGCAGCTTGATGATCGGACGGACGTCCTGAGACTTCTTCGCCATTAGAGCTTCACACCCTTCGCGAGCAGGTCCTTGACGACCGACTCGATGCCGCGGACGTCGATGACCTTCATGCCCTTGGCCGAGACGTTCAGCGTGATCTTACGACCGAGCGACGGAACGAAATAGGTCTTCTTCTGCACGTTCGGGTCGAAGCGGCGCTTCGTCCGGCGGTGCGAGTGCGAGATGTTGTGACCGAAGCCGGGAACTGCTCCAGTCACCTGGCACACTGCTGCCATAGTGATTCTCCTTTGTACCGTGGCACCGGACGGTGCCACCCAAGATCCCTTGTCTGCACCCCGCTCTCGCGCACGACTGAATCAGCAGATCTGAGAGAGTGGGATACGTACTGCGTGCTGGAGGAGATTGTCATCCGCACGCAGACAAGGAGTCAGTTTAGCACGGTGCGCGTGTCGGCTTGACAAGAGCCGATGGATGCCGGGGGCGCGCGCTCGGTGCACCCGCAGGCGACCTCGGGATCACTCGGGGCGGGCGCCCCGCCCCCACCGGAACGCCGAGACCGTCGGGTCCCCGGCGATCCAGAATCGCCACGGGAAGGCGTCGGTCCCCGCGACGCCGGCCACCCCCACGCGCGGCCCGGTCGCCACGGCCGGCACCGGTGCGGCGGGCAGCCACAGCCGCGCCGCGGCACCGGCCTGCTCCGCGCCCGTCACGGCGTCGATCCCGTCGTGTCGCGGGTGCCGCAGCCCCACGGCATCGCCCAGCCGCCCCGGCCCGCGCGCCAGGTCCCGCGCGCTGCGCGCTGCCGGGCGACGCCGCATCGCGGCATCCTGTCCCTCCACGATCTCGCCGGCACGCAGCAGGACTCCCCCGGCCAGCCCCTCGGGTCCGCACACGACGTTCACGCACGAGTGGATGCCGTGGCTGAGGTACACGTACAGATGCCCGGCCTCGCCCCACATCGTGGCATTGCGCGCCGTGCGCCCCATGCGCGCATGCGACCCCGGGTCCGGCACGTCCCCGGTCCCGGCGCCGTGGTACGCCTCGACCTCGGTGATCCGCACCGCCACCGTCACCGCGCCCCCGGCGCCCCGCGCGCCGGGGACAGCCCGCGCGCGGGCAGCACCGCGGATATCCCCGTCCTCCCCGGCATCGACGTCGTCGCGCAGCCGCACGCGCAGCACCCCGCCCAGCAGTCGCGGCGCGACCTCGAGCGGCAGTGCCGACAGCATGTCGCGCGACGCGGGCACCAGCGCGCTCACGGTCGCGGTCCGTGCTGGCACCACGAGATGTCGAAGCCGCTCAGGGCCACGAGCTCGGCGCCGTCCTCGAGGGCGACCAGGTGCGTCTCCACGCGCTGCGGAAGCGGCAGCTGATAGCCGTCATACGGGTTCTCGACAATGCTCGGCGCGACGAGGAACGCCGCGTACCGCCCACTCGGAGAGACGCACGTCTGCAGGAGGGCATCGCCGGCCCCGACGGCGAACACCGCGCGCGCGCCCCCCGACCCGTCCACGAGCAGCACCGAGGTCGCCACGACGTCGAACCCGTCGAACTCCGTCACCGCGCGCAGGCTCGCGCCGCCCGCGCCGGGCAGGGGAGTGACGTCCCACGCCTGTCCGAGCGCCGGATCGGTCGCCGGCAGCGCGACCTCCTCCGCCGTCGCGAGGTCGATCGCGACCGGACCCTCCGCGCGCTCGATCACCGCAACCGCATTCCCCCGCGCCACCCCGTGGATCGCGATCGCGTTGCCCAGGGCGACCGGCTCCCCGCCCGGCGCGACGAGGGTCAGCGCCCCGTCGAACGTGAACATCAGGATGCCGTCGGTGCCCGGCACGAACCGCCAGTCCTCGACCCGGGACTCGCCGCCGATCCGCTCGACGGCTACCGGCTCCGCCGCGGGGGCGGCGGGCGACGCCGTGTAGAGCATGCTCTCGCGACCGCCCTCGGCCGAGATGCCGGCATCCGTGAAGAGGAAGCCGATCGTGTTGCCGCGGTCGGCGCTCTGCAGATTGGTGACCGACCCCTCCCCGGGCAGGGCCAGCGCCTGCGCACCCTCGCCGTCGAGGTCGGTGACGATCAGCTGCGACCGCTCCGTGTCGTCGACGGTGGCCACGACGAGGTGCCCGGCCGTCGCGCGGAAGTCCTCGATGCGCTCGTGCGTGAACACCGGCACGGCGGCCTCGCCGGTCAGGTCGGTGCGGAAGATCGTGTCGCCCTCGTCCCCGCGCTGCAGCAGGAACACCTCCAGCGCCGGCGTGGTGAACGACTCCTCGATGGTCGCGTCCGGTCCGCCGCCGATCCCCCGCACCCCCTCGATTCGCACGGTGTACTCGGTCTCGTCCCACAGTGGCAGCGTGAAGCGGACCCCGATGCTGCGCCCCGACGTGTCGACGCTGAAGTCGGTCGCGGGCGTGACCGTGACCTGCTCGGCCGCGACCTCGGTCAGCGACTGGGTGGTCGTGATGATGATGCGAGAGCCGGATGCCGTGGCCGCCGCGCCCGCGTCCACCTGGACGTCCGTGACCCGCGGCCCGAGCGCGGAGGTGAGCGCCGCGCCGCCCAGCGCGACGACGGCGAGCACGCCGACGACGGTCGCGAACCCGACCGCGAACGCGCGGCCACGACGGCGCCGCGAGCGGCCTCGGCGGGTGGGCGAGGGCGCCCCGCCGCGGGCGGGATTCTCGTCCCCCGCGGGAACGTCGGCGTTCGGGGGAAACCCGGCGTTCGGGGGGACCTCAGTACTCATAGGGATCCTCCGGCTGCGGCACCACCTCGACGGCCGAGGCCTGCACGCGCAGGCTCCCCTCGACATCCCGGATGATGCCCGTCACCGTCACCCACTCGCCGGTCGCGGGCGCCTCGCCGGTTCCGACGGGGATGCTCGCCGCCTGCGCATCGATCACGCAGTGCGTGATGACCAGGCGCGTCAGGCCGAACCCGCCGCCGGCGGGCGTGACGAACCCGGTCAGCGTGATCTGCTGGCCCTCGAACGCCTCGGGGTTGGTGGCGGTCGCGAACACGCTCGCCCACTCGCCCACGCCGAACGATGCCGTGTCGCCCGTCGCCGCGAGGGCGACGACGTCGGCGCCCTGGAACAGCGGCGCCGCGCCCGTGTCCCGCGACATGGCCAGCTCTGCGGACAGCGTCGCGGGCGGGACGAGGAGCATCGCGCCGACGATCCCGGTCGCCAGCACGCCGCCGCCGGCCACCGCGATCCCCCCGGCGCGCGCGATCCCTCTGCCCGACGGCGCGAGACCCGGCATGGCGGGTGCCGGTCTCCGCGATCGCCTCGCGGGCGCGTCGTCGTGCGCGTGCGCGTGCGCGTGGTCGTGGTCGTGGTCGTGGTCGGGCGCGTGGTTGTGATCGCGCGCGAGGTCGTGATCGTGGTCGTGCGCGTGATCGTGGTCGTTCCCGTGGTCGTGATCGTGCCCGTGATCGGCCTCGGCGCCGAGCGGCAGCGCGAAGCTGGCGATGGTGCCGGCGAGCGCCACAACGGCCATCGACACGGTGAACCACGCCGAATCGGGGTTGATGTACAGGCCCAGCCGCCCCGTGACGGCGAGCGCGACGGTCACGGCGGCGATCGCGGCGGCCAGTCCGACCCCCAACAGCCGGATGCCCAATGATCGGAAGCCCTGCGATGGGAAGCCCTGCGTTCGGAAGCCCGAGGATCGCAGGCCGGGGGTTCGGAAGCTCCGCGACCGAGTGTCCGGCGATCGGACCGCGAGCGTCCGATCCCCCGGCATCCCTCGCTCGCGCTGGCGCAGATGTCCGCGCGTCGCGTCCAGGCCCGCGTCAGACAAGGAGGTTCACCACCCCTCCCACGGCGGCGGCGAACAGCACGACGATCACGACGAGTCCGGCGAGCACCCGGGTGCGGAAGGTCGTGCGCAGCAGGGCGAGCATCTTGACGTCGACGAGCGGGCCGACCAGCAGGAACGCCACGATCGACCCCGGCGTGAAGGTCGAGGCGAACGACAGCGCGAAGAACGCGTCGACGTTCGAGCAGATCGACACGATCATCGCCAGCGCGATCATGGCGGCGATCGACAGCGCCGGGTTCGAGCCGATCGCCAGCAGCGTCTCGCGCGGGATCAGCACCTGCACCGCCCCGGCCAGGGCCGATCCGATCACGAGCGCGGGCATGACGGCGCGCAGCTCGACGACGAACTGGGCGAGGCTGCGGCGTCCGCGCCCGCCGGTGTCGCTCTCGGCGATCGCGCAGGCCGCGCGGAAGCGGTCGGTGACCAGACCGTTCGGGTCGGGATGCCGGGAGTACAGCCAGCCGATCAGGTTCGCGACCGCATACCCGCCGAGCAGGCGCGCGATGAGCACGCCGTCATCCAGTCCGAACGCCTGGTGGGTCGTGATGATCACGATGGGGTTCACGATGGGCGCGGCGATGAGGAAGGTCATCGTCTCGGCCACGCCGAACCCGCGCATCATGAGCCCCCGCGCGAACGGGACGTTGCCGCACTCGCACACGGGGATGAACATCCCCAGCAGCGAGAGCACGGCACGGCGCCCCCAGGGGTTGCGCGGCATCCAGCGCTCGATGACACCGGGCGGCACCCACACCTGCATGACGATCGACAGCACGACGCCGAGGACGACGAACGGCAGCGCCTCGATCAGGACGCTCAGCGCAAGGGTCAGTCCGTCCTGCGCGCGCGTCGAGAGCTCGGGCGCAGGCGAGACGAGGGCGAGCGCGACGAGGGCCGCGACCACCAGCGTCCCCACCCCGATCGCGACCGCGATGCGCGCCGGCGCCGTCCGGGTCTCAGTCGGCACGATCCCCCGCGGTGCATGCGGCGCAGACGCCGAAGATGTCCACGACGTGCTCGGCCTCCGTGAAGCCGTGGGCGGCGGCCGTCCGATGCGCCCACGTCTCGACGTCGGACGCCTGGATCTCGACGGTGGTCCCGCAGCGGCGGCAGATGAGGTGGTGGTGATGGCCGGAGCTCGTGCAGGCGCGGTAGATCGCCTCGCCCTCGGGACTCTGCAGCTGGTCGGCCTCGCCCGCCGCGGCGAGGGTCGCGAGCGCCCGGTAGACGGTGGCCAGCCCGATGCCGGTGTCGGCATCGCGCAGGTGCGCATACAGGTCCTGCGCGCTCACGAAGCCCTGGGAGTCGGCGAGGGCCGTGCGCACGCGCTCGCGCTGCCACGTGTTCCGCTGGACCATGGCTCGGAGTCTACCCGCGGGGCGTCAGAGCGGCCTGGGAGCCGACGACGCGCGGGCCCCGGCATCCCGCACCCGCACGACGCGCCCGCGGCGCGCGCCGACGATCCGGCAGACGAGGTAGATCGCGAACGAGATCGTCGTGATGTACGGGCTGACCGGGAGCGTGCCCATGACCGCCAGCAGGATGCCGCCGACCGCCGCCGTCACCCCGAACACGGCCGAGAGGACCGGCACGGCGACCGGGCCGGTCGCCACGCGCATCGCGGAGGCGGCCGGCGTCACGAGCAGCGCCATCACCAGCAGCGCGCCGATGATGTGGACGGCGGCGGCGACCGCGAGGCCCAGCAGGAGCATGAATCCGAGGGAGATGCCCACCGTCGGCACGCCGCGCGCGGCGGCGGCCTGCGGGTCGAGGGAGTCGAAGCGCAGCGGGCGCCAGACCAGCACGAGGGCGATGAGCACGAACGACGAGATGCCGATGAGCCAGCCGAGCTGGCCGGTCTGCACCGACACGATCTGCCCGGTCAGCAGGCTGAACCGGTTCGCGCTGCGGCCGTCGTAGAGCGAGAGGAACAGGATGCCCAGGCCGAGGCCGAACGACATCAGCACGCCGACGACGGAGTTGCGCTCGCGCGCGCGGGCGCCCAGCCAGCCGATGAGCCCGGCGGCGGCGAGCGAGCCGAGGATCGATCCGCTCACGACGTCGGCGCCGATCAGCAGCGCCGCCGCGGCGCCGGCGAAGGACAGCTCGCTGATGCCGTGCACCGCGAAGGCCATGTCGCGCTGGATCACGAAGACGCCGATGAGACCGCCCACCAGGCCGAGCACCGCCCCCGCCCACACCGAGTTCGACACGAGGGCGAGGATCTCGGCGTAGTCGGGCAGCCCGCCGAACATGGCGTCCCAGACGTCCGACCAGTTCACGCGTGCTCCTCGTGATCGTGGTGATGGTGCGAGGCCTCGGCATCGGGCGCGCCGACGACGACCAGTCGGTCACCGGCACGCAGCACGAAGACCGGGGCGCCGTACAGGTCGCTCAGGACGGGCGAGGTGAGCACGTCCTTCGGCGTGCCGAGCGTGAAGCGGCCGTTGGCGATGTAGAGGATGCGGTCGACCTTGCCGAGCACCGGGTTGATGTCGTGCGTGACGAGGAGGACGCCGGCGCCGGTCTTGCGGTGCCGGTCGATGAGGCCGACGACGGCCTGCTGGTTGGCGAGGTCGAGGCTCGTGAGGGGCTCGTCGCACAGGAGCAGCTGCGGGTCGTCGGCGAGCGCCTGCCCGACGCGCAGGCGCTGCTGCTCGCCGCCGGACAGCTCCCCCACGGGCCGGTCGGCGAACGAGGTCGCCCCGACGGCCGTGATGAGCTCGTCGACGCGGGCGCGGTCGCCGCGGCGCGGGATCGGCAGGCCGAAGCGGTGGCCGTCGACCCCCAGGGCGACCAGGTCCCGGCCGCGCATGGAGGTGTCGCGGGGGAGCGGTCGCGCCTGCGGCAGGTAGCCGATGCGCCGGCTGCCGCGCCGGCCGGCGCCCCCGGCGCGCACGGGCTCGCCGAGCGCCGTGATCGAGCCCTCGCTCAGCGGGATGAGACCGAGGATCGCGCGCAGCAGGGTCGTCTTGCCCGAGCCGCTCGGGCCGAGGACGGCGATGAGCTCACCGGGCGCGACGTCGAGGTCGAGTCCGCTCCACAGTTCCCGATCGTCCCGTCGGAGCGCCGCACCGCGGATCTGCAGCAGCGGCGGGGCAGCTGCGGGGGTGTCGGACGAGCTCACCGGGTCAGCGTACTCGCCAGATCGACCACGTTCTGTCGCATCCAGGTCAGGTAGGTCTCGCCCTCGGGCACGAGCTCGGTGAACTCGAGCACCGGGATGCCCTGCTCCCGCGCCGTCTCGATCACCTGCGTCGTCTCGGCGCCGCCGGTCTGCGCGTTCGCGATGACGGTGTGGATCTCGCCGGAGGTCAGCGCCCGCAGGGCCTCGAGCAGGGTCGCGGGCGGGACGTCCTGCCCCTCTTCGACGGCCTCGCTGAAGGCCGGCGGCGTCGCGTCGATGAGCCCCGCGGCGGTGATCAGGTAGACGGGGACCGGCTCGGTGACGAACACCTGCGCACCCTCGTGCTGCGCGGCGATCTCGTCGAGCGCGGCCTCGATCTCGTCGATCCCCGCGAGGAACGCCGCGGCGTTCGCCTCGTAGGTCGCGGCGCCGTCGGGGTCGAGCTCGCCGAGCTCGTGCGCGATCTCCTCCGCCAGGTGCGCGATCGTGTGCGGGTCGTACCAGACGTGCTCGTTGAACCCCTCGATGTGATCGTGGTCGGCGTCCGCGTGGCCGTCGTGGCCGTCGTCCGCGTGGCCGTCGTGGCCGTCGTCCGCGTGGTCGGCGTCGGCGTGGTCGTCGTCCGCGTGGTCGTCGTCCGCACGATCGTGATCGTGGTCGGCGTCGGCGTCGGCGTCGGCGTCGGCGTGATCGTCGTCCGCGTGGTCGTGATCGTCGGCGTCGTCGTGGCCGTGGCCGCCGGCGCCGGGGAAGTCGTGGGAGAACTCGACGGCGGTGAGGATGCCGGCATCCGTCCCGCTCGCCTCGATGAGGGCGTCGACGAACGCATCGTATCCGCCGCCGTTGCGGATGATGAGGTCCGCGCGCGAGATCGTGAGCTGGTCGCGCGCGGAGGCCTCGTAGGAGTGCGGGTCCTGCGACAGCGACGTGACGATGGAGGTGACCTCGACGAGATCGCCGCCGATCGCGGCCGCGATGTCGCCGTAGACCCCGGTCGAGGCGACGATGCGCAGGGCGCCGTCATCGTCGGCGTTCGCTCCCGGCGACGCGCATCCCGCGAGAACGAGGGCGGAGACGGCGAGCGCAGGGACGGTGAAGCGGCGGGAGGTCATGCTTCCACCCTAAGCCTATTGATAATCATTCTCAACTTGCGAGGCGCGGCTTCCTCGTCGGTCTGCGCCGATCTGCGCCGATCTGCGCCGATGGCGAAGATCACGCGCCCGGGGGTCGTCAGTCGAGGAGCAGTGCGGGCTCCTCGAGCACCGAAGCGACGTCGGCGATGAACCGGCTCATCCCGTCCCCGTCGATGACGCGGTGGTCGAACGAGCCCGACACCGTGGTCACGAATCGCGGGCGCACCTCGCCGTCGACGACCCAGGGCTTCTGCCGGATCGTTCCCATCGCCACGATCCCGGACTCGCCCGGGTTGATGATGGGCGTCCCGGCATCCATCCCGAACACACCGATGTTCGTGATCGTGATCGTGCCGCCCTGCTGATCGGCCGGCGAGGTCCTGCCCTCGCGCGCCGTGAGCGTCAGCTTCTCGAGCGAGCGCGCGAGCCCGCGCATGTTGAGGTCCTGCGCGTCCTTGATGTTGGGGACGAGCAGGCCGCGCGGCGTGGCCGCGGCAATCCCGAGGTTCACGTAGTTGCGCACGCGGATCTCTGCGGAGCCGTCCTCCTTGTCGATCCACGCGGCGTTGACCATCGGCGTGCGGCGCACGGCCCACACGACGGCACGCGCCATGATCAGCAGGGGCGAGACGCGGATGTCCGCGAAGTCGGGCGAGGTCTTCAGCCGCTTGACGAGCTCCATCGTGCGCGTCGCGTCGACGTCGGTCCACACCGACACGTGCGGCGCGGTGTACGCCGAGAGCACCATCCCGCTCGCGACGGCCTTGCGCACGCCTTTGACGGGGATGGCCTCTTCGCGGCCCTCGACGAGCGCGGGCGCCGCCGGCCGATCGCCGGCCATGGCCGCGCCGGGCACGGGCGGGGCGGTGACGGATGCCGCGACCTCGGGCGCCACGGGAATCGTGAGCTCGCGCTCCTCGGGGCGGTCCGGCGTCGCGAGGTTGCGGAACACGCTGGCCTGCGAGGCGTGCTGGACGACGTCGTCGCGCGTGACCTCCCCGGCCGGACCGGAGGGGCTCACCTGGGCGAGGTCGACGCCGAGGTCGCGCGCCAGCTTGCGCACGGGGGGCTTGGCGACCACGCCGACCGATGCGCGCACGGCCTCGGTGCGGCCCTCGGGCTTGCGGCGGCGCGACGTCACCGCGCCGCCCGTGCCGTAGCCGACGAGCACGGATCCGCCCGGCTCGGGCTCGGCGGGCTTCTTCTCGCCGTGCTCGGATAGCCCCGAGGCGGCATCCGGCTCGCTCACGGCACCGGCGATCGTGATGATCGGCGCGCCGACGGTCACGGTGTCGCCCTCGGCGGCCAGCAGCTCGCCGACCGTGCCGGCGAACGGCGACGGCAGTTCGACGAGCGACTTCGCCGTCTCGATCTCGACGAGCACGTCGTTGACGGCGACCGTGTCGCCTGCGGCGACGCGCCACTGCACGATCTCGGCCTCGGTGAGGCCTTCGCCGACATCCGGCAGGTGGAAGGTCTGGGTGCTCATCGTCGTTCCTCTCATCCAGCGCCCGTTCACACGCGAGACTGCACTCGTGCACCGAGACTGCGGACGGTAGCCGCGGTCTCGGGGCAGGGCTGCAGTTTCGCGATCAGGGCGGTGTGTGACATGTCAGTAGGCGAGGGCGCGGTCGACGGCCTCGAGGATGCGGTCGGCGTCGGGCAGGAACTGCCCCTCGAGCTTCGCGGGCGGGAACGGCACGTCGAAGCCCGACACCCGCAGCACGGGCGCCTCGAGGGCGAAGAACGCCTTCTCCATGACCGTCGCGGCGACCTCCGAGCCCACCGACGCGAAGCCGGGCGCCTCCTGCGCGTAGACCATCCGGCCCGTGCGGCGCACGGAGTCCAGGACCGGCCCGTAGTCGATCGGCGACAGCGAGCGCAGGTCGACGACCTCGCACGAGGTGCCCTCGCCCTCGGCCAGGGCCGCCGCCTGCAGCAGCGTCGTCACCATGGCGCCGTGGCCCACGAGGGTGACGTCGGTGCCGCGGCGCACGACGCGCGAGGCGTGCAGCGACGCGGCCCGCTCGGCCGTGTCGACCTCGCCCTTCATCCAGTACTTCGCCTTGGGCTCGAGGAAGATCACCGGGTCGGGCGAGGTGATCGCGTCCTGGATCATCCAGTACGCGTCGTTCGGCGTCGACGGCGAGACGACCCGCAGCCCGGGAGTGTGCGCGAAGTACGCCTCGGGACTCTCCTGGTGGTGCTCGACGGCGCCGATGTGCCCGCCGTAGGGGATGCGGATCACGACGGGCATCTGGATCGCGCCCTCGTGCCGGTTGGTGAGCTTGGCGAGCTGCGTCGTGATCTGGTCGAACGCGGGGAAGACGAACCCGTCGAACTGGATCTCGCACACGGGCCGGAAGCCGGCCATCGCCAGGCCGATCGCCGTGCCGACGATCCCGGACTCCGCGAGGGGCGTGTCCAGGACCCGGCGCTCGCCGAACTCGGCCTGCAGGCCCTCGGTCACGCGGAACACGCCGCCGAGGCGCCCGATGTCCTCGCCCATCATCAGGACGTGGTCGTCGGCGGCCATCGCGGCGCGCAGGCCGGCGTTGAGGGCTCTCGCGAAGGGCATCGTCTCGCTCATGCCTGGCCCCCTTCGAACGACGCCTCGTACTCGGCCAGCCACGTCCGCTGCTCGTCGACGAGCGGGTGCGGGTCGCTGTAGACGTGCGCGAACATCGACTCCGCCGGGATCGTGCCGAGCTCGTTGGTGCGCACGCGCACGTCGTCCGCGTACGCCGCGGCCTCGGCATCCACCCCGTCGAAGAACGCCGCGGACGCGCCCCGGCCCTCGAGGTACGCGCGCATCCGGGCGATGGGATCGCGCCGGGCCCACGACTGCTCTTCGTCGCTGGTGCGGTACTTGGTGGGGTCGTCGCTCGTGGTGTGCGCGCCCATGCGGTAGGTCAGCGCCTCGATCGCGCGCGGTCCGGCGCCGGCGCGCGCCTCGTCGAGCGCGCGCTTGGTGACCGCGTAGCTGGCGAGCACGTCGTTGCCGTCGAGGCGGAGGGACGGCATCCCGTACCCGTCGCCACGGCGCGAGAGCGGCACGCGCGACTGCGTGCTCACGGGCACCGAGATCGCCCAGTGGTTGTTCTGCAGGAAGAACACCTGCGGCGTCTGGTAGCTCGCGGCGAAGACCATCGCCTCGTGCACATCGCCCTGGCTCGACGAGCCGTCGCCGTAGTAGACCATGACCGCGGCGTCGCGCTCGGGATCGCCCGTGCCGCACTTGCCGTCGAAGACGAGGCCCATGCCGAACCCGGCGGCGTGCAGCGTGTGCGAGCCGAGCACGAGGGTGTAGATGTGCGCGTTGCCGTTCTTGGGATCGGTGGGATCCCAGCCGCCGTGGGTGAGCCCGCGCATGAGCCGGATGATGTCGACGGGATCCACGCCGCGGATCGTGCACACGACGTGCTCGCGGTACGACGGGAAGAGGTGATCCTGGGCGCGCGCCGCGCGCGCGGAGCCGACCTGCGCGGCCTCCTGCCCGAACGACGGCGGCCACAGCGCGAGCTGTCCCTGCCGCTGCAGGTTGGTGGCCTGCCGGTCGAAGCCGCGCACCACGACCATGTCGCGGTAGAACGTCTCGAGCTCGGCGTCGGTGAGCGCCTCGATCAGGGGGAGATACGGCTCTGCCTCGGGGGTGGGGGCGAACGTCCCGTCCGCCGCCAGGACGCGCACGAGGGCCGGGTCGTCAGGCGGGGTCATGGGTTCACGCTATCGCGCCGTCCATACGCCTCTCTGCATGAGCTCCACAATGGATGCCGCGATTCGCGGTGCTGCCACCACAACCCGTGCGGCGCGACGCCGGCCCCTCAGCGCGACGGCGCGAGGGCGGCAGCCGCGGCGACGACGCGGTCGAGCGCCTCGTCCTCGCCGACCGAGATCCGCACGCCGTCGCCGGCGAACGGCCGCACGACCAGGCCGGCCGCGTCGAACGCGGCGGCGACCTCGAGCGTGCGCTCGCCCGCGGGCAGCCAGACGAAGTTGCCCTGTGCGTCGGGGACGTCCCAGCCCGCCTCGCGCAGCCGCGCGACGAGGCGGTCGCGGCGCTGCACGATCACACCGACCCGGGCCAGCAGCTCGGTCTCGGCGTCGAGGCTGGCCAGCGCCGCCTCTTCGGCCTGCGCCGTGACCGACAGCGGGATGCCGGTGCTCCGTGCCGCGTCGAGGATCCGTGCGTGGCCGACGGCGTAACCCACGCGCAGTCCGGCGAGCCCGTACGCCTTCGAGAAGGTGCGCAGCACCACGACGTTCTCGTGTCCGCGGGCGAGCACGCGCGCGCCGTCGACGGCGTCCGGGTCGGTGACGAACTCGGCGTACGCCTCGTCGAGGACGACCAGCACGTCGGAGGGAACGGCATCGAGGAAGTCGTCGAACTCGGCCTGCGTGACGATCGGGCCGGTCGGATTGTTCGGGCTGCACACGAGGATCATGCGCGTGCGCGCGGTGACGGCGGCGGCCATGGCCTCGAGGTCGTGGCGCCCGTCCGCCGTGTTGGGCACCAGGACGGCATGCGCCCCGGCGACCACCGCGAGGCCGGGGTAGGCCTCGAACGAACGCCACGCGAAGACGATCTCGTCGCCCGGGCCGCTCGTGGCCTGCGCGAGCTGGAACAGGATCGACACCGAGCCGGCCCCGACGTGCACGGCATCGGGCGCGACGCCGTATCGGCCGGCGATGCGGGCGCGCAGGCGCGGCGAGGACGCGTCCGGATATCGGTTGAACGCGGTCGCGCCCTGCACGGCGGCGACGACGCTCGGCAGCGGGTCGAACGGGTTCTCGTTGCTCGAGAGCTTGAACGCGTCGGCGCCGGCCTGCTTGCCCTGCGTGTACGCGGGCAGTCCCGCGATCTCGGGACGGATGCGCACGGGGATGTCGGTCACGCGACGAGTCTACGGAGCCGGGCAGCAGAGAATCTCGCGCGAAGCGATGTTCGCGAAGCGATGTTCGCGCCCCGTGATCCCCTCGCGCCCCGTGCTCACCGAGCGCGCCCCGAGCTCGCCGAGCTCGCACCGCCCCTGCGTCGGCACTCCGTGCGAGACTGACCCCACTATGCGTTTCATCATCCGCGTCGTCATCAACGCCTTCGCGATCTGGGTCGTGACGCTGATCGAGCCCCTCCGCGTGAGCGTCACCGCGTTCGCGCCCGGCGAGACCCTGCAGCTCGTGCTGACCCTGCTCGCCGTGGCCGCCCTGTTCGCGGTGGTCAACACGATCATCGGCACGATCATCAAGATCGTCGCGTTCCCGCTCTACATCCTCACGCTGGGCCTCATCTCCCTCATCGTCAACGGATTCCTGCTGTGGCTGACCGCGTGGGTCACCGCCTGGTGGGGCTGGGGGCTGGGCGTCGAGGACTTCTGGCTCGGCGTCGTCGCCGCGCTCGTGATCTCGCTCATCAACTGGGTGTTCGGCATCGTGCTGCGCCCGCAGCTCAAGCGCAAGCGCTGACTCACCGCCCGCCCACGGCCCCGCCTCCGAGCGGCGGCCGCGGCGGGGGACGCTCCGCTCCGAAGACGAACACCTCGACGGATGCCGCGGCCGCCAGCTCCGCGAGACTGTCGCGCACTGCGCCCATCCGCGGGTCGCTCGAGGCGTCCAGAAGCGCGGCCGTGTCGGCGTACGAGTCCATCTGGTGCGCCCCGAAGGCGAGATCGTGGATGCCGGCGGCCGGGTCGGCGACCCGCTCGGCGACGAAGCTCCCCGGCGCGCCGACGCCCGCGTCGTGCCCGCCCAGGGCCAGCCCGGACACGGGATCGTCGCGGTGCCGCACGTCGACGCTGAGCGTGCCATCGCCCACATCGCCCTGCACCGGATTGCCGAAGGTCACCAGCGTCGGCACCTCGTACTCGCCCGACAGGGCCAGGTGCGTGCCGACCATGGCGCCCTGCGAGTGCCCGCGCACATGCACGACGTCGCCGGGGCGCGCTCCGGCCGCCGCGAGCGCGCCGCGCACGGCCTCGTGCGATGGGGCGTTCCGCCCCGAGGCGAGCTGCAGGTTCGATCTCATGTCGAAGGCGTCCGGCCCCCACACCGACTGCGTGCCGGCGATGTAGACGGCGAAGCGACGCGCGCCGCCGGGCAGGGTGTAGCGCTCGACGCGGATGCGCGAGGCGCCCTCCCCGGGCAGGCGACGGGCGACGGCGGCGAGGCTCGTCGGCGGCGGCGCCGTCGACCGTTCGAGCAGCGGCACCCGCACATCCGGCGGCCGCGCCGGCCCGAGCCGCCGGTGGGCGGGGACGATCCCGAACCCGAGCGTGCGCACGGCCAGCAGCGCGAGCCCCGCCCAGGACAGGACGACGAGTCCGGCGGCGCCGAAGGGCAGCGCGCCGAGCACGAGCTGGCGGGCGAGCTCGCCGTGCGGGTCTTCGCGGTGCGCGACGAGCAGCTCGGCCAGCCGCGCCTGCTCGGGGGCGGCCTCGGCGAGCGCCGCGATGCGCCCCCCGAGGCTGCGCGCGCGGGCCGCGTCGCCGACGGCCGCGGCCGCCGCCCGCTGCGCCGAGAGCTCGACGAAGTCGTAGACGGTCGCGGTGTCCCGCAGCCCCGCGGCCAGGCGCGCGGCGTCGGATGCGACGGCATCCGCCTCGTCGGCCAGGCGCTGGGCGGCATAGCCCTCACCCCAGCCGGGCAGCAGCCGCGCGACCTCGGCCAGGTAGCCGCGCGCGTCCCCCGCGAGCGCGTGGGCGCGGTCGAAGCCGCCGGCGGCGTGGCGCAGCGAGTCGGTGTCGACCGCGACGGCGCCGCCGCTGCGGATCTCGAGGCCCTCGCTCACGGGCGCGCCTGGGTGGACTGCAGCGCGGTGAGCCGGGCGCGCTCGGCGCGCACCTGGTCGGCGAGCGCATCGACGCCCCGCTCCAGGCCGCCGATCCGCGACGCCCAGTCGGCGCGCGCCCGCCGGTACGCCTCGGCCGCCGGCGACTGCCAGTCGGTCGCACGCGCGAGCACCGCCCCGCGGTGCTGCAGGCGACGCACCTCGGTCCAGGCGCGCGAGAGCCGGTCCTGCGCGGCGTCGAACGCCGCGAGCGCATCGGAGGTCGACATGCGCACCATCGTGCCCGCCCGGGCGCGGCACGGGTGCCGGCGCCGCCCGATCGGTGGACAGTCGGCGCCACCGGCATCCTGTGCAGGAGGTCCGTCTTTCGCGACGCGCCCGGTGTGACCACAATGGGGTCTGTGCCCGTCCGCCCCGAGCCGTTCCGCGTGCTCTTCGTCTGCACCGGGAACATCTGCCGCTCGCCGATGGCCGAGATCGTGTTCCGCTGGTTCGCCGATCAGGCGCGCCTCGGCGACCGCGTCGCCTCGACGAGCGCGGGCACGGGGGACTGGCACGTCGGGGAGCGCGCCGACGGCCGCACGCTCGAGGCGCTCGAGCGGCGCGGGTACGACGGTTCGCGGCACCGCGCCCGCCAGTTCACGGTCGACGACTTCGACAAGCACGACCTGATCGTCGCGCTCGACCGGTCGCACGAGCGCATCCTGTCCACCTGGGCGCGCACGCCCGCCGACATCGACAAGCTCGCCCTGCTGCTGTCGTTCGACCCGCACTCCGACGGCGGCCTGGACGTGCCCGACCCGTACTACGCGGGACCGGCGATGTTCGACGACGTGCTCGGTATGATCGAGAACGCGAGCCGGGCGCTCTTCCGGCAGCTCGAACCCGCCATTCGCCCGAGCAGCTGAGCGCCCGTTCCTCACCGATCGGAGCACCGTGACCTCTCTGCCCTCCCTCTCTTTGAGCCCCCTCGACGGCCGTTACGCCGGTGCGGTCGCGGAGCTGTCCGCCTACCTCTCCGAGGCGGGGCTCAACCGCGCCCGCGTCGAGGTCGAGGTCGAGTGGATCATCGCGCTCACCGACCGCGCGCTGTTCGGCTCGGCGCCGCTGTCCGACGCGGACAAGGACGCCCTGCGCGGCCTGTACCGCGACTTCGGCCCGGCCGAGATCGCGTGGCTCGCCGAGAAGGAGGCGGTCACCCGCCACGACGTCAAGGCCGTCGAGTACCTCGTGCGCGATCGGCTCTCGGCGCTGGGCCTGGATGCGGTCGCCGAGCTGACCCACTTCGCCTGCACGAGCGAGGACATCAACTCCGCCTCGTACGCGCTCACCGTCAAGCGCGCCGTCGAGAACGTGTGGCTGCCGAAGCTGCACGCCGTGATCGACGCCCTGTCGGCGCTCGCGCGCGAGCACCGGGATGCCGTCATGCTCTCCCGCACGCACGGCCAGCCGGCCACGCCCTCGACGATGGGCAAGGAGCTCGCCGTGTTCGCCTGGCGGCTGCAGCGGGTCGCCGGCCAGATCGCCGGCGGCGAGTACCTCGCGAAGTTCTCGGGGGCGACCGGCACGTGGTCGGCGCACCTCGCCGCCGAGCCGGACGTCGACTGGCCGTCGCTCTCGCGCGAGTTCATCGAGGGTCTGGGCATCGACTTCAACGTGCTGACGACGCAGATCGAGTCGCACGACTGGCAGGTCGAGCTGTACGACCGCGTGCGGCACGCAGGCGGCATCCTGCACAATCTCGCGACCGACATCTGGACCTACATCGCGATGGGCTTCTTCGCGCAGATCCCGGTCGCCGGAGCCACCGGCTCGTCGACGATGCCGCACAAGATCAACCCGATCCGGTTCGAGAACGCCGAGGCGAACCTCGAGATCTCGGGCGGGCTGCTGCAGACCCTGTCGCAGACGCTCGTCACCTCGCGCATGCAGCGCGACCTCACCGACTCGACGACGCAGCGCAACATCGGCGTCGCCTTCGGCCACTCCCTCCTCGCGCTGGACAACCTGCAGCGGGGCCTCACCGAGATCTCGCTGTCGCGCGACGTGCTGCTGGCCGACCTCGACGCGAACTGGGAGGTGCTCGCCGAGGCGATCCAGACGGTCGTCCGCGCCGAGATCGTCGCCGGCCGCTCGCAGATCACCGATCCGTACGCGCTGCTGAAGGACCTCACGCGCGGGCGCCGCGTCGGCGCACCCGAGCTGGCCGAGTTCGTGCAGGGCCTCGACATCGGGGATGCCGCGAAGCAGCGTCTGCTGGCGCTGACCCCGGCCGGCTACGCCGGCCTCGCCGATCCGCTGGTCGACCGGCTCGGCTGACCGCGCCTGCCGCTCATCGAGCGAGAAGCGCAGCGCGGCACCCTCGCGTCGCGAGGTGTGCGCGACTCAGTGCGGAGCGGGCGGCGACTCGTCCCCGGCGACCTCGCCGTCCGCTGCCGGCCCCTCCGCCCCGACGCCCTCATCGCTGCCGAAGAGCACGGGGCGGTCGACCTGCCTGGTCATCTGCGCGGGGTCGACGGCGAGCATGAGCAGCGCGATCGTCACCAGCGTCACGATGAACGCGATGCCGGCGACCACCCCCGCGACGATCCACGCCTTGAGGTGCGGGTGCAGTTCGCCCGCAGGAACGACGCGCGGCTCCTGGAACACACCCATCGACACGAGGGTGATGATCCCCGCGAACACGGCGGCGGCGAACGCGAACCCGAGCAGTTGCACGGGCTTCATCAGCTCGCGGCGAGTGGGGGTCTGATCGGTCATGCGGCGCCTCCTGCCGATTCGCGGGATGCCGGTGCCTCGACGGCGGACGGAACTGGGCGGCGCGGCGAGAACCCGGCGATGCCGAGGAATACCGCGACCATCGCGGCGTAGCCGCCGAACAGGCCGACGCCGATGGTGATGCCGGTCAGCGTGAACGACTGGTCGGCGTCCCGGACGAAGTAGTCGAGCGCGTACGCGGGGTTCACGAGCAGCAGCCCGAGCGCGAGAGCGAGCGTGAGCGCGCCGATCAGGAGCGCGTCGCGCGCCTGGTCGTCACCGCGCCGACGACCGGCGATCCCGAAGAACAGCTCGAGCGCGCCGGAGACGAGCGCCCAGGCGATCACCAGGACGAAGAACACGGCCGTCGTCCGCAGGGTCGGGAAGCTCCCCACCAGGCCGGCGGCCAGCGTCACGACGCCGAGCAGGACGGTCTGCCACCGGCCGCCGGCCGGGAAGACGAGCCACGCCGACAGCAGCAGCACGAGCGAGGTCGCCATCGCCCAGCCGCTGAACACCGTCACGCCGACGAGCGCCGAGTGGTCGCTCGAGAACGTGATCATCACCGCGGCGATGGCCGCGAACAGCGCGCGGGCCAGCTGCAGATGACGCACGTCGAAAGTGCGCGGAGCGACGTCGGACACGATGGAACTCATCCCAGGCAGGCGGAACAGACTTCCCTCCAGTCTAGGTCGTCACGATCGGGATGCCGCGGGCCCGGCCTGCGCGAGCAGCGGATGCAGGTCCGCGCTGCCGAGGGCGACGACGGCCTGGCGCGCGCCGGCGCGCAGTGCGTCATCGAGCCGGGCCGCGTCGCTCGCCGCGACGAACGCGGCGAGGAACCCGGCGCAGAACGCGTCGCCGGCGCCGTTGGTGTCGACGACCTCCGCGCGCGCCGCCGGAACGCGCACGCGCGCGCCGCCGGCATCCCGGGCGATGGCGCCGTCGGCGCCCAGCGTGCACACCGCGATCCGCGGGCCGCGGGCGAGGCACGAGTCCAGCAGCGCCCACGGGTCGTCGGTCGCGTCGGCGTTCATGAAGACGACGTCGGCGGCCCGCACGTACGGTTCGTGGAACGCGGACGTCCCGTCGTAGTCGTGCAGGTCGACCCAGAGCTGTCCCGTCCGGTCGGCGATGCGCGCGACCAGCTCGGCGCCGTCGGCGCTGAGGTCGACGATCGCGATGTCTGCGCCGCGCAGGTCGTCGGCCATCGCGGCGAGGGCGGCCGGCTCGGCCGGCGACGGCGTCGACACGTACAGCGACACGCGCTCGCCCGCCCCGGTCATGAGGTTCACGTGCCGTTCGGTGTCGCGCGAGCGGTGCGCGACCACGTCGAGGCCGGTCGAGCGCAGGGTGCGCGCGATGCGCGCGCCGTCGCTGTCGTCGCCGAGCAGGGTGTGCAGACGGGTGTCGAGGCCGAGGGCCGCGAGGTGCACGGCCTTGCCGGCCGACGTGCCGCCGACTGTGTGCCGAGAGGCGCGCGCGAACTGCATGTGCGGCACGGGCTCGGGCAGCCGGTCGAGGAGGATCAGATGGTTCCAGGAGGCGGGGCCTGCCACGACGACGCGGGTCACGCGTCTCAGTATCGCCGCACCCGTGTCCACGGGCGCGTTCGCGGCGTAGCGTGGGGGGATGGCTCACGCGCGGGTGGGGCTGGGTGCGGCGGTCGCGGTCGCCGCGCTCGCGCTGAGCGCGTGCGCCGGCCCGTCCGCCCCGGCCCCGACGCGCACGCCCGATGTGACGACCCCGGGCACGACCGCACCGCCGGCCACCGCAGCGCCGGCCGAGCCCCGCACGATCGTCGACGGCCTCGCCGCGCCCTGGTCGATCGTGCTGGTCGGGGACTCGGCGCTGATCAGCGAGCGCGACAGCGCGCGCATCCTCGAGCTGACCGCCGACGGGCACCTGCGGGAGGTCACGACGGTCGCCGGCGTCGCCCACGGCGGCGAAGGCGGTCTGCTCGGACTCGCCTACGACGGGGATGCCGGTGTCTACGCGTACGCGACGGCATCCCGAGGTAACCGGGTCGAGCGGTACACGCTCACCGGCGCGCCCGGCGGCTACGCGCTGTCCGACCCGGTCATTGTGATCGACGGCCTCCCCTCGGCCCGGACCCACAACGCGGGACGCATCGCGTTCGGTCCCGACGGCAAGCTGTACGTGCCGGTCGGCGATGCCGGCGACCGCGACGCCGCACAGGACCCGGCTGCGCTGAACGGCAAGATCCTGCGTCTCGAGCCGGACGGCGCGATCCCGGCCGACAACCCGACCCCCGGGTCTGCCGTCTACAGCCTCGGGCACCGCAATGTGCAGGGCATCGCCTGGGCGCCGCCGGGTACGACCCACGCGGGCACGATGTACGCGAGCGAGTTCGGCCAGAACACGTGGGACGAGCTCAATGAGATCGTCCCCGGCGGCAATTACGGCTGGCCGGTCGTGGAGGGCGCCGGCGGCGCAGACCGCGGGTTCGTGGAGCCGCTGCAGACCTGGCCGACGGATGCCGCGAGCCCGAGCGGCATCGCGGTCATCGGCGACGCGCTCTACATCGCGAACCTGCGCGGCGCGGTGCTGCGGCGGGTGCCGCTGTCCGACCCGACGGCATCCGAGGAGCTCGCGGACGAGTACGGGCGGCTGCGCGACGTGATCGCCGGTCCCGACGGCACCGCGTGGATCCTCACCAACAACACCGACGGACGCGGCCAGCCCCGCGAGGGGGACGACCGCGTCCTGTCGGTACCCGTCCGCTGACGCGCCCGGGCGCGTCGGGCCGGTCCGCCGAGGTCAGCTGATCGCCTTGCGGACCAGCGCGCGGATCTTCTTCTCGGCGGCGTCGGTCATCTCCAGCACGGCGAAGGAGGTCGCCCACATCTCACCGTCGTCGATGTTCGCCGCCTCGTCGAACGAGATCGTCCCGTAGCGGGTGTCGAACTTCGAGGCGGGCTGGAAGAACACGACGATCTTGCCGTCGCGGGCGTAGGCCGGGAAGCCGTAGAACGTCTTCGGGTTGAGGTCGGGCGCCTCCTCGCTCACGATCGCGTGCAGTCGCACGGCGATCTGCTCGTCCGAGCCCTCGAGTCCGTCGATCGCCGCGATGCACGCCTCGAGCTCCTTCGCGAGCTTGGCCGCGCCCTTCAGGCCCTTGGTCGATCGCAGTTCTTCGGCGCGCTGCTTCATCGCGGCGCGCTCGTCGTCGCTGAACCCGCTCGTGGTCTCACTCATGTGTCAGTCCTTCTTCTCTTGAATGCGGATCATGTTGCCGGCCGGGTCGCGGAACGCCGCGTCCCGCACGCCGTAGTCCTGCTCGATCGGCTCCTGCACGATGTCGGCGCCCGCGGCTTCGACCTTGGCAAAGGTCGCGTCGAGGTCGTCGGTGGCGAGGTTGACGCCGAAGTAGCTGCCCTTGGCGATGATCTCGAGCAGTGTCTCGCGCTCCTCGTCCGTGATCTCGTAGCCGACCCCGGGCGGGTGCAGCACGATCGCGGTATCGGGCTGGCCGGCGGGACCGACCGTGATCCAGCGCAGGTCCTCGTAGCCGACATCCAGTCGCACCTCGAAGTCGAGCACGTCGCGGTAGAACGCGAGCGAGGCCTCGGGATCGGTGTGCGGCAGGAAGCTCGAATGAATCGTGATCTCCATGGATGTCACGCTACGGGGATGCCGGTGACCCGCGCTTCTCGATTCCTGATCGGTCCGGATCCCGCAGCGGCCGGGTGAGCTGCCGGGCGATGCAGGGCAGCATGCCCGGCCGGAACGGGGCGCCCTGCTCGCGGTACACGCTGGGCGCGACGCCCACGAGCTCGGTGAAGCGCGTGCTGAACGTGCCGAGCGACTGGCATCCGACGGCGAAGCACACCTCGGTGACGCTCAGCTCGTCGGCGGTGCGGGTGCGCAGCAGGGTCATGGCCCGCTCGATACGCCGGGTCATCAGGTACTGGTAGGGCGACTCGCCGTACGCCCGCCGGAACTGGCGGCTCAGGTGCCCGGCCGACAGGTGCACGCCGCGCGCGAGCGACTCGACGTCCAGCGGCTGCGCGTACTCGCGGTCCATGCGATCGCGCACCTTGCGGAGCAGCGCGAGGGTCTGCAGATCCTGGCGCTCGCCCATGTCCTCGATGATGCCACGACGCCCGGCTCAGCCGCCCAGCACCACCAGCTCACGGGTCGCGCGCGTCATCGCGACGTAGCGGTCGACGGCGCCGGTGACTCCCGCGCCGAACTCGGCAGGATCGACGAGGATCACGAGGTCGAACTCGAGCCCCTTCGCCCGTTCCGGCGTCAGCTGCCGGACCCGCTCGCGCGGATCGGGTCCCGCGGCCGCCCGGCCCGGGTCCGCACCGGCGAGGGCGGGCACCGGCATCCCGATCACCGCTGCCGTGCCCTCCTCGTGAGTCGCGAGCCACGCATCGAGGATCCGGTCGAGCTCCTCGATCGCACCGTGCCGCACCGGGATGCCGGTGGTGCGCACCGACGTCGGCACTGTGGCGTCGGGGATCGCGGTCCGGATGACGGGCTCTGCGGCGTCCATGATCTCCTGCGGGGTGCGGTAGTTGATCGTCAGCGTCCGCTCGCGCACGTTCGCGAGTCCGATGCGCGCGAGCCGCTCCGCCCACGACGCGGTGAATCCGTGTCGCGCCTGCGCGCGGTCGCCGACGATCGTGAAGCTGCGCGACGGGCAACGACGCACGAGCATCTGCCACTGCGCATCGGTGAGCTCCTGCGCCTCGTCGACGATGACGTGCGAGAACGGCCCGGCGAGATCGTCGGTCTCGGCATGCGGCAGCTCGCGCTCGTCGATGAGCGAATTCTGGGCGTCGTCGCCGCGCAGGATCGTCGACAGCCGCAGCTCGGAGCCGTCGGCGGCGATCAGCTCGTCGACGACGCGGTCCATCTCGCGCTTGCGCGCCGCCTGCGCCGCCTCACGGCGACGCCGGATGCGCACGGCTGCGGGATCGCCGATGCGGCGGCGCGCGGCATCCAGCAGGGGAAGGTCGGCCGTCGTCCACGCCGCGCCGTCCGTGCGCTGCAGCGCCGCCACCTCGTCGGGCGTGAGCCACGGCGCGCAGCGACGCAGATAGGCGGGCACCGTCCACAGGTCGGCGACGACCACGTACGGGCTGAGTACGGGCCACGCGCGGGCGAAGGCGCGGACGAGCGCGTCGGTGCGGGCCAGCAGGGTCCGCAGCTGCCGCTCGGGGACCTCCGCCTCGCCGTGCCGCTCGAGCACGATGTCGACGAGCGCCTCCCACACCTGATCGCGGGTGTCATTGTGCGGGATGCCGGGTTCTCCGGCCGTGAACGCATCGGCCCAGTCGTCGGCCGTGAGGTGCACCTCGGCCCACGGCGTCTCGATCACGAGCGCGTCGCTCGGGGGCTCCTCGTAGAGGGCGACGGCCGGCTCGATCGCGCGTTCCCAGCGGGCGTCGGCCTTCAGTTCCGCGACGCGCGGGTCGGTCTCGTCCGGGACCTCGACGGAGGATGCGACGTCCGGTCTCGCGGGTGTCCTGCCGCGCGCCTGGCCGCCCGGGGTGACGGCGGGGTTGTCGGGGAGGTTGTCGCTGGCGGCGGGGTTGTCGGCGGCGCCGGCGCTGTCGCGGAGCGGGACGAGGTCGCGCAGCGTGCAGATGCGCACGCCCTCCTCGCCGAGGCTCGGCAGGACATCGTCGACGTAGGAGAGGTACGGGCCGCTCGGACCCACGAACAGCACGCCGCCGCGGCCCGGGCCCAGGCGCGGATCGGCGTACTGCAGGTACGCCGCCCGGTGCAGCGCGACGACCGTCTTCCCGGTGCCTGGGCCCCCGTCGATCACGAGCGTGCCGGGGGAGTCGGCGCGGATGATGGCGTCCTGGTCGGCCTGGATGGTCGCAAGCACATCACGCATGCGCGGCGAGCGGCTCGCTCCGAGGCTCGCGATGAACGCCGACTGTTCATCGGGGGCGAGACCGGCCGTGCCCTCGCCGAGCGCCTCGTCCCAGTAGTCGACGATGCCTGCGCTCGACCAGCGGTAACGGCGCCGGCTCTGCAGCCCCATCGGCCGGGCCGGCGTCGCGCCGAAGAACGGCTCGGCCGCGGGTGCGCGCCAGTCCACCAGCAGGCGCTCTCCGTCCGGACCGCTCAGGCCGAAGCGGCCGATGTAGACGGGCGCGTCCCCGTCGGGCACCATCCGGCCCAGGCAGGCGTCGATGCCGAACCGGTCGAGCAGGCGCAGGCGGGCCGCGAGGCGATGGACCTCGAGGTCACGCTCCAGCGCCGCCTCGCCCGAGCGCCCGGGCCGGCCGCGCACCTCGGCAAGACGACGCGCGGCGCCGGCGCGCTCGGCGGCGAGCGCCGCGCGGATCGCGGAGAAGTGCCTCTCGTCGGCGGCGATGAGAGCGGGTGCGGACTTGGCAGTGAGTCGCGCGGGGAGGGCGAAGGCGGTCTCGTGGGTCGGCATCGGGTCCTTTCGAAGGCGCGCGGATTCGTCGCGCGATCTGCGATTCTGCCTCATGCGGGGGCCCTTGCCGCAAGCCCCCCTCCGTGCGGGATAATGGAAAGGGCAGGGCGTCCCCTTCTCGGCCGGAGGATCATGGTCCCACCACGCGGGCGGCGCGAATCACGCGGGCTGACGTCCCCGACGACGATCCAGCGGGTCGAGGCCGCAGCGCTGGCGGCGCTTCTGCTGATCGCGGCGATCGTCCTGTATCCCCCGTGGTGGTGGGCGCTCCTGGCGCTGTTCCTCGTCTTCGATCTCTCGATGCTCGGCTATCTGCGCTCGCCGCGCCTCGGCGCGGCGGCCTACAACCTCGTGCACAGCTACCTCGGCCCCGCCGTGCTTGGAGCGCTCGCTTTGCTGTCGGCGGACGCCCTGCGATGGTGGTGCGGTCTGCTCGCCCTCGCGTGGGCGTTCCACGTCGCCGCCGACCGGGCGCTCGGCTACGGCCTCAAGCTGACGGATGCCTTCGAGCACACGCACTTGGGATGGATCGGCCGCCGCGCCGGCCCGGCATCCCGCACCTGAGCACCACCCTGGCCCCGCCCCCGCGCGCCTCGCCCCGCCCTCGCGCGCCTCACGCCGCCCTCGCGCGCCCCACGCCGCCCTCGCGCGCCTCACGCCGCCGGACCCGCTCCGCGCCAGGCGCCGCCGCGCGCGCCGCCGCCCCGGGCGCCGTGCGCCGCCGCCCCGTTCCGCGCCGGGCGCCGCCGTGTCACACAAGATGCGACCTCCCGCACCCCCAACCCTCCGTTTCTGTGACGCCCCCTCCGACCGTGTCACACAAGGTGCGACCTCCCCCGCTCCCCACCCACCGCTCCTGTGACACGCCCATCGACCGCGTCACAGAAGATGCGACCTCCCGCGCCTCCGTCCCACCAGTTGTGTGACACGCCCTCCTACCCAGCCACCCGGTCCACCCCCCAGCCCCAGCCCCAGGCCGCCCGATCCACCCCCAGCCCGGGCGCGCCGGGCGCCGCCGTGTCACAGAAGGTGCGACCTACCCCGCTCCCCGCCCACCGCTTCTGTGACACGCCCATCGACCGTGTCACAGAAGATGCGACCTACCCCGCTCCCCGCCCACCGCTTGTGTGACATGCCTGGCGACCGCGTCACACAAGGTGCGACCTCCTGCAGACCCCACCCACCGCTTCTGTGACAGGCCTCCTACCCAGCCGCCCGATCCACCCCCAGCCCGCCCGCTCGGCGCCGGGCGCCGCCGCGTCACACAAGGTGCGACCACCCGCACCCCCACCCCACCGCTTCTGTGACACGCCTGGCGACTGTGTCACACAAGGTGCGACCACCCGCACCTCCATCCCACCGGTTCTGTGACACGCCCTCCTACCCAGCCACCCCCGCAGCAACCAGCCCCCAGCCACCCCGCAGCCCCCAGCCACCCCGCACCCACCAGGCGCCTACGCCTCCGCGAGGAACTCCAGGGCGGCGTCGCGGAAGAACCGCGATCCGGGGGCGTTGAAGTGGTGTCGGCCGGGGATCTCGACGAAGCGGTTCTGCGGGCACGCCGCGGCGAGCGCGCGCGAGCCTTCGAGGATCGCGTCCTCCGAGCCGGTCGCGAAGAGGACCGGCTGCGCGGGCGCATGCGCCGGGTCGGGGTCGACCGTGCCCGCCGCGCGCATGCCCGCGGCGATCGCGAGCAGCGCGCGCAGATCGTTGCCGCCGACGCGCTCGGTGAGGCGGATGTAGTTCTGGGTCACGGCATCCGTCACCGGACTGCCGTCTTCGACGTACGCACGCGCCTGGGCGATGTCGAGCCGGGCGAGCGGGATGCCGTCGGGAACGCCGCCGAGGACCACCCGGCGAATCCGCTCGGGGATGTCCTGCACGACCTCCCAGCCGACGCGGGCGCCGAGCGAGTATCCGACGTAGTGCGCCGTGTCGACGAGGTGCGTGTCGAGGACGGCCTCGATGTCGGCGGCGAGGATCCGCAGGTCGTACGCGGCCGGATCGTGCGGCTTGTCGCTCGCGCCGTGCCCGCGCTGGTCGATGCCGAGCACGCGGTAGCCGGCACGCGTGAGATCGCGCACCCATCCGGTGAGCACCCAGTTGTCGCGCGTGCTCGACGCGAACCCGTGCACGAGGACGACGACGTCCGCGAGCGGATCGCCCCACGTGTACGTCGCGATGCGGTCGCCGTCCCCGACGAGGACGAACTTCGGATCGGGAACCTCGGTCAGCTGCGGCAGTGTGCTCACACTGTCGATTCTGCTCCTGATTCAGCGCGGCCGGCGCGGGAAGATGCGCACGAGGTTGCGACGGTCGGCCGGCTGGGGGAGCGGGATCGGCTGCGTGACGATGGCATCGACGACCATCGAGCCGTCGGTGGGGCCGACGACCGGGATCGGCGTGGTCGGCGTGATCACGGCGGGCGCCACGGGCATCGCGCCGAGCCGGCGATGCGCCCGCACATACGCGGGCACGAGGATGATGACCGCGCCGATCCAGGCGAGCGGGTTCGACCAGGCGACGCCGACGAATCCGAACACGGCGCCGAGGACGACGGCCGCGCCGACGCGCATGAACAGCTCGACGACGCCCGTGAGGGTGGGCACCACGGCATCCCCCAGCCCCTGCAGCGCCCCTCGCAGTACGAACAGGACACCGAGCACGGCGTAGCTGACGCCGTTGATGACGAGCATGAGGGCCGCCATCTCGACGACTTCCGGGGCCGCGTCGCCGACGAACATACGCACCAGGGCGGTGCCGAAGGCGACCAGCAGCGCGCCGAGGACGACGCCGCCCGCGATCGACATCCACGTCGCCTGCATCACCCCGCGGCGGATGCGGTCGGGCCGGCCGCCGCCGTAGTTCTGGGCGACGAACATCGAGACGGCCAGACCCAGCGACTGCAGCAGCGCGACGGCGAGACCGTCGACTCGGGATGCCGTGGTGTAGGCGGCGACGGCATCGGCGCCGAGCGTGTTCAACGCGACCTGCACCGCGAGTGCGCCGATCGCGATGATCGAGGCCTGGAACCCCATCGGCAGGCCGAGGCGCAGATGCTCGACGAGGTCGGCGCGGACGAGGCGCCACTCGTCCCGGCGCACGTGGAGGACGGGCACGCGGCGGCGCACGTACTCGAGGCACAGCAGGACCGAGATCGCCTGCGAGATGACCGTGGCCAGCGCTGCGCCGCCGACGCCCCACTCGAGCACGGCGACCATGACCAGCACGAGGGCGATGTTGAGCAGGCACGCGAGCGTCAGGAACCACAGCGGGGTGCGGGAGTCGCCGATCGCACGGATGATCGCCGAAAGGTAGTTGAAGTACATCATCGTGCTCGCGCCGAGGAAGCTGACCTGCGCGAACACGGTGGCCTCGGCCATGAGCTCGGGCGGAGTCTGCAGCAGCTCGAGCAGGGGACCGGCCAGCAGGGGCGCTCCGATGGTGAGGAGGATGCTCACGATCGTGGTGAGGATCGTGCCGGCGGCGACCGAGCGGCGCACGGCCGCGTGATCCTGGGCGCCGAAGGCCTGCGCCGTCGGGATCGCGAACCCGCTCGTCATCCCCCAGGCGAACCCGAGCAGGAGGAACAGCAGGCTCCCGGTCGCGCCGACGGCGGCGAGCGAGTTCACCCCCAGGTGCCGCCCGACGACGATCGCGTCGGCGAACTGGTACAACTGCTGCACGACGTTTCCGATCAGCAGCGGGATCGCGAACATCAGGATGACACGCCACGGACGGCCGGTCGTGAGGGGCTTGGCCACGGGAACTCTCAGGCGGAGGAAAGCGGGAGGGGAAGCGCCGCAGAGCGCGGCCGCACCAGCTTACCGAATCGATTCGACGCACCGCACGCGTTCAGGGTCGCGCAGGCGCGCGGGCGCGCACGGTCAGGGTGAGTGAGGGGACGCGATCCCGAGCAGCGCCGCGCGCAGGGGCTCGGCGCGCTCGGCGAATCCCCGCTGGAGCGCGACGTACTCCGCCTTGCCGTCGACGGTCTCGATCGGGATGGGCGCGTAGTCCCAGTCGGCGAGGTCGTACGGCGACGCGCGCATGTCGACCTCGCGGATGTCGCGGGCCAGCTCGAAGCAGTCCAGCAGCAGCGCACCCGGCACGAGCGGGCCGAGCTTCACGGCCCACTTGTAGAGGTCCATGTTGGCGTGCAGGCAGCCGGGCTGCTCGGTCGCCGGCTGCAGCTCGCGGCTGAGCGCGACGCGGTTGCGGGGCGCGGCGTCGTCCGTGAAGAACCGGAAGGCGTCGAAGTGCGTGCACGCGAGCTGGTGGTCCTCGACCACGGCATCCGTCGCCTGACGACCCAGCCGCAGGGGCACGGGATGCCGGTGCTCGCCCTGCCGGTACACCATCGCCCACTCGTGCAGCCCGAAGCAGCCGAACGCCGCCCTGCGCAGCGCCGTCGCGCGCAGCATGCCGGCGATCGCCCGGAGCAGCGGGCCCCTCTCGGTCGCGAACGCGTCCGCGTCGACACGGACGTTCGCTCCCTCCGCGACGTACCAGCGCCAGTCGCCGCGCGTGCTCGCACCCCCGGCGAGCACGACTCCCGCGCCCGGATGCCAGCGCCGCAGCACGGACGGCTTGTAGCTGTAATACATGTAGAGGAAGTCGTCGACCGGGTGGGTCTCACCGCGCGCGGCGCGCGCCCGGCGGCCGGCGGTGAGGGCGTCGGCGCGGGCGCCGTGGGCGTCCTCGAGCGTCCGCCACGCACCGCCGTCCAGCACGGCGCCGGGCTCGAGGACGGCGCCGGGCTCGAGCGCAGAAGGGAGCGCAACGGCGGGCGACGGCATCCATAGAGGATATGCGCCGGGGTGGATATCGTCGTTCCATGAGCTCACTGCGCCTTCTCTTCCTCGGCGGGACCGGCACCATCAGCGCCGCCTGCGTCCGAGCGGCCGTGACCGCCGGCCACGACGTGACCGTGCTCAACCGCGGCTCGAGCGACCGCGCCCTGCCGGACGGGGTGCGCCGGGTCACGGGCGATGTGCGAGATGCCGCCTCCCTCCGCGACGCCGTCGGGTCGGACCGGTTCGACGTCGTGGCCGACTTTCTCTCGTTCGTGCCGCAGCACGTCGAGACCGTGCTGTCGGCGGTGGAGGGACGGACGGGTCAGTACATCTACATCAGCTCGGCATCTGCGTACCAGAAGCCGCCGCAGGCGCTGCCGGTGATCGAGTCGACGCCGTTGCGCAACCCGTTCTGGCAGTACTCGCGCGACAAGATCGCCTGCGAGGACCTGCTCGTCGGCGCGTATCGCGAACGCGGCCTGCCGATCACGATCGTGCGCCCGTCGCACACCTACGACGAGCGGATGATCCCGACCCTCGGCAAGTGGACCGACATCGCGCGGATGCGCGCGGGCCGACCCGTCGTGATCCACGGCGACGGCACGAGCCTGTGGACCATCACACACGCGACCGACTTCGCGGTCGGCTTCACCGGGCTGCTGGGCGCACCTGCCGCGATCGGCGAGGCCTTCACGATCACCGGGACGCACGCGCCGACGTGGAACCAGATCTACGGCTGGCTGGCCGAGGCCGCCGGCGGCGCCGAGCCGGTCTTCGTGCACGTCGCCAGCGACACGATCGCCGCCGCCGAGCCCGACATCGGGCCGACCCTGATCGGCGACAAGGCGCACTCGGTGGTCTTCGACACCGCGAAGATCCGCGGGTTCGCGCCGGAGTTCCGCACGACCGTCACCTTCGACGAGGGCGCGCGCCGCATCATCGAGTACTACGACGCACGTCCCGGGCTGCAGCAGGTGGACGAGCACCTCGACGCGCTGTTCGATCGCCTCGCCGGGCACGCGGCGGCGATCGGCTGAGCCCGCGCGACCGCACCCGAGCTGAGCGCGATCAGCGGGGCGCGCGGACCGTGCGCGGCACGACGGCGACCAGGACGACCATCGCGACCAGCTCGACGAGCGTCTGCGTCACCACGACCAGCGGGGTCAGGGCGAAGGATGCCGGGAGGGCGAGGGCGAGGGGAAGCACCACGAGCGAGTTTCGCGTCGCCGCGCTGAAGACGACGGCGCGGCGGCCGGGCACGTCCAGGCGCGCGACCCGTCCGGCGAGCGCGCCGAGGAGCGCGGCGATCACGGCGAACGCGACGAACAGCGGCACGACCGGCAACAGCCGCGCGAGCTGACCGCCGACCGCGGCCACCTGGGAAGCCACGACGATCGCGAGCGTCAGCATCATGAGCGGGACCATGGCCGCCGGCATCCCGTGCCCGATCGCCCGGATCGCGCGCGAACGACGCGCGAGAAGCTGTGTGAGCGCGGCGAGGACGAGGGGGAGTGCGATCAGCAGCAGGAACGCCGCGACGAACGGCTGCGGGTCGATGTCGCTCACGACGTCGGCGCCGGCCATGACGGCGAGGTAGCCGGGCAGGAGCAGGAGCTGCACGAGCATGAGCAGCGGCGTCGCCGCCAGAAGGCGCTCGCGCGCCCCGCCGGCGAGGCCCGTGAAGACGATGACGTAGTCGACGCACGGCGTGAGCAGCACGAGCAGGGCGCCCACGAGCAGCGCCCGGTCGTCGGCGACGAACCGGCTGAGCACGAAGACGATGAGCGGCAGGACCGCGAAGTTCAGCACGAGCACGGTGCCGAGGAAGCGCAGGTCGCGCACCGCCCGGCCGAGGGCCCGGAAGGGAACACCGAGGAACGTCACATACAGCAGCGCGGCGAGCACCGGCGTGATCGCGAGCTCGAGTGCGGGAGCGAGCGCGGGAGCGGTGAGTCCCGCGGCCGCGCCGGCCGCGATCGCGACGAGGTAGAGGGCGACCTGGTAGCGCTCTCCCCACTCGCTCAGGCTGCGCACCGCTCCAGCATGCCGTGCGGACCCCGGGGGCCGGTAATCGTCGCGGCGCTCGCGCGGTCACCGACGTCGATCCGAGCCCGAGCGACGCGGTCCGTCCTCCGCGCCGGCGGATACGTCGCACCTCAATCGTGGAGGGGTGAGCCGACGACGTCGAACCGGAAGCCCCCGAACTCGCCCGACAGCAGCGGGCGCGCAGCGGAGATTACGTCCCGGACTTCCGCCAGCTCGAGTGAGGCGCGATGTGCCGCGGCGCTCTCCCACAGTTCGACGACGTACACCGTGTCGGGCGCGTCATCGTTGACGCCGACCTCGTAGGCGAGGCACCCGACCCGTGATAGGGCATCGTTGCGTCGCGTCAGCAGCGCGACGAGTTCGTCGCGCTTGCCCGGGGCGGCACCCAGAGTGCCCGCGTTGGCGAATGTCATGATCAGGCGGCGGTGCGGAGCACCTTCTCCATCTTCTTGCCTCGAGCGAGTTCGTCGACGAGCTTGTCGAGGTAGCGGATCTTCTGCATCAGCGGGTCTTCGATCTCCTCGACGCGCACCCCGCAGATGACACCGGTGATGAGCGAGACGTTCGGGTGGAGATGCGCCGCCGCGAAGAAGTCCGCGAACGTGGTGCCCTCGGCGAGATGCCGACGCAGCGTCGCCTCGTCGAACCCGGTCAGCCAGCCGATCACCTCGTCCAACTCGGCCTGGGTACGGCCCTTCTTCTCGAGCTTGGCCACATAGAGCGGATAGACCGAAGCGACGCTGATGGTGTAGATCCGGTGCATGAGTTCAGGTTACGTCGCGCGCGGGGCTTCGATGCTCATGGGGCAAGTCTGCGTCCTCGCGATCACTCCTTCAACTCATCAGTGATCTCCGCAGTACTTCCCTGAGATATATCTCAGGGATACGTTAACCCTATGCAGTTCGTCATTCTGGGCCTGCTTCTGGCCGGCCCCCTCTCGCTCTACGACGTCCACAAGCGGTTCACAGCAGGCATCTCGCTCTTCTATCGCGCCAGCTTCGGCAGCATCTCGCGTGCCCTCGATCAGCTGGTGGCGCAGGGGTGGGCGGAGGTGGAGGATGCGGTGAAGTCCCGCCGCGGGAAGAAGGTGTACTCGATCACTCCCGCGGGGCAGGAGGCCTGGCGCGGCTGGATGCTCGGCCCGCTCACCGGCTCCGACCTGGAGACCACGATGCTCGCGCGGATCTACCTGCTCGGCCTGCTGCCCCACGATCGGGAGCGCCGCCAGGTCGTGCAGGCGATCCGCACACGGCTGTTGGAAGACGCCGCCGGCCTCGCCTCGCTCGCCGACGAGCTCGACGCACGCGACGTCGTCGCGGGCCTCGAGGACATCTACCGGTTCCAGCGAGCGACGCTGGATTACGGCATCCGTTCTCATGCGCTCACGCGGGCATGGCTCGACGATCTCGAGGCAGCGCGGTCATGACCCCGTTCGCCCTCGCTGTCGCTCTGACTCTGCTCGCTGGGCTGTCGCTCCTGCAGATCCTCGTCGCGTGCGGCCTCCCGTACGGACGATTCGTGTGGGGCGGCGGTCACCGCGTGCTGCCGACCCGGCTGCGGATCGGCAGCGCCGTGTCGGTGGTGCTGTGCGGAGGGTTCGCGGCCCTGCTGCTCGCGCGGACCGGAGTTCTGCCGGGCCGCGAGAGCGGTTTCGTCGTGGTCGCCACGTGGGTGCTGTTCGCCTACTTCGCGGTGGGCATCGTCATGAACCTCGCGTCGCGCAGCCGTGCCGAGCGCTGGACCATGACCCCGGCGTGCGTGATCCTGGCGGCCGCGACGCTCGTGGTGGCGACTTCCGGCTGAACAGCAGCCCGCGCCGCTCGCGGGGCTGGCGCTCTCGCACTCAGGACTCGGTACCTCCGGCCGGCCGGTATCGCAGGGCGACCGCCCCCGACCGGAACTCCTGCCGGTCGACGAGCTCGAGCTGAACGCGCTCGCGCAGACCGGCGAGCAACGTCGGCCCGCGGCCGGCAAGGACCGGCTGCACCACGAACTCGTACTCGTCGATCAGTCCGCGGTCTGCCAGCGCCAGCGGGAGCGTGACGCCGCCCACCCACAGGCCCTCGCCCGGCTCCTGCTTGAGCCGCCGAACCGCATGTCCCACATCGCCTCGCACCAGCTCGGCGTTCCAGTCGACACCGCTGATCGTGCTCGAGACGACGTACTTCTTCGTCCGGTCGATGGCCTCGGCGAACGGGAGCTCCCACTCGCTCATCCAGTCGGGCCACATGCCGGTGGCGGGCTTCCGCCACGCCGACTCCATCATCTCGTAGGTCACCCGGCCGAAGAGCAGAGCATCGGCGCGCTCCATCTCCGCGGCCCAGTAGCCCATCGACTCCTCGTCCGGGGGGATTCCTGCCTCGTGATGGACGCAGCCGTCGAGCGTGACGTTGATCGAGTATCGAAGTGGTCTCATCTCGTCGCTCTCCCTCGATGCGCTCCGATCGCACCCTAGCCGGTTCGGATGCCGGGCGGCCATGGCGAGAGTGCACCCGCCGCGTGCGCGGAGGGACCCTCCAGCGTCGCTATGCGGAGGTCCTGAGCGGCTCGAGCGCGGCGAGGACGAGGTCGAGCCCGAAGGCGAACTCCTGAGCCGGGTCGTACCCGGCAGCGACGAGCCCTGCGGCGGATTCGTTGAGGTAGGGGAACTCGTCGGCGGGGAGCTGGGGCAGGAAGACGCCCTCGGCCATCTCCGCGAGCTCGTCGGCGGTGCCGAACGGCAGGCTGGCCTCTTGCAGTGCGTGGCCGTAGACATAGCTGTCCAGCAGCCAGTTGGCGTGCGTCGCCATCGGGACCGAGAAGCCGGCCTTCCGCAGGCAGGCGGTGACCGCTTCGCGGTGGCGGAGGTTCGCGGGCCCGGGCGTCGTCCGCGACTCCATCAGGCCGATCGCCCACGGGTGCCGTGCGAGGACCTGTCGAGCGGAGTGCGACCGCCGCCGCATCGCCGTCTGCCAGTCGGGTTCTTCGGGCGGGAGCTCGATCTCCTCGAACACGACGTCGATCATGCCGTCCAGCAGCTCATCCTTGTTCGCCACGTAGTGGTACAGCGACATCGCGCCCGCGCCCAGCACGCCCGCGAGCCGGCGCATGCTCAGTCCGTCGACTCCCTCGCGGTCGGCGAGCCGCACCGCCTCGACCACCACCCGCCGCTTGCTCAGCCCCGCGTCTGACGCGACCTGGCGTGGTTCCTTCGCAGACACGGATCTCCTCGCGTGTTCGACCAGCTTGACAATCGTACAGCGTACGTGGATAGTACAGCGTACGACGTACAGCGTACGAAGCTGTGGAGATCGCGACTTGAATGGAAGGAGGCTTCTCGGTGGGAATCGAACAGCGGCCGAGGGACGAAGCGCGCCGCATGCCGGAGGCGAGCCGGGACGAGCCGGCGACGATGCGGGCCGTCGTGCAGCACCGCTACGGTCCGCCCGCTGTGCTTGAGCCGCGCGAGATCGGGATGCCGGTGCCCCGGCGAGGCGATGTGCTCATCCAGGTGGGTGCGGCCTCGGTGCATCCCGGCGACTACTTCGTCATGACCGGGGAGCCGTATATCGTGCGCCTGGCATTCGGGCTCCGCCGGCCACGCCACGCGGTCCCCGGCATGGATCTCGCCGGCGTGGTGGCAGCGGTCGGGCAGGATGTCACCGCGCTGCGCCCCGGCCAGGAGGTGTTCGGGTGGAGCACCGCCGGAGCGCTGGCGGAGTACGCCTGCGTTCCGGCGGACAACCTCGTTCCCGTGCCTGCCGGCATGTCGGTCGTCGACGCGGCAGCGGTGCCCACGTCAGCCATGACGGCGTTGCAGGCGTTGCGCGACATCGCGAACGTCAGGCCGGGCCACCGGGTGCTGGTCACGGGCGCGTCGGGAGGCGTGGGTTCCTTCGCCGTCCAGATCGCCAAGACGTTCGGCGCCGAGGTGACGGGCGTGTGCAGCACCCGCAACGTCGACCTGGTCCGCTCGCTCGGTGCCGACCACGTCGTCGACTACACGAGGACCGATTTCACGCGCGCCGAGAAGCGCTACGACGTGATCCTCGACAGCGTGGAAGCGCAGCCCCTGAAAGCCGTCCGCCAAGCCCTGGCCCCCACCGGCATCCTGATCCCCAACAGTGGACGGGGTGGCCGCTGGCTCGGCCCCATCCGTCGGATCGTCAAGGCGCGCGTGCTGTCGGGGTTCACCCGTCAGCGGCTGAGGCCGTTCACCTCGATCGCGAAGCGTCAGGACCTGCTCACTCTGGCGGACCTGCTTGCGAGCGGGCAGATCAGGGCCGTCGTCGACCGCACCTACGCCCTCGATGACGCAGCAGACGCCCTCCGCCACGTCGCGGCCGGGCACACCCGAGGGAAGGTCGTCGTCACCGTCTGACGACCTCCCCGGTGGGAACGCCCACCCGTGCGTCCGCACGTTCAGAGCCACGCCGCTCCGGCAGCATCCGACCGCAACGAAGGAGCAAGAGATGAGATCAGCGCAGAACACGACTCCCGTGCCGGGCCGCAGTGGGCCAACCCGAGGCCGGCTCGTCGGTGCCGCGGCGATCGCGTTCGGGGTGTTGTGGGTGATGGAGAACGTGTTGTTCGCGGTATCGAGGGCGCCGGGCTACAGCACTCCGATCGAGGACGTGCTTGCCTACTACGCGGCCGGCAGCGGCACGATCGCGATCATCTCCGGTCTGGTGGCTCTCTACCTGCCGCTGCTGCTCGTGTTCGTGACGGGCCTGCACGGCATCGTGGAGCGGCGCGGCGGAGCGGGCGCCGACTGGTCTCGCCTCGCCGTTGCCGCTGGTGCGGCGCTGTCGGCGATCTTCGTTCTCTTCAACGCCACCCAGATCGGGCTCGCGCTGTCCGCCCACGGAATGGACGAGCCGACGCCCGTTTTCGAACTCATCTGGCAGATTCACGCGGCGGCGTTCGGTCTCGCGCTGCCGATGATCGGCACCACCTGCATCGGCGTCACCCTCGCCACGCACGCGAGCGGGCTGACTCCGGCGTGGCAGCGTCTGCTGGGCCTGGTGGGCGGAAGCCTGCTGCTCGTTGCGGGGGTCGGCTGCTTCGCGATCGCCGATGGGTCGGGGCTGATATTCGTCGGGCTCCTCGGGTTCGCCGTCTGGCTCGTCTGGCTGCTCGCGACCGGCGTGCGCCTCGTCCGGTCGTGACCGCCCCCGTGCGCAGGCACGTCCTGATCTACGCCGCTCCGGCGGACCGACCGCTCCACTGCGAAGGAAGAAGCCCATGACCATCCGAACAACACCTGCGAGACTGCTCGACACCCGTCCGATCCGCGTGCAGGCCAAGCTCGCGGCGGCTTGGACCAGCCTCATGTTCCTCGTCATCTACATCGACTACTTCCACCTCTACCAGCCCGGCGAGATCGACCACATCCGGGGCGGCGTCATCTTCGAGTTCGACATCAGTGCGACATTGATGTCCGTCTTCTTCGCGATCATCGCGATCCCGGCCCTGATGGTGATGCTCTCCGTGACGCTGACCGCTCGGGTCAACCGCGCCACGAACCTGGTCGTCGCATCGCTGTACATCCCCGCCGTGGTGTTCAACTTCGTGGGGTCGTCTCCGGGCTGGGCCTTCTACTACGCCCTCACCATCGGAGTCGAGGTGCTGATCCTCGCCTTCATTCTGCGCTCCGCCTGGACATGGCCGAGCGCACCGTCCGCGTCTGCGTAGGGGTCAGGTGCTCCCCCTGATCCGCGCGCCGTTCCGTCGTTTCCTGGCCTTCGACGTTCGCACCGGCATCCTGCTGCTCGTCGGGTTCGGCCTTGTCCGAGTGGCTCTCGTGCTCCACGCGAACGTGACCGGGAGCTATCAGCTCGTCAGCATCGTCTTCGTCGCCATGGCCGTGCTGCCTTGGGTCGTGCTCACCCACGCGGGTCGCCGGAAGATCGGCATCGTCCGTCCGTCGCGAGGGCGCTGGATGCTCCCTGCCGCCCTCGCCGGCGTGGCGACGCTGTTCGCGGCCTTCGCGGCCACGACGGCGCTCTGGGGTCGAACCGTCCAGAACCCCTTCGTCTACATCGCCCGCACGTACTCCCAGGTGCCCGACTCGCCTTCCAACGCCGACCGGCTCACCTTCTTCGTCGTCTATGCCGTGATCGGAATGCTCTTCAGCCCGATCGGCGAAGAGCTCCTCTACCGCGGCCTCGCCCACGAGAGCCTCGCGACTCAGCTCGGCGACCGCGGCGCGGCGATGGTGGACGCCGGCGCGTTCGCCGTCACCCACCTCGCCCACTTCGGCGTGGTGTACATCGCCGGCGCCTGGGCGTTCCTGCGCCTGCCGGCGCTGCTGTGGGTCGTGGCGATGTTCGTCAGCTCACTCGTCTTCTACGCCTTCCGCGTGCTCACCGGCTCGATCCTCGGCGCGATCGTCGCGCACGCGGCGTTCAACCTCGCAATGAACATCGTCATCTTCTACGGTGTGCTCACCTGAGCGGAGGGTCCGCGCTCGGACGCGTTGCAGATCCTTCTCGCGCTGTTCGCTGCCGAACTGCGCCTCGGCCCACGGCCGGTGTGCCGAGGGCCGAGGCGCATGTGGCATCCTCGGTGCTGAGGTGACCCATGGCGACGGTGCTGTTCTGCCCCGTGACGTTCAACCTGGCCGAGACCAGCCGGGCCATCGAGGTCGCGCGCGCGCTCGGTCCAGCGCATCGGGCGGTCTTTCTCGCCTACGAGCACGACTTCGTGCACCTGATAGAGGATGCCGGCTTCGAGTGCGTGCAGGGCGCGCCCGTGCTCACCGCGGCGCAGCGAGACCAGCTCCTCGCGCTCGATCAGCTACGCGGGTTTCGCAACCCGTTCACCCGCGAGTTCGTGGGCGCGCGCGTGGAGTGCGAGCGACAGTTGATCCGTCGCGTGGGCGCGGCGGCCGTCGTGATCGGCAGCAACGTGACCTCGCTGCTGTCGGCGCGCGCGGAGCATGTCCCGTTGTACTTCCCGGTGCCGTTCGGACTCACCCGACCGCAGGTGGCGCAGACGCCTCGCCTCGGTCTCATAGGCGGTGACGGGCGCGTCGCACGCCTCGCCGACCGCACCGTGAGCGCCTTGATGCGCGTCGCGTACAACCGGATGCCGCTCGCCCCGCGCGCACTCCGATCGGCGGCGCGACAGCTCGGAGCGCCGCGGGTACGCACCCTGCCTGACCTGTTCGAGGGCGACGTCACCCTGCTCACGGTGATGCCGTCCGAGGTCGAGGGCTACGAGCTCCCGTCCGGCTATCGGGTGGTCGGCCCGATCTTCGCGCACATCGACGCGCCCGTTCCGCCGCTCGTCGAGCAGCTGGCCGCAGGGCCCGAACCTCTCGTCTACCTCGGTCTCGGATCGTCTGGGAGTCGAGAGGTCGCGCTCGCGGCCTCACGCTCGCTGGCGACGCTTCCGGTCAACGTGATCGCGCCCATCGCGCACTACCTCCAGCCGGGTGACGACGTTCCCGCGAACGTGCACGTCTTCGGGCTGCTGCCGGCACACCGGCTGGGCCGGCTGGTCGACGCCGCCGTGCTGCACGGGGGGCAGGGCACAGTGCAGACCGCGTGCGCGACCGGCATCCCGTTCGTCGGCATGGGGATGCAGCTGGAGCAGACCTGGAACATCGCGCAGTGCGTCCGGCAGGGCAACGCGCTCGCGCTGCGCAAGCGGGATGCGGGCACCCCGCGGCTCGCCGACGCCGTGCGCCGGCTGCTCGAGGACCCCGCCTATCGCACCGCGGCGGAGCGGGTCCGCGCCGAGTACGTCGCCGCCGACGGCGCCGCGGCGTCGGCCCGGATCATCGAGGAGGGCCTCGGCGACGGGTCGCCGGTCGCCTAGGTGCTCTTCAGGTGATGTCTCGCGACCCGCTTCAACGGCTTACCGGTACCGTTTGTTCAACCTGAACACGCGCGACAGCGTGGTTCGGGTCACTCCCAAGCGTTCGCGCCAGCGCTTCCGCTGCGCCGACAAGACGCGGCTCTGTCGCAAGCGGTTCCATGCTCGCCCAGTCTGCCAGCCATCGCGGAGTCAGTCAGAGGCATCGCCTTCATCTGCGCAACAGAAAACGCTGAGCTCGACCACGGATACTTCGTTGGTGTCGGCGTGGATATTGCTTACCCTCGCCGGTTTCGCGCGCGAACTGCCAGAAGTGCGCAGCTGACGACGGCGAGACCACCGACGATGGTCTGCCAGCCGATGTGCTCGCCCAGAAGCAGCCCCGCCCAGAGAATGCTCATCACGGGTTGTGTGAGCTGCACCTGACTGACCTGGGCCATCGGGCCGATAGCGAGGCCGCGATACCAAGCGAAGAAGCCGAGGAACATACTCACCGCGGCGAGGTATGCGAAGGCACCCCACTCCACGGGCGTTCCCGTAGGCGGCTGCTGAACGATGGCCAGCCCTGTGAGGAGGATCATCAATGGTGACGTGAGCACAAGCGCCCATGAGATTGTCTGCCACGATCCCAGGGCGCGGGATAGCAGCCCTCCCTCCGCATAGCCGATTGCGCACACGATCACCGCGGCGAACAGCAGCAGATCGGAGACGCGCAAACCTCCGAAGCCACCGCCCTGGATCACGGCGAAGGCCACGGCTGCTACCGCACCGAGCGACGCTGCGATCCAGAACGATCGCGCCGGTCGCTCCCCCGTGCGCAACACGGCAATGACCGCGGTCGCCGCGGGCAGCAGCGCGATCACCACGGCCCCATGGCTTGCGGGCGTGGTGGTGAGCGCGAACGAGGTGAGCAGCGGGAACCCAACTACCGCGCCGCCCGCGACGACCGCGACCTGCAGCCACTGTTTGCCGCGGGGAAACTTCTGCCGCGTCACGCTCAACGCAAGTGCGGCGAGCACGGCTGCGATCACCGCACGACCTGAACCGACGAACAGAGCAGACATGTGCCCGTCCTCAACCGCGACGCGCGTGAACGGCACTGTGAACGAGAACGCGGTGACACCGAGCAGCCCCCACCACAGGCCTGCACGCGATTGCAGTAGCGGACTGCCAATAAGGGCAGTAGCGGTATCGTTGTGCCTCATGTCCGATAGTAGCAGTGACCGTATTGTGTCCGCGCTTCGTGAATGGATCACTGGCGAGCCCGCGGGCGCGCAGCTTCCGTCGACCCGACAGCTTGTCGCGCAGTTCGAAGCCAGTCCGGTCACGGTGCAGAAGGCGCTACGAACACTCGCCGCGCAGGGCGTCATCGAATCACGACCGGGCGTCGGAACATTCGTGCGTGCCGTCCGTACCGCGCGACCGCATGACTACGGATGGCAGACGGCTGCGCTCGGCTCTCCACAGCACCGCATCCCCGGCTCGTCATCAGCGCTGCGTACAACGCCGAACGACGTGATCGCTCTGCACTCCGGTTATCCCGACAAGGAGCTGTTGCCCGAACGTCTGGTGCGCGCCGCGTTCGCGCGAGCCGCGCGCAGCGGGGCCGCGGTGAGCCGGCCGCCGACAGCGGGTCTGCCCGAGCTGCAATCGTGGTTCGCCGCCGAGCTTGGCGCCAACACACCGGCCGGGCTCACGCTTCCGGCTGCAAGTGACGTGGTAATCCTGCCGGGCAGTCAGAGCGGCCTCAGCACCTTGTTCCGCACTCTCGTCGGGGCGGGGCGTCCGTTACTGATCGAGTCACCGAGCTATTGGGGGGCGATGCTCGCCGCGGCGCAGGTCGGCGTGCAGCTCGTCCCCATCCCGTCCGGGCCAAACGGGCCGGACCCCGACGAACTCGACCGCGCATTCACACAGACCGGGGCGCGAGCGTTGTACGCGCAACCCAACTTCGCCAACCCCACGGGAGGGCAATGGTCGGCCGAGTTAGGCGACACCATCCTCGAGATCGTGCGCGAGCACGGCGCGTTCCTCATCGAGGATGACTGGGCACACGACTTCGGCATCACTACCGACTCGGCCCCCATCGCAGCCCGCAACGACAGCGGTCATGTCGTCTACCTCCGCTCGCTCACCAAGAGCGTTTCGCCCTCCGTTCGGGTTGCGGGACTCATCGCCCGCGGACCGGCCCGAGACCGCATCCTCGCCGATACCCAAGCCCAGGCAATGTACGTCAGCTCGGCGCTACAAGCTGTCGCCGTCGAAGTGGTGACGCAACCGGCGTGGCGCACACATCTGCGCTCGCTCCGTCAGCAACTCGCAGCCCGTCGCGACCTGCTCATCGACGCGCTGCGCGAACACGTGCCGGCCGCGCACCTGGACGCCGTACCGCGCGGGGGCCTCAACCTTTGGCTGCGTCTACCCGACCACACGAACCTTCATCAACTCACTCTTGATTGCGAAGCCCAGGGCGTCATGATTGCCGCGGGTGATGACTGGTTCCCCGCCGAACCCACCGGCCGCTTTCTACGCCTCAACTACTCCGGCCCTAACCCCGGGTCATTCCCCAAGGCCGCCAGCATCCTGGGCGCAACGCTCACGAGATAACGAACGGCATCTCCTCTGCAGGCGGCCGGAGGTTGACGCGACCAACGCGCATGAAATGTCCAGATGGACGCCGTATGGACACTTTCCCTGCGAAATGGACAACTCCGAGCGGAACCTACAGCGTGAATCCGCGCGATTCTGCAGTACTGCGGCCGCACTGCGGAGTCGCTCCGGGAACTGCGACCTCTAGCCGGAACCTACTGTCGGCCCGCCATCTACTTTGTCCGAATCGAGGCCACTGACGGGGTTTCCGTCAGCAGTTTGTCCGAAGATTCCGCCAACTAGTTTGTCCGAGCGATGGGTCGAGGTCCGCCTGACGGTCTTCACGATACGCCTTCGACTCGATCGCGGCGCTCTCGGTCAGAGCCCCGATTCAATCTCGCGCCACACGTTTCGGAGTGTGGGGACGAGGCGACGGCGGGTGAAGCCAGCGGCCTCTACACCGTGAGCCACCAGCAACAAGGAGAACCCCAGGGGGTCTCCGATCAAGCCGAACTCATCAAGAATCTCGTCGTACGGGATCGTCAGAGGAGCAAGGTTCATCTCCATGGCGACAACCGCTGCGACCGGCATGCGTTCCTGTGGCGTTCGCGCATTCCTCAGCTTTGGATGGCTCTCGAATCGCCGCACAATTGTGTCGATACGTCTTTGCGTTAGGTTCTCACGACCGATGTCTGACAGGACGGTGCGTACCTCAGTTTCGGGGGTGCGTGCTTCATGGTTGCGCCACGCTTCCTCTCCCGCTCCGTCGTGACTCAGCTTGTATGCGATGGCTCTCAGCGCATCGAGTGCGATCGAGAGTTCCCCGAGCAGAGCATGGACCATGTCCTCGTCGGACGGAGCCGCGCCGCTTGTGGAAATCGCCGAGCGCCAGGCCTGAGCTTCGCTGGCGCGTGCGAAATCAGCGTGTTCATTGAAGTGGCGCTGATCATCGAGCAAGACGTCGAAGACTCGGAGTGCCTCCTTTTGCTGGCTGTCGGCTCGAGGGGTCAAGAAGTGAAGATCGTGCCGCAACTTCTCGCGATACCACGTCCAGATCGCCGTAACTGCGACCGTGATAGTGACATTCGCTGCGCCAACGGGCTGCCGAGGGAAGGGATGCCAACCCGTTCCCACCGCCATCCGCTTGATTCGGTCGAGATCGTCAACGAGTTCGACCACCCGGTTGAGCGTCATACCTGCCGACTTCCCGTGGGCCGCATACGCGGACGGATCGGGTCGGCTATCGGACCGAGGTAATTGAAGCCAATGTGAAAGGTCGGAACGGGATCACCCTTAGAGCGATAGGCATCCGGTGAGAACCGCAGTGGCACGAAGTCCACTTCGGTCTTGAGTTGGTCGACCCACACCCTTCCCTTTCGGCCATCCGCCGATGCCCAGGCAACCGCGCCAGTGAACTTGCGCGGGGTTCCGTCACTTTGACTGGCAAGGTACGCGAGGTGGACGCGTCGGCTAACGTCAAGACCGAGCGACCCGAGCTCTCTGAACTCGGACTGCGAGGCTGTGATCGACCCGACGTGGAAGAGTGCAAGCCCGCGGAGGAACGCAATGCGGTATTCATCGAAGGCTGCCGTGCCTCGCAGGGTGTTCAGCAGCTCAAGACAGTACCCCCACTCGCGCTCGGTGAATGCCACCGTGTTCCGCTCACCGCGGAGGAGTCTCTGCCCAGTGCGGTCCTGCCAATACAGGTCGAGAATCAGGCGCGCGACCTTCCAGTCGTCGCGAATCTTGACCGGCGCTTCAAGGAGCACCTGCAGAGCGACCTTCACACTCTCCGGATCGTTCTGGGCCCCCAGAGCCCGCACCGCCAGCAGGTAATACGCCGCAGGGTCCTCCATGCTCATGAGGTCCTGCAGGTAGCCGATCTCGAGTTCCTTCTCACCGAGGAGCCCCGATATCTCCGCTTGGCGAGCGCGATACTTCGCGAGCTGGCCCGGCGAGAGGTCCTCGGGATCGATCGAGTCAAGCGATGCTTTCGCATCGGCAAGCAGTCCTACCCGCGCGGCCGCCGCCACGCCGCCCGTCGCGATGGCGTCCTTCGCTGCCCATGCGAGAACATCGACGGGGTAGATGTTCTCCGGGTCAACGGCGCGAGCGCGCATGACTGCGTCCACGAGGCGCTCAACGATTGGAGAAATCGCCTCCTTCGAGGGTGCGCCTTCTTCGGTTCCGATTTCGTAGACCTGCGAGCCGAGAGACGCGGCCAGCTCTACATAGAGGTTCAATCGTGCACGAGGGGAGCTATCGGCCTCTTCGAGTGTGCGCTGCAGCAAACCCTCCGATTCACGCAACCTCGCAAGGCGCTCGTCTCTGGTGAGCTCACCCGAACGCTGCGCACGCTTCACGAACTCGCGGGTGAGATTCGCCTCCTGGAGCACAAGTCGGGGGTGGATGACTCCGCTGTGCTCACGCTGTTCTGCAAAGGCATGCGCCAGGTCGCCGTACCACCGCGCGTATCGCCCCTTCTCTGCACTTTGCGGGCCGATCTGATCCATCAGATCGATGATGAGTTGGATTTCGTCTCCGCCGGTCCGCCCGTTGAACTGCGGGCGCACGTATTCGATCAAGGACGTGACTACATCAATTTCGGTCAGATCGGTGAGGTTCTCCCGCGCAAGCAGTTCAGCTTCAAGCCGCGTACGTACGCCGAGAAACTGGTTGCCGTTCGGTTCCTCTGTCCACCTGAAGATGTCGAAATGGCGCATGAAGTCGATGATCGCGACGGATCCTTGACGGCCCACGACGCGCAGGGCGAGTTCGAGTGGGACGCCAAGTCCGCGTCGGCCTGCGGTCAACAGCATGGCGCTGAGCTGCTCGGTGGTGCTTCGTTCCGTGAAACGGAGGTCGGGGAGGTCCTCGACGGCATGATCCGACGGCGTGAGGCTCTCTAGATGCAGCCCCGCAGCGACGAGTGCGGCGGCGACCGCAGTCATACGCGCGTCGGGCTCCTGCTGCTTCCGCTCTCTCGAGAGAGATTCCACCCCAGACTCCGCTGCTCGCATCTCGAGCGCCAGTCCTCGACGAAGTCCTGACTCGGTCTCGGGGATTGCGCGGTAGAGCATCGCGAGGATAGAAGTATCGGCCTCCGGCCCCACGGAGGGCAGATCGATCCCATGCGACTTGAGCCAGGGACCGTAGGCCGCAGCCTCCGCGTTGTCGAGATGGACTGGCGCTGTGACGATCCGATGACCGCCGGCGGACGCGTTGAGGTAGCTACTCCCAACAATCAGGACGCGTTGTCCTCGTGCCCGGAGCTGGCGGTGCAAGGCGTAATAGTCATCGACATCGACCATGCCGTCCCAGATGAGAATGGTCTTGAGGTCGGCGACTCCCTCTGCCCACACGCTGTACGCCTCGATCTCCGACGCGATTGGACGATCGCGCCGCCTGGACTGGTGCAGCACCGCAGCCTTGCCGGACTTGGCGAGTTGCTGGGCGAGCCAGACCAAAGCGAGGCTCTTGCCGGTGGCCGTTTGGCCCTGGAGAACGATCGGAACAACTTCATCTGGTTCGTCGAGCGCGGCTTCGACAACCTTCAGGAGTTGAGCTTCGTACGTCCGCGGCAACTTCATTCCACTCGCGATGGCTCGCCACGGGGGCGCACCCTCAGGCGATCCGAGGAACGTTCGGAAGCGCTGGTACGCGAGTGCATCGGACGCATGCGCAAACGGTTCAAGGAGTTCGAGATCGACCGGACGGGCAGTTCCGACGATGCGATTCCACGCTGCGACTTCAATCGGTACGAAGCCTGTGTTTGCCGGAATGAAACGTGATGAGGAGCCGTCCTGGCTCGCTGAATCCCGAAGCAGCCCCGTTTCGCGAGCATCCTCCAGGAATTCGTTCAGTGATTCGGCGTGCGTCCTGAGTGCACCCCTGGAGACAGCAGCCGCGATGAGAGGATCCGCGGCCATCGCGTCGTCGACCGAGAAGACGTGGACTTGCGCGGTACCGAGCCGACTCGCGAAGTTGAAGAGATCTCGTGGCGACAACCAATCGTTGGTCGACCACGCGTCGACCAGCACCACACCCTTGGGCGTGATCAGGCTCGCAGCCATCGAAGACAGCAGGTCCGTCGCGTCGCGCTGCGCATCGATCCAACTGAGCTCATCGACCGGAGGCTGTTGGTCCTTCGGAAGCCCTAGGCCCCCGAAGAGGTACCGAACCTGCAGCTCAGTCGTTGAACGCGAACCACGCGCATCCTGCGACGCAGTCGGAACCACCCGACGCCAGTCCGCCTCAAACCATCGACTCAACGCAGAATCAATGCGCGTCGTGAGAACCGTGTTCCACGGAATGGCGACCACTGCATCCAACCCCGCGGGACGCGCGAGATTCTCCCTCGACTCCTCCTGCGCCGCGAAGTCAATCGCATTGAATGCTGGCACGCCGGTCACGGGGTCTGGAGACAGCTCCTCCGGAAGGCGTCCGGCAGAGTCGCCGGCCTCTTCTCCGACCGGCCCTGATGCGGGACCCTGACCAAGTAGCAGGAATCGCGGACCAGCATTCAGTCGCGCCAACAGGTCTCGATTACTCACAACGGGTCCCTTCTGCCTGTCTCCTGAACCCTACGGGAACTACAAAACGTGGTGCCCGCTCGCCAGGCGGCGTGGGGCGAAGTGCCCCGTTCAACGCTCGTCTAGCGGGAGTTTTCGGCGACCATCGCAATGCAGACGTGGCCTACTGCGGGCCCGCGCGCAACCATGCCGCGCGCGCCTCGGTCGTGACGACCACGAGAAACCGCCACCCTTGCTGCCGGATGACCCGCTGGAACTCGCCATCATGCGCGACCCCGCGGACTCGGGTAGCAACTTGTGCGAGAAGACCGTCACGTGATAGCTGGGCGATGTTGATAAGTGCCATGATGACGCCGACCTTTCAAGGAGCGAAGTAGTAGTGATCCGGTGGCGGGAACACGCCCGCTCCTCACTCCCCACGACCGGCCCAGCAAGGCGACACGGATGGAGCAAAGTTGATTAGCTTATAGGGTCGCGTAGTGGCTGGTCAACTTGTCCGATACCGCGCACCGCAATCAACGCGTCGACAGGGTTCCGGAATCGTCGATTATTGGCTGGTCAGGAGGCATTTGATCGGCCGTTCGGGGTCGCGGGCGTGGTGGCGGACGGCTTGGGCGATGTTGGTCCAGCCGCCCAGGCGGAGCAGGCTGATGATCGTGTTGCGCAGGGTGGCCATGATCCGTGGGAGCGGGCCGGTGCGGACGGTAGAGCGGTCTTCGTCGAACGTGACGTCACGGACCCAGTGCAACCGGTTCCGACGCGATACTCGCTCGGATCAGGGTTCGCCGTCTTGGTTTGTGGGAGCGCCGCACGCGACTGGCAGGTCGCGTCTTGAACGGTCAACCAGGACCGTCGAAAGTTGCGCTCGGGAGCAATCGTAGTCCTACGCATCACCGGAGTCCTTGAGTCGTCGACGTAAGCGAGTGACACTTCCATTTTTGCTCACTTACGAGCAGATTCGCGGTCCTCGCGAGCGAAGTAGGACGGCAGCTCTGACGATGCGACTGAGTGGCGATGCCGACACGCGCGGCAGGGACGCCGCGCCGAAGCGAGAACGGACACGAGACCGGCATACGCCTCGATGGGTTCGGCAGGCGCGCCGGGCGCTTCGAACGAATGTCCTCTGCCCTTCATAGTCTGAGTGTTGTCAGTTCGAAGGGCATGATAGAGGAGCTATGACTGCGGCGACATCTCCCACCCCCAAACCGGCCAAGGAGGATGGAGGGCGTCGCCCCAACCTTGGTAGCGTCTCCGTTGGCTCGCTCGAGCGCTGGGCTGAGCGGCTCAATGAGCCGACGATGAAGATCGTGCAGGGCGACGCACGCGAGACGAATCTCCCGGATCACTCCGTCGATCTGGTCGTGACCTCACCGCCGTACTGGCAGAAGCGCGATTACGGCCATGACGACCAGATCGGTCTCGAATCGACCCCTGACGGCTACATTGCCGCGATCATGGAGTGCCTCACCGAGTGGAAGCGTGTCCTACGACCCTCTGGCTCAATCTTCCTGAACGTCGGCGACACGTATCATCGGAAGTCGCTAGTTGGTGTGCCAGCCGGTATCGAGTACAACGCCATTAGACAGGGCTGGCGGATCCGCAATCGAATCATCTGGGCAAAGACGGTCGGTATGCCCGATCCTGTCCGGAATCGACTCGTCAATCGGCACGAGTACATCATTCACCTTACGACGCGCGACTCGTACTACTACGATCTTCAGGGTTACTCCGAAGAGTACGGAAACGGCACAAACCCGGGGGACGTCTGGACGATCAATCCCGAACGAAACATGGGCGCGCACCTCGCGCCCTACCCGCAGGAGATCGTTCGCCGTGCTATCAAGCTGGGTGCACCCCCGCAAGTATGCGCTGAGTGCGGTCAGCCGCGCCGACGCGTGACGGAGCGCACCGATCAACTGGATCCGAATCGACCTCAGGCGAAGCGGGCCATGGAGCTGGCGAAGCTACACGGACTAACACCGGACCATATTCGGGCCATTCAGGCCACGGGCGTCTCGGACGCGGGCAAAGCGCTCAAGGTGCAGAACGGTACAGGTCGGAACTCCGTTGAGGTACAGCGCCTCGCCGCAGAAGCCAAGAAGGCTCTCGGTGGCTACTTCCGCGAGTTCACGTTTGCTAAGAAGATCACAGCAGGTTGGACGGATTGCGGCCACGAGGCACCCTCCCGCGGTGTTGTGCTCGACCCGTTCATGGGAACTGGTACGACGCTCAAGATGGCCGTAGAGATGGGCTACGACGCGATTGGTGTGGATCTCGTCCCCCTTATGGACGATGTCGACATCAAGCCGCCGCAGAAGTAAGACCAGCCAGCCCACCGACCACACGCGCCATGTCCGCGAGAGCCTCATCGATGCCGGCATCCTGAGAGAGGTCGAGTTTGTAGTCGTACACGTCTACCGTCCGCACACGTCCGACATAGACCAGGCCTTTGCTGCCCCTAATCCACGGATGGATGAGTAGAGTGAACGACAGGTCGTATCTCAGTGCGTACGTTACGGCCTGCTCGACTTCACCCCGCTCTGGCAATACATCTTCAGCCTCTGCATCTCGTCCGTGCACAGTGTTCTTCACCTCGGCGATGAGGATGTGCGCACCGGAACTGCTCCTCAGCACAACGTCCGGTTGTGCCGCCCCAGCATCGGCGTGAGCCAGCGCAACGAGGGGCGTTCCGAACGGAGCTGGAGATGGGTCGGGCGCGTCGTAGAGATCGACTCTCCCCTCCTTGTTGCCGTCAAGCACATCTACGGGCCAGTTGGCATCAGCGGCGTGCCTCGTCAAGCTCACTCGAACGAAGTTCTCGAAGAGCTTGTTGGTGTCGATGAGAAGCGATCCCATCCGGACGTCATCGCCCCCCAGTTCCAGGGCAATGCCCTGCCCGCGGACGATGAGCAATGCCAAGTCCAGTGCGGGACGATAGTACGAACGCGTGTCGGGGAGTGGTAGGACACCGACAACTTCGGGATCCTCGAGGAAGTTGAGGATTCGGTCATCGGCAACTTCATCGAATGCGGCGAGTTGACCAGCGAGACGCTTGATCTTGACGCGATCGCCCTTGCGCGGTTGATCGCGTTCCTTGAGGAGATGCGTGAGAACAAGCTCCATGGCTGCTTTCAAACATCGATTCGCCGGGACATCGACCGTCCGCTCATGCCAGGTGTAGGCGGCCTTATTCGGGATGCCACGCGCTGCAAAACGCTGAACTGTCCGAGCTACGTCAACTCGCCCGTGCGGGTAGTGTCCCTCGCCTTCGAGGCGCTCATAGACGCGCATCATGCCTGAATCGAGGATGCGGTCGATGTGATCGAGCATCGCTTCCGTGTAGATGTCCATCGCCCAGTCATCAGCGGTGCCTCGTCCGGCATACTCCCGAAAAGCCCGGAGTGGCAACACGCTGTGGCCAGTGGCGATTACCATGCGGGTCAAGTTGGCCAGAGGGACTCGGGGCCGTACCCGGAGCACGACATGCTCGTTGAGCGGGATCACGCCCACATAGGACGTCGCCTGGAGTTGAAGCACACCGCGTCGAAAGTTGGCGCGAAGAACGTCGCGTCCATCGATCTCAGAGTTCAGCACGATCGTGTGCTGATCGCTGATCCATAGCTCTTTGTCGAGCTCGATGTGCTGGTACTCCTCGCACTCGACAATAGTGATGTCGTTCCGTGCCTGCATTGCTAAGTCTCTGCGCTCTGGACGTCATCGTCTGACGAAGGTTCGTTGAGGATTCGATTCCAGGCGGTCTCGACCTCAGCAGCGGTGTTCTGGTCACGACGGAACGCACGCTGAACGACATACTGCAGTTGGTAGTTCCAGAGATCAACCAGCGAGGATTCATCGGTCACACCCGCGAAATACGCATGACCGACCGCGGCTGCTGGGTTAGCTTTCGCCAGCCCATTGACTTTTCCGAACCATCCAGCGATTCGGTGCTGTGTTGTATCCTCGAGGCCGCTGTCACTAAGAATCGAGAGCAGCTGCAGTCGGTCTGGCTCCATCGCAACCTTCGCGAACCGCCGCTCGAAAGCCGCATCAACCTCATCTACCCCGCGATCGAACGGGTTCATAGTCGCGATGATCACAAAGTTGGATGGCACCTTGGTCTTGAGACCATTGGCGATCACGAACGAGAGCTCTCGTTTGCTGCGTTCAACGTAGGTCAGTGCCTCGCCGAACACACGACCAACATCGGCGCGCGACAACTCGTCGATTACGAGGACGTACGTATGTTCCCGATCCTTGTCGGCCTTCTCGATTAGCTCGAGGAACGGCCCCTTCTTCTCCTTGAACCCCTTCTCGGTAGGGCTGTAGCCGACCATGAAGTCCTCGTACTGGAAGCTCGCATGGAACTGGACGAAGCTATAGCGACTCTCGTCTCCAGCAAGCGCGGCGGCGGCTGCTGCTGCATAGAACGACTTGGAGGTTCCAGGTGGGCCAGTCAAGATGACGCCTCCATACACGTTCGAGAGACGGATTATCTCCTGAACGCGGGGATGCTCGTTCGTGACGACCGGAGCATCCGGGGCGGATGAGGCGTGACTCGTCGCTGCCTTCGCCAGTACGCCGATCCCCAGTTGATCCGCACTGAGAATGCGCACATTCGGCACGAGAGAATCAAACACTCTCATCCTCCTCGCCGGTGCTCGCTAACCCGACTGGTTCGACATACGGCTCGAACCAGTCCAGGTCGAAGTCTGGCCCGACCTTCGTGAAGAGCGATTGAAAATCAGACTCGGTATCGAGCGGGAATTCAAACTTGGACCGGAAGCCGGTGATGACGTCATCAGCGACTGGAGCGCCATCGAGAACGAAGCCGTCGTTGCGAAGGAAGTACGCACCGAGCGCGAGCGCCGAGACAGGCTCACCGAAGAGCATCTGATCGAGGGCAAGTTGTGTGTGGTTGTCCGGCATGTTGTACCTGCCGTCATCGGTGCCAAGCCAAGCGCCGCTCTGCTGCCGGTGGATGGAGCCAGGGGACCAGCTTCCCGCGATGTTCTGTGCGCGCCAGAATGTGTGAAGCAATCCATCCGCACGCTGGCCACGGCTGATAAGCGGGAAGTAGTACGGCTTTCTGGGATTACCGGGCATGCGGATGAGTGAGAGAAGCTCCTCGGAAGTCGCGGAGGCCTCGCTCAGCGTTCCCGCGCGCTCCTGAGCGCGCAAGTAGAGATAGACCACAAATGTTGGATGGAGCTTCCTCGCACCGAGGGTCTCGATCCCCCATCGCACAGCCTCGGTCGTGAGGACGTGAGTCGGCGTTGATTCGGGCACGATGCCAGCCTACTGAGCAATGCCGCCAGTTCCTCAGAGTCAGCGTCCGCCTGCGCCGCCCAGGAGGTGGTGATGCTGGCAACTGGGGTAACCCTCACGGTGATGGGCGAGCGCCGAAAATCGGCACCTAGGTTGTCCGAACTTGCGGTACGGACAAACTAACTGGCGATCGGACAATCTAGCTGGCGCGCCGACACCTACAACAATCAGTCCATCCCGACGGCCATGTCGGTGAAGCGCGAGAAGTGGCCCTGGAACGCCACGGTGATCGTGTCGGTCGGGCCGTTACGGTGCTTGGCGACGATCAGGTCGGCCTCGCCGGCACGCGGGCTCTCCTTGTCGTAGGCGGCCTCGCGGTGCAGCAGGATGACCATGTCGGCATCCTGCTCGATCGAGCCCGACTCGCGCAGGTCGCTGATCGCGGGCTTCTTGTCCTGGCGTTGCTCGGGACCACGATTCAACTGCGACAGAGCGATGACGGGCACCTGCAGCTCCTTCGCGAGCAGCTTCAGCGCACGTGAGAACTCCGAGACCTCCTGCTGACGCGACTCGACGCGCTTGCCGCTCGTCATCAGCTGCAGGTAGTCGATGATGACCATCTTCAGGCCCACCCGCTGCTTCAGCCTGCGGCACTTCGCGCGGATCTCGACGAGCGTCATGTTCGGGCTGTCATCGATGTACAGCGGCGCGTCGTTGATGCGTCCGCGGGTCGCGGCGATCGTCGTCCAGTCCCGCGAGTCGAGCATGCCCTTGCGCATGCTCTGCAACGGTACGGCGCCCTCGGCGCTCATCAGGCGCATGGCGATCTCGCTGCGCCCCATCTCGAGCGAGAACACGATCGTCGGCATGTTGGCCTTGATGGCGGCGGCCCGCGCGAAGTCGAGAGCGAGCGTCGACTTTCCCATCGCGGGGCGCGCCGCGACGACGATCATCTGCCCGGCATGCAGCCCGTTGGTGAGCTGGTCGAGTCCCGCGAATCCTGTCGGGATGCCGGTCATCTGACCGTCGCGACCCCGCGCCGCCTCGATCTCCTCGATCGCCGCGCCGACGGCGACCTCGAGCGGGACGTAATCCTCGGCCGCCTCGGCGCCGGTGACGGAGTAGATCTCGGCCTGCGCGTTGTTGACGAGGTCGAGTGCCTCGCCCTGGCCGTTGTAGCCCATCTGGACGATGCGGGTGCCGGCCTCGACGAGCCGGCGCAGCAGCGCACGCTCGCTGACGATCGACGCGTAGTAACCGGCATTCGCGGCCGTCGGCACGATGGAGGTCAGCGAGTGCAGGTAGTCGGCGCCGCCGGCGCGCTGCAGGTCGCCGGTCTTGATGAGCTCGTCGGTGACCGCGACGACGTCGGTGGGCTCGCCGTGCGAGTAGAGCGAGAGGATCGCCTCGAAGATCAGCTCGTGCTTCGGGACGTAGAAGTCCGCGCCGCGGAGCGTCTCGATGACGTCGGCGACAGCGTCCTTCGACAGCAGCATTCCGCCCAGTGCGCTCTGCTCCGCGAGCAGGTCGTGCGGCGGCGTGCGCTCATGCTCGCGGGGTCCCCCGAGACGGTCGTCCGAGATATCCGCAATCGACATGACCCGCCCCACTTCCCCGGCCCACCCTCCAGGCCACCCGCCACGTTAGGCACGGGTTCCGACCCTCGCAAACCACCCTGTGGATAACTCTGTGGAGAGTCTGCGCGAAACGCCGCGCCGCCTGTGTACAACGCCTGTGGAAAACGCCCGGGAAACACGCTCGCGGGAAGCAGTTTTCCGCCCCGGGCCAGGGTTTTGCCATTCCACACCCTGTGGACGGGCATTGTGATTGAAGTGCTGCTTGAAGGTTGAACGCCCGTGGATGGGTTGGGGACAAGTCCGCGTTTGTCAAGCCCGAATCGATGCGGGGTCTCTCACCGGTGCGCGAGCGCGAGCGCGGTGTCCGAGGTGATCTCGGCCACCCGGACCTTGCGGTCCTCGGCGAGCGACAGGGTCAGCGCATCGGCCGTCGCGATCGACGCCCTCGCAGCGCTGCCGTCGGTGAGTGCCGCGAACTCGGGCAAGGGCGTTTCGCCCTGCATGAGCCCGTGGAAGTAGCGCGTCTCCTCGGCGACGATGCCCTGCAGCCACAGGGGCGGGGTCGTCGACGGATTCCCGTACATGATGGCGCCGTCGGTCGAGCTCGACGCATAGATCCGGGTGCGCTGCGCGTCCTCCTCGGCCGTCCGGTGGAGCAGATGACGCTCTTCCCGGTCGGGGTAGCGCACGGTGACGCCCGCGCGCTGCATGTCCAGGAGGATCGCACCCCGCGTCCCCTGGATGAGCAGGTGGTGCTCGGGCCAGCGGAAGGCGGATCCGTACTCGAGCGTGGCCAACTTGCCGTCGGCGAACTCGAGGGTGATGAGCAGGATGTCATCCTCGTCACCGAACTGCTCGCCGGCATGGGCGAGGTTGCCGCCCGCCATCGTGACGGTGGTCGCAGGACCCATGATGAACTGCACGACGTCCAGTTCGTGGATGTGGTGGTAGAGGTGGCCGCCCGAGAGCTCCCGCCGCTTCTTCCACGAGATCGAGGGCTGCGGCTCCTCCCATCCGTTGCGCACGGCGCGACAGAAGAGCACGTCGCCCAGCTCGCCCTCGGCGATGAGGCGCTTGGCGAGCCGCACGCCGTTCATGAAGTTCATGACGTGGCCCGACATGAGCAGCACCCCGGCGTCGCGAGCCGCATCGACCATGGCCGAGCAGTCCTCGTACGAGAGGGCCATCGGCTTCTCGCAGAAGATGTCCTTGCCGGCGCGCGCCGCGAGAACCACGGCTTCGCGGTGCGCCCAGTTCGGCGATGCGACGATGACCGCGTCGATGTCCTCGCTCGCGCACAGGGCCTCCAGGCTGGGGGCTGCGACGGCTCCGAACTCGTCGACGGCCAGGGCAGCGTGCTCCGGGTCGTACACGCTGACGATCCGAGCGCCGGGCAGTCGCAGGAATCCGCGGCCGAGGGTCATCCCGAAGTAGCCGGATCCGACGAGGCCGTAGCGGACCTCGCGATCAGCGTGGGTGTGGGGCAGGTTCTGCGCGGTGTCGATGGTCATTTGACGGACCCCTCCGAAAGTCCGGCTGCGATGTATCGCTGAATCAGTAGGAAGAAGAAGACGGATGGCACCACGACGACCACCGAGGCGGCGAGCATCGCGCCCCAGTCGAGCACCTCGGACCCGCTCAGGGAGTACAGCGCCACGCTGATCGGCATCCTGTCGCTGTTGTTGATGAACAGCAGCGCGAACAGGAACTCGTTGAACGAGTTGATGAAGGTGTAGATGGCCGTGGCGACGATGCCCGGGGCCACGATGGGCGAGGCGATCGTGGCGAACACCCGGAACCGGCCGGCGCCGTCGACCTGGGCGGCCTCTTCGATCTCGATCGGCACCGTCTGATAGAACGCGGTGAGCATCCAGACGGCATACGGGATCGAGAAGGACAGGTACGCCAGCACGAGACCCGCGTAGGTGTTGATCAGGCCGAGCGAGATCATGATCAGCGTGTACGGCACCGCCAGCAGGATGGGCGGGAACATGTAGGTGCTGATCAGCACCTGGGTCAGCCGCTGCCCGACGCGCGGGAAGAATCTGACGATGCCGTACGCGCCGGTCGCGCTCACGAAGATCGTCACCACGGTCGTCGACAGGGCGATCACCAGGCTGTTGCCGAGGTTGCGCAGCACGCCCAGCTCGAACAGCACGTGCGTGTAGTGGTCGAACGTGAACGCCGTCGGCCAGAAGCCGATCGGATCGTTGGCGAGTTCCCCCGAGCCCTTGAAGCTCGAGGTGACGATCCACAGCAGCGGAAAGACCGAGACGATCGCCAGCACCGTGAGGAACGCGTAGGCCGGCGCCGCGGACAGGCGGCGGACGAGACGGCGGTTCATGACGCGTCCTTTCGGTCCCAGTGGTTGAGCAGCCGGAACGCCAGCGAGGCCAGCACGAGCAGGAAGACGAGGAGGAGCACGGTGATCGCCGAGGCGACTCCGAGCTGTTGCAGCCCCCAGCCGGTGCGGTAGGCGAAGATCGGAAGGGTCGTCGTGAGTCCCGCCGGTCCGCCGCCGGTGAGCAGGAACAGCAGCTCGAAGTTGTTGAAGACCCAGATCGATCTGAGGATGACCAGCAGCCCGACCACCTTCTTCACGTGCGGAACGGTGATGTAGATGAATCGCTGCCATCCGCTGGCGCCGTCGACGGTCGCCGCCTCGAACTGCTCCTTGGGCACGGTCTTGAGCGCCGCGAGGATGTTGACCATGAACAGGGGCGAGCCGAACCAGACGTTGATCCCGACGACGACCCAGAAGACGGTGTCCGGGTTGGACAGGAAGCTCACGTTCCGCTCGGTCAACCCGAAACCCGTGAGCAGGTTGGGCAGGAAGCCGTAGACGTCGTTGAGGATCCAGCGCCAGCCGAATGCGATGACGATCGCGGGGAACGCCCACGGAATGATCAGCAGGGTGCGGAACAGCCCGGTCAGATGCCGGATCCGGTTGAGCGCGATCGCGGCGAGGAAGCCGATCAGGAGCTGCCCCGCGATCGAGACGACCGTCCAGCGGATCGATGTCTGGAAGGCCGCCCAGAACTCGGGGCTGGCGAGCACGTCGAGGAAGTTCTGGATGCCGATGAACTCGGCGTCGCTGCGCAGCAGGTGCCGGTTCGTCAGGCTGAAGTAGATGCTCGAGAGCACGGGGTACAGCAGCAGGGAGACGACGACCAGCATCGACGGCAGCACGAACAGCAGCCGGGTGATGTTGTGGGTTCGGGTGTGCATGGGGTTCCCTCGTCTGCGGGGAGTGCCGCCGCTCGGCGGCACTCCCCGGGGCGGATGTCAGAACGCGACTCCGGCCGAGACGAACAGCTGGTTCAGCTTGTCCTCCGCGGCTTGAGCCGCTTCGGCGATGGGCACGCCGTTGAGGACGATGTCCTGGAACATCATCTCGACGACACCCTGGCTCGTCAGGATGCCCGCCTGCACGAGCGGACCCTCGTCCATGCCGATCGCGGTGCTCATCGGCACGGCGTCGGTGATCACCTGGACACTGTCCGCGTGGCGCTGGAGCGTCTCGTTGTCGAGGTACGCCGCGTTCTCCGCGATGTCGGACAGCGAGGGCAGCATTCCGCCCGGCACCGCGTGCAGGAACTGGATGTAGTCCTCGTCCTGGAAGAGGAACTCGAGGAACGCCTTCGCCGCGCGCTGATTGGGGCTCTTCTCCCAGACGACGGTCGCGATGTTCGACGTCTCTCCGCCGTACACCGGGTCGCCGGCCTTGAGGCGCGGAAGCGGGGCCGCCGCGATGGCGTCCTCCAGCTGCGGCGACGTGCCCACGACACCGCTGATGTGGAAGCCGGAGTTGAAGTCGAACGCGGTCTTGCCCTGGTAGAACAGGGTCGCCTGATCGAGGACGTTGTAGTTCACGCTTCCCTCGGGCGATGTCTGCGCGTACATGTCGACCCAGTACTGGATGCCGTCGAGAGCGGCGTCGGAGGTGAGGTTGGCCCGGCCGTCGTCATCGAGGAGCGACTCGCCTGCGGACTGCAGGTAGAAGTTGAGGAACCGCGCGCCCATGAGATCGTTGGTCCCCATGGGCACCGACAGCCCGAACTGGTCCGAGCCCTCGGTGAGCGCCACCGCGGCCGCCGCGAGGTCCTCCCAGGTCTCGGGCACGTCGAGGCCGGCCGCCTCGAGCAGGTCGGTCCGGTACCACATGACCTGGGCGTGGGAGTAGATCGGCGCCGAGTACGAGACGCCGTCCTTCGCGCCTTCGCGCAGCGCCGCCTCGGCGAACCGATCCCGGCCGACGCCGTCGATGACATCGTCCAGCGGTGCGAGCGCGCCGACATTGATCATCTCGACGACCTGGTTGGGCAGTGCCGTCGACAGGTCCGGGACCTGACCGGCCGCCAGGCCCGTGGTCCACTTGGTCTGGAACTCGCCCCAGCTGAATGTCTCGATCGTGATGGACACGTCCGGGTTGGCCGCTTCGAACTCGTCAGCCATGCGCGCCATGTACTCCGCGCGCGGCCCCTGCGTGAAGCTGTGCCAGAAGACGACGTCACCGCTGAGCGGGCCGGAGTCGTTCTGCTCCGGGGCGGCAGAACCGCACGATACGAGCAGCGCGGATGCGGCGAGAGCGGCCACTGTGATCGCCGCTCGCCGACGCGCTGGTCGCGCGTTCCAAGATTCATGTCGGGCCATGGGTGTCTCCTTCATTGCAGATGAGGACCGTTGATGTCAGGACGTTAGACGTCAGATGTCATGTCGTCAACGCTACCCGAGTGCCGCCCGCGAGATCTGGCGGGAGGTGCAGGACAAGTCGATCGAATCGTGCTATTCGTGGGCGAACGTGACAGGGTGGGATATCCACGCTTTCGGGCTCCGAAAGTCGCGTCCCGAGCCGCGCTCACAGGGGAGGACAGCCATGCGACGCCACGCGCATTCCGATCTGGGCCCGCGCGAAACGGTCGTGAACGCAGGACCCCGCGTCACGGTGGTGCACGCGATGGAGTACCACTTCCCGGCCGAGTGGCAGTTTCCCCCGACCGAGGTGCCGTACTCGATCGTGCGGATGATCACCGCGGGCTCGGCGGTGTTCGCCGTCGATGGCGAGGTCTTCTCCGTTTCGGCCGGCACCGTCGTGCTCGTCCCGGAAGGCGCGGTGCTGGCCTGCCAGTCATCGGCCCCGGACCTCGCCTTCGTCTCCGTGCGCTTCGCCACCTCGATGACGGTGGACGGTCGCGACCTGCTGCCGGAAGCCTTCTCGCTGCCCGTCGTCCACGCCGCCGAGGCGGAGGGAGAGCTGCGCGCGCACTTCGACGCCGTCGTCGACGCCTGGGCCCAGCCCTCGCCCGCGCGTCCGCTCCTGGCCGGTGGTCACCTGCAGATCATCCTCGGCACGCTGCTCGCGCGGGCACACGCCGGCTCGGCGCGGACGCGGCCGCCGGCACGTCGTCGGCGCCGCGTCGCGGGCCGCGCGCAGGACCCGCGCATCGAGCGGGTGATGGACGAGATCACGCGCAATGAGAAGGCGGCGCCGGATGTCGCTCGCCTGTGCGTGCTTGCACATATGAGCGAGTCCACCCTTCGCCGTACCTTCAAGGAGTACACCGGCAAGACCATGGGGGAGTTCCATCGCGAGCTGCGGATGGTGGCCGGCGCGCGCCTGCTGATGCTCACCGAGGACAGCATCGCCGACATCGCCGCGAAGGTCGGTTTTCCCGACCCGAACTACTTCACGCGCGTCTTCCGGCAGGTCTTCGGCATCGCGCCCCTGGCGTATCGGCGCGAAGCACGTCAGGGATGAGGCTCGCGAAACGACGAATGCCGCGGACCCCGAAGGGTGCGCGGCATTCGTTCGTGCGAGCGAGATTACTTCGCTGCGACCACCTGAAGCGTGATCACGGCCGTCAGCTCGTCGCCGAGGCGAACGGTCGCCTCGTGCTCGCCGACCGCCTTGATGGGCGCGGTGATGTGGATCTTGCGCTTGTCGAGCTCACCCAGACCGGCCGCCTTGACGGCGTCGGCCACATCGGCGGTCTTGACCGAGCCGAACAGGCGGCCTTCCTTGCCGGCCGTGACCGTCAGGGTGACCTTGTTCGACTCGAGAGCGTCCTTGAGCGCCACGGCCTCTTCGTGGTCGTGGATCGCGCGCGACTCGCGGGCGGCGCGAATGGACGCCACCTGCTTCTCGCCGCCGCGGCTCCAGGCCACTGCGAAGCCCTGGGGGATGAGGTAGTTGCGGGCGTACCCGTTCTTGACCTCGATGACGTCGCCGGCGCTACCGAGCCCGGCGACCTCGTTCGTGAGAATCAGCTTTGCCATGTCGGTGCTCCTTAGCGGCCAGCGCCGGCGTAGGGCAGGAGCGCCATCTCGCGAGCGTTCTTGATCGCCTTGGCGATCAGACGCTGCTCCTGCACGGAAACACCAGTGATACGACGGGCGCGGATCTTCCCGCGCTCCGAGATGAACTTACGAAGCGTCGCGACGTCCTTGTAGTCGATGACGCCGACGCGGATCGCCTTCGCGGGAGCGGCGTTCTTCGCGCCCTTCCGCGGCTTGCGGCGATCGCCGGTTGCCTTTCCAGCCATTGTTTTTCCTTATTGCTTTCGGTGATCGAGTGCCGCTGCGAAGCGGCGGTGTCGATTCGGTGATCGAGTGCCGCTGCGAAGCGGCGGTGCTCATTCGGTGATCGAGTGCCGCTGCGAAGCGGCGGTGTATCGAGATCACACACTCGTGATCAGATCAGAACGGGGTGTCGTCGCCGTAGCTCGTGCCGGGAGCGCTCCACGCGTCCGGTGCCGCCGAGCCGGGCGTGGACCACGGCTCGTCCTGCACCTGCGGACGCGCCTGCTGCTGGCCGCCGCCGAAGTTCCCGCCTCCGCCGCCTGCGCCGCCGGAGGCAGCGCGGGTGACCTGAGCGGTGGCGTAACGCAGCGAGGGGCCGATCTCGTCGACCTCCAGCTCGATCGCGGTCCGGTTGTTGCCCTCGCGGTCCTGGTAGGAACGCTGCTTGAGGCGACCGGTCGCGACGACACGCATGCCCTTGGTGAGCGAGCCCGCGACGTGCTCGGCGAACTCGCGCCACACCGACGCGCGGAGGAACAGCGCTTCGCCGTCCTTCCACTCGTTGGCCTGGCGGTCGAAGCTGCGCGGCGTCGAAGCGATCGTGAAGTTCGCGACGGGCAGCCCGTTCTGCGTGTAGCGCAGTTCGGGGTCTGCCGTGAGATTGCCCACGACCGTGATGATGGTCTCGCCGGCCATGGTCGTTACGCCTTCGCGGCCTTGCGGGCGGCCTTGGCCTCAGCGCGCTCCTTCTCGGCGGCGACCAGAGCGATCGCCTCCTCGGCGCGGAGGACCTTGGTGCGCATGATGCGCTCGTCGAGCTTCAGCTGACGGTCGAGCTCCTGCGTGGCCTCGCTGGTCGCGGTGAAGTTGACGACGGCGTAGATGCCCTCGTTCTTCTTCTGGATCTCGTAAGCCAGACGGCGCTTGCCCCAGATGTCGACGTTGTCGATCGAGCCACCATCATTCGTGATGACCTTCAGGAACTTGTCGAGGTTGGGGGCAACCTGACGCTCGTCGACCTCGGGGTCAAGGATGACCATGAGCTCGTACTGGTGTGAGTGCGTCACTAACCCACCTCCTTCGGACTAGAACGGATGCCGGGCACTTCCCGGCATCAGGAGGGTTGATGCACGTGTCCGACGAATTCAGGCAGGGCTGAAGCCGGACAACCTGAACAGTCTAGCGGATGCCGCGCCTAGACCGCGCAGTTCAAGACGGACGGCAGTCCCACCCAGATATCGGCATTCTGACGACTGCCGTCGAAAACGTACGGGAGGATGAAGGTGTACGTGAGCGTGAGGAGCCCGGACCCCGTCACCGGTCCGATCGCTGCCGGGATCACCTGCGTCGACGTCAATGGCGTGTAGGCCTCGAGTCCGTCCGGAACAACCGAGATGTCCTTGTTTCCGTAGTACCTCCGAGCAAGCACTCCAGACACACCCGGCCCAGAGTAGGAGATCTCCAGGAACTGCGCTCCGTGACCGTTCGTCCCCGCGTTGACGGGCAACTGGAGCAGATACGTGGCGCCCGGTTCAGCGTCGATCGTGAAGCTCGTCGTGACAGTCGTGGCCGCCTGCGTTGTGTTGGCCACGGTGTTGTCGTTGTCGTCCATCGAGAGGAAGCCGACGCCTCCGACGGCGAGGTCGCCGCCATATAGCTCGGTGGCCTGGTACGCGGAGATCATCTCTCCCCAGACCGGGAGGGGGGTCGTGCCAGTCGATCGATAGATCCAGCCCGACTCTGGCGCAACCGTCGCAGACGGGGGTGCGGCAGGCATGCCCGTGCTCCCGTTGATGAAGAGCGATCCACCGCCGACGTTGAAGAAGCCGGATGGCGACACCGTGCAGTCTGTCGGATCCAGCGACGCGGCCGCGGCGGGCGTCGCCGACGCCAGTACGATCACGGGCGCGGCCCAGGCGCCGGCCTTCAGAACGGTGCGACGATCGAGACCCTGGCGGCGAACTGGCAGGTTTTCGGGCGCAGGCGCGTCGGTCATTGTCGATCTCCCCCGAGATGAGTGAAGCGCGCAGGTGCATGGCCCGCGCTGAAGCTTGCCCCGAGTCTATCGCCGCGGGCAGCGAGCCCCCGGGTAGCGTGACCCCATGGACTGGACCGCGGACGTCTCTGCCGGCGACTGGGTGCGCGAGCGCATCGACGATCCCTGGCGCGGCACCATGCACGACGTCGTGCCCCGCGGCTTCGCCGCCTACGCGCGCGTCTTCCACCCCGCCGAGGTGACCGAGCTGCCCGGTGAGCGGATGCCGGAGCTCGACGCGTGGCTCGCGCTGCCCTGGCAGCAGCAGGAGCAGCTGATGGCCCGGATGACCCATCGGCCGACGACGTGGGCCGAAACGGCATCCGCTTTCGGTACGACGTTCCATCCCGGCGCGCAGTGGAGGGCGCTCGTGCGCACGACCGATGACGACCCCAATGGCTGGCAGCAGGTCGTCGCTCCCGACGGCCGCCAGTTCAACGCGCCGGTCGAGGGCGAGCTCGCCCCCGACCTGGTCGCCCTCCTCGCCGGGGACCTCGCCGCGCATACGACGACCCCCGACGACGGACACGTCGCCCTGTGGGAAGGCCGAGGCGGCCTCGTCGGCCACCTCGGCGACACTCCGTCACGCGCGTTCGTCCAGTTCGGCGACGGGTCCGATGCGACCCTGGCGCGCCACAATGAGATGCTCGGCTCCTCGTTCCGCGACGTCTTCAACAACGTCTTCCGCAAGCCGACGTGGCAGGAGGGCATCCTCTCGCGCGAGATCTCCGACGGCCCGAGACTGGATCTTCCCGGGCGCTCGCACGTGCTCTTCTGCGGCGGCATCGCGGAGCTGGCCCGCCCCGACTGGATGCTGCATGTTCCGTGGCGCGATCGCGTCGCCGAAGCGCAGGGCTTCGACCCGAGCGCCCCGTCACCGAGCCTGGCCTGGCCCGCCGACCGCGCCTGGGTGCTCGTGACCGAGGTCGACTTCGACTCGACGATCGTCGGAGGCTCGCCCGAGCTCATCGCCGCGATCCTCGCGGACGAGGGGCTCGAGGCGGTCGAGATCCCGGCCGGCCTGGCCCTGCACCACGGTGCCGACGAGGTGAACGGATGACCGGACCCGGGCCCGCGGCATCCGTCCCGTTCGACGCGCGGCCCCTGATCGACCCGGTCGATCGCGCGACGGTGCGCGCCCACGTGCATCAGCTGCGCGCCGCGGGTCGCGCTCCGAGCGGGCCGAACATCGCGACCATCGTGCTGCTCGTGGCCGTCGGCGCCGTGTTCCTCGGGGTGTTCGGCACCGTGTTCGCCGGCATCGCGACGGCCTTCATCGCGGTCGGCACGAGCGGGCAGGCCGGTCCGCTCGGCGGAGTGTTCGCGGGCGCGCCGATCGTGATGCTCCTGCTGATCGCCGGGGGCGTCGGCTTCGCCGTCTACCGCAGCGTCACCGGCGGCTCCGGCGAGCACTGGTACCGCCTCGACCGGTTCGCGCAGGCGAACGGGATGACCTGGTTCGCCGAGACGAAGAACCCGCCGCTGCCCGGCATGATCTTCGACATCGGCAGCGAGCGCGTCGCGCGCGACATCGTCCGCGGCGATCGTCCCCGCCTTGTCGAGTTCGGCAACCACCGGTACGCGACCGGCTCGGGCAAGAACCGCACGACGCATCACTGGGGGTATGTCGCGGTCCACCTTTCGTCGCCCCTCCCGCACATCGTGCTCGACGCCGTGGGCAACAACGGCCTGTTCGGCTCCAACCTGCCCGCGTCGTTCGACAAGTCGCAGCGCCTGAGCCTGGAAGGCGACTTCGACCGCTACTTCGCGCTGTACTGCCCGCGCGGCTACGAGCGCGATGCCCTCTACCTGTTCACGCCCGACATCATGGTGCGGTTCATCGACAACGCCGCGGCGCTCGACGTCGAGATCGTCGACGACTGGCTCTTTCTCTACGCCAAGCGCGACTTCTCGACGCTCGACCCGCGCACGTGGGCGTGGCTGTTCTCGGTCGTCGGGGCGCTGCTCGACAAGTTCGCGCAGTGGGAGCGCTGGCGCGACGACCGGCTGCTGCAGGCGGCGGCAGCCGCGGGTTCGGGCTCAGGACCAGAGCCGGCGGCGGGCGACCCGGGCGCAGCGGGTTCGGGGGCGGGCGACCCGGGTTCGACGGGGTCGGGGCTGGGGCAGCGGGGCGCGGAGGCGATGTCGCTCCCGTTCGCCGCACCGACCGCGTCGCTGCGGCCGCCCCCCGGCGTCGCCCCCGAAGGCCGCCGCCTGCAGCGCGGCGTTCCATGGGCGGCGTTCGCCGTCGTCGGCGCGTTCGTCGTGTTCTGGTTGGTCACCCAATCCGGCGTGTTCGGCGCGTTCTTCTTCCGCTGAGCGCCTGCCCGCGTCAGCCCTCTGGGGGCCGGCTCCCGTGGTTTGCGTTCATAACTCAGTCGATTCGTCGTGGCATCCCGGCGCGACCCTTGAAATTCCGGGGCAGTCCACCGTCCGGCACGCGAACTTGAAGGAGTTGTGCACGCCCTCCGGCGGCGCCGTGGCCCCGGGGACCGCGCCTACGCGCTCGGAGCGAGCCCGAAGTGCTCCAGCTCGGCGTCGGTCAGCATGCGCGACCGGATGATGAACCGCATCCCGGTCGGCCCCTCGACGCTGAATCCGGCGCCGCGCCCCGGGACGACGTCGATCGTGATGTGCGTGTACTTCCAGTACTCGAACTGCGCCTCGGAGATGAACACCTCGATGGGATCGTCCAGGCCGACGTCGAGCTCCCCCAGCCGGACGTCGCTCGGACCGGTGATGAACATCCCGACCGGGTAGCACATGGGGGCGCTCCCGTCGCAGCAGCCGCCTGACTGGTGGAACATGAGCTTGCCGTGCTGGAGGGTGAGGGCGCGCAGCAGCGCCGCCGCGGCATCCGTCACCGCGACCCGCTGGTACGTGTCGGTGGCTGTCATGGTGGTCGCCTTCCTCTCTCTTCGCGAGACTGCACCCGGGCACCGAGACTGCACCTAGCGACTGCAGTCTCGGTGCACCGTTGCCGTCTCGCGGACGCCGGGGGGCTGCCGCGCAGAAGAAGCGGGGGAGCGCTCAGAAGAAGCCCATCGCGCCCTCGGCGTACGACACCAGCAGGTTCTTGGTCTGCTGGTAGTGGTCGAGCATCTTGAGGTGGTTCTCGCGCCCGATGCCCGACTGCTTGTAGCCGCCGAACGCGGCGTGGGCCGGGTACTGGTGGTAGGTGTTGGTCCAGACGCGGCCCGCCTCGATGCCGCGGCCGGCGCGGTACATCGTGTCCGCCGAGCGGCTCCACACGCCGGCGCCGAGGCCGTACAGCGTGTCGTTGGCGATCGAGAGGGCATCGTCGAAGTCGTCGAAGCTGGTGACGGAGACGACGGGTCCGAAGATCTCCTCCTGGAAGATGCGCATGTCGTTCGTGCCCTCGAACACCGTCGGCGCCACGTAGTACCCGCCGCTGAGCTCACCGCCGAGATCGACGCGCTCACCACCGGCGAGCAGCTTCGCACCCCCGGCCTTGCCGATGTCGATGTACGACAGGATCTTCTCGAGCTGGTCGTTCGAGGCCTGCGCCCCGATCATCGTCGCCGGGTCGAGCGGGTTGCCCTGCACGATCTTGCCGACGCGTTCCAGCCCGTCGGAGAGGAAGCCGTCGTAGATCGACCGCTGGATGAGCGCCCGCGACGGGCAGGTGCAGACCTCGCCCTGGTTCAGTGCGAAGAACGTGAAGCCCTCCAGCGCCTTGTCGTAGTAGGCGTCCTTGTCGCGGGCGACATCCTCGAAGAAGACGTTCGCGCTCTTCCCCCCGAGCTCGAGCGTCACCGGGATGAGGTTCTGCGACGCGTACTGCATGATCAGGCGCCCGGTCGTGGTCTCGCCCGTGAACGCGACCTTGCGAATGCGCTTGTGCTGCGCCAGCGGCGCCCCGGCCTCGATTCCGAACCCGTTCACGATGTTGACGACGCCCGCCGGCAGCAGGTCGCCGATGATCTCGAACAGGAACAGAATGGATGCCGGTGTCTGCTCGGCCGGCTTGAGCACGACGCAGTTGCCGGCGGCCAGGGCCGGCGCGAGCTTCCAGGTCGCCATGAGGATCGGGAAGTTCCACGGGATGATCTGGCCGACCACGCCCAGCGGCTCGTGGAAGTGGTAGGCGACGGTGTCCTCGTCGATCTGGCTGAGCGAGCCCTCCTGCGCCCGCAGCACGCCCGCGAAGTAGCGGAAGTGATCGACGGCCAGCGGGATATCGGCGGCGAGCGTCTCGCGGACGGGCTTGCCGTTCTCCCACGTCTCGGCGACGGCGATCTTCTCGAGGTTCTCCTCGATGCGGTCGGCGATCTTGTTGAGGATGTTGGCGCGCTCGGCGGGAGTGGTCCGCTTCCACGATTCAAACGCCTTCCACGCGACGTCGACGGCGTGGTCGATGTCGGCGGCCGTGCCGCGTGCGACCTCGCAGAACGGCTTGCCGGTGACGGGCGTGATGTTCTCGAAGTACTGGCCGCCGGCCGGCTCGACGAACTCGCCGCCGATGTAGTGGCCGTAGCGGCTGCGATACTCGGCGACCGAGCCCCGCTGGCCCGGGGCGGCGTAGACGCTCGAGACGCCTTCTTCGACGATGGTCATGATGTCTCCTTCGACGGTCCATGAGTCCGCGGCGGCGATGCCGCGTTCGGATGCCGTCGAGGCTAAGCCGCGCAACGTTGCATCGTGTTGCGCGGCCGGGGCCGGCCGGCATCGCCGCGGCCGGGCCCGGCTACAGCGCGCGGTCCACCGCGCGGCCAGGCATCGCCCGTCGCGGCCCGGCGCGGGCTTGTGCGGACCGGCGCGACTCGCCCGGCGCGGCCGCCACGCGCATCCGGCATCGCCGCGGCCGGGCCGGGCTACAGCGCGCGGTCCACCGCGGCCAGCAGCGACGCGAAGCGCGCGTTGCGCGCGAGGTCATCGAGCAGCACGACGTCGCCGGCACCGTCGGCCAGCGGCACCTGCCAGTTCGGATACTGCGTGTCGGTGCCCGGCTGATTCTGCACGCGGCGTTCGCCCACGGCATCCACGAGTCCCACGCCGAGGAGACGCGACGGGGATGCCGCGATCAGCACGTGCAGCGCCTCGACGACCGCCTGCTCCGACGGCGCCGCGCCGATCAGGCCGCGCTCGCGCAGGAGGCCCAGCATCGCCGCGCGCTCGCGCGCCGCGTCGGCGAGGGCCTCGTCGACGGGCTGCTCGAGCAGACCGAGCCGGGCGCGCAGGGCGACGTGCTCGTCGGCGAGGTATCCGGCCGTGGGTGGCAGATCGTGCGTGTTGACGGTCGCGAGCACGTCGGGACGGTATCGTTCGGGCGGCCGCGGCCCGTCGTGCTCCTGCTCGAACCACAGCACGCTCGTGCCCAGGATGCCGCGGGCGGCCAGCTCGTCGCGCACCCACGGTTCGACGTTGCCGAGGTCCTCCCCGATGACGACCGCCCCCGCCCTATGGGCCTCGAGCAGCAGCACGCCCAGCATCGCCTCGTGGTCGTAACGGACGTAGGTGCCCTCGCCGGCGCCGAGGCCGGCGGGAATCCACCACAGCCGGAACAGCCCGATCACGTGGTCGATCCGCAGCGCTCCAGCATGCCGCAGCAGGGTGCGGAGCATGTCGCGCAGCGGTGCGTAACCCGCGCGGGCCAGGGCTCCGGGCAGCCACGGCGGCTGGTTCCAGTTCTGCCCCTGCTGGTTGTACATGTCCGGCGGCGCGCCGACGGTGATGCCCTGCGCGTACATGTCGCGCAGCGACCACGCGTCGGAGCCCTTCGTGTGCACGCCGACCGCGAGGTCGTGCATGATCCCGATCCGCATCCCGGATGCCGTCGCCGCGGCCTGTGCGGCCTCGACCTGCTGGTCGGCGATCCACTGCAGCCAGACGTGGAAGTCCACGCGGTCGATCAGCTCGGTGCGCAGCTGCGCGACGAGGGGGGACGCGATGTCCCACGCCTCGTCCGGGCGCTCGACGCCGGCGAAGTGCTCCTCGAGCGCGCACCAGAGCGCGAAGTCGCGCAGCGGCCCACCCTCGCGGGCGGTGAACTCGTCGAGCTCGGCCTGGCGTCCCGCCGACCGGGGTGCCGCGAAGATCAGCTCGAGGGCGGCGCGCTTGACCGTCCAGACGGCGTCGCGGTCGAGCCGCTCGGGGTCGGTGTTCGTCGCCGCGACGGGCGCGCGCGCCGCGCCGACGCGCGCCCGGTCGGCGGGCGCGAGGTAAGCGACCTCGCGGATGTCCTCGGGCCGCACGTACAGCGGCGCAAGGAATCGTCGCGTCGCCGGCAGATACGGCGACGGCTCGATGTGCACCGTCACCTCGGCCGCGTGGATCGGATTGACCAGCAGGAAGTCGGCGCCGCGCGTCCCGGCGAGTGCGGCGAGATCGGCCAGATCGGCGAAGTCGCCGAGCCCCCACGACGCGTGCGAGCGCACCGAGTACAGCTGCGCCATCAGCCCCCACGCACGCCCGGCGTTGCCGGGTCGGGTCGGCGGATCCGGCAAGCGGGCGGGCGTCACGATGAGGATGCCGTCGGCTTCGCGATCGGGCGCCGCGGTTCCGTGCGGGCGCTGAACCGCGTGCACCGCGTGCCAGCCCAGGGGAAGGTCGGCAGGCAGCGGAACGTGCACACGCCACAGCAGCGTGCCGTCGACCAGGCGCGCCTCGGGGCGCTGCGTCGGGATCTCCAGCTCGCGGTGCGTGCCGTCCTCGAGGACCGCGGTGACCGTCACGTCGTGCCCGTCGGCGACGTGGACCATGAGCTCCTGGTCGCCGGTGCCCTGTCGGACGACGCGCGACTCGGGGACGAGCGCACGCCAGGGCGCCTCGTCGACCTCGGCGAGCGCGGCGTCGATCTCGGCGTCGGTCCGGGGGTCCACGCCCATGGCCCGCAGCACCGCGCGCAGCGTGCTCGCCGGAACCGACACCCGATCACCGAAGAACGACCAGTACTCGGTCGCCACACCGTGCGCCTCGGCGAGGGCGACCAGCGCGGGAGTGGGGTGGTCGTCGGTCATGTCGATCCCTCCGTCAGCGCCCATCCTGCCAGGGTCGCGCCCCCGCGTCCCCGCCCGCGCGCCCCGGCCCGCGCGTGCCGGCACGCCCCGCGCGCCCCGCCACGCCCCGCGCGCCCCGCCCGCGCGTTCACAATTCAGGCTGCGCGGGACGCGCACACCGACACGCCCCCGGAAATCCGCGGGCGCCGAGCCCCACCCGACCCGCGCAGCCTGAATACGGAACACCCCACGCCCCCGACGCGGGCGCCTCCGGCACCGCCCGTCCCGCGCAGCCCGGCGCTCCCGCCCTTCCTCCCCAGCCCCGCCCGCGTTCACAATTCAGGCTGCACGCAACGCGCACACCGACACGCTCCCAGAAATCCGCGGGCGCCGAGCCCCACCCGACCCGCGCAGCCTGAATACGGAACACCCCACGCCCCCAACGCGGGCGCCTCCGGCACCGCACACCGACCTTGCCCCACCGCACACGCCGACCACCACACGCCGACCACACACGCCGAGCACCGCACACTCCGGCGGCAGGGATCCGCAGACCGGACTCGCATGCCGGGGGCCGGCGCGTCGCGGGCCGCGAGTCGCGCGGACCTCAGCCCTCGAGGCCCTCGAGGCCCTCGAGGCGCTCGATGCGTGCGACGAGTCCTGCCCTCTTCGGCGAGCGCGCAGGCAGCATGCTCAGCGCGAGTCGCAGGACCTCCACGTCTTCGCCGCCGTCATCGGTCTCTGCGTAGGCCAACAGGACCTCGACCGAGGCCTCGGCGAGCAGCGTCTCGCGCAGGGCGGCACGCACCGTCTCGCGGAACTCCTCCACTCCCGGCGCGACCGAGTCGGGCAGCACCGGTCCGCGGAACGCGGCCAACGCCACCCGGTGCGCACCGCGGTCGAGCAGCGACAGCACCTGGTGCGCGTCGGTCTCGAGGTCGACCGGCAGCCGGTAGGGCCGCGATTCCGGAACCAGGTGCGGCGCCGACCGCTCCAGCGCGCGGCGCAGGCGGACGAGCTCGGGGCGCAGCGTCCCCTCCGCGTCCTCACCGTAGACGAGCTCGCCGAGCCGCTCGGCGGACAACCCCTGCCGGTGAACGGCGAGCATGAGCAGGATCTCGGCGTGGCGCGCCGACAGCTCGATGCCCGACTCCCCGGCGACGCCGCCGACCCCGCCCGCCCCGGCGCGCCCGCCCGCCCCGGCGCGCCGGGCGGCCTCCCCGGCGCCGGCACCCACGACCTCGAGCAGCGCGCGGTCACGCCCCAGCACCCGCAGCACCGCCGTCTGGCGCACCGCGGACGTAGCCGCGCGACGGCGCCGCACCACCGGCTCGGCGCGGGCGCGCAGCCGCGCGACCAGGAGCTCGCCCTCGATCGCGCGTGCGGCGGCATCGACGAGCAGCTGCGCCTGCGGCGTCACCGCCTCGGTGCCGCCCGTGACGTCGATGACGCCCAGCAGCCGGCGCGTCTCGGGGTCGTGGACGGGGGCCGCGGTGCACGACCACGGCTGCACGAGCCGGTTGTAGTGCTCCGCGCCGTGGATCTGCACCGATCGGTCGAGCGTCAGGGCCGTGCCGGGCGCCGACGTGCCGACCGCCTCCTCCGACCAATTGGCTCCCGCGATGAACCCCATGTCGCCGGTGAGCGCGCGCACCCGCCGGTCGCCCTCGACCCACAGCAGGCGGCCGGCGGCGTCGCCGACGGCCACGACGACGCCCGAGTCGGCTTCGGGCAGCAGGAGCGCGCGCACCATGTCCATGACGCTCGCGAGGGGATGCGCGCTGCGATAGGCCTCGAGCTCTTCACTCGTCAGGTCGAGCGGCGGCAGGCCGTCGGCGCCGACGAAGTGGGCGAGCGAGCGGCGCCACGAGTCCCGCACCAGCGGGCGGATGTCGGCCAGGCGCGGATCCGACGGGTTGCCGCCGATCAGCTCGTCGTGCGCGCGCTCGATGAGCAGGCGCGAGTTCTCGGGCGAGACCTCGCGCCGCGACGACCACGGCGACGGCATGGCGGCTCCGTTCCACGCTGAGGGAGTGCGACCAGTGTAGGCGGGCCGGCCGTGTCAGTCACCGGGGTTCGAGGCCCGGGACCGCCACCATTCGCGCAGGCGGTGCTCCGCGGCATCCTCACCGATCACGCCCTCGTCGAGGCGGATGTCGAGCAGGAACCGATACGCCTCGCCGACCTCGCGGCCCGGGCCGATGCCCAGGACCTCCTGGATGCGGTTGCCGTCGAGCTCGGGGCGCATGGCCTGGAGCTCCTCCTGCTCGGTGAGCTCGGCGATGCGTCGCTCGATGTCGTCGTACGCCACCTTCAGGCGTGCGGCCTTGCGACGGTTGCGCGTCGTGACGTCGGCACGTGTGAGGATGTGCAGGCGGTCGAGCTGGTCGCCCGCGTCGCGCACGTAGCGGCGGACGGCGGAGTCCGTCCACGCGCCCTCGGCATAGCCGAAGAACCGCAGGTGCTGCTCGATGAGCTGGCACACGGCGGCCGTCGTGTCGCCGTCGAAGCGCAGCGCCTGCAGCCGCTTGCGCGCCAGCCGCGCGCCCTTGACGTCGTGGTGGTGAAAGCTGACCCCGCCCGCGGGCTCGAGCTTGCGCGTCGTCGGCTTGCCGATGTCGTGGAGCAGGGCGGCCAGTCGCAGCGTGACGTCGGGGGCGGCGCCGGGGTGCCGCTCGTGCTCGAGGTCGATCGCCTGGCGCAGCACGGTGAGGGAGTGCTCGTAGACGTCCTTGTGGTGGTGGTGCTCGTCGACCTCGAGCCGCAGCGCGGGCACCTCGGGCAGGAACTGCTCCATGAGTCCCGTGTCGACGAGAATCCGGATGCCGCGATCCGGCGCCTCGGTCTGCAGCAGCTTCACGAGCTCGCCCTGGATGCGCTCGGGGCTGACGATCCGCAGCGTCTCGCGCAACTCGGCGATCGCCGCCAGCGTCTCGGGAGCCACATCGAAGCCGAGCTGGCTGTCGAAGCGGGCGGCCCGCAGCATGCGCAGCGGGTCGTCGCCGAAGCTGATCGCCGGATCGGCCGGCGTGCGCAGAACCCGCGCGACGAGGTCCTCGACCCCGCCGGTCGGGTCGACCAGTGCGGGCCCGGGAACCCGCAGGGCCATGGCGTTGACGGTGAAGTCGCGGCGCACGAGATCCTGCTCGAGCGTGTCGCCGAACTCGACCGTGGGCTTGCGGGTGACGCCGTCGTAGCTGTCGGCGCGGTAGGTCGTGATCTCGACCTGCTCGCCCCGGACCTTCGCCCCGATCGTCCCGAACGCCCGGCCGATGTCCCAGTGCGCGGTCGCGAGCGGGGTGACGACCCGCAGGATGTCGTCGGGACGCGCGTTCGTCGTGAAGTCCAGGTCGTTGGTCTCGCGGCCCAGCAGCGCATCTCGGACCGGACCGCCGACGATCGCCAGCTCGAACCCGGCCTGCGCGAACGCCTCGCCGAGGGTGGCGACCACCGGGGACGCGGCGAGCGCGCCGAGCCGGGCGAGGCCCTCGGCCATGTTGAGCATGGATTCCAGCCTAGCGGCGCGCCCCGGCATCCCTCGCGGGAGGTGGGCATCGGGGGCGCCGCGGTCGAATCGGGGTCGCCGCGGTCGAATCGGGGTCGCTTCGTGCGGGCATCCCGGCCGATACCCGCACAACGCGTCCCCGATCTGCGGGGCGCGGGCACTCAGAACCCGAGGAACCCCGTGAAGACGAGCTCGCGCACGCGTGGGAGCAGGTCCGCGCGCAGGGCGCCGGCGTCGACCTCGAGCAGGTCGGCGATCGCCGCGATCAGCACGCCGACGGGCAGGTCCCCGTCGCACGCGCCGACGAGGGCGGCCAGCGCGGGGTCGACCTCGATCGTGCGGGCGAACCCGCCGCCCTGGCGCAGCTCGATGACACTCGGCGCCTCGTGCCCGGGCCGGTGGTGGCGGGCCTCGGTGACGTCGCCCGCGACCGTGAGCACGGCGCCGGCGAGCGCATCGTCGTCGAGACCGGTGAGGCGATCCCACGCGGCCAGCGCCGCGCCGAGGTGCGATCCGAGCGGTCCCGGCACCGGCTGCGTCACACGTTCGTACCGGGCGAGCAGCGGGACCCCGGGCGCCGACGCGCCCCCCACCCCGCCCGCCACGCCGTCCGCATCAGCATCGCCCACACCCCCAGCGCCGCCCACCCCGCCCACTCGCCGCAGCAGCAGGTACCCGAAGCCGACGGCGGTCACGCCGCGCTCGACGAAATCCTCGAGCCACGCCTGCACGAGCCCCGCGTATCCCGGTGTCCCCGGCGCGGTGCCGCCGTCGCGCACCCACAGCTCCGCGTACGCCAGCGGGTCGAGCAGTTCGCGCTCGACGACCCACGCCTCCAGCGGCACCGGTGACGCCTCGACCCAGCCGCGCACGCGATCGAGGCCGTCGGCGCCGTCGTGGTACTCCCAGTTGCCCAGCAGCTGGGCCGTCCCGCCGGGCGCGAGCACCGCCCCGACGCCCGACACGAACGCCGCGACGAGATCGTCGCCACCGAGACCGGCATCCCGGTACTCGTAGGCGGGGACGCCCGCGGCGCGCGGGGTGATCACGAACGGCGGATTCGACACGACGCGCTCGAACTGCTCGCCGGCGACCGGGGCGAACAGGTCGCCGTGGCGCACCTCGATCCCCTCGACGCCGTTGAGCAGCGCATTCAGCTCCGTGAAGCGCAGCGCGCGCTCGGACACGTCCGTGGCGACGACCTCGTCGCCGGCGCGCCGCGCGCGCAGCGCCTGGATTCCGCACCCGGTCCCCAGGTCGAGCACGCGATGCACGGGCGCATCCAGCTGCAGCCCCGCGAGCGTCAGCGACGCTCCGCCGACCCCGAGGACGTGCCCCGTCGGCAGCGGCCCGCCGACGGCGGCCTCGTCGAGGTCGCTCGCGATCCACCACTGGCCGACCTGCCCCTCGGCGCCGTCGGCGAAGTCCTGCGGGCGGACGAGGGCGGCCGGCACCACGGCATCCCGGTCGATCGTCGCCAGCCCCAGCCGCACGAGGCCGTCGGCACGCAGGCCCGGCAGCGCGGCGTCGATCTCGACGAGGGATGCCGGGGCCCCCAGGAACAGCGTCCGCGCGAGGACCGCGAGGGCGTCGGAGCGGCCGGACAGCGCCGCGAGAGCCGGGCCGTGCAGGCCGTGGCCCACCGCCTCATCGGCGAGGGCGCCCCACGCGGCGCGGACGGCGTCGGCGGTGTAGCCGGCCGCCTCGAGGTCGGCGCGCAGCGCGGCGCAGAGGCGGGCATCCGGAGCGGGAGCGATCGTCACTGCTCCATTCAACCCCCTCTGCCCGGCCCGTCTCCGGGCCTCCACAGGCCCGCCGCCCTAGAATCGCTCCAGATCGTGCGGTCATGGATCGCACAGGAGCCGCCCCCGCCATGACCGTCACCCCGCCTTTCGCAGGCCCGCGCGCCGCGCGCATCGCCGCGCGCATCCCCGCGCGCGCCGCCGCGCGCCGCATCCCCGCGCGCGCCGCCGCGGCCATCGCCGCGCTCGCCACGGCGCTGACGCTCGCCCTCCTGCCGCTGCCGGCGGTCGCGGCACCGCCGCCGGCCGAGCCGCTGACCTTCGCGATGGCGCCGACGGCGGACGGCGTCGTGCGCGAGGACATGCCGGTGATCCTCAGCCTCGCGACCGGGAACCCGACCGCGTCCACGGTCGCCGCCGGGGACGTGCGCATCGAGCTGGGTCGCACGCCCCTCGGCGACCGCGATGCCGTCCGGGCCTGGCTCGCCGAGGAGCGCGGCCCCGGGACGTTCGACCAGATCGCGGGGGTCCGGCTCGACTCCCTCGCCGCCCGCGGCGAGCGCACGACGACCCTCCCGATCCCCGCCGACGAGTTCGCCGGCCTCGCCGCCGGCGTCTACCCGCTGCGCGCGACCTACGCCTCGGGCCAGGGACCGCTGACGGCCACCAGCGTCCTGGTCGTGCCCGAGCCCGACGCCGAGCTCGCCGACGTCGCCGTCGTCGTCCCGATCACGGCCGGCGCGCGCGCATCGGGGCTGCTCACGGCCGAGGAGCTGGCCGAACTGACAGGACCGGGAGGATCGCTGCGCGCCCAGCTCGACGCCGTCGCCAACACCCCCGCCGTGCTCGCGATCGACCCGTCGCTGGCCGCATCGGTGCGCGTGCTCGGCACTGCGGCGCCGGAGTCGGCGACGCAGTGGCTCGACCAGCTGCTCACCTTGCCGAACACACGCTTCGCGCTGCAGTTCGGCGATGCCGACCTCGCGACCCAGGTGCACGCCGAGCTCAGTCGGCCGCTGCGCGTGACCACCCTCGCCCCCTCCCTCGACCCGGGGGACTTCGCCGTCCCGAACGGCACTCCGGATGCCGGTGGCGCCGGCCCCACCCCCGATCCCACGGCGACGGATGCCACGCCCGACGAGCCCGCGCTGCCCGATCTGGACGCGCTGCTGGACATCGGGGCGACACGCGGCGACGTGTACTGGCCCGCGACCGGGACGGCAGGCAGCGAGGTCGCCGCGTACCTGGGCGCCCTGGAGGGCGAGGCGGACGCTCCGCTGACCCTCCTGGCTTCCTCGGCCGTCGATGCATCGCCGGTGTCGGCGCGCTCCCGGGCCGGCGACGCCGATCTGGCCGTCTACGACGCCGATGTGTCGGCGCAGCTGCACGCGGCCTCCCGCATCGACGACACGACCGACCGCGCGGGCGCCCTCGCCGCTGCCACCGCCTACGCCAACTTCGCCCCGGCCCGCTCGACGCTGCTGGTCACGGTGGACCGGGGCGCCGACCGGTCGCGCCTCGCCCTGCGCGACGCGATCACGACGGCCACGGGACTGCCCGGCCGCACCGCGGTCGACCTGGTGCGCCTGGCAGCGCAGCCCGCGTCCGAGGTCGAGCTGATCACCCTCGAGGCCGACACCGCGCGCGCCGCCGTCCTCCTGGGCTTCCAGGAGGACGAGGCCGACCTCACCCAGTTCGCGACGATCCTCGCCGATCCGGCGATGCTCACCGCTCCCGAGCGCGCCGCGATCCTCCAGCTGATCGGCAGCGGCTGGCGCGACACGCCGACGACCTGGCGCGCCGCCGTCGACGCGCATCGCGCGCAGACGTCCGCCACCCTGGATGCCGTGGCCATCGAGCGGTCCGACGACGTCAACCTGCTCGGATCGAGTGCTCCGCTCGTGTTCTCCGTCCGCAACAACCTGCCCTACCCCGTGTCGCTCGTGCTCGTGACGACGCCCAACGATCCGCTCCTGATCGTCCAGACCACGACCCCCGTGGAGGTCGGCGCACAGCAGAACACCCGTGCCAACGTGCCCGTCGAGGCGCGCGTGGGCAGCGGGGTGTCCTCGCTGGACCTGCAGCTGCGCAGCCCCACCATGGTCGCGATCGGCGACCGCCAGACGATCGAGGTGACGGTGCGGGCCGAGTGGGAGTCGATCGGCGTGATCGTCATGGCGGTCCTCGTCGGCGGGCTCCTCGTGCTCGGCGCCGCGCGCACGATCCTGCGTCTGCGCCGCCGCACGGCGACGGTCCGGCCGCCCGCAGGAGCCGCGACCCCGGAAGACTCGTCATCGGAGGAAGGGGCACCCCATGGCTAGTCTCGGGCGCGCCAGCGCGATCGTCGGCGCCGGCACGATCGTCTCCCGCGTCACGGGTCTCATCCGCAACGTCGTCCTGGCCGCGGCCATCGGCGTCGTCGCCGCCGGCGCCGGTGACGCCTTCGCCGTCGCCAATCAGCTGCCCAACAGCATCTACGCCCTGATCTCCTCCGGGCTGCTGGCCGGCGTGATCGTGCCGCAGATCGTGAAGGCCGTGCGCACCCACGACGATCGCGGCAGTGCGTTCGTGTCGAAGCTGCTGACACTCGGCGTCATCGTGCTCGGCGCCGTCACCGTCGTGGCGATCGTGGCCGCACCCCTGCTCGTCCAGCTGTACGGCCCGGATCTGCCCCCGGACACCCGCGCGCTGACCCTGGCGCTCGCCTACTGGTGCCTGCCCCAGCTGTTCTTCTACGGCCTCTACGCCCTCGTCGGCGAGATCCTCAACGCGCGCCGGATCTTCGGCCCGTTCGCGTGGTCGCCGATCATCAACAACGTCGTGTCGATCGTGGGATTCGGCGCGTTCATCTGGGTCTTCGGACCGCAGCGATCGGCCATCGGGTGGACGCCTCAGATGATCGCGCTGCTCGGCGGCACCGCCACCGTCGGAATCGTGCTCCAGGCCGCCGTGCTGCTGCTGTTCTGGCGCCGCGCCGGGCTGCATGTGCGACCCGACTTCCATTGGCGGGGCATCGGGTTGCGCCACATCGGCCGGCTCGCCGGCTGGACGTTCCTCATGGTCGTGGTGGGACAGATCGCCGCCCTCGTGCAGGTGCGGTCGGTCGGTGCGGCGTCGGGCGCCGAAGCCGCCGTGGCCTCGATGCAGACCGCCTGGCTGCTGTTCATGCTCCCGTTCTCGGTCATCGTCATCTCCCTCGGCACCCCGTACTACACGCAGCTCAGCGAGCACGTGGCCGAGGGCCGCACCGACGCCGTGACCGCAGACCTGTCGTCGCTCACCCGCACGATCGGCGTGTTCATGGTCGGGGTCCTGGCGGCGATGATCGCAGCGATCGTCCCGCTCTCACGCATCTTCACGGACCATCCCGAGGGCGCCGTGTCGCTCGCCTGGGTGCTGGGCGCCTATCTCGTGGCGCTGCTGCCGCTGTCCTTCCAGTTCGGGCTGCAGCGCACCTTCTACGCGCTGCGCGACACGCGCACCCCGTTCTTCTACACGCTCGTGCAGGCCGTGCTGGTCGTCATCACCGCGCTCATCGCGTCCGCGACGCTTCCGCTGCAGTGGCTGGCGGTCGGCATCGCGCTCGGGCAGTCCACGGCGAACATCCTGCAGTTCGCACTCGCGATCCTGCTGCTGCGTCGCAAGCTCGGTCGGCCTCTCGGCCTCGGCGGCGCTGCCCGTGCGATCGGGCGCTTCGTGGTCGCCGCCCTCCCCGCCGCCGCGGCCGGCTGGTTCACCTTCGAACTGCTGGGCGGGGTCGGCGGGTGGCCGGCATCCGATCGCCTGCCCGGTTTCATCGCGGCGGCGATCATCGGCGCGGCGACGCTGCTCGTCTACATCGCCTTCCTCGCGCTGCTGCGCGCGCCCGAGTTGCAGACGGCGATGCGCACCGTGCGCCGGTTCCTGCCAGGACGCTGACACCGGCATCCCGCACCCCGGCAGGGGAATGCCCCGCGGCTAGCATGGGTTGCACGTGCCGGGGACGATCGCGCCCCGCAGAGGAAGGGGCACCGCCGTGCGGCAGGTCATCATCATCGGGTCGGGTCCGGCTGGGTTCACGGCGGCGATCTACGCCGCGCGGGCGAACCTCGAGCCGCTCGTGATCGCGAGCTCGGTCGAAGCCGGCGGTGAGCTGATGAACACGACCGAGGTCGAGAACTTCCCCGGCTTCCCCGAGGGCATCATGGGTCCCGATCTCATGGCGAAGATGCAGGAGCAGGCCGAGCGCTTCGGCGCCGAGGTGCTCTACGACGATGTCACCGAGGTCGACTTCACCGGGCGCACCAAGCGGGTCACCCTGGGCTCGGGTGCCGTCCATGAGGCGGATGCCGTTGTCTACGCGACCGGGTCCGCCCCCCGCAAGATCGGGATCGAGGGCGAGGCGCGACTGTCCGGACGCGGCGTGTCGTACTGCGCCACCTGCGACGGATTCTTCTTCCGCGACCGCGTGATCGCCGTCGTCGGCGGCGGCGACTCGGCCATGGAAGAGGCGACGTTCCTCACCAAGTTCGCCTCGAAGGTCTACGTCATCCACCGTCGGGACGAGCTGCGCGCCTCGAAGATCATGCAGGATCGCGCCCGGAAGAACGAGAAGATCGAGTTCGTCTGGAACAGCGCGGTCGTCGACATCCTCGGCGAAGACGCCGTCACCGGCGTCGTGCTGCAGGACACCCGCGACGGTGCGACGCGCGAACTCACGCTCGACGGCGTGTTCGTCGCGATCGGCAACGACCCGCGCACGCATCTCGTGCACGACAAGCTCGACCTGACGCCCGAGGGCACCGTCTGGGTGGATGGACGCTCCTCGCGCACGTCTGCGCCGGGTGTCTTCGCTGCGGGCGACGTCATCGACCCCACCTACCGCCAGGCCGTCACGGCCGCCGGCAGCGGGACGGTGGCCGCACTCGACGTCGAGCACTACCTCGCGGCGCTGGGCGAAGCCGGCGAGCCCGCGACCGACGCATCGCCCATCGACGACCTGCCCGGCACAGAGGCGAGCCCCGCGACCGTCGGCGCCGCCTGACGCCGCTCGAGCCCGCGGAACGGAACAATCCCGGCCGCGGGGACGTTGCGGACACTGAGACACCCCGTGTCGGACGAAGGAGAAATGACATGACCGCCAAGGCCACGAGCGAGAGCACCTGGCAGCAGGACGTCATCGACGCCGAAGGTCCCGTCCTCGTGGACTTCTGGGCGGCCTGGTGCGGTCCCTGCCGCATGGTCGGACCCATCCTCGACGAGATCCAGGCGGAGAACGGCGAGAAGATCACCGTCCTCAAGCTCAACGTCGACGAGAACCCGAACCTCGCGATGGAGTACCAGATCACCTCGATCCCCGCGATGAAGGTGTTCAACAAGGGCCAGGTCGAGAAGACGATCATCGGCGCCAAGCCGAAGTTCGCGCTCGAGCAGGATCTCGCCGCCTACATCGGCTGACCCGCACCCGCGCTGACCGAGGCCGGTCAGGCATTCGGTCCGTCGGTCAGTCAGGCCGTCGATCAGTCGGTCAGTCGGTCAGGACGCGTCCCGGACGGCGGCATCCCACATGCGATGCGGCTCGCTGCCGAGCAGGCGCCACACAGCGCGGGTCAGCGGCGGGTACTCGAGCGCGATCTGCCGCAGTACGCGATAGTTGCGCGTCTCGGTGGGCCGCATCCCTCCGTCGGCGGCGATGTTCTCCGCGCGCAGCGTCAGGACGACGAGTTCGTCGACGGTGGGCAGCTCCTCCATGAACTCCCAGGGGTCCTGGCCGCGCCGCAGGCGCTCCTCGACCAGCACCGAAAGCTCGTCGGTCGCCTCGGCGCGCAAGAGCTCCAGGCTCGCGCGGCGGGGCAGGCTCTCGGTCACCGCTCCAGCCTACGCGCGCGTTCGGGGGTGTGGCTCAGAGCGCGCCGTACTCCGTCTCGCCGATCTCGCTGAGGATCCGGTTCAGATCCTGGATGGTGGCGAAATCAATGTTGATCTGGCCTTTTCTTGACGTGAGGCTGATCTTCACCTTGGTGTTGAGGCGATCGCCCAGGCGCTCTGCGACCTCGTCCAGGTGCGCTCGGCGTGCTCCCGCCTTGGGCAGCACGCGACGGGTGGACCCGGCATCCCCGTTCTTCGCCGCCGCTTCGGCGGCGCGCACCGAGAGGTCCTCATTGACGATCTTGTCGGCCAGGCGCTGCATCGCGTCGACGTCCTCGACCGAGAGGATCGCGCGGGCGTGACCGGCGCTCAGCACGCCGGCGGCCACGCGCTGCTGCACGGGGACAGGGAGCTTGAGCAGGCGGATCGTGTTGCTGATCTGCGGACGCGAGCGACCGATGCGGCCGGCGAGTTCCTCCTGCGTGATCCCGAAGTCCTCGAGCAGCTGCTGGTAGGCCGAGGCCTCTTCGAGCGGGTTGAGCTGCGAGCGATGGAGGTTCTCGAGCAGCGCGTCGCGCAGGAGGTTCTCGTCCGCCGTGTCACGGACGATGGCGGGGATGGAGGTCAGGCCGGCCTCGCGGGCGGCGCGCGTGCGGCGCTCGCCCATGATGAGCTCGTACTTGCCGTCCTCGTTGGTGCGGACGACGATCGGCTGCAGGACGCCGAACTCGCGGACGCTGTGCACGAGCTCGGCCAGGTGGTCCGAGTCGAAGTGGGTACGCGGCTGGCGCGGGTTCGGCACGATGTCGTGCGGGTCGACCTCGATGAGGTGCGTGCCGGGGATGGCGACCAGTTCGGGTTCGGCTTCGATCGCGGCGACCGCGGATGCCGGTGCGCCGGGGAAGAACACATCCACCGGGCGAGCTTCCGCCGACTCCGTCGTCGGGATCAGCGCGCCGATGCCACGCCCCAGACCAGTCCTCTTCGCCATCAGGATGCCCCCTCGCTGTTCGCTTCCGCCTGTGCTCGGCGGACGATCTCGACGGCCGCCTCGCGATACGCGATTGCGCCGGCCGACTGGCCATCGTAGGCGATGACCGTCTGTCCGAAACTCGGCGCCTCGGACACCCGCACGGAGCGCGGGATCACCGTCCGGAGGACCTCGTTCGGGAAGTGCGTGCGGACCTCTTCCGCGACCTGCTGCGCAAGTCGGGTGCGCGCGTCGAACATCGTCAGGACGATCGTCGACAGGTGCAGCTGCGGGTTGAGGTGCTTCTGGATCATGCGCACGCTGCCCAGCAGCTGGCTGAGGCCCTCGAGTGCGTAGTACTCGCACTGAATCGGGATCATGACCTCCTGGGCCGCCGTGAAGGCGTTGATGGTCAGAAGGCCGAGCGAGGGCGGGCAGTCCACCAGCACGAAGTCGACCGGCTCCTCCAGCGCGCTCAGATAGTCATCGAGGGCGGTGCGCAGCCGGTGCTCACGGGCGACCTGGGTCACGAGCTCGATCTCCGCACCGGCAAGATGGATCGTGCTCGGGGCGCACAGGAGACGCTCGGACTCCGGGCTCGTCTGAATGATGTCGGCGAGGGGGAACTCGTCGATCAGGACGTCGTAGATGCTCGGGATGTCCGCCGTGTGCGGGACTCCCAGCGCTGTGGACGCGTTTCCCTGAGGGTCGAGGTCGATCACGAGCACCCGCGCGCCGACCGACACCAGTGCCGAGGCGATGTTCACGGTGGTCGTCGTCTTGCCGACCCCGCCCTTCTGGTTCGAGACGGTGATGACCCGGGTCGTGCCGTCGAACTGCAGATCCACCTGCTCGAGCGCGCGACGACGGCTCGTGAGATCGGCGAGTTCGCGCGCGATGGGGCTGTCGTCGATGGAGAAGGGTGCGGGAGAGATCGCGTTCTCCGATTCCTGCACCTGTGACTCCTGTCCTGCTCGGCCGACTTGATCCACTGTAGTCGAGGCCACCGTCACGGCAGCCCGCCTGTCCCCCGCCTGTTTCACGTGAAACATCCCCCGGTGCTCGAGCACCCACGCGCAGCGCGCCCCTCCGGTGATCGAGTGCCGCGCACAGCGCGGCGTATCGAGATCACCCCCCGCGCAGCGCACCCCCGGTTTCGATACGCGGCCTCCGCCCGCTACTCAACCACCGAAAGCCACCCCCCGGTGATCGAGTACCCGCGCGCGGCGCACCCCTCCGGTGATCGAGTGCCGCGCACAGCGCGGCGTATCGAGATCACCCCTCGCCACCACCGTCACGCCTGTCGAAGTTCTTCCTCGACAACGCCGGCAACGCCTCGACCCCGATGTGCGCGATCAGAGCCGCGCGCTTCGCTCTACTCCACCCCTGCACCTGCTTCTCTCGAGCGAACGCTTTGGCGACATCGGTGAACTCCTCGAAGTAAACGAGCCTCACCGGGCGACGATGGCGCGTGTAGGACGCACCCCCATCGTTGTTGTGCTGCCACACGCGCTGTTCCAGGTTGCGAGTGCTGCCCACGTAATAGCTGCCGTCGGCGCACTCCAGGATGTACATGTATGCCATTCGGTCATCATTCACGCCGCTCGCCAGGTGCGCGCCGAAGAAGCGACGATCGGTGGACAGCACGACGAGATCGCCGTTTGGGGAGGAAGCGGCGATCGCACCGCCGGTGATCGACACAGCACCTCTGTTTCACGTGAAACAGGTGGTTTCGATACGCCGGCTGCGCCGGCTACTCAACCACCGGGCGGGGCGCCCCCTGGTGATCGAGTGCCGCCGCAACGCGGCGGTGTATCGAGATCACATCCGTTTCACGTGAAACGGGGGGGTTTCGATACGCCGGCCCTGCCGGCTACTCAACCACCGGGGCGGGGCGCACCTGTCGGTGATCGAGTGCCGCCGCAACGCGGCGGTGTATCGAGATCGACCCTCGTCCGACTCACACGGGTGGTTTCGATACGCCGGCACTGCCGGCTACTCAACCACCGGGAGAGGGGCGCCCCCTGGCAACGGCGCGGTGTATCGAGATCACCCTTCGTTTCACGTGAAACGGGGGGTTTCGATACGCCGGCTGCGCCGGCTACTCAACCACCGAGGGGGAGTCAACGTACGGTCGCGCGGATCACGCGAGTCGGTTCGGCGATGAGTCCCTCGCCGATCGGATCCACGCGGACGTCCGAGAGGCGGAACTTGCGAATCTGCTTGTCCGCCGCGGCGATCTCATTGGCGGCGTTCGCGCCCTTGAGGAACACCAGTTCGCCGCCATCGCGCACCAGCGGCGCGGTCAGGGGGATGAGGGTGCGCAGCGCGCTGACGGCGCGCGCCGTGACGGCGTCCAGCACCGGACCCTCTCGCCAGTCCTCGCCGCGAGCGCGCACGACCTCGACGTTGTCGAGGGAGAGCGCGGCGACCTGCTCGTTGAGCCAGACGACCCGACGCTCCATCGGCTCGATGAGCACCCAGCGCACGTCGGGGCGCGCGATGGCGAGGACCAGTCCCGGCAGGCCGGCACCCGAGCCGACATCACCCACGCGGCCGCCGGCGGAAAACAGCGGAGCAGCGACGGCGCTGTTGAGGATGTGCCGCGTCCACAGGCGCGGCAACTCCAGCGGGCCGATGAGCCCGCGCTCCTCACCGTGTTCGGCCAGAGCCGCGGTGAACATCCGCGCCACTGCGATGCGGTCACCGAAAAGCCGCGCGGCGGCGGCCGGCTCCGCCTCGACGACGGGCGCGGAGTCGGAGCTCACCGTTTCACGTGAAACATCATCCACGACGAATGACCGTGTGCCGGTCGGCGCCCTCACCGTAGGACTCCGAGACGAACCCGCGCTCCGCGACGATGTCGTGCACCAGCTTGCGCTCGTAGCTCGACATCGCGGGGAGGGATGCCTGGGAGGCACCCTCGTCGATCCGCGCGACCGCGCGATCCACGAGCTTCTCCAGTTGCCGCTGTCGCGCGTCCCGCGAGCCGGCGATGTCGAGGATGAGGCGCGAGAAGCGTCCCGTCTGGGTCTGCACCGCGATGCGCGTCAGCTCCTGGAGCGCCTGCACGGTGTCGGGGTCCGACAGCAGCGACAGCGCTTCGGCGTCCTCGTTCTCGACCGACACGTACGCACGACCGGCCCGCACGTCCAGCGCGAGGTCGCCGTCGATGTCGGCGATATCGAGCAGTCCCTCGAGGTAGTCGGCGGCGATGTCGCCTTCCTGCTCCAACTGCTCGACGGTCGGATCAACCCGCTGGTCAGTCGTGTCTACCCGTTGGTCGGTCGTGTCCGTCATGGTGTCCTCTGTCTTCAGCGTGATGGGAAAGATCCGTGCGACCTCAGTCGCTGCCGCCCGGGTTGGGCTTCTTCGGGTTCTGGTTCGGGTTCTGCTTCTTCGCGCGCTGCTTGCTCATCGGCTGCTGACGCTTGGGCGCCTGCTCCTTCGCGCGCTGCGCCTCTTCGAAGAGCCGGCGCTGCTCGGCCTCGTACTGCTCGAGCGGAATGATCTTTCCGCGCGCGTCCAGCGCCTTGCCCTTGCGAGCCAGACGCTCCTCGCGCAGCTTCGCCGCCTCAGAGCCCGGGGTCGGCAGGTTGCGGATCACGAGGAACTGCTGGGCCATGGTCCAGATGTTGGAGGTGAACCAGTAGAGGACCACGCCGAGCGGGAAGAAGACGCCCGAGAAGATGAACGCCAACGGCAGGACGTACAGCATGATCTTCTGCATCTGGTACGCCTGGCCGGTCTTGGCCTCGGGGGAGAGGTTCTTCGAGATGATCTGCAGCTGCGTGATGAACTGCGAAGCGATCATGAGGATCACCAGGATGATCAGGATGATGACCGTCGCGGTCTGACCCTGATTGATCGACTCGATCATGTTCGTGTGCAGCGGCGCCACCCCGAACAGCTGCGCGTCGTAGAACTCCTTGGTGAGCTGCGGGTTGAGCAGACCGACACCGCCGACACCCCACTCGGCGTTCCGCTTGACGTCGCTGAGCGTGTAGAACATGCCCAGCAGAATCGGCATCTGCACGAGGAGCGGAAGACAGCTCGACACCGGGGTGGTGCCGTGCTTCTTGTACAGCCCCATCGTCTCGCGGCTCATCGCCTCGCGTGAGAGCTGATCCTTCTTGCCGCGATAGCGCTCCTGGATTTTGCGCAGTTCAGGAGCCAATTCCATCATCTTGCGCTGGCTCTTGATCTGACGGACGAAGAGCGGGATGAGCGCCGATCGCACGACGATGACCAGACCGATGATCGACAGCACCCAGGTCAGTCCGGCGTTGGACTCCAGCCCGACCGTGGTGAGCAGCCAGTGCCAGAACACGAGGATCATCTCGACGAGCCACTTGAAGGGCCACATGATCGCACTGAAGAAATCGAGGCCGTCCGCCGGCGCGGGCGTCGTGGGCGTCGGGACCACCGGGGTCGGGGTCGCAGCGAAGAGATCCAGCAAGGATCAGTCCTTTCTCGGGTGCACGACGAATCCGTGCGAAGTCAGCTCGTGGCGGAAGGCGCGGTGGGGCGGGACATCATCGATGCCGCCGGCCGCCCACGGGTGGCAGCGAGCGATGCGGGCCGCGGACATCGCCGCGCCTTTGATCGCACCGTGCTGCTGAACCGCGCCGACGGCGTAGGCCGAGCACGAGGGATAGTACTTGCAGACGTCGCCGTAGACGTGCGAGATCGTGGCCCGGTATCCGTGCAGCAGGGCCAGCACGGCGTTGCGCGGGAGCAGTGGAACGAAACCGAGAAGATCGGATGCCGCGACGCGGCCTTGTCCGAGCGCATAGGACGGGAGGGTCGAGGTGCTCACGCTGCCGCTTTCCGGGCGAGGCACCGGCTGACCTCGGCGCGCAGGTCTCGGTAGTCGGCCCGCGCCGCGCCGGGAAGTGCGCGGATCACGATGTCCGCTCCTTCGCGCACACCGGGCAGCGCCTCGGCGCACACGGCCTTCAACCGGCGACGAACGGTGTTGCGGACGACGGCGGAACCCACTTGCTTGCTCACGATGAAGCCGAATCGAGCCGGGCGCGCGTCGGCCGTGACCACGACGTACGTCACCGTGCTCGCGCCGGCACAGCGGGAACCACCGCGGACGACGGCCTTGTACTCCGCCCCGCGGGTGATGCGGTTCCCGCGCGCCAGCACCGGCAGCGGGTCAGGCCGAGAGCTCGGTGCGACCCTTGGCGCGACGAGCCGACAGGATGCCGCGGCCGGCGCGGGTGCGCATACGTGCGCGGAAACCGTGCTTCTTGGCGCGGCGGCGGTTGTTGGGCTGGAAAGTGCGCTTGCTCATGAGGATCACTCCGGATCGGCGGTCACCCGAACGCTCTAGACCGGGGACGCATGTACAGGGGACTGCCCGTGGTTGGGCATAAGTCAACCGACTAAGGATACGTCGAGTGCCCCGTTAACCCAAAACGGGGCGCTCGCCCGGAGGCGGGACGGGGCCGACTGACCATTATCCACCGGTGCGCGGCGCAGCCTGGCGGCGACACGCGGCACAGACTTAAGCTGGAATTTGCTCGCGACACCCGCCGTGACTAGCGTTGCTCGGGCAGTTATCCACAGGCTGGCGCAGCGTTGGGCCGAGTCTCGCACACCACCACCCGGGGGGACCATGTCACAGCACGATCTGCCGGATGTCCCGGTCTGGTCCGCCGTGCTGGACGTGCTCGCCGACGACGATCGCGTCACCCCTCAACTGCAGGGATTCCTGAGCCTCGCGGTCGCCCAGGGCGTGATGAGCGGGACCCTCTACCTCGATGTGCCCAACGACCTCACGGCGGCGCAGCTGAACAAGCGCCTGCGCGCGCCCATCCTCGAGGCGCTCGCCCATGTCGACGCCGAGCCCGAGGCCAGCAGCTTCCGCGTCGTCGTCAACCCCGAACTGGCCGACTCGCACTCGACCGCACCGGTTCCGGTGCAGTCGAGTGCGTCGCCGACCGTGATCCGTCCCCCCGTGGAGGACTACGTCGAGCCCGTGCTCCCGGCATCCCGGAACGACACCCGGCTGAACCCCAAGTACACGTTCGACAATTTCGTCATCGGCCAGTCCAACCGTTTCGCGCACGCGGCCGCCGTCGCCGTCGCCGAAGCACCCGCGAAGGCCTACAACCCGCTGTTCATCTACGGGGACTCGGGACTCGGCAAGACGCACCTTCTGCACGCCATCGGCGACTACGCGATCAGCCTGTATGCCGGCATCAAGGTGCGGTACGTGTCGAGCGAGGAGTTCACGAACGACTTCATCAACTCGATCGCCAACAACCGCGGTGCCGCGTTCCAGGCGCGCTACCGCGACGTGGACATCCTGCTGATCGACGACATCCAGTTCCTGCAGGGCCGGCAGGAGACGCAGGAAGCCTTCTTCCACACGTTCAATCAGCTCCACGATCACGACAAGCAGGTCGTCATCACGAGCGATGTGCCCCCGCGGCAGCTCACCGGGTTCGAGGACCGCATGCGCAGCCGGTTCGAGTGGGGCCTGATCACCGACGTGCAGGCGCCCGACCTCGAGACCCGCATCGCCATCCTCCGCAAGAAGGCGCAGTCCGAGCGGCTGCTCGTTCCGGACGACGTCCTCGAATACATCGCGACGAAGGTCTCCAGCAACATCCGCGAGCTCGAGGGCGCGCTCATCCGCGTCTCGGCGTTCGCGAGTCTGAACCGTTCGACGCTCGACATCTCGCTCGCGCAGACGGTCCTGCGCGACATCGTCGACCAGGACGACGCCAACATCATCTCGCCGACCGACATCATCACGGCGACCGCCCAGTACTTCAAGCTCACCGTCGACGACCTCTACGGGTCCAGCCGGTCGCAGTCCGTCGCCACGGCACGCCAGATCGCCATGTATCTGTGCCGCGAACGCACGAGCCTGTCGCTGCCCAAGATCGGCCAGCTCTTCGGCAACCGCGACCACACGACGGTCATGTACGCGTACAAGAAGATCAGCGAACTCATGAAGGAACGTCGCTCGATCTACAACCAGGTGTCGGAGATCACGACCCAGCTCGGCCGCTCCAGCCGCTGACCTCGTTCGATATATCGGGCATCCGCGCTTGACACAGGTCGCGCGGATGCCCATTATTCGCGTTCTGCACAGTGTGGAAAGCCTGTGGATAACTTCGCGTCAAGGTGGAACTCTTGTGAACGGATGGCGACTTCCTGTGGAGGAGACGGCGTCTTCGCGGTTCCGCGAGATTCCGCGGTGTGCACGCCCTCCGCAGCCCGCCCACAAGTTACATCGATGTGGTTCCCACGCGCTGTCTGAGATCGCCGGAGTTATCCACAGTTTCCACAGCGGTTAACAAGAAGACAGAGAACTATCTAGATAAAGGGAAATCGATCACCTCGACGGTGGATGCCGGTGCCCGCCGACGCTCTTCCTGTCGCAGTGTGCGAGGGCACTAGCATGAAGTGGGTCCGTACTCTCCGAGTGCACTAACTCGCCGTCAAGGGAGCGCCAGTGAAGTTCCACGTCAATCGCGATGTTTTCAGCGAAGCCGTGTCGTTCGTCGTGAAACTCCTGCCGCAGCGCAATCCGCAGCCGATCCTGGCCGGTGTGCTGATCGAGGCCTCCGAAGAGGGACTGTCGCTCGCGGCGTTCGACTACGAGGCGTCGGCTCGGACCACGATCGAGGCCACCGTCGACGAGCCCGGCACGATCCTGGTGCACGGTCGCCTGCTCTCAGAGATCGCGAGCCGCCTGCCGAACGCCCCCATCCAGATCTCGCAGGACGAGGACGGCATCGTGCTCGCGTGCGGATCGGCGCGCTTCACCCTCGCATCGATGCCGGTTCAGGAGTACCCCGCGATTCCCGAGGTCTCCGGCGACTCCGGGCTCGTCCCCGCCGAGGACTTCGCGACCGCCATCGCTCAGGTCGCCTTCGCCGCATCGCGTGACGACGTCACCCCCGTGCTCACCGGCGTGCAGCTCGAGGTCGCCGGCAACGAGTTGAGCCTCGTGGCGACCGACCGCTACCGCGTCGCGCTGCGCCAGATCCCGTTCGACGGCGGCACGGCCGGCAGCGAAGACGCCACGACGGCGCTCGTTCCGGCTCGCACGCTCACCGAGGTCGGCAAGACGTTCGCGCACTCCGGCGACATCCAGGTCTCGTTCTCGGGTTCGGGCGACCGGGAGATCATCGCGTTCACGTCGGGCAACAAGACCGTGACGTCGCTGCTGATCAAGGGGAACTTCCCGCCCGTGCGCCGGCTGTTCCCGGAGCAGACCGACCACTACGCCGTCGTGAACACCGCGGACCTGGCCGAAGCCGTCCGCCGTGTCTCCCTCGTGCTCGACCGGTCGGCGCCGCTGCGGTTCACGTTCACCGACGAGGGCGTGTCGATGGACGCGTCCGGCACCGAGCAGGCCCGCGCGACCGAGTCCGTCGAGGCGACACTGACCGGCGAAGAGGTCACGCTCGGCCTGAACCCGCAGTACCTGCTCGAGGCGCTCGGCGCCGTGCGCAGCGAGTTCGCGCGCATCACGTTCACCTCGAGCGAGAACGCGAACAAGCTGAGCCCCGTGCTCATCACGCCGCAGACCTCGGGCACGCCCGAGACCTTCAAGTACCTGCTGCAGCCGAACCTGCTCCTCCGCTGACCCGCGCGCGTCGCCCCCTCGGTGGTTGAGTAGCCGGCGAAGCCGGCGTATCGAAACCACGGTCTCCGGCTGACCCGACGGTGCTCGATACGCTCGCGCTTCGCGCGACCACTCGATCACCGGATCCCGGTCACCTCCTCGGTGGTTGAGTAGCCGGCGGAGCCGGCGTATCGAAACCACGAACCACGCTCGCCGGCTGGCGTGCGGTGATCTCGATACGTTCGCGCTTCGCGCGAGCACTCGATCACCGGATCCCGGTCACCTCCTCGGTGGTTGAGTAGCTGGCGGAGCCGGCGTATCGAAACCACGAACCACGCTCGCCGGCTGGCGTGCGGTGATCTCGATACGTTCGCGCTTCGCGCGAGCACTCGATCACCATTGGGCCCCTCGGTGGTTGAGTAGCCGGCGGAGCCGGCGTATCGAAACCACGCTCCACGCTCGCCGGCTGGCGTGCGGTGATCTCGATACGCTCGCGCTTTGCGCGAGCACTCGATCACCATCGGGGTGCGACGGCGAACGTGGGCTTGTCCTCACCGAGAACTAGGGTGGACAACTGTGATCGTGGAGCACCTGAGCCTCGTCGACTTCCGCAACTACGCGGCCGCCGACGTGTCTCTCGCGCGCGGCGCGAACGTCTTCGTCGGCCGCAACGGCCAGGGCAAGACCAACCTCGCCGAAGCCATCGGGTACTTCGCGACCCTCGGCTCGCATCGCGTCTCGCAGGACGCTCCGATGGTGCGCCACGGCGCGGATGCCGCATTCATCCGCGCGCGGCTGGCACACGGCGACCGGCGGGTGCAGCTGGAAGCGCAGCTCAACCGGAGCGGATCGAACAAGGCCCGCGTGAACGGATCGCCCGTACGGACCGCAGAGCTGCCGCGCTACGCGCAGGTCGTGCTGTTCGCTCCCGAGGACCTGCAGATCGTCCGCGGCGATCCGACCTCGCGCCGCCGCTTCGCCGATCAGCTGCTGATCCAGCGCGCACCGCGGATGTCCGGCGTCCTCGCCGACTACGACCGAGTGCTCAAGCAGCGCACCGCGCTGCTGAAGTCCGCGCGGGCACGGGGGGTGCGCGGCGAGGGACTGACCACGCTCGACGTCTGGGACGACAAGCTCGTGCAGCTGGGCACCGAGGTCATCCGCGCGCGACTCGCTCTCGCCGCAGAGCTGGCGCGCCCCGTCGCCGAGGCGTACACCGCCATCGCCGGCGCCGACCATCAGCCCGAGCTCGAATGGTCGCTGACCGTGGGTGGCGTCGACCCGGAGGACGATGGCGATGCCGATGCACGCGCGGTTGCGCCGCGCGCCGTCGATCACCGGGTCGGCGGCGCGGCTGCGCTCGACCGCGAGGCGCTCGAGCAGCAGTTCCGCGATGCCCTCGCAGCCAAGCGCCCCGCCGAGCTCGAGCGCGGCGTCACCCTCGTGGGTCCGCACCGCGACGATCTGGTCCTCCGCGTGCGCGGACTGCCGGTGAAGGGCTACGCGTCGCACGGTGAATCGTGGTCCGTCGCGTTGTCGCTGCGCCTCGCGTCGGCGCGACTGCTGCGCGAGCAGTCGCAGCTGGGCGACCCGGTGCTCATCCTCGACGACGTGTTCGCCGAGCTCGACGTCGATCGCCGGTCGCGGCTGGCGGGCATGGTCGCCGACTTCGAGCAGGTGATCGTCACGGCCGCCGTCGAGGAGGACGTCCCCGAGGGACTCCGCGCGCGCACGGTGCGGGTCGAGGCGGGCACGATCACAGAGATCACAGAGATCACCGAGATCACCGAGAGCACAGAGACGACCGAGACGACCGAGACAACCGAGACGGGGGAGGATGCCGGTGACTGACCCGACCGGCATCCCGGAGACGATCGCCACCTACCTGCGGCTGCGCGGGATGGAGCCGTCCAAGGCGAAGCGCCGGCGCCGCCGGATCGTCGATGCGAACGACGAGAACGTCCCGTTCGCGCCCGGCCGCGACCCAAAGGGCGTGGGCGACGTGCTCGCGGACCTCACGCGCCAGTCCGGGTGGGACACGCAGCTCGCGCGCGAGGACCTCGTGCTCGAGTGGGAGGAGGTCGCCGGCGAGGAGACCGCGCGGCATGCCCATCCGGTGGCGCTGGCCGACGGCATCCTGACGGTGCAGTGCGATTCGACGGCCTGGGCGAAGAACCTCCACCTCATGCGCGCCGAGATCGTGACGCAGATCGTTCGACGCTTCCCCGAAGCGGGCGTCGAGAGCGTGCGTTTCGTCGGGCCGGACGTCCCCTCCTGGAAATGGGGCCCCAGAGCCGTTCCAGGGCGGGGTCCTCGCGATACCTACGGCTGACGGACGTCCCGAGGCATCCGCGAAGATTTCATCGCGGCACAGGGCCGTATGGACCCCTGTGAGCGCTCCCGAGGCGATAGACTGAAGCGACCCCTGGTACGACCGATGTGGAGCGCGCGAGACCTATGACGCCCGAAACCCCCGACAGCGTTCCCGAAGAACTCGACCCGCAGTCCGCGCAGAAGCTTCCGAACGAGTACGGGGCCGACGACATCCAGGTGCTCGAGGGCCTCGAGGCGGTGCGCAAGCGTCCCGGCATGTACATCGGCTCGACCGGTGAGCGCGGTCTGCACCACCTCGTCTACGAGATCGTCGACAACTCGGTCGACGAGGCACTCGCCGGCTACTGCGACACGATCCACGTCACGATCCTCGAAGACGGCGCGCTGCGCGTCGTCGACAACGGCCGCGGCATCCCCGTCGATCCGCACTCGTCCGATCCGACCAAGTCGACCGTCGAGGTGGTCCTGACGGTGCTCCACGCCGGCGGGAAGTTCGGCGGTGGCGGATACGCGGTCTCCGGTGGTCTGCACGGTGTCGGATCCTCGGTCGTGAACGCGCTGTCGACGAAGTTCGAGGTCGAGATCAAGCGCCAGGGTCACGTGTGGCGTCAGACGTTCAGCAACGGTGGCAAGCCCGAGGCTCCGCTCGCCAAGGGCGAGGTGACGGACGAGACCGGGACCAAGACGACGTTCTGGCCCGACGACGGCATCTTCGAGACCGTCCACTTCGACTACGACACGCTGCGGACCCGGTTCCAGCAGACGGCGTTCCTGAACAAGGGACTGCGGATCACGCTGCAAGATCTGCGCCCGGACTCCGCGTACGTCGTCGACGCCGAGGACGGCACGGGGGAGAAGCGGCAGCCGCACGACGACTTCCTCTACGAGCGCGGGCTCGTCGACTACGTCGAGTACCTCAACCGGGTGCGCAAGGCCGAGGTCGTCAACGACGAGATCATCGAGGTCGAGTCCGAGGACACCGTCCGCCACATCTCCCTCGAGCTGGCGATGCAGTGGACGACGAGCTACACCGAGAACGTCTTCACCTTCGCGAACACGATCAACACGCACGAGGGCGGTACCCACGAAGAGGGATTCCGCGCCGCGATGACGACGTACATCAACAAGTACGCGCGCGAGAAGGGCCTGCTCAAGGAGAAGGACGACAACCTCACCGGCGAGGACATCCGCGAGGGTCTCACGGCGGTCATCTCGGTCAAGCTCTCCGAACCGCAGTTCGAGGGCCAGACCAAGACGAAGCTCGGCAACACCGAGGCGAAGGCGTTCGTGCAGAAGGTCGTCGGCGATCAGCTCACCGACTGGCTCGACCGCAACCCGGCGCAGGCCAAGCGCGTGATCATGAAGGCGATCGACGCGGCCACGGCCCGCATGGCCGCCCGCAAGGCGCGTGAGACGGCACGCCGCAAGAGCGTGTTCGAATCGGCCTCGATGCCCGACAAGCTCAAGGACTGCACGAGCAAGGACCCGTCGATCAGCGAGATCTTCCTCGTCGAGGGCGACTCGGCCGGCGGTTCGGCCGTGTCCGGTCGCGACCCCGAGCGCCAGGCGATCCTGTCGCTGCGCGGCAAGATCCTCAACGTCGAGAAGGCGCGCCTGGACCGCGCGCTCGGCAACAACGAGATCCAGGCCATGATCCAGGCGTTCGGCACCGGCATCGGCGAGGACTTCAACGTCGACAAGGCGCGATACCACAAGATCGTCCTGATGGCCGATGCCGACGTCGACGGCCAGCACATCACCACCCTGCTGCTGACCCTCCTGTTCCGTTACATGCGCGGACTCATCGAAGCCGGCTTCGTCTACCTCGCCCAGCCCCCGCTGTACCGCCTGAAGTGGTCGAACTCGCCGCACGAGTACGTCTACAGCGACCGCGAGCGCGATGCGCTGCTGACCGACGGCGCCGCCGCCGGCAAGCGCATCCCGAAGGACAACGGCGTGCAGCGCTACAAGGGCCTCGGCGAGATGAACGCCAAGGAGCTGTGGGAGACCACGATGGACCCGGACACCCGCACCCTGCGCCAGGTCACGATCGACGACGCCGCGGCCGCCGACGAGATCTTCTCGGTGCTGATGGGCGAAGACGTCGAGGCGCGGCGCGGGTTCATCCAGCGCAACGCCAAGGACGTGCGGTTCCTCGACATCTGATCTCGACACGGACGGTCCCTGAGCGCCGCGCACACTGCGATGCATCGATGGGCACCCGATCACCGATAGGTATGTGAATGACTGACGACCAGCGCCCGAACCCCACGGCGGGCTACAACCACGGCAACATCGACCAGGTCGACCTCCAGGTCGAGATGCAGCGCAGCTATCTCGACTACGCGATGAGCGTCATCGTCGGCCGGGCGCTGCCCGACGTGCGCGACGGGCTCAAGCCCGTGCACCGCCGCGTCATCTACGCGATGTACGACGGCGGCTACCGCCCCGAGAAGAGCTTCTCGAAGTGCGCGCGCGTCGTCGGTGAGGTGATGGGCCAGTTCCACCCGCACGGCGACACCGCGATCTACGACGCGCTCGTGCGCCTGGTGCAGCCGTGGTCGCAGCGCTACCCGCTCGCCGACGGTCAGGGCAACTTCGGATCGCCCGGCAACATGGGCGCCGCCGCGCCGCGGTACACCGAGACCAAGATGGCCCAGCTGGCCATGGAGATGGTCCGCGACATCGACGAGGAGACCGTCGACTTCGAGGACAACTACGACGGCAAGACGCAGGAGCCGACCGTCCTGCCGGCCCGCTTCCCCAACCTGCTGGTCAACGGCTCGGTCGGCATCGCGGTCGGCATGGCGACGAACATCCCCCCGCACAACCTGCGCGAGGTCTCCGAGGGCGCGCTGTGGGCGCTCGAGAACCCCGAGGCGACGCGCGAGGAGCTGCTCGAGGCGCTGATGTCGCGCATCCACGGGCCGGACTTCCCGACCGGTGCGCAGATCCTCGGCAGCCGTGGCATCCGTGACGCGCAGCGCACCGGACGCGGATCGATCACGATGCGCGCCGTCGTCAACGTCGAAGAGATCCAGGGCCGCACGTGCCTCGTGGTCACCGAACTGCCCTACCAGGTCAACCCCGACAACGTCGCGGCGAAGATCCGCGACCTCGCGCGCGACGGCAAGCTGACCGGCATCGCCGACATCCGCGACGAGACGAGTGACCGCACCGGGCAGCGCCTGGTCATCGTGCTCAAGCGGGATGCCGTGGCCAAGGTCGTGCTGAACAATCTGTACAAGCACACGCAGCTCCAGGAGAACTTCGGCGCCAACATGCTGGCGATCGTCGACGGCGTGCCGCGCACGCTCGCCCTCGACGGCTTCATCTCGCTGTGGCTCGAGCACCAGGTCGAGGTCATCGTCCGCCGCACGCGGTACCGCCTGCGCGAGGCCGAGGACCGCATGCACATCCTGCGCGGCTACCTCAAGGCGCTCGACGCGCTCGACGAGGTCATCGCACTCATCCGCCGCTCTCCCACGGTCGACGAGGCGCGCGAGGGACTGAAGACGCTCCTCGACATCGACGACAAGCAGGCCGACGCGATCCTGGCGATGCAGCTGCGTCGCCTGGCCGCGCTCGAGCGCCAGAAGATCATCGACGAAGCCCAGTCGCTCGAGCTGAAGATCGCCGACCTCAACGACATCCTCGCCTCGCCCGTGCGTCAGCGCAGCATCATCGGCGAGGAGCTCACCGAGATCGTCGCCAAGTACGGCGACGACCGGCGGACCCACATCCTGCACGGCTTCGACGGCGACATGTCGATGGAGGACCTGATCCCCGAAGAGGAGATGGTCATCTCCGTCACGCGCGACGGATACATCAAGCGCACGCGCAGCGACAACTACCGCTCGCAGCACCGCGGCGGCAAGGGCGTCAAGGGCGCTCAGCTGCGCGCCGACGACGTCGTCGAGCACTTCTTCGTGACGACGACGCACCACTGGCTGCTGTTCTTCACGACCAAGGGGCGCGTCTACCGCTCGAAGGCGTACGAGGTGCCCGAGGCCGGCCGTGACGCGAAGGGCCAGCACGTCGCGAACCTGCTCGCGCTGCAGCCGGGTGAGGAGATCGCGCAGATCCTCGACATCCGCGACTACCGGGTGGCGCAGAACCTGGTGCTGGCCACGCGCGACGGCAAGATCAAGAAGACCGCGCTCAGCGAGTACGACACCAATCGTCAGGGCGGCATCATCGCCATCCGCCTGCGCGGGCAGGATGAGGATGACGGCGACGTCCTCGTCAGCGCCCTGCTGGTCGACGAGTCCGATGACATCCTGCTCATCTCGCGCCAGGGCATGTCGCTGCGGTTCACCGCGACCGACGAGTCGCTGCGTCCGATGGGCCGCTCGACCGAGGGCGTCAAGGGGATGTCGTTCCGCGAGGGCGACAGCCTGCTGTCCGCCTCGGTCGTCCGCGACGACGGATTCGTGTTCGTCGTCACCGAAGGCGGCTACGCCAAGCGCACCGCGGTCGACCAGTACCGCATCCAGGGACGCGGCGGACTGGGCATCAAGGTGGCCAAGCTGAACGAGGATCGCGGCGATCTCGCGGGCGGTCTCATCGTCTCGGAGGACGACGAGGTCTTGGTGGTTCTTGCCAGAGGCAAGGTGGTACGCTCTGCCGTGGCCGAGGTCCCCGCCAAGGGACGCGACACGATGGGTGTCGTGTTCGCCCGCCCCGACGACGACGATCGCATCCTCGCGATCGCCCGTAACGGGGAGCGCGGACTGGCCGAGGCAGCAGACGGTGAGGCGGAATCCGCCGAGGGTGCCCCGGTCGCGGACACGGCCTCGACCGAGACCCCCGAAGAGAGTAGTACTGAGGCATGAGCACGGTAGCCGACAAGCTCGCGAAGAAGTCGTCGAGCAAGACGAGCGCCAAGCAGGTGCGCCTGCGCCTGGTGTACGTGGACTTCTGGTCCGCCGTCAAGCTGTCCTTCCTCGCAGCGGTCGCACTCGCGATCGTGACGATCGTCAGCGTGTTCCTCGTGTTCATGGTGCTGCAGTCGACGAGCCTCATCGAGCAGCTCGACGAGCTGCTCCGGGCCATCGTGACCGACGGCAGCTTCTCGCTCTCTGCGTTCCTGAGCCTGCCGCAGGTGATGGCGTTCGCCGCCATCGTCGCGATCCTGAACCTCATCGTCATCACGGTGCTCGGCGCGGTCGTCGCCGGCATCTACAACCTGATGGTCAAGGTGACCGGCGGACTGCTCGTCGGCTTCACCTCGAACTGATTTCGAGATCACCCGAACTTCGGGTAAAGTCTTGGAGGTTGACGGCGCTCGCGCCGGTCTCCAGACGGGGCTATAGCTCAGGCGGTTAGAGCGCTTCACTGATAATGAAGAGGTCCCAGGTTCAAGTCCTGGTAGCCCCACCGCAGTTCCCTCACGGGGCCTTAGCTCAGTTGGTAGAGCGCCTGCTTTGCAAGCAGGATGTCAGGAGTTCGAATCTCCTAGGCTCCACAACATCGGTATCGTGACGGGATGGACGTCCGCGTCGCCGCATATGCCGTCATCACCGACGAAGACGACCGGCTGCTGCTCGCGCACTGGAACGAGGGCCGCCGCTCCGCCTGGACGATGCCCGGCGGCGGCATCGAGCCGGGCGAGGACCCGGAGGTCGCCGCGCGCCGCGAAGTGCGGGAGGAGACCGGCTATCGCGTCGCGATCGACGAGCTGCTCGGCATCCACTCCCGGGTGATCCCGCTGCAGCACCGCCTCAGCGACGATGCGAGCGGACCCCTGCATGCGCTGCGCATCGTCTACCGCGCCCACATCACAGGAGGCCGGCTCCGCCATGAGCGCGGCGGCTCCACCGACCGGGCCGAGTGGTTCCCGTTCGCCGCGGTGCGCGACCTGCAGCGCGTGAAGCTCGTGGACATCGCCCTCGGCATGGCCCGGATCGACACGAGCCCGGCCGGAACCGCCGCGATCGACTGATTCAGGATGCCGGGGCGGTCACCGGCTGCGAGATATCCGAGACGGTGGCGCCGAAGGCCGCGATGAGGGCGTCGGCGTCGACGAAGAGGCTGTACCCGTGCGCGCCGGCGCCCATCGCGATGCGGCGGCCGACGATCGACGCGTCCGCGTAGACGGGCCAGTCGGTCGTGCTCCCGAGCGGGACGATCGTGCCGCGCTCGTATCCGGTCGCGGCGAGGGCGAGCTCGGGTTCGGGCAGGCGCAGCTTGTTCACGCCCACGAGGGCGCGCAGCTTGGGCCAGCTGATCGCCCGGTCGCCCGGGACGAGCGCGAACAGGAAGCTGTCGTCCGACCGCTTCACGACGAGGGTCTTGACGATGTCACCCGGTCGCAGTCCGAGCAGCGCCGCCGCTTCCGGCAGGCTCTTCGCATTCGGCCGCTCGCGCACCTCGATTTCGAGCCCGCGCGCGACGGCCGCGGCGCGGACGCGTTCGAGGCCGTCGCGCTTCGTCGGGTCGCTTCGCTCCGCGCTCAACGAGCGGGCCTGGTTCAGGCGTCCGGGGCGCGCAGCGGGTCGTCGGCGACCCAGAGCTCGTCGTCGGCGCGCAGCGTCTGCCATGCCGCGTAGAGCACGCCGATCGCGGCGGCTGCGCCGAGCAGCAGAGCGATGACGCCGCCAGCGCCCATCCCCTTCTTCGCCGCGGGAGCCGCGACATGCACACGCAGGTCCTTCGACGCCTTCTTGGCGCGCTTGGCGGCGTCCTTCTGCAGCGCGGCGAGGTCGAAGTCACCGAAGCCGCGGCCCGCCGCCAGACGCTCGCGCTTCTCGCTCGCGGCATCCCAGACCGACAGTGCCGAGCCGATGACGGCACCGGCCGCCGGGACGAGCTTGTCGTTGTAGAGCTTCTGCGACGTCTTGACGCCCTGGTTCACATAGGGGGCGGCGTACTTCTCGTACGAGTGCTGCACCGTCGGCACGACGTGCTCGCGGTTGTACTTGCTCAGCTGGCGACCGGCCTCGCGGGCGACGTCACCGGCCTCGTTGAGCAGAACCTGCTGCGACTCCCACAGGTTGTTCGCCTGCTGCTGAAGCTTGCGGAGTTCCTTCTTGCGCTTGCGGCTGAGGCTCACGGGGGCCCTCCCTGATCGAAGATCGATTTCTCCCATCTTGCCAGACGGGGCCGACCGCGCCAGGGGTTGACAGATGGGACAATGGACGACATGCCCCTCCACACCGCAGTCGCGACGATCCACACCAACCACGGCGACATCGCCGTCAACCTCTTCGGAGACCACGCACCCCGCACCGTGCAGAACTTCGTCGGCCTCGCCGACGGCTCGCAGGCCTGGACCGACCCGGCCACGGGCAAGCCGGGCGAGGGACCCCTCTACACGGACGTCATCTTCCACCGCATCATCCCCGGCTTCATGATCCAGGGCGGCGACCCGCTCGGCCAGGGCGTGGGCGGTCCCGGATACGCGTTCAACGATGAGATCAGCCCCGAGCTCGACTTCACCGAGCCCTACATCCTCGCGATGGCCAACGCCGGGCTGCGTCGCAACGCCATCACCGGTCAGCCCGAGGGCACGAACGGCTCGCAGTTCTTCATCACGACCGGCCCGACGCCGTGGCTGCAGGGCAAGCACACGATCTTCGGCGTCGTCGCCGACGACGCGTCGCGTGCCGTCGTCGACGCGATCGGCGCCGTGCCCACCGGCGCCGGCGACCGTCCGATCGACCCGGTCGTCATCTCGTCGATCGACGTCGCCGCGGTCTGACGACGGCCGCGACGACCCCGTGACGACGGCGGACTTCGGGCGCAACCCGGACAACTTCTGCTACCGGCATCCTGACCGGCAGAGCTTCGTGCTGTGCCAGCGATGCCTGCGCACGATCTGTCCGGAATGCCAGACCCCGCTGCCCGTCGGCGTCATCTGCCCCGAGTGCCTGGCCGCGCAGCAGCGTGGCCAGCAGGCGAACGCCACGGTGACGCGCCTGCCGCGCCGGCGCCGCGCGGTCGCCGGCACCGACGGTCGCCCCGTCGTCACCTACGCGATCATCGCGGTCACGACGCTGTGCTACCTCATCGGGCTGATTCCGGAGCTCGGCTCACGGTTCGAGTGGTGGCTCGCGTTCAACAGCGCGTTCCTGTTCCCCGATGTGGCGTTCCAGCCGTGGAGACTGCTCACGGTGACCCTCGTGCACGCGAGCCCGTGGCACATCGTGCTCAACATGCTGGCTCTCTGGGCGCTGGGCCGCAGTCTCGAGCCGCTGCTGGGCAGGGGGCGCTTCCTCGCGCTCTACCTGCTCAGCGCGCTCGGCGGCTCGGTGCTGGTCGCGCTGCTCGCGCCCGGCGTGTGGGTCGTCGGCGCGTCGGGAGCGGTGTGGGGACTGCTGGGCGCGATGTTCGTCATCGGGCGGCACCTCGGTGCGAACGTCACGGCGATCGCCGTGCTGCTCGGCCTGAACCTCGTCATCACGTTCCTGCCCGGCTCGAACATCTCGTGGCAGGCCCACATCGGCGGCGGCCTCGTCGGGCTGCTGATCGGGTTCGTCTACGCGCGGACCCGCAAGATCAGCCAGCAGCAGCGGCGGCAGGCCTGGCTGCTCGCGGCGATCGCGGGCGGACTGCTGCTGCTTCTGGTCATCCCGGTGCTGGTCTACCGATAGTTATCCACAGCTTCATCCACAGATGGGGATGAATCACACCGGTGTCATTCACACCCTGTGCACCGGGCTGTGGATGCCGGTGGCCCCGTCGTCAGCGCCAGCGCGTCGTCATCAGGAAGCCCGCGAACGCGATGCCGAAGCCGATGACGAGGTTCCAGGCGGTGATGCCCGGGATGGGCAGCGCCTGACCGCTCAGGTAGAAGACGATGATCCAGATGAGCCCGATGATCATGAGGCCCAGCATGATGGGCTTGAACCACACCGGATTCGGGGCAGCGTCGCCCTCGTGCTCGACGAGCTGATCGTCGTCGTTGTCTGAACGTGCCATGCCGAGAGTCTACCCGGCGGCATGCTCGCGCTCGGCCTCGCCACAGCAGACCCTCACTAGAATCCTCCGTGTGGGGGAATCGACACGCGCAGCGCGCGCCCGACCGCGGGCCTCGGTGCTCGGCGTGCTCGGAGAGCTGCTGATCACCGCCGGCGTCATCGCGCTCCTGTACGTCGCGTGGCAGCTGTGGATCGGCGATGCCATCATCAGCGCGCAGAAGCACGCCGACGCGGCGGCGCTCGCGGAGGAGTGGGCGCAGCAGGACCCGCCTCCGCTGTCGCTGCCGGCAGACCCGGGCAGCGACGAGCCGACCGTGCCGGTCCTCGATGCGGTCGCGCACGGCGACAAGTTCGGCATCATGCACGTGCCGCGATTCGGATCGGACTGGAAGTTCGAGATCGCCGGCGGGGTCACGCGCACCGACATCCTCGACAAGGGCGACATCGGCCACTATCCCGACACCGCCATGCCCGGCGCGATCGGCAACACCGTCTACGCCGCTCACCGTTGGACGGCCGGCGCGGCGTTCGACCCGATCGACCAGCTCGTCGTCGGCGACGCCATCGTCGTCGAGACGCCCGTCGGGTGGTACACCTACCGCTTCCGCAACCTCGAGTACGTGCGGGACACCCAGGTCGAGGTCCTCCTGCCGGTGCCTCAGGAGATCGGCGTCGAGGCGAACGGGCGCTACCTGACGCTGACCAGCTGCGCCCCCAAGCTCAACATGCTCGAGCGGATCATCGCGTACGCGCTGTTCGACGAGTTCACGCCGCGCGCCGACGGTCCTCCGGCCGCGCTGACCGATCCATCCGAAGGGATGACCGCCTGATGTATGCGGCCCTGTGGCGTCTGCTCCCCGGTCCGGCCTGGGTGCGCGTGCTGATCCTGCTCGTGCTGGTCGCGGCGGCGCTGTACGGCCTCTTCTTCCACGCCTTCCCGTGGGCCGCGCAGTTCATCACCCCGCAGGAGTCGACGATCGGCGGATGAGCGTGACACCCGACATCCAGGTGCTCGTCGTCGACAATCACGACAGCTTCGTGCACACCCTCACCGGCTACCTGCGCGAGCTGGGGGCCTCGGTCACCCTGATCGAGGCGGATGCCGTGACCGACGCCGCCACGGCGATCGCCGGGTGGCGGGGGGTCCTGGTCTCGCCCGGGCCCGGCGCGCCCGCCGATGCCGGCGCGTCGATCGACGTCGTGCGCGCGTGCGCGGAGGCGGCGGTTCCGCTGCTGGGGGTCTGTCTCGGGCACCAGGCGATCGGAGCCGCCTTCGGCGCCGAGGTCGCCGAAGCGCCGGAGCTACGGCACGGGATGACCTCGCCGGTGCACCATGACGGGACCGGGGTCTTCGCGGGACTGCCCTCCCCGTTCACGGCCACGCGCTACCACTCGCTGGCGATCGTGCCGTCGTCGCTGCCGGCGCAGCTGCGCGTCACCGCGCGCACCGAGTCGGGCGTCATCATGGGCGTCGCCCACCGCACGCTGCCGATCACGGGCGTGCAGTTCCATCCCGAGAGCGTGCTCACCGAGGGCGGCTACCGGCTGCTCGGGAACTGGCTGGAGGGGATCGGCCTGTCCGGTGCGGCCGCCCGCGGGGGCGCGCTGCTTCCGCACCGCAGCGTGTGAGCCGGGCTACTCGCCGGAGCAGACCGTCAGGGTGACCTCGGAGTGGATCGGCACTTCGCCGACCTTGTCCTGCACCTTCACCCAGCGTGGCTCGGACGCCGGGCAGGTGTCGTCCTCGCGGACGATCGCGGTGAGGCGGAGCTCGTCGGACTCGAGGATGTCGACGGCGGCGTCCACCGAGTAGTTCCCGGACATGTCGGTCACCGTCACGGTGCCGGTCGCGATCACCAGATCGACGGGCGTGCCGACGGGCAGCTCGTCGCCCTCCGTGACGGGAACCTGCCGGGAGCTGGCGGACATCACGGTGTCCTTGGCGAGGTCGGGATGGCTCTGCCGGCTGACCGATCCCAGCGCCAGCCCCGCCCGCTCGAGCGCCTCGGTCGCTTCGGGCAGGGCGAGCGTCGTGAGGGTCGGGACGGTCGACATCACCTGCCCGGTCGAGACGTAGACCGTGACCTCCTGCTCGGGGTTGACGCTGGTGCCGGCGATCGGATCGGTGCGGATGACAGAGCCGGCTGCGATCTCCTCGCTGGGGGCGTCGATCCGTCGCGCCTGCAGGTCGTTCTCGGCGAGGCGTTCGTTCGCGCGCTCCCAGGTCATCGTCACGACGTCGGGCACGATGCGGACATTGGGGGTCACCTCGGAACCCGGGCGGATGGCCATGACCCAGATCAGCACCGAGATCAGCAGAACGGCCAGCACGGCGGCCCCGGCCCAGATCCACGCGACCGGGGGGCCGGTCTGGGTGCGGCGCATCGTGGTGTCGGTGCTCAGCTGTCGCAGCGAGCGCGCGGTCTCGGCCGCCTGCCGCGGGTTCGCGCCGTAGAGTTCACCGACGAGCGCTCCCACCTTGCGCCTGCTGGGTGCCTTGCCGTCGACAGTCGCATCCAGCGCATCGCGGAACGATGCGGCGTCCTGGAAGCGCTGGAACGGATCCTTGGCGAGGGCGCGCAGGACGAGGGCGTCGAGGGAGCGGGGGATCGTGCCGATCACCTCGGACGGCGGCAGCGGCGTCTCGCTGACGTGCTGGTAGGCCACGGCGACGGGGCTGTCGCCGCGGAACGGCGTGCGTCCGGCGAGCAGCTCGTAGAGGACGACGCCGGCGGAGTACAGATCGGCGCGCGCGTCGACGGGCTCGCCCTTGGCCTGCTCGGGCGAGAAGTAGGCCGCGGTGCCGATGATCGCCGTCGTCTCGGCGACCGTGGACGACGAGTCCGACACGGCGCGCGCGATGCCGAAGTCCATGACCTTGATCTGGCCCTGCTCGGTGATCATGACGTTGCCCGGCTTGATGTCGCGGTGCACGACGCCGGCGCGATGCGAATACTCGAGCGCCTCGAGGATGCCGTCGACGTAGCGCACCGCGTCGGTCACCGGCACCGGGCCGGCAGAGATGACATCCTTCAGCAGCCGGCCCTGCACGAGTTCCATGACGATGTACGGGAGCGGGCGCTGCGCTCCGTCCGGATCGAGGTCGACGTCCTCGCCGGCGTCGTACACCCGCACGATCGTGGGGTGGGACATGCGTGAGGCGGCCTGGGCCTCGAGGCGGAACCGCGTGCGGAACGAGTTGTCTGCGGCGAGCTCGCGCTTGAGGATCTTGATGGCGACCGGACGGCCGAGCGTCAGATCGTGTCCGCGGTACACGGTGGCCATACCGCCGCGCCCGATGAGCTCATCGACGCGATAGCGGCCGGAAAGCACGCGCGGCTGTGCGGACACATCTCTCCCTGGACTGAACGTGGAAAGCCTAGTGGACGGCTCCTGATCGGAACCGGTGAGCGGCCGGCGGCACCGGTCCGCCCGGGGCGTCAGCCGTCGGTGCCGTCCGCGTCCCCGGTGCCGGCCTCGGGATCCTCGGGATCGGTCGGCGCCGGCGGGACGATCGTCGCGAACGCCTCGGCCGAGGTCGGCGAGATCCGCTCGCTCGTGCCGTCGGTGCCCGCGCACGTGACGGTGTAGGTCACCGACAGGGTGCCGGACTCCCCCACGATGATGTTCTGCGGGCGATCGTTGATGCCGAAGGATCCGGTGTTCTCGCCGCCGGATTGGAAGACGCCGCCCGAGTTGATCGTGAAGTCGTACGACTGCGCGGTGGGGAACCCGGCCGGGCACGTGTACGACGACCAGGTGATGCTCACGGTGGATCCGGCTTCGACCGACGCGCCGTCGATGCCGCCCTGGATCGTCGCCGCAGCCGGCGGGCTCATGGGAGCGGCGGGGCCGTAGTAGGTCAGCGTCAGGGTCGTCGTGAACGGCACGTTGCCCTGAGACGGGTTGACGGCGTAGATGAGGTTCTCGCTGTCGGGATCGGGCGCTGCATTCCCCGTCTCGCAGATCGGCGTCACGAAGCCCTCCTCCTGGAGGATGGCGGTCGCCTGCTCGCAGGTCTTGTCGAGCAGGCCCAGTGTCGACGGGTCTGCCGACGTCGGGGTCGGATCGGGCGTGTCGGTGGGCGTGGTGGGCGCGGTGCCGGTGTCGCTCGGCGACGTGATCGGGTCCGGCTCCTGCGCGGTGAGCAGCGCGAAGACGGTGCCGCCCAGAACGAGCAGCAGCAGGACGATGAGGGCGACCAGCGGCCAGGTCCAGGGGCTGCGCGCCTTCTTCGGCTCGGTGGGCTGCTCGTCGATCGCCGCCGTGGTCGGCAGGATGCGGGTGGCCTGGTCGGTCGCCAGGCCGGGGGTGAGCAGCTGGGTAACCTCGTCGACACCGGTCGCGCCGGCGATCGCCGGGACCACGGCGGCGGCGGCCGCGATGTCGCCGCGGCGCAACGCGGTGGCCGCGCGCGCCACGGCGGCGGCCGAGGCCGGCCGGTCGTCGGGCTTCTTCGCGATCATGCTCATCACGAGGTTCTGCACCGGCTCGGCGACCGTCGCCGGCAACGGCGGCGGGGTGTCGTTGATCTGCGCCATCGCGATCGCGACCTGCGACTCGCCCGTGAACGGGCGCTTGCCGGCGATGCTCTCGTACGCGACGATGCCGAGAGAGTAGATGTCGGTCGCCGGAGACGCCGGGTGCCCGGAGGCCTGCTCCGGGGACAGGTACTGGACGGTGCCCATGACCTGGCCGGTCGCCGTCAGCGGAACCTGGTCGGCGATGCGCGCGATCCCGAAGTCGGTGATCTTGACGCGACCGTCGGGGGTGATCAGGAGGTTGCCGGGCTTGATGTCGCGGTGCACGAGGCCCGCGGCATGGGCGGCCTGCAGCGCCGAGGCCGTCTGCGCGACGATGTCGAGGGTCTTGTCGGCGGGCAGCGCCCCCTCACGTTCGAGGACCGTCGACAGCGCCTCACCGGGCACGAGCTCCATGACGAGGAAGGCGGAGCCGTTCTCCTCGCCGTAGTCGAACACGCTCGCGATGCCCTCGTGGTTGACCAGCGCGGCGTGGCGGGCCTCGGCGCGGAAGCGCTCGAGGAAGCCCGGATCGCCCATGTACTCGTCTTTGAGGATCTTGATGGCGACCGTGCGGCCGATCACGTGGTCGGTCGCCTCCCAGACCTCGCCCATCCCGCCGATCGCGATCCGCGAGTCCAGCTCGTAGCGCCCGCCGAAGCTCACACCCTGCGTCGGTCTCATCTGCTCAGCACCGCCTCAATGACTTTCTTCGCGATGGGGGCCGCGATCCCGTTGCTCGTGCCGTTCTGGCCGAGCCCTCCACCGTTCTGCACCATCACGGCGACGACGACCTCAGGGTCTTCCGCGGGGGCGAACCCGGTGAACCAGAGCGTGTACGGATCGCCCGGGCCATGCTCCGCAGTGCCAGTCTTCCCGGCAACGTCGACGCCGTCTATTCTTGCACCGCTTGCCGCGCCCTCACTGACATTGGAGACCATCAGGGTGGTCAGCTGCGCTGCGAGCTGCTCCGTCAGCGCCCGCCCGAACTCGGTATCGGAGAACTCCTCCTGCACCGTGAGGTCCGGGGCCACCACGCGGTCGACCATGCGGGGGTTCATGACGACGCCGCCGTTCGCGATGCCCGCGGCCACCATCGCCATCTGCAGCGGGCTGGCCCGCACATCGCTCTGACCCATGCCGCTGAGCGCCGTCTGAGGCGCGTTCAGGTTCTCCGGGTAGACCGACGCCGTCGAGGTCAGCGGCATCTCGAAGGACGAGTTGAAGCCGAACAGCTCCGCCTGCGCGCGGAGCGCGTCGTCGCCCAGCTCGACCGCGAGCTGCGCGAACGGGATGTTGCAGCTCAGGCGCAGCGCGGTGGCCAGCGTCACGGTCTCGCCCGCGCCGCACGTGCCCCTGTCGTAGTTGTGCAGGATGTTGTCCGTGCCCGGCAGCTGCCAGGTGGCGGGGTTGGGGAACTCCGACTCGGGCGTGTACGAGCCCGAGGCCAGGGCCGCTGCCGCGACGACGAGCTTGAACGTCGAGCCGGGCGGGTCGAGGCTGCCGGCGATCGCTCGGTTGTACAGCGGGTTGAGCGGGTCGGCTTCGAGCTCGGCGTGGACGCTGTTCACCGACGAGGCGCTGTGCGAGGCCAGCAGGTTCGTGTCGAAGCTCGGGCTCGTGACCATAGCGAGGATGCGGCCGGTGTCGGGGTCCATCGCGATGACGGCGCCCTCGTAGCCACCCAGGGCCTCGAACGCGGCGCGCTGCACGTCCGGGTTCAGTGACAGCAGCACGTTCGATCCGCGCGGAGGCTGGCCGCTGATGATCCGATCGATGCGCGAGAGGAACTGCGATCCGCCGGTACCGGCCAGCGCGGAGTTCATCGCGCGCTCGAGCCCCGTCGCCGCCCCCAGGCCCAGGACCGGATTGATGTAGCCGGTGACCGGGGCCCACATCTCGGCGTCGGGGTAGGTGCGCATCCAGCTGTAGACGTCGTTGCTCGGCACCGACGAGGCGATCACGGTGCCCCCGGCGAAGATCGTGCCGCGCTGCACCTCGTACGAGTCGTAGAGCGCACGCGTGTTGTGCGGGTTCGACTGCAGCTCCTCGGCGTGGATCACCTGGATGAAGCTCGTCGAGGCGAACAGCGCGACGAACATCAGAAGCATCACGAGGCTCAGACGGCGCAGCTCCTTCGTCATCCGATCACCACCCTGGGGCGGGACCGGACGGCATCCGAGATGCGCAGCAGGAGGGCCACGATGAGCCAGTTGGCCACGAGGGACGAGCCGCCGGCGGCCAGGAAGGGGGTCGTGAGACCGGTGAGCGGGATGATCCGCGTGACGCCGCCCACCATGATGAACACCTGCAGCGCGATCGTGAACGACAGCCCCGTCGCCAGCAGCTTGCCGAAGTCGTCCTGCCCGGCGATGCCGATGCGGATGCCGCGGCTGACGAAAACCATGTACAGCAGCAGGATCGCGAACACTCCGATCAGGCCGAGCTCCTCGCCGAGACTCGGGAAGATGTAGTCGCTGTGCGCGAGCGGCGTGAGGCCGGGACGGCCCTGGCCCAGGCCCGTGCCGATGAGTCCGCCCTGCGCGAGCCCGAAGATCCCGTTGACCAGCTGGTGGCTGCTGTTGTCCATGAGGGCGGGGTTGAAGGCATCGAGCCAGTTGGTGAAGCGCCCGCCGACGTAGGGCAGCACGCGCGCGGCGGCGAGGGCGCCCGAGACGGCGAGGACGACGCCGATGAGCACCCAGCTGGTCTTGCCCGTCGCGGCGTACAGCATCGCGACGAACATGCCGAAGATGAGCAGGCCCGTGCCGAGGTCGCGCTGCAGGACGATGATCGCGAGCGACGCCAGCCAGACGACCAGCAGCGGTCCGAGCTCGCGGGCTCGCGGCCACGTCATCCCGAGGAAGCGCGTGCCGACCGACGTCAGAGCCTCACGCGTGCGCACGAGGTAGCCGGCGAAGAAGATCGCCAGGGCGATCTTGGCGAGCTCGCCCGGCTGGAACGAGAAGATCCCCGCCACCGAGACCCAGACGTCCGCGTTCGCGTCGGTGCCCAGCCCCGGGACGAACGGCAGCAGAAGCAGCACGATGCCGGTCAGGCCGAACAGGTAGGTGTAGCGGAACAGCACCCGGTAGTTGCGCAGGAGGACGACCACGGCGATGGCGCCCGCGATCGCGATCGCCGCCCAGACGAGCTGACGCGTCGACCACGCCGCCCAGCCCTCGTTGGCCTTGCCGATGTCGATGCGGTAGATCATCGCGATGCCCAGTCCCGTGAGCACCGTCGCGATCGGCACGACGAACGGGTCGGCGGCTCGCGCACGCAGGCGCAGCACGAAGTGCAGCGCCAGGGCGAGGACGGTCAGCCCGCCGCAGTAGTACAGGAACGTGGGGTCGATGGCATCCAGAGCGCCCAGCTGCACCAGGGCGACGGCGGCGGCGTTGAGGACGAAGGCGAACAGCAGCAGGCCGAGCTCGCGGTTGCGGTGGGTCTGCGGCATCCGGAGCTTGCGCAGCGCCGCGACGACGGTCGTGTCGGTCTGGATCTCGGACGCGGTCACGGGCTCACCCCCAGCGGACGCAGGTTGCCGACGATCGACTCGGCGTGCAGGAGCGAGCGGGCCGAGATCGTCTGCTCGACCATCATGCGGTCGTAGAACGGCAGGTCGTCCAGCAGGATGCCGGTGTCCTCGTAGACCGAGGACAGCGAGATCGGGCCGATGTCCTGCTGGATGCCGCGGAAGATGACGACCGAGTCCTCGTCGGCGCCGACGAAGAAGCGCGTCTGCGTCCACGAGTAGGCGCCGAACGCCGCCGCAGCGAGCGCAGCGAGGACCACGACGAAGCCGACGATCCACCAGACGCGGCGCCGGCGGGCGCGGCGGTGGTCCTCCTCGATGAGCTCTTCGAGGAAGTCGGCGGACGGCTCGAAGTGCGTCGGCTCGTTCGCCGCCTGGCGACCCGGGTGCAGCCAGCTCGTGCGGACCGGCCGCGCGGAGGGCACCTCGACACCGTGCGGATTCGAGGCAGACCCGACGATCGTGGGTGTGCCGCTGAAGAGCGGATGCCGGCCGCCGACGTCCACCAGGACGATGGTCACGTTGTCCGGGGCACCGGCATCCAGTGCCTGCTTCAGCAGGAGATCGGCGCTGCGGCCGGGACCGAGCCCCTGGCCGAGGACCTTCGCCGTGTGCGGGTCGTCGACGACGCCGGACAGTCCGTCCGAACACAGCAGCCAGCGGTCGCCGGGCTGGGTGGGCATGATGAAGGTGTCGACCTCGGGGTCGGCGTCCATGTCGCCCAGCACGCGCATGAGCACCGAGCGGCGGGGGTGGTACCGGGCCTCTTCGGGCGTGATGCGGCCGGAGTCGACGAGCTTCTGCACGAAGGTGTGGTCGGTCGTGATCTGGGTGAGCGCACCGTCGCGGAACAGATAGACGCGCGAATCGCCGATGTGCGCGATGACGGCGTAGTCGTCGACCATCATCACCGCGCTGACAGTGGTGCCCATGCCGGCGAGCTCGGGCTGGTCGGCGACCGTGTCGATCAGCAGCTGCGCGGTCTCGGTGATGGCGCCGCGCAGGGCGCGTTCGGCCTCGTTGGTCGTCGGGAAGGGCTGCTCGAGCTGCTTGAGGCGATGGACGGCGATGCTCGAGGCGACGTCGCCGCCGGCGTGGCCGCCCATGCCGTCGGCGACGACGAAGAGGTTGGCGCCGCTGTAGCCGGAGTCCTGGTTGTTGGAGCGCACCTTCCCCGTATGGGAGATGGCGGCGCTCGACCCTTCGAAGACCATCGGCGGCGGTTACTTCCGCAGCTCGAAGGTCGTCGCGCCGACCTTGATCGGCGCGCCGACGGTGACCGGGACGGGGCTCGTGACGCGATCGCCGTCGTGCCAGGTGCCGTTCGTGGAGTCGAGGTCCTGGATCATCCACTGGTCGCCCCACAGCAGCAGCCGGGCGTGGTGGCTGGAGGTGTAGTCGTCGCGGATGACCAGACCGGACTCGCTCGAGCGGCCGATCGTGAGCGGCTCGTCGCCCAGCGGCAGCTCGAGACCCGTCTTCGGGCCGCTCGTGATGACGATGCGTGACACCACCCCGGAGGTGGCCTTCTCGGGACCGGAGGGACGCGATCCCCGCGGCGCGGGCGTGAGCGGGGCCACCGGTGCCGTCGCGGCGTGGGCGGGAGCCGTCGGAGCGGCGCCGGCCGCCGGCGCGCTCGGCTCGAGCTTGCGCACCTTGACGCCGAACAGGTCGGCGCGCAGCGAGTACACGACCGCGAACACGAAGAACCACAGCAGGACGAGGAAGCCGATCTGCAGGAGGAGGAGGGTCAGGCTGCCGCTCATGGGGTGCCCCCGATCCCGAAGGCACGGGTCGCGTCGGATGCCGGTGTGCTCGGCCTCGGCGGCACCGCCTGGGGGACGACGCGGAACGTGATGCGCGTGCGGCCGATCGTCACGACGGAGTCGGGCGGCAGCGCCGCCTCGGTGACCTTGTGCCCGTTCAGCTGTGTGCCGTTGGTCGAGTTCATGTCGCGCACCATGCCGCGCTCGCCGTCCCAGAGGATCTCGACGTGGCGGCGGCTCGTCCCCGCATCGGGGATCGTGATGTCGGCGTCGCTGCCGCGGCCGATGACGGTGCGGCTCTTGACGAGCGTGTGCTGCCGGCCGTCGATGTCGAGCACGCCGCGCCAGGCGACCTCTCCGGCCGCGGTGCGCGAGGCGACGCGCAGCGTTCCGGTCGACAGGCCCGCGTCGGCGGCGAGCGAGATCGTCACGGGGCCGGCGAAGCTGAACCCCTGCTTGCGGGCGTGGTCGTCGACGAGGCGGTGCAGCTCGGTCTCGAGGGCGCTGCCGAGCGTGCGCATTCGCTCTTCGTCGGCGGGCGCAAGGCGCACCTCGAACGTGTTGGGCGCGAGAATGCGGTCGCGGCTGACGACGGCAGCCTTGGTGTCCAGCTCGCTGCGCAGCGCGGAGGCGATCTCGACGGGCTGCACGCCGCTGCGGAAGGTCTTCGCGAACGCGCTGTTGACGGCGCGTTCGAGTCCCTTCTCGAAGCTGTCAAGTAGTCCCACTGGGCTCCTCAGGCAGGCTGACCGGTGCTCACATGCTAGTTGCACTGGCTGTGTGGGCGGTGGAACCCGGCGATTCCGCGCAGGTCGATGCGCGTGATATCCTCGGGAAGTTGACTCCGCGGTGACGCGGATTCGCGCGAGTGGCGGAATAGGCAGACGCGCTGGCTTCAGGTGCCAGTGCCCGAAAGGGCGTGGGGGTTCAACTCCCCCCTCGCGCACAGATGAGGCCCTCTTGCTCTTTGGAGCAGAGGTTCTTACCAAATCGAAGAAAGAAGGCGGCCGGAGATCGAATCTCCGGCCGCCTTCTTCGTTTTCAGCCTCTGGCGCCGTGATCCGGTGGCTCGAGAGGCGCTCGCCGCCCGTCGGACCAACACGATTAGCCCCTCATGGGGCTGGTCAGTTCTGGTTCGGTTCGGAGGCGGATTTTGGCCTAGTGGCGGAGCGCCACCGTGCCGGGATGGTGGGCGAGACGGTTGCCTTGGGCGTCGCGCCGTCGTCGTGCGCGCTGCGTCGCCTTGTCGACGACGGCGTCGAGTTTCCCTTGAAGGAAGGTGACGATGCGTCGCATGTTGGAGACGACGGCTGCCGATGCGACCGCGAGTGCCTGGAATGCGTAGCCGCGGGGCCGACGTTTGTCGGGTGCTCCGAGGTTGGAGTGGGCGTCGTCTTTCAGGTGGCGGTTGTTGCCTTCGACGTGGCTGCGGAGGCCGTTCCACTTGAACCGGTCCAAGGACTCGAACGCGAAGTGCTGGAGATTCTTGAAGATGCGGACAGCTTGCTTGCTGTCAGGGATGAGCGTGAATGTCTTCGACGTGAACGTGGGACTGACCTCGAGATACTCGTCGGTGGCGTCGTCGAAGCAGGGCACGTTGGAAAGGTCGGGCGTGTCGTTGGCGAACTCGGCTCGTACGCTGCCGCTGACACCGCCGCTATCTCGTTCCGCAGATCGACAGCCAAACGGGCTCGCGCCCGCCGGCTGGCCAACGGACCGGCTGTTTTCGTTTGACGCCGGACAGCCGGCCGCCACGCCAGACTTGCTGACCGCTGGTCCGGGTCTCGTGCACGAGCGCTCCGAGACTTCCTCCGCCGAGTCGGTTTACAGCGCATGCTGTGCCAGTTTGGCCTCTCGCAGGTATCGACCCCACCATCGCACTCCTGCTCGGCGGATCCGCATTCGTCCTCGCAAGCACTCTTTTGGCAACGATCGGTCTCCATCGGTCTACGCCGAACTAGCGTTCGCATCTTCGCCGCCGAGCGCTGTCTTGGGGGGACTGCTGCACGGATAGGTGAGGTCAGGTCTAGTCGTGCCGACAGTGCGACAGTCGTGTTCATGATGGTCTCGCACCCGATCGGCGGGAGAAGCTTGACGCTTGGATGTGCGAGGCCTCGCTATGGGAATAGCTCGTCGGCCTTCGTAGCCGAGCAACTCTCGCCACTTGGGAAGGCGCGGCGCCCACTAGTTCACTCAAATGAGCGAAACTGTCGCGCTCTACGAGCCCGACCTGAGCGGTAAACGGGCTGCACGCGGCACGTGTAATCCCAGCGCGCCCGCGCCCCTCCGGTACCCCCGCGCCCGCTGGCGTCCAAGGCTCCGGGCAGTTACGTGGAAGGGTGCCCGATTTCACTCATTTGGACTACGTCGTTGAGTCGAGGTTGTTCTTCACGCCCCACAGCGCCAGTTGCGTCCGGTCGGCGAGACCCGTTCTCTTCAACGCCGAGTGCAGCTGCGAACGAACGGTGTGAACCGAGACGTGTAGATGCTCAGCGATGGCCTCGTTGCTGGTCACGCCCGTTGCGAGTGCTGACACAACGCGACGTTCGGCTGCCGTGAGGTTGCTGACGAGCTCGGAGGGCGTTGCTGCTTCTCTTCTGCGCGCGAACTCGCGCAGCATGGTGGCGGCTACCTTCGACGAGATCACAGCCTCACCCTGCGCTGCGGCACGGATCGCGCCGACGATCTGATCGGAGTCGTGGCTCTTGAGCAAGTAGCCCACGGCGCCGGCATCCAGAGCCTCCGTGACGTAGCTGTCGATCGCGAAGCTGGTCATGACGATCACGGCGATGCGTCGATCGGTGGTGGTGGAACGCGTAAGCTCGCGGGTCGCTTCTGCGCCGGTCATGCCGGGCATCTGCAGATCCATGAGTACGACGTCAGCCTTCTCATGACGAGCAGCGTGAACGGCGTCGATGCCGCTCGATACCTCACCGATCACTCGGATTCCGGCGACACCCTCGAGCTGAAGACGAAGCGCGCGCCGTACAGTGCGGTTGTCGTCTGCGATGAGTACACGGATGGGTGCGGTGCGGCCGGTCATGATCCTGTCTCGCTAACTGGTGGCAACCGTGGGGATATAGATGCGCAGTTCCCATCCTCCATCGGTAAGCGGCTGAGCCGTCAGTTTGCCCTGCAGGAGCTCCACGCGCTCGGTCATGCCCTGCAAACCCCACCCCAAGCTCAGGCCAGGAAGACGCGCCTCATGGACCGGCGGCGCGTTGCGAACAACTAGTTCGAGACTGGTCTCGCTCGCCGTGATGATTGCGTTCACTTCTGCACCCGCTGCGTGCTTTGCCGCGTTCGTCAGCGCCTCCTGCAGGCAGCGGTAGGAACTGGTCGACACCACGGCCGGTAGGTTCGCGATATCCCCGCTGGTCGAATAGTCGATGTGCATGCTGCGTCCGCGCCAGTAGTCCACGAGCTGCTGGGAGTGACGCAGGTCGCGGACCGCAGCGACCGACTCCGGCGAGGTCGCGCGCAGGTCCGACAGTGCACCAGCAAGGCTCGCAGCCGCGAATCGGCCCTCGTCACGCACCTCTTCTAACAGCCCGAGGGCGTGCTCAGGCTGTGCGGGGGCGATCTTCATGGCGGCGTCCGCCAGAGTTATGAGACCAGCCAAGTGCTGGCCGGCTACATCGTGAAGCTCCTGCGCGATCCTTGCCCGTTCCCGAGACTGTGCCTCTGCGACGCGGGCCGCGTGCTCCCGACGCGCCTGCTCTGCCTCCTCTCGCGCCGCGCGCATCCTGCGAACATTCGCTGTCCACCAGATGCCGAGCGTTGCACCAGCAGCGGCCGGTGCAACGAACCGGGCGGCTTCGGCCGAAATCCACCACGCAGCGACGTTGATGCTGGCGCCAAGTACCAGCATCATCCACCACAGGAGGCTACCCACCACCGCTGCAACCGTGATGGCGAGCCACACAAGTGCGACTGCGGCCGAACGGCGGGTCGCGAGCAAGAACAGCGAAAGCGCGATGACCAAGTACATTCCGGTGAGCCATGACGGCACCTCAAGCCCTATGGCCAGCCCCAGGTACACCAGTGTGATGACGGCGACCGCTGTCCGCGGGAGTCGGTCGGACACCGCGAGGGCGACCGCTTGCACACCGCAGCCGAGAACGAGGACCGAGAAGACGAGCGGCTCCGACAAGTCAAAGGGCCACTCCCCGTCGCCTTCCACAAGGGCAGAAACCGGCGTTGCGAGAACCTGAACGACGGTTGCTGCGAAGACGGTTAGGGCAAACAGAACGGACGCCCGTGCTGTCCTCAGAATCGACCTGGGCGCGACAGTTGCATCGGTCGGTTCAACGGGTCGCATCTCGCCGCCTCAGTTGCTCGATGGTGGAGCTGGCCACTCCTCTGCACGCATTCTTTCAGCCCACTGGCCCCATGCGGATCTGATGGGACCGGCGATGCGTGTCGGGTGCGTCTCGTAGCGTGGTGTCAATTCCTGCGGGGTTCTCGTCGTCGTAGACGTCGAAGGGCCACCGTGGGATGACCAGTTGTTTCCGGCAAGAAGCAAAGCAGAGATCCCACGATGACCC
>Ga0160457_1000063_pt1 | contig 171119 bp, 134 predicted proteins | sample HID1972M_E6MG_FD_108242 | JGI IMG/M metagenome (GOLD analysis project Ga0160457, IMG submission 108242) | Enriched pill bug-associated microbial communities from UW Madison campus, WI, USA - HID1972M_E6 MG | ecosystem: Host-associated > Arthropoda: Insects > Digestive system > Unclassified ...
CCCGAGCCGACACCGACTCCCGAGCCGACACCGACACCGACTCCGACACCCGAGCCGACGGCGACTCCCGAGCCGACTCCCACACCGACACCCACCCCCGAGCCGACACCGACTCCGACCCCGACCCCGACCCCCACCCCCGAGCCGACGCTCCCGGACGGGCAGCCGACGCTGAGCAGCTCGGACTCGTGGATCGACAGCGACCTGCGGACGAACGTCGAGGTAGCCGTCACCGGCGCGCCCGGCACCGCCGTGCGGCTCTGGCTCGGCAGCAACGGCCGCCTGTACGAGGCCGTGCTGGACGACGCGGGCCGCGCCACCCTGGTGTTCCGACCGACGCTGGTCCAGATCCTGCTCGACGTCGATGTCTCGGTCGCCTATGTCTCCGGCGACGAGGTCGGCCCGGCGACCACCCGCCGGCTCAGCGACCTGCTCTGACCCCGGCGCGGCCGCCTAAACTGGAGGGCATGGCCGACCTCCCCGCTGTGCGCCCCGAGAAGCCGGCCGAGCCCGTCTCTGCAGGCACGCGCCCGGCCCTCTCCGTCCTCGACGTCCTGAGCTTCGTGTGCGAGCTGTTCGCCTTCGCGTCGCTCGCGATCTGGGGCGCGCTGGCGTGGCCGTTCCCGTGGAACATCGGTGTGGCCATCGCCGCGCCGCTGGTCGCCATCGTGCTGTGGGGCCTGTTCGTCTCACCGCGCGCGGTCATCCGTGTGCACCCGTTCATCCGGGCGTTCGTCGAGCTGCTCGTCTACGCGTCGGCGACGCTGGCGTGGTGGAGCGGCGGCCAGGCCTGGATCGGCCTCGGCTTCGCTGTAGTCGCGGTCACCGTCGGCGTCCTCGCCGGGCGGCGCCGCTTCGCATGACCGCCCTCGACGTCGTCACCCTGCTGCAGCAGGCACTCGGTGAGCGCGTCGATCTCAGCCCGGCTTCGCTCGAGGATGCTCGCGCCGACAAGTCCGGGCACGCGGCGGCCGCCGCGCCCCTCGCGGTCGTGCGTGCGACGTCCGTCGAAGACGTGCAGGAGACGATGCGGATCGCGCACCGCACCGGCACGCCCGTCGTCACCCGAGGCGCCGGGACCGGCCTGGCCGGCGGCGCCAATGCCGGCGGCGGCCAGATCGCCCTCTCGGTGCGCGGCATGGATCGGATCCTCGAGATCCGCCCCGACGATCTGCTGGCGGTCGTCGAACCCGGCATCCTGAACGCCCAGCTCGGCGATGCGCTGGCCGAGCACGGCCTGTGGTGGGCGCCCGATCCGGCCAGCCGGGCCATCTCGACCGTCGGCGGGAACATCGCCACCGGCGCGGGCGGCCTGCTGTGCGCGAAGTACGGTGTGGTGCGCGACGCCGTGCTCGGCGTCGACGTCGTCCTCGCCGACGGGCGGCTTCTGCGCCTCGGCCACCGCAGCGTCAAGGGCGTGACCGGGCTGGATCTGACCTCGCTCCTGATCGGCTCTGAGGGCACGCTCGGCGTCATCGTCGGTGCAACGCTCAAGCTGCGGCGCCTCGTCCCCGGGCACAGCCGCACGATCGTCGCGACGTTCGCCGACGTCCGCTCCGCCGCCATCGCCTCCTCCGCGGTGACGGCGTCGGGCGTGCAGCCGGCGATCATGGAGCTCATGGACGCGCCGTCGCTGGCCGCCGTCCACGCGCTGCTCGGCCTGGCCCCGCCCGTACCGGGCGCCGCACAGCTGACCATTCAGACCGACGGACCCGCCGCGATCGCCGAGGCGGCCGCGATCGCCGAGACGCTCCGCGCCGTCGGCGGGGTCGTGCGTCTGGCCGCCGACGCCGCCGAGGCGGAGCAGCTGCTCATGGTCCGACGATCGATGCACCCGGCGATCGAGCGGATGGGCACGACCCTCATCGAGGACGTCTCGGTGCCGCGCAGCGCACTGCCGGCGATGTTCGACGAGATCGCGCGGATCGAGCAGGCGTACGGCATCAGCATTCCGACGGTGTGCCACGCCGGCGACGGCAACCTGCACCCCAACTTCGTCTTCGACGGCCCCGACGTGCCACCGGAGATCTGGGACGCCGCCGACGACCTGTTCCGCGCCGCACTCCGCCTGGGCGGAACGCTCACGGGCGAGCACGGCATCGGAGTACTCAAGCGCCGCTGGCTGGCCGACGAGCTCGGCGACGATCAGTGGGAGCTGCAGCGCCAGATCGCCCGCGTCTTCGATCCCACCGGCATCCTGAACCCCGGCAAGGTGTTCTGAGGGCTACGACGTCGGCGGGTACACCTGCACGCTCGGGCGAGTCTCGGGCTGCGGCTCGCCGCGCAGCCCCACGACGAGCGCCAGGATGCCGAGCGACAGCGGCACGACCGTGCGGACGAGCGAGTCGGCTCCCGAGAGCAGCAGCAGCGCATCCTGGCTGTCCGGGCGCCCCGCGACCCCGACCATGGCGATCTGCATGGCGACGCCGACACCCACGATCGCGGCGAACGCCCACGCCGGTGCCCGGTTCCATGGCGGGGGGACCACGCCGGCGCGCGCGATCGCAACGACCGAGACGATTCCGGCAGCGAGCCATACGAGCAGCTCGACGTAGTAGAGCGCCTCGTAGATTCCGGCCGAGGCGTCGTCGTAGGGCGGAAGGAGGGCAGCGGTGACCGCGCTGAGCGGTCCGCTCATGCCCCACACGGTCATCGCGATCACCCCCGCCGGGCGCCCCGCGACGACCGAGCCACGCCCGCGCCACCCGAACGCGAACAGGAGCAGAGCCGACGTGAACGCCAGCGTCCCGATCCACCCCACGGTCGCGCGCGTCGCCGGATCGTTCAGCGAGGAGGTCGCGATGATCGGCAGCAGCGCACTGGCGATCAGCAGCCCCCCGCCCCACACCCACGCCGTCACCGTCGCGGATCGTCCGGCTTCCGTCATGCGTCCACCCCCGAGAGGTTCATAACTCAGGCAGTCTGCCCGACTCCTCGGTCATCGCCCGCGGAAACACGCGGGACGCGCCGAGGCGGCCCGTCGATCTGACTGAGTTGTGACCGGCACCGGCCGCTACAGACCCTGCCAGGCGGGCTTGTGGGCGAACGCGTAGCGGTAGTAGTCGGCGTTCTGCAGCTGCGCGGCGGCCGCCTCGTCCACGACCACCGTGACGTGCTCGTGGAGCTGGATCGCCGAGCCCGGCAGCGACGCGGTGACCGGTCCCTCCACGGCCCCGGCCACGGCGTGGGCCTTTCCCTCGCCGAAGGCGAGCAGGAACAGATGCCGGGCGCTCAGGATCGTGCCGAGGCCCTGCGTGATGCAGTGCATGGGCACGTCGTCGATCGAGTCGAAGAAGCGCGCGTTGTCCTCGCGGGTCTGTGCGATGAGGGTCTTGACGCGGGTGCGGGACGCGAACGAGGACCCGGGCTCGTTGAAGCCGATGTGGCCGGACGTGCCGATGCCGAGGATCTGCAGGTCGACGCCGCCGGCGGCGGCGATCGCCCGCTCGTAGTCCTCCCCGGCGTGCTCGATGGACTCGAGGGCGCCGTTGGGCGTCTGGATGAGATCCGGGTTGAGGCCCAGCGGCTCGACCACCTCGCGCGTGATCACCGAACGGTAGCTCTCGGGGTGGGCCGGGTCGATGCCGACGTACTCGTCGAGGGCGAAGCCGCGCACGCGCGACACATCCACGCCGGCCAGCCGGGGACGCAGCGCCTCGTACACGGGCAGCGGCGTCGACCCGGTGGCCAGGCCCAGCACGGCATCCGGACGCGCCGTCACGAGCCTGACGATCTCATCGGCGACGACCTCCCCCGCCGCCGCGGCGGACGGGACGATGACGACCTCAGCCACGGGTCAGCGCCTCCGCTTCGTCGACGAACTCCCCGTCCCCCGTCGCGTCCGCCAGCAGCGCCGCGCCGAGCGCGGCCGCGGGAGACCCGGGTGCGAGCACGGAGATGCGCTCGTTCAGCTGCAGCGACCGCAGGAACGGCGACTGCTGCGCGCTCGCGGCGAGCTCCGCGTGGACTCCGGCGAGAAGCCGGTCGCCGAGCGCGGTCAGGCCGCCGCCGAGGACGACCACGTCGACGTCGGCGGCGAGGACCAGCACGCGCACCGCCGAGGCGACGCCGCGCCACAGGCCGGCGCGCAGGTCCATCGCTGCGGGATCGCCGGCATCCGCGGCGTCGAACACGTCGCGCACCGGCAGCGCGCCTCCGTGCCCCCAGCGCTCGGCGATCGCGCCGCCGCCGGCGAGCGCCTCGATGCAGCCGCGCTGCCCGCAGCGGCAGGCCGGTCCGGTCGGATCGACCGAGATATGACCGATCTCGCCCGCAGTCCCGCGACGTCCGCGCCACAGCCGCCCGGCGCTCACGAAGCCGGCGGCGACGCCGGTGCCGAGGTTGAGGTAGCCGATCGTGCCGGCGGCCGGGGCGGCGGGCGTCTGCGCGCGCAGGCTCCAGGCGCCGAGCGCTGCGGCCTTGACGTCGTTCTCGATGTGCACCGGGATGCCGAACGCGGCGCCGATCGCCGCGGTGAGGTCGAGGCGGTCCACGCCCAGATTGACGGCGTGCGTGACCCGTCCGGCGACGGGGTCGACCTGTCCGGGAAAGCCCAGGCCGAGCGAGGTGAACTCGCCGGCGGGCATGCCGACCGCGATCGCGAGTTCGGCGACGATCTCCGTGATGCCCGAGACGACGGCATCCCTGCCCCAGCCGGTCGCCCGCCGGACGCGGGCGACGATCTCGCCGTCGGGCGCGACGGCCACCGCGTCGGTCTTCGTTCCGCCGACGTCCACTCCGACGCGCATCAGCCCTTCACCGCTCCCGAGACGAGTCCGCCGGTCATCCGTCCCTGCACGATCAGGAAGAAGACCATCACGGGAACGGCGATCATCGTGGACCCCGCCATGACCGCACCCCAGTCCACGGCGCCGGCCGCGGTCGAGGACTGGAAGGCGTTGAGCCAGGTCGGCAGAGTCAGGTTGTACCCCTTCATGAGCAGCAGCGCCATCGTGAACTCGTTCCACGACTGGATGAACGCGAAGATCCCGGTGGCCACCAGGCCCGGGGCGAGCAGCGGGAAGGTCACCTTCCAGAACGCCTGCGACTTGGTGCAGCCGTCGATCATCGCGGCCTCTTCGAGATCGGCGGGCACACCGGCGACGAACCCGCGCAGAGTCCAGATCGTGAACGGGATGACGGCGGCCGTGTAGACGATCCCCAGCCCCAGCAGCGTGTTCATGAGCCGCCAGTCGTCGATCATCCCGTAGATCGTGAACATCATCGCCTCGCCGGGGATCATCTGGACGATGAGCACCGACACGATGAACCCGCGGCGTCCCTTGAAGTGGAAGCGCGCGACGGCGACGGATGCCAGGAACGCGAACAGCAGGGTGACCACGAGCACGCCGGCGGTCACGGTCATGGAGCTGATCAGCGCGTGCTGGAAGTCGGTCTGCCCGGGCGCCGCCTCGCGATTCCACGCGGTCGCGTAGTGGCCGAAGGTGAGGTCGAGCGGGAAGAAGCTCGGGCTGCGGCTGATGATCTTCGGGTTCGGCGTCAGCGAGAGGTTCACCATCCAGTAGACGGGGAACACCGACAGCAGGAACACGAACAGCGCCGCGAGGTTGAGCAGGGTGCGCGTGGCGACTCTGCGACCCGACGGACGCCGCGCGTCGATCGATCCTCGGCGCGGCGTCTTGGCGCGTCCGACCTCGCCGAGCGTCTCCTCGACGCCGACGGTCCCGAGCTGGGACCCCGGGGTGACCTGGGTGCTCACAGCTCCTCCTCCTTGAGCGTGGTGCGGACATAACCCCACGAGAGGATCAGCAGCAGGATGACCATGACGACGCCGATCGCCGCCGTCGCTCCGAACTCGCCGACGCCCTGGCGGAACAGGTACGTGCCGAGGACGTTGGTCTCCGCGGCGATGCCCCCGCGGCTCTGCAGGGCGTAGACCTGCGTGAAGATGCGGAGATTCCAGATGATCTGCAGCACGAGCACGACCGTCAGGACGCTGCGCAGATACGGGAAGACGACGAGGCGAAAGCGGTTCCAGCCGGTGGCGCCGTCCAGGGACGACGCCTCGAGGACCTCGCCGGGCACCTGTCCGAGCGCGGCGTAGGTGGTGAAGGCGACGAACGGCACTCCCTGCCAGACGATGATGATCGTCAGCACGAAGAAGAACGACAGCGGCTCGAGCAGCCACGGGTGGTTCGTCCAGTCGCTCGTTCCGGTGATGGCGTTGAGGACCCAGTTGACCACCCCGTACTGGGTGTCGAAGATCCACCCCCACACGACGGTCGCCGTCAGCGGCGGCATCGCCCAGGCCAGCAGCAGCCCCACCGAGACGAGGATGCGCCACATCTTCGACAGCCGCGTCATCAGGACGGCGACGAGCACGCCGAAGCACAGGATGAGCGCCGTCAGCACGGCCATCAGCAGCAGGCTGCGGGTGAGAACGGCGGGGAAGTCGGACTTCGTGAACAAGTCGATGTAGTTCTGGAATCCGACGAAATCGGGCAGGGTGCCCTGGACCTTGTTGCGGACGGTGTAGTCGGTGAACGACTGGATCACCATGAGCACGGCGGGGTAGCCGACCATGACGCCCAGGATGATCACCGACGGCGACAGCAGCGTCCAGGCGCCGCGTGCGTCCCGGCGTCGCTTCGCGCGCTCGCGGCGTACGACGTGCTGCTCGAGCTCCGTGGCCGCCCGGCGGGAGTCGCGCTCGGTGGGGGTGAGCGTCGCGCTCATCTCTCGCCTCCTCTCGACGACGGTCAGGGGGCTCCGGCCCGGTCCGGAACGGAGCCCCCCGCCGTGCGGCTGCTACTTGTTGAGGATCGCCTCGACCGCGGCGTCGAGCTCGGTCGCGATCTGCGTGACGTCGCCGCCCTGGGCGATCTTGACGAGCGCGTCCGGGATCAGCTGCGCCTTCTCGACCTCCGCCCAGTTCGGGCTCGCGGGCGTGCCCTTCGAGTTGGCCAGCGCGGTCGCCTGCGCCTGCGCCGACGGGGTGTCGGGCAGGAACTGCGCGGCCGAGAGCGTGGCCGGGATCAGCCCCTGGGCGGCCAGCAGCTTCTGATAGCCCTCCGAGAGCATGATCTTCATCGCGGCCTTGGCCTTGCCCTGCGCGTCGCTCTTGAAGGGGATCGCGATGTTCGATCCGCCGGCGAAGATCGGCGCCGTCTGTCCCGCGGACGCCCCCGGCAACGGGAACGCGTCCAGGTCCGCGGCGAAGGTGTCGGGGCAGCCCTGCGACACCTCCTCGCCGGCGGTCGCGTCGCCCCACGGCCATGCGCCCGTGAGGTTGCCCTCGGCCCACGCCGGGCTCGAGAGGAAGCCGACCTCGCCGGCGCAGAACGCGATGTTGCCGAGACGCTCGTTGCCGTCCACGGGAGCGACCGAGGCGTTCTCGTACACGTCCTGCAGCATCTCGAGCCCCTTGATCGACGCGGCGCTGGAGAACTGCGCGTCCCAGGCGTCGCCGTCCTGGACGGCGATCTCGCCGCCGTTGGCCCAGATGTACGGCAGCGCGTTGTACCAGTCCTTGCCGGGGGCGTAGATGCCCGAGACCGTGTCGGTCGTCAGCGAGACGCCGTGGGCGACGTATTCCTCCAGCGTGGCCGGCAGCGTGTCGCCGACGATCTGCGGCGTGTAGAACACGACGCGACCGCCCGCGTAGTACGGCGCGGCGTAGAACACGCCGTCGAGCGTCCCGGCCTCGACGAGGCCGCCGAGCAGGTCGTCACCGCCGAGCTCCTCCTTGATGTCGGTGAGGTCGAGGAACAGTCCCGCGTCGGCGAAGCCGACCGCCTGGGTGTTGCCGACCTCGACGACGTCCGGCGCATCGTTCGACGACAGCGCCGCCGTGTACGTGTTGTTGGTGTCGTCCCAGGTCTTCTCCTCGATCGTGAGCGTCCAGCCCTCGTTCTCGGCCTCGAACGTCTGCTTGAGGTAGTCGCGCGCCGTCGGCGGCGTGTCGGCACCGACCAGCCACACGATCAGCTCGCCGGTCTCGGCGTCGGGCTCCTCCGGAGCGGGAGCGCTGCCGCCCGCGCAGCCGGCCAGCACGATCGCCGAAGCGCCGAGGAGCGCGAAGGCTCCGAGCTTCTTGTTCATGTTGTCTTCCTCTGTTCTCGTGATGATTCCCAGGGAGGCGACCCATCCGGGGGGATGAATGGGCGTCAGGACACCCCGAGCTGTCCCGACAAGACCATGACGGCCGCGCCGCGCAGGACGATGTCCTCGCCTTGCTCCGTCATGCGCACGCGGATGCCGTCGTGGAACTCGGCGAGCGTCCGGGTACGTAGGGTCTCGGCGGTCGCCTGGGCGAGCGGCCCGTCGAGAAGTTCTGTGGGGCCGGAGAGCACGATCTCCGACAGGTCGAGCGCGCCGACCACCGGCGCCAGTGCGATCCCGAGCCGCTCCCCGGCGTCGCGGAGGATCTCGTCGCGGTCGGTCGCGCCGGCCAGCCGTGCACCGAGCGAGGGCGCGGACAGCCACGCCTCGAGGCAGCCGACCTTGCCGCAGACGCAATCCGGACCGCCGTCGGTGCCGACGGTCACGTGTCCGATCTCACCGGCGGCGAAGCGACTGCCGCGCATGGGCTGACCGGAGGACAGCAGGCTCGCACCGACACCGCGGCCGACCTTCACGAGCATGACGTCGTCACGGGCGCCGCCGAACGTGTACTCCGCGAGGATCGCGGCGTTGGCGTCGTTGGCGACGACGACCGGGATCCCGAGGGCGCGGGTCAGCACCCCCTGGAGGTCGACGTCGGCCCAGCCGAAGTTCGGCGCGGTGCGCACGACTCCGGCGTCGTCGACGATGCCGGGGCTGCCGACGCCGATCCCGAGCACCGGCGCGTGCGCGTCGGCGACGAGGGCGGCGGCGAGCCCGGTCACGACGTCGACGATGTCCGCACGGTCGGCGGGGACCTCGGCGTCGTGGCGCGCGACGATCTGCCCGTCGAGGGTGAGCACCGCCCCGAGGAACCGGTCGGTGCCGGACAGGTCGAGGCCGACGATGCGGTGCCCCTCGTGGTCGAGATCGACGAGGATCGCGGGCTTGCCCGGCCCGGACGCCTCGCGCACGCCGCGCTCGGCCACGTAGCCGTCCGCGATCAGGTCGCCGACCAGGTCCGAGATCGTGACCCGCGTCAGGCCCGTTTCGCGGGACAGGTCCGCTCGACTCATGGCACCCTGGTGGAAGAGGGTCTGCAGCACGAGCGAGCGGTTGTGCGCGCGAGCGTGTTCGGGCAGCACCTTCGTGGCGTGGCGCAGCGACCGGTGCGTGCCGAAGACCCGCGTGATGACACGGGTCGCCTCCCCTGCGCTGCTCTGCGCGTCCGATCCAGACATGTTTGTTAGTAGACCTTACGAACATCGCCTCCGCAAGATGGAAACCCGTTTTGGTAGGCGTCTTTACAAAACTGTTACCTATCACGCACGGCAGAACGAACACCGGATGCCGTCACCGCACCCTTCGAGAGGAGCCGCCATGTCCCACCGTCTCGCACCCCTGATGCTGACGGCGCTGCTCGCGCTCACCGGCTGCACGGGCGGGGTCGGGCCTTCTGCCACCGCGGATCCCGGCGACACGCAGTCGCTCGGCGACGCGTGCGCCACGGTGGCCGACACGGTGACCGATGCCATCACCGACTTCGGCGTCGTCGATCCGGCCGATCCGGCCGCGGCGGCGGAGTCCGTCGCGCGCATCGCCGAACGGCTCGAGGCCGCGACGGAGTCGATCGGCAACTCCCGGCTCGCCGCCGTGCTGCCGCGCATGCAGGACGCCCTCGCCGAGTTCGGCGAGATCATGACCGACGTCGCCGCCGGCGACCTGGGTCGCGTCGCCGCGTTGCCGGGGCCTTCGGCCCGGGTGCGCGAGAGCTTTGCAACGTTCCGGACACTGTGTGCACAGGAGTGACGCCAGGGTGACCGCGCGTCCCGTACCATAAATCTGCGCGACAGCGCCAGATCGGGGGATTGAGACGCTGTGACCGGTGTGATCACGCCGCAAGGCGCCGAGGACTCCTCGGGGGCTTCCTCAGCGGCGCCGCTCGTTCCCTCGGCGACGCCGCTCGTGCCCTCGGCGACGCCGCTCGTGCAATGGGCGCCGGCCGAGCCGGCCCCGAAGAAGAGTCGGCGCGCCCTGTGGATCGGGCTGCCGGTGGGTATCGCCACCGTCGCCGCCGTCACGGCATCCCTCGTCCTCATCGCACCGGGGACGGCGGTCGCCGGCGTTCCGGTCGGCTTCCTGACCGCGGGTGCCGCCACCGACGCGATCAGCGGCCGGCTCGCGCAGACCCAGATCACGATCGGCGACGGCGGTCCCACCGTCACCGCCGCCGACCTCGGTGCCGCGGTCGACGCCGAGGCGCTGGCCGGCGCCGCGTTCGACCAGCGGCCGATGTGGAACGTCGCGCAGTGGTTCGGCGACACCGCCGCCGCCGAGGTGACGCTCGACGCCGCCGCTGCGACCGCGGCGCTCCAGACCGCCGCGCCCGAGCTCTACACACCCCCGACCGCCGCGACGGTCGCCTTCGACGGCGACGCGTACGCCGTCACGCCCGCAGTCGACGGGGTCGGCATCGACCTCGAGGTCGTACGCCTCGCGCTGCAGGACGCCTTCCACGCCGGGCAGTCGACGCTCACTATCGACCCGGCGGCCGTGCCGGTCTCGTCGCCGACCACCACCGCGCTGGCCGACGGCGCTGCCGCGCTGCTCAACGGCATGCTCGCCGACATCGGCTTCTACGTCGGCGACGAGCGCACCGTCCCCATCGACCCCGAGGTCGCCGCCGCGTGGCTGACCGTCGGCACCGATGAGGCGGGCGCATTCACGATCGACGCGGACGCGGCGCAGATCCAGGCCGTGGTCGACACCCTCAAGGAGACCATCGACCAGGAGGTCGTCGACGGGACGGTCGTGACCAACAGCGCGGGCGACGTGCTGCGCACCGTGACCGCCGGTCAGGACGGCCGCGTGCTGGGCGACACCGCGGGCATCGCCGACGCGTTCGCCGACCAGCTCGCCGCGGGCGACGCCGTGTACTCTCTGCCAGTCGAGGTCACGGTGCAGAGCACGACCGAGCTGGCGCGCGTGCTCGAGGTCGACCTCAGCGAGCAGCGCCTCTACCTCAAGGAGAACGGCCGCGTCGTCGACACCTGGCTCATCTCGAGCGGTCGCGTCGGCGCCGAGACCATCCAGGGACGGTACTCGATCGGGTGGCGCACGCCGTCGCAGACGATGCGGGGCACCTCGCGCGACACCGGAACGGTCTACGAGCAGCCGAACGTCCCGTGGGTCATGTACTTCAACGGCGACCAGGCGTTCCACGGCGCTTACTGGCACAACAACTTCGGCAACCGGATGAGCGCCGGCTGCGTCAACATGCCGCCCGCGCTGGCCAAGAAGATCTATGACTGGTCGCCCAACGGCACGGACGTCTGGATCCACAGCTGACGGGTCGCTGATCGATAGGGTGTCACTCGTGCCCCGCTTCGACCTGCCGCTTCCCGAGCTCGAGACCTACCTTCCCGTCGTCCGCGAGCCCGACGACTTCGACGCCTTCTGGCGCGACACGATCGCTGAGGCGCGCAGCGTCGCGACCGGCCCCGTGCTGCGACCGACGGCATCCCCGTTCACGACCCTCGACGTGTACGACGTCACCTTCTCGGGGTACGCCGGCGACCCGATCAAGGCATGGCTGACCCTCCCCCGCCACGCGGACGGGCCGCTGCCGGCGGTCGTCGAGTACAACGGCTACAACGGCGGGCGCGGCCTGCCCGTCGAGCGGCTGGGCTGGGCCTCGAGCGGCTACGCGCACCTGTTCATGGACACGCGCGGTCAGGGCGGCGGGTGGGGCTCGGGCGGAGCGACCCCTGACCCGCACGGCACCGGATCGTCGACGCCCGGCTTCATGACGCGCGGCATCGAGGATCCTGCCGACTACTACTACCGCCGCGTCTACACGGACGCCGTGCTCGCGATCGATGCCGTCCGCTCCCTGTCACAGGTCGACGAGACGCGCGTGGCCGTCGCGGGCGGGAGCCAGGGCGGGGGCATCGCGATCGCGGCCGCGGGACTGTCAGACGACCTCGTCGCCGCCATGCCCGACGTGCCGTTCCTGTGCCACTTCGAGCGCGCGGTGGGCTTCACCGGCCAGGACCCGTACCAGGAGATCGCCCGTTACCTCTCCGTCTTCCGCGGCGCCGACGAGCGCGTCTTCGACACCCTGTCGTACTTCGACGGCGTCAACTTCGCGCGCCGCGCGACCGCCGCGGGCCTGTTCTCGGTCGCGCTGCACGACGCGATCTGCCCGCCGTCGACCGTCTACGCCGCCTTCAACCACTTCGGCGGCGCCGACAAGCGCATCGAGGTCTACACGCACAACCAGCACGAGGGCGGCCAGTCCTACCAGTGGCTCGCTCAGACGACGTTCCTCGGCGCGCGCGTCTGAGCGGCCGGTCGGATCGCCGATCGCACCGGCGTGTCACGCTTCGCGTGGGTTCGACGCGCGTGAACCCACCGCTTCTGTGACACACCGCGGGACCGTGTCACAGAAACTGCGGGCCCATGCGCGGCGAGGTCGCCGATTCTGTGACACGGCATCGCGGACCTGAGCCCCGCACCGACGGGATGCCGGTGCGCACGCGGTGAGGCCTCACCCGCTCTCCCCGCCGGGTCAGGGAACTCGAAGTTCGACGATCGGATCCCGACGGCTTGCCTCGATGGCCGGGACCAGCGCCGCAGTGACCGCGGTGACCATCGCGAGCACGCCGACGCCCGCTGTGAAGGAAGACCCCGGCAATGGGTCCCCGAGTGCGATCAACGCCAGGGTGGACAGCCCTGCACCCGCCGAAACCCCTGCCACAGCCAGCAGCGCTGTCTGTGTCAGCAGCAGCGCGACGATGAACCCCCGACTTGCGCCGAGCGCGCGCCGACGCCCGAAGTCCTTGCGACGCATCATGACCAAGCCGTAGAGAATCGCAGCCACCAGCACTCCGGTTGTCGCCAGCAGAGCAAGGACGAGACCGCGGGAGAACGACCCCAGCTCGGACTCGATGAGCGAGCGCAGCTCTGCCAACTCCCTGCTGACCTCGACCGATATCCGCGTCGGATCCTCCACGGCAAGCACCGAGAGGGTGGCGGCCGCCACTGGTGCCACGAGTTCCGGGGACTCAGCGATCACGAGCAGGATGTTCGCCGCCTCGTCGCCCGTGAACGCCGCCACCGGGATGAGTACCAGTGGTTCGAAGCGGGCAGCGAACTCCGGTACGTCCAGACGCCCACCCACGGTCACGACCTCCCCAGAGTGCAGCGCCAGCGCTCCGGCATCGTCCGGAAGTCCGAGCTGATCGAGCGCTATCGCGGACGCGAACCCGGTGTGCCCTGGCAGCGCAACATGCGCGGGGATCTTCAGCAGCGAGAAGTCGAGACTGTACGCGTATCGCACCGGAACTCGTAGTCCGTCTGTGTTGACCGCATTGGTGGCATCCGTCGCCGACGAGAAGACCGCAGCCCATTCGACACCATCGATGTGCGCGATCCGGTCGAGCACTCCGGCTGTGAGCCCAGCGTCATCCTCCGCGCGTACCTGAATCGTGCGCGTCCCCGCCTGGTCGATTGCGCTGAGGACTTGTTGCTCAGCTGCGACTGTCCGTCCGGTCGTGAACATCACCGCTGTGACCATTCCCGCAAGCATCAGGATCGTTAACACAGATGCAACCCGCTGCGACATCGCGGAGGCCGTGGCTTCACGGATGAGCGAGTACGCGCCCCTCACAGCCGCAACTCCACATCGCACGCGTTCGCCACCGCAGGTGAGTGGGTCACCACGATGACTGCAGCGCCCGTACGCGCGTGATCGCGCAGTGCCGTGACCACGAGGTCGCTCGTCGCCGGATCGAGGTTACCCGTCGGTTCGTCGGCAAGCAGGATGTCAGGCTGGAAGAGCAGCGCTCGACACAAGGCGATGCGTTGGGCCTGCCCTCCCGAGACCTGGCCTGGTTTGCGATCCACCGCGAGGTCGACAGCGAATCGCTCGAGCAGCCCGCGCGCCGTACTCTCTAGCGCGCGCCGGTCCTCTCCCCGGTACAGTGCTGCCTCGGTCACGTTGTCGAGCACCGTGCGCGTGTGGTCGAGCGCAGCGTCCTGAAAAACGAAACCGAACCGCGTCGCACGCAAGGCTGCCTTGGCCGCGTCACGAAGCAGACTGGTCGCTTCACCGTCGAGGAAAACCTCTCCACTGTCGACCCCTAGCATGAGTCCGAGGATGTAGAGGAGAGTCGACTTTCCACGCCCCGAAGATCCTGTGAGAGCAGTGACTGATCCAGCATCGAACCGTGCCGACCAAGTGTCGAGCAGCGGCGCCTGTTCCGCGTACGCGAACGAAATCTCACGCGCCTCCAGAAGGGTCGTCATCGGCTGCCCGTGGCTGGCACCCGCACACGAGTCCCCGCTTCCACGCCCTCAATCACCGACATTCCTTGAGCCGCGACCACCACTTCAACCGGGAGAGCGTCACCGTTCGCGGAGATCACCGCGATTTGCCCATCTGCATTCGAGATCAGTGCAGCGGACGGCACGACGAGCCCCTTCGTTGGCTCGACTGTCACGATTCGTGAAGCCAACGCAACTGAACCGCCCACAGGCACTTCATCGCAATCGGGACCGCAGACAGCGGCGCCCGCGGCACCCACCAGCACAACTGAGAGCGCACCTGAGTCGGGTTCACGCACATGTTCCGCGACGAAGCCCTCCCAGGTTGCGCCCGCAGGGGAGGAGACTGCTACTCGCGTTCCAGCTGGCATCATCGTGGCCTGCGATTCCGTAACCGGAATCGTGAAGGCCGGCGACGTCGGCAACCCAGACAACGCCGGCTCACTTCCCACGACAATCGCGCCACGGTGCACCACGCCGGCGTCAAGCGCGACACGGCTGGGCAGGATCGGGACGAACATGATGTCCCCGAGGTTGACGATGCCCGTCGCCTCAACGCCGAGATCGCGCTGCCACGCCCGAATCGCAGCACCGGTACCCGCTCCCGACTCGCCGACAACTGGGCCGTTGTACCATCCGAGATCGCTCAGAAGCTGCTGCAATTGTCTGACATCGCTGCCCTTCATCCCGGAGGTCACGTCGCGGTAGGCCGGAACAGACCCTTCCGCGATTGTGACAGGACGCTCGTTCACCTCATAGAGCAAGTCTCCCTGACGCACCTCCGCACCCGGAGGGATGTGCACCTCAGTGACGATACCTTCCGCACGGTTCGATGCGATGAGGACAGGCTCCCACGCGGCGAACGTGTTCAGGTGGATCGCGGATCCGACTTCGCCCCGCACAACCTCGACAAGCGTGTGGTCGATTGCTGCCAAAGGATCGTCCGCCGGCCGCAGCACCGCCGCTGCGGCCCAGGCTACGGCCAGGCCGACGCCGACGATGCCGACGAGGCTGAGCGCCACCGTCCGACCTGTCGCCGATCGCAGCGGGCGACGCGCGTCGCCTGCGGAAGCGACGCTCACCAGTTGTATCCGAAGGTATCGATCGGATCAGGGCAGACCGCCATCATCGCATTCCGCACTTCCCACTCGAAACCCGCCTCGGTGTAGAGGCTGTATACGACTCCGTGGGTCAGGAGCTGGTCCTCGAACACCTGATAGCTCGGCAGCACGGGCGGGGACTGACCGTGCTCGATGAGACAGTCTCTGAGCCGTTGTTGTGTCGCGTACTCCGCTTTGGCGAGCACATCGTCATACGGCGGAGGCGGCTCAACGCCGATGCGATTGTCGACTGCGCACTGGCGAAGATCTCTCTGGTATGCGTCATGCTGCCCAGACGGGACATGCACTTCGATTCCGCCCGACTGAGGCTCGATGGCTGCGTCCCACCCCATCTCGTTCAGGCACTGAACGTACAGCCCGCGAGCCTCCGACGCTGTGATGACCGGTGCATTCCGATCGAAGACTGCGTCCGGATCGGGGACGGGCCACCCGTCACGCAGCCACAGCCCGGATGCACCGTCGAACGTCGGCTCGACGACTGCCTCGCCGGGTCGATCGGCGGTCTGGTCGACATTCCCCTCCGCCGCACAACCGCACGTGAGCGCTGCGCAGACGAGTATCAGTCCCAGGTTTCGCAGCCTCACAGCGGCTTGAGCGTGCAGAAACCCAACTTCGTAGCGAGTGGATACGGAGAGCCGATATACCATCCGCCGGTCGAGTGAGGGAAGTTCGTCGACACCTTCTGGTCGAGGCCAGTGAACGTCAAGGTTTTGCCGTTCACATAGTAGGTGTGCGTTGTCGTGGCGCTTACCGGGTTTCCCGCGTACACCTGCGACTTCAAACCCTGCATCTGGTTCCAGCCACAACTGCTCGTACCGCTTGCGCTGTCCGCATAGGCAGGCCCGGCAACGAACAGGCTCAGCGCGAGCGCTGCCACCGCTGCCATGCCGACTCGTCTCGTGTGTCCGAGACGTCGGTCGTTTCGCATCATCGATCCTCCCCCTGTGCCTGCGTCTGGCGTGCTGACTGCGTGAACAGCACAGCATGCTGCTCACGCGTCCACAATCGTGTGAGACGAATCACCCGAAACCGGCAATGGCGCCATCAATGCGTGGTGGAGGCTGGCACCGCGGCTGTGCGCTCATGCGCAATGTCCGTCTAGAGCGGAATCGTCTCATCGTGGTCTGGCTGTCATCACGCGCCCATAGTCTGGAGGACCGGGTCAGCACTAGCTAGGAGCCCAACGATCACCGAGCCCGACCACGAGAGCGACATCGACGTGCTCGCGCGGATGCAGCGCGGAGACGAGTCAGCGCTGAGCATCGTCTACAGCCGCTACGCCAACGCCGTGTACGGCGCGGCGCGCAGAGTTCTTGGCTCGCGCCGCGATGCTGAGGAGGTTGCTGTGGATGCGTTCATGACACTCTGGCGCAAAGCACGCAGTCATCAGATCCGACTTCACACCGAGTCCCTCGCTCCCTGGCTCATCACCACCGCTGGTCTCCTAGCTCGGACAAGACTGCGCGACATTCGACGCCACGAGGGGAAGGAGATCCCGCACCCGGACGACGCATTCGAGGGACTGCCGGGCGCCTCTACCACGGGGGCGGAGCCGTTGGCCACGGCACTCGCACAACTTGAGCCGCTCGATCACGAACTCGTCTTGCTATGTCTCAATGACGGACTCTCGTACAAGGAAGCGGCGAGGACGCTGGGCCTCACGCACGGGGCCGTGCGGAACCGAATCTCCCGCGCCCGCCAATCATTGCGCACTGTACTGACAGCTGAAACGAGGGGCCATGCGTGATCCCGACGCCACGCACATCGAGCACATGCGATCGGCGCTCGTCGCCCGTGTCCGCGAGTACGAACGAACGCGCACTCGACGACGCCGATCGGTCGGACTCGGCTGCGCTGCGTTCGTCATGTGCGTTGCCTTGATGATCGCGCCACCTGTCCAAGGCACACCCTCGAGTGCGTACGCAGCGACACCGCCAACACTCAGGTACACGCCGATAGACCTCGATCTGTCGGAAGTCTCACACGCACTTCAACAGGCGCTGGGGACCGCTGAAACTATCGATGAACCTCGCCGCGAGTCGAACTACCTTGGCTGGTTCGTGCAGATTGACGGAGACACCTCTCGTACGACACGTCTCGCTCCTCATTGGATCGAAGTTCGCTGGAACGCGGACGGCAGCGGTGTGTCCACCACCTTCGCTGCCAGCACGCGCGGTCCCGAGGACTTGGAGTTCCGAGACACGCTCACGCCTCTGCCGAATCGTGCCGCCGTCACGATGCGAGTTACGTTCGGCCCCGACCAGCCTCCAGTTCCGACAACAGACCCGCCGGGGGCGACAGGCTCGGACCTTCGGGACCTGCTCCATGCCTACACGGGAACAGTCAGTCCTACCGCGTTCGACATGCTCAGCGCTATCGAGCAGCTGCTGCTGGCGTGGACGATCACCGACGACCAGCACTCTGCGCTGATCCAACTCCTCGCCCACGTCGAGGGAGTCACTATCGCGGGAGAGGGCGTGGACCGAGGTGGGCGGGCGGTGTTCGCTCTACGCGCCGAACGCGCTGACGGCGCGTTCGCTTCCTACCTTCTCGTCTCGAAGAGTACCGGTCGGATCGTCGGGATCGAGTCGACCCGCCTGAGGGCAGACACCGCGCTTCCTGCGGGCGCAGTTGTCAGCTACACGCTCTGGCAGGACAGGCCATGACGCTGACATTCGCCTCGCTACTTGGGCTGTTGCTCGCACTCGGCGCTCCAGTTGCGGGGATCGAACAACACCCGTCCGGCAACCAGCTCCATCCCGACGTGGCGTACGCCTTGATCATGGTCCCTGGAGGCACTGCGACATCCGCGGAGCACGCTGTATGGCCCGATGGCATGGAGATTCAATCCCCTAGTGCGATGAAGGCCGTCGCGAACTGCCCGACGTCACGCGTATGCGCATTCTCGAACACTGCGACAAGTGGGAGCATGCTTAGTTGGTCGACTTGCGGCGTTCATAGCACTGCAGCACTTCTGCAGGTGAAATCGATCGCCAATGCTCGTGCCGGTGGCGTTCTCCAAGCACGCAACGGAACGAGTGTCATCGGGTCGGCTCTGGCTGGAACTTGGACGAATGTGACCGGCACGGTTACTGACGTTCGTTGCATTCAATAGCCCCGCGCCGCCGCGCGAGACCGGCCGGGCGGATACAAGAAGAGTGGATGCCGGCCGGCATCCACTCTTCTCATGAGACGGCGGGTCGCGTCAGCTCAGACCGTCGATGACGGCGTTGAGCGTCTGCGACGGACGCATGACCGCGGTGACGAGCTCGGCGTCGGGCCGGTAGTAGCCGCCGATCTCGGCCGGCGATCCCTGGACGCCCACCAGCTCGGCGACGATCTGGTCTTCCCCCGCGACGAGCGCCTCGGCGACGGGGGCGAAGATCGCGGCCAGGTCGGGGTCGGCGGACTGGGCGGCCAGCTCCTCGGCCCAATAGCGGGCGAGGAAGTAGTGGCTGCCGCGATTGTCGAGCGTGCCGAGCTTGCGTCCCGGCGACTTGTCGTTCTCGAGGAAGCTGCCGGTCGCGGCATCCAGCGTGTCGGCCAGCACCTGCGCCTTCACGTTGCCCGTGACCGTGGCGAGGTGCTCCAGCGAGGCCGCGAGGGCGAAGAACTCACCCAGCGAGTCCCAGCGCAGGTAGTTCTCGGCGAGCAGCTGCTGGACGTGCTTGGGAGCCGAGCCGCCCGCGCCCGTCTCGAACAGGCCGCCGCCGGCCAGCAGCGGCACGATCGAGAGCATCTTCGCCGACGTGCCGACCTCGAGGATCGGGAACAGGTCGGTGAGGTAGTCGCGCAGCACGTTGCCGGTGACCGAGATGGTCTCCTTGCCCTCGCGGATGCGGTCGAGCGAGTACTGCGTCGCCTCGACGGGCGCGAGGATCTCGATCGTGAGCCCCTCGGTGTCATGGTCGGCGAGGTAGGTGCGGACCTTCTCGATCAGTTGCGCGTCGTGCGCGCGGGTCTCGTCGAGCCAGAACACGGCCGGCGAGCCGGTGGCCCGGGCGCGCGTGACGGCGAGCTTGACCCAGTCGCGCACGGCGACGTCCTTGGTCTGGGTGGCCCGCCAGATGTCTCCCGCCTGCACCGTGTGCTCGAGGACGACCTCGCCGGCGGCGTTGACGACCTGGACGACGCCGTCGGCGGCGAGCTCGAAGGTCTTGTCGTGGCTGCCGTACTCCTCGGCGGCCTGTGCCATGAGACCGACGTTCGGCACAGTGCCGATCGTGGCCGGGTCGAGCGGGCCGTGCGCGATGACGTCTTCGACGACGGTCTGGTAGACGCCGGCGTAGGACGAGTCGGGGATGACGGCGATCGTGTCGTCCTCGCCGCCGTCGACGCCCCACAGCTTGCCGCCGTTGCGGACGAGTGCCGGGATCGAGGCATCCACGATGACGTCGCTGGGCACGTGCAGGTTGGTGATGCCCTTGTCGCTGTTCACGTACGACAGACGGGGGCCCTCCGCGAGCGCCTGCGCGAACGCGGCAGCGATCTCGTCGCCGCCGGCGATCTCGCCCAGTCCCGAGAGGATCGAGCCGAGGCCGTCGTTGGCGGACAGGCCCGCCGCGGCGAGCTGCTCGCCGTAGCGGGCGAAGACGTCGGCGAAGAAGACCTTGACGACGTGGCCGAAGATGATCGGGTCGCTGACCTTCATCATCGTCGCCTTCAGGTGCACCGAGTACAGGACGTCCTCGGCCTTGGCCGCCTGGACCGTCTCGGCGAGGAAGGCATCGAGCGCGGCGGCCGACAGGAAGGTGCCGTCGACGATCTCGCCCGGGAGCACCTTGAGGCCCTCTTTGAGGGTCGTCACGGCGCCGTCGGCGGTGACGTGGCGGATGGCCAGCACGTCGTCTTCGGGCACGAGGTAGGACTTCTCGTTCGACTTGAAGTCGTCGTGTCCCATCGTCGCGACGCGGGTCTTCGACCCCTCCGCGAACGGCTTGTTGCGGTGCGGGTGCTTGCGCGCGTAGTTCTTGACCGACAGGGGCGCACGGCGGTCGCTGTTCCCCTCGCGCAGCACGGGGTTGACGGCGGAGCCCTTCACGCGGTCGTACCGGGCGCGGACGTCCTTCTCTTCGAGCGTGGTCGGCTCGTCCGGGTAGTCCGGGATGTCGTAGCCCTGCGCACGCAGCTCGGCGATGGCGCCCTTCAGCTGCGGGATGGAGGCCGAGATGTTCGGCAGCTTGATGATGTTCGCCTCGGGCAGGGTGGCCAGGCCGCCGAGCTCGGCGAGCGCATCGCCCACCTGCTGCTCGGGCGTGAGACGCTGCGGGAAGGCGGCGAGGACGCGGCCGGCGAGCGAGATGTCGCGGGTCTCGACGTCGACGCCGGCCTGGCGGGTGTAGGCCTGCACGATCGGCAGGAATGAGGCGGTGGCCAGGGCCGGCGCCTCGTCGGTGTACGTGTAGATGATGGTCGGCTCGGACACGTCTCGTCTCTCCGTTAAAGCGTCGTGGGGTATGGGAATCAGCCTATCGCACCGGGGAAAACTATCTCGACGTCAAGATATCTCGTCGGCCTGCCGCGCGGGGTCGGGATGCCGGTGGGGAAACAGTCGTGCGGGCCGCCCGGAGGGGCGGGTACCCTGAGAGCATGGCCGAGCTCCGACTGGTGGAACTGTCCGCGTCGACGATCGTCGCGGTGAACAACATGTCGCTCAAGCCCGGGCAGGAGCAGTTCCTCGCCCCGACGAGCTACGCGGTCGCCGGCGCGGTCGTCAACCCGACGACGGCGTGGCAGCGCGTCGTGCTCGACGACGAGGAGGTCGTCGGCTTCGTCAGCGCGAACTTCGACCTGGACGCGCCGCAGGAGTACTTCCGTTCCGTGCTGTGGCGCATCAACGTCGACGCCGACGACCAGGGGCGCGGCGTAGGCCGCTTCGCGGTCGCCAGCCTGCTCGACGAGGCCCGCACGCGGAAGATGGACCGCGTGAACGTCATCTACGAAGCCGGCGAGGGCGGCCCCGAGGCGTTCTTCCGCCGCGTCGGCTTCACACCGGTCGACGAGACCGAGTACGGCGAGGTCGTCGCCGAGATCCGCCTGTAGCCCCGCCCTCCGGCATCCACAGCTTCCTCACCCGTCGCGGCCGAGACCGGCGGCGGGGCCCCGGTACTCCCTCCCCCGCCGAGACCCCGTCGCCCTCTCCCCCGGGGCGCCGTCGCCGAGGCGACCTCGACGGCGGGATACGGCCTCAGACGGCTCGGACGTGGAGGACGAAGGCCTGGACGGGCCAGAGCGTCGGCAGCTGCAGGCCCACCTCGACCAGCAGCGCCCCAGGCAGCTCGACCTCGCCCGCGGTGAACCACTCCGGCGCGATCCACCCGTACTCGGCGTCGCCGATCTCGCGGCGCACCCGCACCCGGTAGCGTCGCGCCGGATCCAGCCCGACGAGCCGCAGCCGTTCCGCCCGGGCGTCCTCGAGGCTCGCGACGGTCGCCACGACGTACACCGCCGCATCCTCCGCCACGAACCCGGTCGCCCGCCACGCGGGATCGCGCAGCTCCGGATGCACCGTCTGCCCCGCGTGCACGATCGGCCGCAGCTCGCGGTACAGCTGCGCGAACCGGGCGATGCGCGCCGCCTCGTCGTCATCGCACGACAGCAGGTCCCATTCGAACCCGGCCGATCCCATCAGGCTCGTCGCCATCCGGAACGACAGCGGCGTCGTCCGTCCCGAGCTGTGCGCGCGCGTCGGCCCGACGTGCGCACCGACCAGCTCGGGGGGCAGCAGCAGGCCCGTCCACCGCTGGATGTCCTGCCGCTCCACGGGGTCGTTCGAGTCGCTCGCCCACACCCGGTCGCACACCTCCATGATCCCGAGGTCCGTGCGCGCGCCGCCGCTGGAGCACGACTCGATCTCCAGCCCGGGATGCCGGGACTTCAGCTGCCGGATCAGCTCGTACACGGCCGTCATCTGCGCGTGGCCGCCCGGCCGCCCGTCGTGCACGCTCTCGACGAGGTCACGATTGTGGTCCCACTTGATGAAGTCGATGCCGAGCTCGGCGACGAGCGCGCTCAGCTGCGCGAGCACGTGCGCGAACGCGGCCGGCTGCGCCAGGTCGAGGACGTACTGCGACCGCCACGACAGGGCGCGGTCATGCGCGACGTGCCCGGGGTCGTGCAGCAGCCACTCCGGATGCGCTCGCGCCGCGTCGGAGTCGAGACTGATCATCTCAGGTTCGAACCACAGACCGAACTGCATGCCGCGCTCGTGCACGCGCGCGGCGAGCGGCCCGAGTCCGTCCGGCCACACCGCCCGGTCGGCCACCCAGTCGCCGAGGCTCGTCGTGTCGTCGCGGCGCCCGCGGAACCAGCCGTCGTCGAGCACGAACCGCTCGATGCCCAGCTCGGCGGCGCGGTCGGCGAGCGCGCGCAGCCGCTGCGGGTCGTGGTCGAAGTACACGGCCTCCCACGTGTTGAGCACGAGCGGGCGGTCTCCCGCGGGATGCCGGGGGCGCGCGCGCATCCACTTGTGCACCCGCGCCGCGAATCCGTCGAGGCCGGCACGGCTGTGCACGAACGCGACGCGCGGTGCGACGTAGCCCTCGCCCGGCGCCAGGACGATCTCGCCCGGACGCAGCAGCTCTCCGCCGCCGACGAACGTGACCGCATCGGTCACCCGGTCGACGCGATAGGTGACATCCGAGGACCAGGCCACGTGCGCACCCCACACCTGGCCCGAGCCCCAGCGCGCCTCGCCGATCGAGGCGATCATCGCCGTCGGCGCATCGTGCCCCGGCCGGCCGCGTCGCGACTGGCGCACGGTCGAGCCGACCGGGATCGCGCTGCGGGCGGGCCGCTTCTCGCGCGTCCAGCGCCCGTCGAAGGTGAGCAGCGCATCGGCGGTGGTGGGCACCGGCAGCGTCGCCTCGAGCCACTCCACCTCGACCGCCGCGTCCGCGTCCGCGCCGGCGTGCTCCAGCGCGTGGGTCACCCACACCACGCCGCCGGTCTCGATCGCCACGTCGATCCGCAGCCGCAGCCCGGAACCGGCAGCATCCCGCGCGACCACCGTCACGGCGGCCGCACCGGCATCCACGCTCTCGGAGGTCCACCGCGCGTGGTGCAGCACGCCGTCGCGCCGCAGCTGCATGCCGGGCCGCCCGCTCCATCCGTCGCCCTCCTGCGGCGACAGGCTCAGCTGCCACGCTGCGTCCAGCGTGCCGCCGGGCGACTGACGGCTCAGCGCCGCCGACAGCGCCTCCAGGTCGGCGTCCGACGCCGGCCCGAGCGCTCCGCCCCAGTGCAGCACGTGCGGCAGCCCCGGCCCGTCGTGCGCGAGCACGACGGCGACGCCGTGCGCCTCGAGGTGGACGTATCCGGTCATGCGGGGTCTCCTCCGACGGGAGCGCGCTCGCCCGTGCCGCGCTGCAGCATCCAGGTGGGCAGCGCGATCTGGCGCGTGAATCCGGCCGGGTCGGCCATCCGCTCGATGGCGAGCGCCGCGGCCTGCCGCCCCAGCTCGAGCGGGTCGTAGCTGATGACGCTGACCCCGAGCACATCGGCGGTGTCGAAGTCGTCGAAGCCGATGAGCGCGGTACGCCCGTCGTCGCCGCGCGCGCGCAGCACCCGCAGCGCTCCGATGGTCATGCGGTTGTTGCCGGTGATGATCGCCGTCGGCGGATCGTCGCCGTCGAGCAGGTCGGCCACCAGCCGGTCGGGCGGGATCGAGAGGTCGTCGCCGAGCCGCTCCCAGCGCGCGGAGTCGTCGATGCCGTACGCGGCGAGCGCATCGCGATACCCGCGGAGGCGCTCGCTCTGGGTGTAGACGGCGGCCGGATTGCACGCGTATCCGATGCGCCGGTGCCCGAGCGCGAGCAGGCGCGAGGTCGCGTCGAACACGCCGCGGTGGTTCTCGAGGACGATCGAGTCGGCGACCAGGTTGCGGGCGGGGCGGTCGATCGCGATGACGGGGGTGCCCAGATGCCGCTCCCCCTCGAGGTAGGACTGGTCCTCGGCGACCGGGATCAGCAGGAGCGCCCCGATGCGCTGGGCCAGCAGCGCGTCGGCGACCCGCTCCTCCCCCTCGGGGGTGTCGTCGGTGGTGGCCACCAGCAGCGCGAAGCCGTTGCCGGCGAGCTCCCGCTCGATGCCGGCGGCGACCTTGTAGTAGAAGGGGTTGTTCAGCTCGCCCATGATGAAGCCGATGGTGTTCGTGGCGCCGCCGCGCCGGAGGCTGCGGGCCAGGGTGTTCGGACGGAAGCGCAGGCGCTTCGCCGCCGCGAGCACGCGCTCCACGGTCTCGGGAGCGACCAGGTCCCGATGCGTGAACACCCGCGAGACGGTCTTCGAGCTCACGCCCGCCAGGCGCGCGACGTCCTCGAGCGTGGCGCGCTGCTGCACCGTCATCGGTGGCCCCTTCCTCGGAACGCGTCCACGCTAGCACCGGCGTGGCCGCAATGTCTACGTGGGACATTGCCCGGACATTGTGATCCGGCATCTCCGTCGGTGTGCGTTTTACTTCCTGATCAAAGGCTGTTTCTGTGTCCGAGATGTCGACTGACACGCAGAGACAGCGTTGTCATGAGGGGCTTGCGGAACCGCTCCCATCGCTTCTACTCTGACCTCGCGAAGACCCGCGACGATGCGGCGGCCCGCATCGTGAAGTTCAAGGGTGAACCGATAGGAGACATCACATGGCACGCAAGGCGCTCGCAGGCATCGTCCTGCTGACGGTCGCCGGCGTCGCACTCAGCGGCTGCGCAGGCGGCGGCGGCAACGGCGACGACAATGGCGACGGCACCGGCACGAACACCATCGACGGCACGGTGGCCGGCGAGATCAAGGTCATCACGTGGCGCACCGATCTGGTCGAGGACGGCACGTTCGACGCATACGCCGCCGCCTTCACCGCGCAGTATCCCGACGTGAAGGTGACCTTCGAGGGCATCACCGACTACGCCGGCGAGATGCTCACGCGGATGAGCACGACCAATTACGGCGACGTGATCGGCATTCCGGCGATCCAGCCCGGACAGTACGAGCAGTTCCTCGAACCGCTCGGCGCGACCGCCGACTTCGCCGACACCTACCGGTTCCTCCCGGCGGCGAGCTTCGACGGCACGCAGTACGGCATCGCGTTCGGCGGCAACGCCAACGGCGTCGTCTACAACAAGCGCGTGTTCGCCGAGGCCGGTGTCACCGGCACTCCGACGACCGAGCAGGAATGGCTCGACGCCCTGCAGCAGGTCAAGGACAACACCGACGCCATCCCGCTCTACACGAACTACAAGGACGGCTGGCCGCTGACGCAGAGCTTCGGCAACCTCGGCGCCATCACGCAGGACCCCGACGCCCCGGTGACGATGGCCGAGGACCGGGCCCCCTGGACCGAGGGCACCGACATGTACGCGATCGACTCGCTGCTGTTCGAATCGGTGGCCGCCGGCCTGACCGAGCCCGACCCGCTGACGACCAACTGGGAGCAGTCGAAAGTCGACCTCGGCACCGGCAAGATCGCCGCGATGACCCTCGGGTCCTGGGCGATCTCGCAGATGCAGGCGGCGGCCACGGCCGGCGGCGCGTCGGCGGACGACATCGGGTTCATGGCGTTCCCGGCCCACGTGGGCGGCACGCAGTACGCCGTGATCGGCGGCGATTACAACCTCGCCGTCAGCAAGCACTCGAAGGCCAAGGCGGCCGCGTGGGCGTTCATTCAGTTCCTCGTGGCGGAGTCGGGCTACACCGAGGCGCAGGGCATGGTCTCGCCGGTCATCGATGCCCCGCTGCCCTCGACGCTGCAGGGCTTCGCCGACGCCGGCGTCGAGCTCATGGAGATCAACCCCGCCCCCGCCGGCAAGGAGGGCCTGATCAACGAGGTCGCCGATGACGCGCAGATCGACCTGTACGGCCCGATCTATCGCCAGAGGCTCGTCGACATCGCCCGCGGCGCCGCCGGAGGCGACAAGGCGAGCTACTTCGCCGAGCTCAACGAGCGCTGGGGCGCCTCGGTCGACCGGATCGTCGGCTGACACCGGAGAGGACGGCAGACATGGCACTCACGGCACCCGGCACCGCGCCCGCGGGCGCCCCTGCCGTCCTCTCCGCCCCCGTCCGGGCGCGCCGGTTCCGCGGACTCCGCGGGGCCGGCGCACCCGGTGCGCAGCGTCCCGCCCGCCGTCGCGTCGTCCGCACGCTCACCCCGTGGCTGTTCCTCACCGGCGCCGTCGGACTGCTGCTGCTGTTCACCTACTGGCCGGCGCTGAACCTCTTCTACTACAGCGTCACCGACTGGGACGGCATCGACCTCACCAAAGAGTTCGTCGGCCTGGACAACTACGTGCGGGTGTTCACCGATCCGCGCATCTTCAACGTCTTCTGGGTGAGCCTGTACTACTTCGCGGCGTCGTTCGCGCAGATGGCGATCGCCCTCTACTTCGCCACGCTGCTCAGCTTCTCGACGCGCTTCTCGAGCCTGTTCCGCGGCATCCTCTTCTTCCCGTACCTGATCAACGGGGTCGCGATCGGCTTCGTCTTCCTCTATCTCTTCCAGCCCGGCGGCACTCTGGACACCGTGCTGTCCTGGGTCGGCGTGGCCGACCCGCCCTACTGGCTCGGCGACCCGAACATCGTCAACTGGTCCCTCGCCGGCACCTCGGTGTGGCGGTACACGGGCTTGAACTTCGTCCTGTTCCTCGGCGCGATCCAGTCGATCCCGCACGAGCTGTACGAGGCGGCCGACCTGGACGGCGCGAGCCGGTGGCAGCAGTTCTGGGCGATCATCTTCCCCGGCATCCGCCGGATCATCGGCCTGAGCTTCATCCTCGCGATCGCCGGCAGCCTGTCGGTCTTCGAGATCCCGTTCATCATGACCGGCGGCGCGAACGGCTCGGCGACCTTCGTCATCCAGACCCTGCAGATCGCCTTCAGCTTCCGTCAGGTGGGACTGGCCTCGGCGATGGCCGTCGTGCTGCTGATGATCGTGCTGCTGGTCACGTGGATCCAGCGCAGACTCTTCCCCGACGAGAAGGTGGACCTGACATGACCGCGCTCGGCGCGCTCCCCCGCCGCGATGCGACCGACGGCCGCACCGTCGGGCAGCGGGTCCGCTCCCTGAGCGCGACCTCGGCGAAGTACCTCAGCCTCATCATCGCGAGCGTCATCACCCTGCTGCCGTTGTCGGTGCTGCTGTTCGCCAGCCTGAAGACGGCGCCCGAGTACGCCCAGAGCGGTCCGTTCGATCCGCCCGCGAACTGGTTCCACTTCGACAACTTCGTCACCGCCTTCACGAGCGGCAAGATGCTCGAGGGGTTCGTGAACACCGGGATCATCCTCGGGGTCTCGCTGGTCGGTACGATCCTGCTGGGAACCATGGCCGCCTACGCACTGGACCGCTTCGACTTCCGCGGCCGCAAGCTCGTCATGGCGCTGTTCCTCATCGCGACGCTCATCCCGAGCGTCACCAGCCAGGTCGCGACCTTCCAGCTCATCAACGGCATGGGCCTGTACGACACGAAGGCCGCGCTGATCCTGCTGTTCATGGGCACCGACATCATCGCGATCTACCTGTTCATCCAGTTCATGCAGTCGATCCCCGTCTCGCTCGACGAGGCCGCGATGATCGACGGCGCGAACCGATGGACGATCTACTGGCGCGTCGTGCTGCCGCTGCTCAAGCCGGCGATCGCGACGGTCGTCATCATCAAGGGCATCGCGGTGTACAACGAGTTCTACGCCCCGTTCCTCTACCTCCCCTCGGAGGGCATGATCTCCACAGCGCTGTTCCGCTTCAAGGGACCGTTCGGCGCGCAGTGGGAGGTCATCGCGGCCGGCACGATCGTCGTCATCGTCCCCACGCTCATCGCCTTCCTCCTCCTGCAGCGGTGGATCTACCGCGGCCTGACCTCTGGAGCCGTCAAATGACCCTCGAGTCCCGCCCGCTGCACGACGGCTGGACGGTGCGCGCCGCCGCCGGCCCCGTCCCCGACGCGCTCGACGGGGCGATCGTCCCGGCGACCGTTCCCGGCTGCGTGCACACCGACCTGCTCGCCGCCGACCTCATCCCGCACCCGTATCGCGGGGCGAACGAGGCGGTGCTGGCGTGGATCGGCCTGGTCGACTGGACCTACCGGCTGGAGTTCGACTGGTCGCCGGACGGGCACGACCGACACGACCTCGTCTTCGACGGCGTCGACACGGTCGCGCAGATCGTCCTCAACGGCACCGTCCTCATCGAGGTCGCCAATCAGCACCGCTCCTACCGGCTGCCGGTCGATCGCGGCCTCGTCGACGGGCGCAACGACCTCGAGGTGCGCTTCCGCGCGCCCGTGCCGTACGCCAATGCGCAGAGCCTCGCCCTGGGCGCGCGGCCGCGCCCCTACCCGCTGCCGTACGAGGCGATCCGCAAGTCCGCCTGCAACTTCGGCTGGGACTGGGGCATCGCGACCTACACGAGCGGACTGTGGCGCGGCGTGCGCCTGGAGTCGTGGTCGGTCGCCCGGCTCGCCGAGGTGCGCGTCACCGCCACGCCGCACGGCGACGCCGGCACCGTCGCGCTGGACGCGCGCGTCGAACGCGCCCGGGATGCCGGTGACGCCGACCTCCTGGTCCGCCTGGCCGTGAACGGCCCGGGGCTGGACGGCGATGCGCTGCCCATGGTCACGGTGCGCGTCGACGGTGACCGCGCGCACGCCGAACTCGCCCTGCCGGACGTGCAGCGGTGGTGGCCGGCCGGCCACGGCGCGCAGCCGCTGTACATCGTCGACATCGTCCTCGACGGCGGCGCCGACGGGGCGGTCGCCGACGCGACGCACCGGCGCGTGGGGTTCCGCAGCGTGGGCTGGGACACCGCGCCCGACGAGGCCGGGACCCCGTTCACGCTCGTCGTCAACGATCGCCCGATCTTCGTCAAGGGCGTCAACTGGATCCCCGACGACGCGTTCCCCGCGCGCATCGATCGCGCCCGCTACGTGACCCGGCTGCGGCAGGCGGTGGCGGCGAACCTCAACCTCGTGCGCGTCTGGGGCGGCGGCATCTACGAGTCCGAGGACTTCTACGACGTGTGCGACGAACTCGGGCTGCTGACCTGGCAGGACTTCCTGTTCGCCTGCGCCGCCTACCCCGAAGAAGAGCCGCTGCGGTCCGAGATCGAGGCCGAAGCGCGCGAGAACGTCGTCCGGCTCGCACCGCACCCGTCGCTGGTGCTGCTGACCGGCAACAACGAGAACCTGTGGGGGTACGAGGACTGGGGCTGGCAGCAGAGCCTCGACGGCAGGACGTGGGGCGCGCACTACTACTACGAGCTGTTCCCGCGGGTGGTCGGCGAGCTCGCACCGCACGTGCCCTACGCCCCCGGCAGCCCGTTCAGTCCCGGCGGCGCCTGGGATGCGGATGCGGCCGCGCAGACCGGGCCGCATCCGAACGACGAGGCGCACGGGACGATGCACCTGTGGGAGCAGTGGAACCGGCGCGACTGGGCCACCTACCGGGAGCACCGCCCGCGCTTCGTCGCCGAGTTCGGCTGGCAGGGCCCGCCGACGTGGAGCACGCTGACCGGCTGGCTCGACGACGATCCCCTCACCCCCGAGTCCCCGGGCATGATCGCCCATCAGAAGGCGATGGAGGGCAACGTCAAGCTCACGAACGGCCTGCTCCCCCACTTCCGCGTGCCCGGCGACATGGAGACCTGGCACTGGGCGATGCAGCTGAACCAGGCGCTCGCCGTGCGGGCCGCACTCGATCACTTCCGCTCCTGGGCTCCGCACACCATGGGGGCGATCGTGTGGCAGCTCAACGACTGCTGGCCCGTGACCTCGTGGGCCGCGATCGACGGCGACGGTCGCGCGAAGCCGCTGTTCCACGCGCTGCGCAGCGCCTTCGCGCCCCGCGTCGCGACGATCCAGCCGCGTGACGGCGGGCTCGCCGTCGTGCTCGGCAACGACACCGACTCCGACTGGGCCGGCACGCTCCGGCTGCGGCGGGTCGGGTTCGACGGCGCCGACCGCGATGCCGTCGCCAGCCGATTCCACATCGGTGCCCGGCAGACGCAGACTCTGGCGGTCCCGGCATCCCTCGCCCTCCCGGCGGATGCGGGCAGCGAGCTGATCGTCGCGGATGCCGGGGACCAGCGCGGCGTCTGGTTCTTCGCCGAGCCGCGCGACTCGGCGCTGCCGGCACCGGCCCTGCGCGTCGCGGCGCACCCCGTCGACAACGGCACCCTCGTCACGGTGACCGCCGACGCGCTCGCGCGCGATGTCACGCTGCTGGTCGACAAGGTCGCCCCCGACGCGCACGCCGTCGACGGGCTCGTCACGCTGCTGCCCGGTGAGTCGATCGAGATCCTGGTCACCGGCGCGCACCTGACGGCCGACCAGCTCGCCGATCCGCGGGTGCTGCGCAGCGCGAACCAGCTGGTGGCGTCGTGAGCGCGGGGGCGGTGCGAGACGGATTCGCGTGCGGGATGACGTGGGGGTGGACCGGCGTGCGCGGCACGTGGGCGACGCCCGCCGCCTCCGCGTCGATGCGCGCGATGACCGAGCACGCGGTGACGTGGACGGCGGTGTCGTACGCGGCGCTGCAGCCGACCGCGATCTCCACCGGCATCCCGTTCGAGGACGAGCCGACGGTCACCGACGAGGAGATCGTGTGGGCGATCCGCGAGGCGCACGGGCTCGGGCTGAAGGTGTGCCTCAAGCCGGTCGTCAACGTCGCCGACGGCACGTGGCGCGCGCACATCGGCTTCTTCGACCGCGACGTGCCGGGCGAGCCGACATGGGGCGAATGGTTCGCGTCGTACACGCTGTTCATCCTGCACGCGGCGCGCATCGCGGAGGCCGAGGGCTGCGAGATGCTCTGCATCGGCTGCGAGATGGTGCGCGCGGACGCTCGTGAGCAGCAGTGGCGCGAGCTGATCGCGCAGGTGCGCGCGGCGTACTCCGGGCCGATCACGTACAACTGCGACAAGTACCAGGAGGACCGCGTGACCTGGTGGGACGCCGTGGACGTCATCTCCTCGAGCGGCTACTACCCGATCGGCGCGTGGGAGGAGCAGCTGGATCGGATCGAGCCCGTCGTGCTGTCGGCCGGCAAGCCGTTCCTGTTCCTCGAGGCGGGCTGCCCCAGCCGCACCGGCTCGGCCGAGCGGCCCAACGACTGGTCGCTGCCGGGCGCGCCGTCCGGCCAGGAGCAGCTGCGGTACTACCGGGCCATGTTCGATGCGATCGAGCGGCGTCCGTGGGTGGCGGGAACGATCCTGTGGGACTGGCCGCCGCACCTGTACGCGCTCGAGGACGCCGCCGCGAACGACGACTACTGCCCGTACGGCAAGCCGGCCGGCGCGTTCCTGCGCGAGACCTACCTCGCGCGGCGGGGGTCCGGTGCCGGGCGGGTGTCCGGTGCCGGGCAGGTGTCCGGTGCGCGGCAGGGGTCCGGTGCCGGGCAGGGGGCGGCGCAGTGACCACCGCCGCGACCGGGGCTGACGCGTCGCACGCCGTGCTCGCGATCGACGCGGGGCAGACCGCGATCAAGACGCGGCTGCGCCACGGCGGCACGATCCGCGACGGGGCGTACCCCGGCATCCGCACGCACGAGGAGCTGCTGCCGCAGCTGGTGGCGGTCGTCCGTGCCGAGCTCCACGGAGCCGACCTTCCGGTGACGGTCGCCGCGGGGGTGTCGGGACTGACCTCGACGACCACCGACGCCGCGGCGCTCGGCGCCCTGCTGAGCGGGAGCGGTGTCGTCCGCGCACTCCTCGCGCACGATTCGACGACCTCCTTCCTCGGGGCGCTCGGCGAAGCGCGGGGGGCGGTGATCGCCGCCGGCACCGGGGTGGTGACCCTCGCGGTCGGCGCGTCCGCGATCGCCCGGGTCGACGGCTGGGGGTCGCTGATCGGCGACGCCGGCAGCGGCTACTGGATCGGCCGCGAGGCGCTGGACGCCGTCATGCGCGACCTCGACGGGCGCGGACCGGCGACGTCGCTGCGTCGGGCCGCCGAGAGCCGCTGGCCCGACCTGACCGAGGCGTACATCGCGCTCCAGTCGGCCCGTGACCGCGTGCGCACGATCGCCTCGTTCGCCGAGGTCGTGGCGGCGCACGCCGACGGCGGCGATGCCGTCGCGGGTGCGGTGACCCGGCGCGCGGCAACGGAGCTGGCGCTGAGCGTGCACACCGCGCTGCGCCGCGTGCATACGCCCGACGACGGCACACTGTCGGTGTGCGCGATCGGCGGCGTGTTCCGATCCGCGCCGCTGCGGGCGGCGTTCGAGGAGCAGCTCGCGGGCGCAGACCTCGAGGTCAGGCTCGTCGCCCCCGCCGGGCAGGGCATCGACGGCGCCCTCGCCCTCGCGACGCTGCCGGACCGGCATCCGCTCGCCACCGCCGTCTCGGTCTCCCCCTGACCGACCTCGACCGGCCCGACCTCGACCGGCCCGACCTCGACCGGCCCGACCTCGACGCGGTGATACCACCTCGGAAGGGAGGGACGACCTCGGGGTAGGGTGAGGCGTGCGTCAACGCGCGGCGGCCGGGCTGGGACACCGGCGATGAGCCTGTTCGAGGCTCCGGACGGGCGCGCGCCGGCGAATCCCGCCTCTCCGCCGCCGAACGCCTCTCCGCCGCCGAGCAGCTCCGCGCGGCGCACCAGCCGCGTCCTGTTCCTCGTCAGCGCAGCGCTCGCGTTCGCGTTCCTCGGCACCTTCTACCTCGACGACCTCCCGCTGCCGATGCGCACGTGGGTCGCCGAGACCATCCCCGGCGCGCGCGATCTGGTCGGCATCCCGCCCGACCCGGACGCCGAAGTCGCCGCGCTCGCCGACAGCATGTTCCTCACCCCCGAGGGCCGCGCCCTGTTCTACCAGGCCCGCCCGCGCGTCTCGGACGCGGACGAGATCGCCGAGGTGTGCGCGGACGGCAAGGTCCTGCCCGACGACCTCTACCACGCCGGCTGCTACCTCGGCTCGGACCGCATCTTCATCCTGCGCGAGACCGGACCCGGCGCGACGATGGTCACCACCGCCGCCCATGAGCTGCTCCACGCCGTCTACCGGCGTCTCGGCGACGGCGAGCGCGCCCGCATCGACGCGCTCGTGACCGCCGAGATGGCCCGGATCCCGGCCGGCGAGCCCATCCACGCGCAGGTCGAGGCATCCGTCGGCGACAGCCGGACCGCGTGGCCCGACGAGCGCTTCGCCTACCTCGGCACGCAGATCGCCACGCCCTTCGACGCGGATCTCGAGGCCTTCTACGCCCGGTACTTCACCGATCGGCGCGCGCTGGCCGCGCTCTACCGCAACTGAGGGATGCCGGTGCCGCCGGCGCCCTCGCTCACGCGCAGCCCGGCAGCGTCGCGGCGACGCGCGCCGCCGGCATCCCTCAGTTCACGGACGACCTCACACGAGCGACTCGCGCCACGCCGCGTGCAGCTGGGCGAACTTGCCCGTGCCGGCGATGAGCGCGTCGGGGGTGTCGTCCTCGATGATCCGGCCGTACTCCATGACGAGCACGCGGTCGGCGATCGCCACGGTCGACAGGCGGTGGGCGATGATGATCGCCGTCCGGTCGGCCAGCAGCGTCTGCAGTGCGTCCTGGATCTGCCGCTCGCTGGGCATGTCCAGCGAGGCGGTCGCCTCGTCGAGGATCAGCACCGCGGGGTCGGCCAGGAACGCCCGCGCGAACGAGATCAGCTGGCGCTGTCCCGCCGAGACGCGGCCGCCGCGCTTGTTGACGTCGGTGCCGTACCCGTCGGGCAGCGCCTCGATGAACTCGTGCGCCCCGACGGCGCGCGCCGCAGCGACGATCTCGTCGAGCGTGGCGTCGGGCTTGCCCAGTGCGATGTTGTCGGCGACGGTCCCGCTGAACAGGTACGCCTCCTGCGTGACCATGACGATCGCGCGGCGCAGGTCCTTCGGATGCATCGACCGCAGGTCGACGCCGTCGAGCGTGATCGCGCCCCGCGACGGGTCGTAGAAGCGCGAGACGAGCTTGGCGAGCGTCGACTTGCCGGCGCCGGTCGTGCCGACGAGGGCGATCGTCTGCCCCGCGGGGATGTCCAGCGAGAAGTCCGGCAGGATCGTGCGCGCCCCCGAGTAGCCGAACTCCACGTCACGGAACTCGATGTGGCCCTTCGCGGTCCACAGGTCGACGGGCGCGACCGGGTCGGGGACGGTCGGCTCCTCTTCGAGGACGCCCGAGACCTTCTCGAGCGCGGCGGTGGCCGACTGGTACGAGTTCAGGAAGAACGCGACCTCCTGCAGCGGCGCGAAGAAGTTGCGCACGTACAGGACGACGGCGAGCGTGCCGAGACCGATGACGCCGTCGATGAGGCGCCATCCCGCCCACAGGAGCACGAGCGACACCGACACGGCAGCGACGACCATCAGCAGCGGCTCGAACGTGCCGAACAGGCGGATCGCCCGCATGTTGTTGTCGCGGTACTGGCTGGCGAGATCGCCGAACTCCTCGTCGTTGCGCACCTCCTTGCGGAAGGCCTTGACGGCGCGGATGCCGGTCATCGTCTCGACGAACTTGACGATCACCTTGGCGCTCACGACGCGCGACTCGCGGTACACGACCTGCGACCGCGTGTAGAACCACCGCATCAGCAGGTACAGCGGCAGCGCCATGACGGCCAGGACCAGTCCCGACTGCCAGTCCAGCAGCACGAGCGCGACGAGCGTGAACGAGCAGTACAAGATGCCGGAGACCAGCTGGTTGAGTCCGCCGTCGAGCAGTTCGCGGATCGAATCGAGATCGCTCGTCTGCCGCGAGATGATGCGACCCGACGTGTACGACTCGTGGAACTCGAGGCTCAGCCGCTGCGTGTGCAGGAAGATCCGGCGCCGCAGATCGAACATCACGGCCTGGGTGAGCCGCGCGGAGATGACGGCATACCAGCCGATGAGGGCGGCACCCACGGCACCGGCCAGCAGGTAGACGACCGTCACGACGACCGTCGGCATCCAGTCGTTCTCACGCAGCACCGCCGGCACTGCGGTGTTGATCCCGTACGCGATGAGCGCCGGTCCGGCGACCTGCGCTGCGGTCGCGATCACGAGGACGACCGCGGCCAGGGCGACCTTCGCCTTCAGGGGGCTCAGGAGCGACCCGAGCAGGCGCAGCGATCGTCTGCGGATCGCCCTGCTCTCGGCGCGCGTGTAGTCGATGCGGTCTTCGCCGCTGGTGCCCGAAACGCTCGTGCTCACAGGTTCACCTCCCTTTCTCGTGCGCGCATATCCTCGTTCTCCAGGCTCGAGATGACATGCCGGTAGTGGGCGCTGCGCTGCAGCAGCTCGCTGTGCGTGCCGACCGCCGTGATCCGCCCGGCTTCGAGCAGGGCCACGCGGTCGGCCAGCATGACCGTCGATGGGCGGTGGGCGACCACGAGCGCGGTCGTCGCCTGCAGCACCTCGCGCAGGGCGTCCTCGACGAGGGCCTCCGTGTCGACGTCGAGCGCCGACAGCGGGTCGTCGAGGACGAGGACGGCGGGACGCGACGCGACGGCGCGGGCCAGCGCGAGGCGCTGCCGCTGCCCGCCCGACAGGCTGAGGCCCTCCTCGCCGATGACGGTGTCGACTCCGTCCGGCAGGTCGTCGACGAACCCGGCCTGGGCGACCTGCAGCGCCTCGCGCAGCACGGCCTCGGCCTCGTCGCTGCCCGGAGCGAGATCCTCACGACCGAGCAGCACGTTGTCGCGGACGGTCTGCGAGAACAGCGTGGCGTCCTCGAACGCCATGCCGACGTGGGTGCGCAGCTCGCGCAGGCTCAGATCGCGCACGTCGACGCCGTCGAGGGTCACCCGTCCGGACGTGACGTCGTACAGCCGCCCGGGCAGCGTCGTCAGCGTCGTCTTGCCCGATCCGGTGAGCCCCACCAGCGCCATCGTCTCGCCCGGCTCGAGGGCGAGGTCGATGCGGTCGAGCAGATCGCGCTCGTCGGCCGCGGCATCCTGATATCGGAAGCTGGCGTTCTCGAAGACGAGGCGTCCGCGCGGAGCGTCGATGCGTGCGGGCGCCGCGGGGTCGACGATCGTGTTCTCCTCGTCGAACACCTCGAAGATGCGGTCGGTCGCGGTGCGCGCGTCGAGGAGGAACGAGAACAGGAAGCCGATCGACTCCATCGGCCAGCGCAGCACCGTCGCCATCGCGAAGTACGCGATGAGACCCGGGATCTCCAGCTCGCCCACCTGCACGAGCACGATGCCGGCCAACAGCGACAGCGCGAACGCGATGTCGGGCAGCAGGACGAGCCAGAACCAGATCCACCCGACGGCGCGCGCCTTGCTGATCTCGGTCTCGCGGAGCGTCTCGGCCTGCCGCGTGAACTTCTGCAGCGCGTGCTTGCCGCGACCGAACGCCTTGAGCACGCGGATGCCGTGGACGCTCTCCTCCACGGCCGTCGCCAGGTCGCCGGCCTGGTCCTGGCTCTGCCGCGCGAGGGTGCCGTAGGTCTTCTCGAAGCGGTACCCGGCGTACCACAGCGGCGCGCACGTCGCGAGGAACACGACGCCGAGCAGCCAGTGCCAGTTGAACAACAGCACCGCGCCGATCGCGATCGTGATCGTGTTGACCGCCAGCAGGACGAGACCGAACGCCATCCAGCGGCGGATCATGCTGATGTCCTGCATCATGCGACTGAGCAGCTGGCCCGACTGCCAGCGGTCGTGGAACGAGACGGGCAGGCGCTGCAGGCGCGCGTAGAACCCGTGGCGCAGCTCGTACTCGACCTTCGTCGCCGGTCCGAGCACGAACCAGCGGCGCAGCCAAACCATGGCGGCCTCGGCGAGGCCGAGCGCGAGGATCGCGACGGCCCCCCAGATGAGCACGGTGCGGTCGCGCGAGGCGATCGGGCCGGCGATGATCTGCTCGAGCACGAGCGGGATCGACAGCGCGAGCAGGCTCGCGCCGAGCGCGCTGGCGGCGCCGAGCGCGAGGCGCGGGATCACCGCCTTGGCGAACGGGTAGAGACGGGCGAGCGCCCGGGCGGTCGAGAGTCTCTCGGTGGAAGAGGTCATAGTCCTTGAGGGTGATGGTGGTGCGGATGCCGGGTCGCGGCGGGAGAACGGATGCGGTGCGCGGCAGGGCGCACGACGGCGCGACAGGGGCGACAGTGCGAAGCCCTCGCGGGCAGCGACGCCCTGTCGGGAGTGAACGCGGCGAGCGGCGACTCTATGCCGCCGCGGGAGTGCGAATCTGCGCGTTATCCCTGACGGGTGCGGTCCGGACCGGCGACGGGGAGGACGGCAGGCTTCGCGTAGACGATGGCCGTGGACATGGCTTCCTCCTGGGATCGGCGGGCGGGGACCGTCGCATCGATTGAAACGATGCGACAGCCCTCCAGCCTATGCCTGAGCGTTCGCTGGGCGCAAGCGCCGTCCACGGATTCCTTGCCCCCGGGACACGGCCGCGCCTCGCCCGAGCCGGCGGTTTCGACGCCGAGCCGGCGGTTTCGGCGCTGAGCCGGCGGTCTCGGCGCTGAGCCGGCGGTTCCGGCCGCCGAGCCGGCGGTTCCGGGCGCCGAGCCGGCGGTTCCGGCCGCCGAGCCGGCGGTTCCGGCGCTGAGCCGGCGGTCTGCCCCGACATGGCCGCTTCTCTCGGAGCAGGCCGGCTCCTCCCCGCGCAGACCGCCCCTGCCGAGCACGCAGTTCCGACGCCGAGCTGCCCGCATCCTCCCGAGCAGACCACCCTCCCCGAGCAGACCGCCCCTCCCCGAGCACGCAGTTCCGACGCCGAGCTGCCCGCATCCTCCCGAGCAGACCGCCCTCCCCGAGCAGACCACCCTCCCCGACGTGGTCGACCACCTCGGCGGGAGAAGGACTACCCCGCGGGGAGGAACAACCATCTCACCGGGGCGGGTCAGACCGCCTCGCGCGCCAACAGGCTCTGCTTCACCGCGAGCCCCCACGCGAATCCGCCCAGCGAGCCGTCCGAGCGCAGCACGCGATGGCACGGTACGAACAGCGCGGGCGCATTGCGCGCGCAGATGGAGGCCGCGGCGCGAACCGCGCTGGGCTGCCCCAGTGCGGCGGCGAACTCCGTGTAGGTGAGTGGGCGCCCCGGGGCGATCCGGCGCAGCGCCGACCAGCCCGCCTGCTGCAGCGCGGTTCCGTCCTGCGCGACCGGGACGTCCGCGATTGCGGCGATGTCGCCTGCGTAGTACGCGCGGGCGGCGTCGGCAGCGTCCGTGTCCGCCTCGCGGACCCCTGCCGGCCGCGCGCGCAACCGGGAGAGGATGCGCTCCGCGTCGTCGGTCCAGCCGCTGGCCAGCACTCGCTGGCGCTCGTCGGCGAGGATCGTGAAGGGGCCGTCGGGGGTGTCGATGGTCTGGATGATCGCGGTCATGCTCGGTCCTCGGGTCAGGTTGGGTTCAGGCTGGGTGTTCGGGGCCGGCGCGGGGGCACCGCTCGCCACAGGTGCGCCGTGAGATAGCTCCGCCACGGGGCGGTTCGGGCGCCCCAGGCGACGAGGTCGCGGGCATCGGAGGGCACGCCTGCCGCAGCGGCGCCGGTGCGCACGGCGACGTCGCCGGGCAGGAGGACGTCGGGATCGCCGAGCACCCGCATGCGGACGTAGTCGGCCGTCCACGGGCCGATTCCCGGCATCGCCAGCAGTGCCGCCCGCTGCGCGGGGCCGTCGTCGCCGGTCGTGAGCGTCAGGGTGCCGTCGGCGAGCGCGGCGGCGGCCCCGGTGATCGCGCGGATCCGAGCCGCCGGACCGCGCAGCACCTCGTGCCCGTGCTCGGCGATCGCCGCCGTCGTCGGGAAGAGCAGCTCCGTGCCGTCGAAGGCCGGCACACGCTCCCCCAGCGCCTCGGCCAGCGCCGTCAGCGCCGTGCGCGCGGCCGCGACCGTGATCTGCTGGCCGATCATGGCACGGATGAGCATCTCGTGCGGGTCGGCGGCACCGGGCACTCGGATGCCGGGTGTCGCCGCCACGAGCGGCGCGAGTTCGGGGTGCGCAGAGAGGGCCGCGTCGATGGCGACCGGGTCGGCGTCGAGATCGAACAGCCGGCGGGCCCGTGCGACGAGGGTCGGCAGGTCGCGCAGCGCGGTCAGCCGCGCCCGCAGCCGCACCCGCCCGATCGCGTCGAGGCGCAGCTCGAACCACGCGGGGCCGCCGTCCAGGCGCAGCGTGCGCGCGAACCTGTCGCCCGTCGCCACCTCGATGCCCGGCACCGCTCGGGCGTGCATCCAGGCGAACACCCCGGCGGCGTCGAGGGGTCCGCGATGCGGGAGCACGAGGTCGATCGCCCCAGGCGCGACCGTCTCGCCTCCCTGGCGGCGCCGGGCGCGCAGATCGAGCGGCGGCATGCCGAACACTTCGCGGACGGTGTCGTTGAACTGGCGGACGCTGGCGAACCCGGCCGAGAACGCCACGTCCGATGCCGGTAGGTCGGTGCCGACCAGCAGCATCCGCGCCGTGTGGGCGCGGTGAGCACGTGCGAGGGCGAGCGGGCCGGCGCCGAGTTCGGCGGTGAGCAGCCGGGCGAGGTGCCGCGAAGAGTAGCCGAGCCGGCGCGCCAGCCCCGGGACGCCTTCGCGCTCGACGACGCCGTCCGCGATGAGGCGCATGGCGCGCCCGGCGGCGTCGCCGCGGAGGTTCCACTCGGGCGAGCCGGGCGCCGCCTCGGGGAGGCAGCGCTTGCACGCGCGGTACCCGGCCTCATGGGCCGCCGCCGACGTCGGGTAGAACGTGACGTTCACGGGCTTCGGCGTGCGCGCAGGGCACGAGGGGCGGCAGTAGATGCCGGTCGAACGCACGGCCGTCACGAACTGACCGTCGAAGCGCGCGTCGCGCGCCGACACAGCGCGATAGCGCTCGTCGAAGCTCGCGGTGGTGGGCATGCCTCCACTCTCGCACGCTCCACGCACCCGTTCTGGCGGAAATCGGACACGGCGGTGTCCCCGCGCCCCACCCCACCCCCACCCGGCATCACCCCCGGTCCCCGCCCGCCGCCCGGCGACCACCCCCGTCCCCCACCCGCCGCCCGGCGGCCACCCCGTCCCCACACGCCGCCCGGCGGCGATCCTCGGTCCCCACCGGCCGCTGCATCGCCCCGCCCCTCGGCGCCGCGGCCGCCGTTCGGGCGCACCCGCCGCCGGGCGTGCACAACTCCGCCACTTCGAGCAGCTCCGCCGGCGCAGGCCGCGCAACTCCGCGGGCGCGGCGTCGCGGCACCACCGGATTGGCGGAGTTGTGCACGCCACCGACCACCTCGCCGCCCGACCCCGCCCAGCCGCCGCCCCGTTTCAGTCCGCCACCGCGCAGTGCACGCCGCATCCGTTGCGCCCCGCCCCGCAGATCAGGCCGCCGCCGCGCCGCTCCCGCGCCGTTCAGGCCGCATCCGCCGCGCCCCTCCCCGCAGTTCAGACCGCCGCCGGCGACGCGCCGAGCGTGCACAACTCCGCCACTTTGAGCGGCCCCACAGCCGAGGGCCGCGCAACTCCGCGGGCGCGGAGTCGCGGCACCACCGGATTGGCGGAGTTGTGCACGCCACCGACCACCTCGCCGCCCGACCCCGCGCAGCCGCCGCCCCGTTTCAGTCCGCCACCGCGCAGTGCACGCCGCATCCGCCGCGCCCCGCCCCGCCCCGCAGATCAGGCCGCCGCCGCGCCGCTCTCGCGCCGTCCGCGGCGCACCGCCGCCGCCGGCGACGCGCCGGGCGTGCACAACTCCGCCACTTTGGGCGGCTTCGCAGGGGCAGGCCGCGCAACTCCGCGGGCGCGGAGTCGCGGCACCACCGGATTGGCGGAGTTGTGCACATCACCGACGACATCGCCGCCCGACCCCGCACAGCCGCATCGCCGCTCGGCCCCGCACAGCCGCCACCGGCGACCTCGCCGCGCGGCCCCGCGCAGTTCGGGCCGCCACCGCCGCGCCGCCCGAACCCGCGCAGTCGCCGCGGCGCGCGCGCGGCGCGCGCGGCTCAATGGAAGAAGTGGCGCTCGCCCGTGAAGAACATCGTGACGTTCGCGGCGCGGGCCGCGTCGATGACCTCCTGATCGCGCACCGACCCGCCCGGCTGGATGATCGTCTTGATGCCGGCGTCGATGAGCACCTGGGGGCCGTCGGCGAACGGGAAGAACGCGTCCGAGGCGGCGACCGATCCGGCGGCGCGGTCCCCCGCCCGCTCGACGGCCAGACGGCACGAGTCGACGCGGTTGACCTGGCCCATGCCGACACCGACGGTGGCGGACTGGTGCGCGAGGACGATCGCGTTGGACTTGACGGCGCGGCACGCCTTCCACGCGAAGATCATGCCCTCCAGCTCCGACGGGTCGGGGCGCTCGCCCGAGACCAGCTGCCAGTTGCTGGCGACCGACTCGATGTCGTCGGGGAACCGGTCGGCATCCTGCAGCAGCAGGCCGCCCGAGACGAGCCGGACATCCATCGGCTCCTGGCGCCAGTCGACGGGCAGCTTCAGCACGCGCAGGTTCTTCTTGAGGCGGAACACCTCGAGGGCCTCGGGCTCGAAGTCGGGGGCGACGATGACCTCGGTGAAGATGTCGCGCAGGTTCTCGGCCATCTTCAGCGTCACCGTGCGGTTCGCGGCGATGACGCCGCCGAAGGCGGACACGGGGTCGCACTCGTGCGCGCGCAGGTGCGCCGAGGCGATCGGGTCGAGGGCGTTGGGCGCCGTCACGGCGATGCCGCACGGGTTGGCGTGCTTGATGATCGCGACAGCGGGCTTGACCATGTCGAACGCGGCGCGCAGGGCGGCGTCGGCGTCGACGTAGTTGTTGTACGACATCTCCTTGCCCTGCAGCTGGGTGGCCTGGGCGATGCCGTGCCCGCCGACGCGGCTGTAGATCGCGGCCCGCTGGTGCGAGTTCTCGCCGTAGCGCAGCGTCGCGAGGCGCTCGGCCTTGATCGTCAGATGCTGCGGCAGCTCGCCCTCGTCGGCGAGGGTCTCCTCGGCGAACCAGGTCGCCACGGCACGGTCGTACGTCGCCGTGTGCGTGAAGGCGCGGGCCGCGAGCTCCTTGCGCTGGGCGAGGGTGGTGCCGCCCTGGCCGAGCGACTCGATGATGGCGGGGTAGGACTCGGGCGCGACGACGATCGCGACGTTGGCGTGGTTCTTCGCCGAGGCCCGGACCATGGCGGGCCCGCCGATGTCGATCTGCTCGACGACGACGTCGGCCGCGGCCCCCGAGGCCACGGTCTCGACGAAGGGATACAGGTTCACCACGACCAGCTCGAACGGCTGGATGCCCAGGTCCGCCAGCTGCGATTCGTGCGCCTCCAGGCGCAGGTCAGCCAGCAGCCCGGCGTGCACGCTGGGGTGCAGTGTCTTGACGCGCCCGTCCAGCGACTCGGGGAAGCCGGTGACCTCCGAGACGTCCTTGACGGGGATGCCGGCGTCGCGCAGCAGCGCGGCCGAACCACCGGTGGAGACGATCTCGACGCCGGCGGCGGCCAGAGCCTCGGCGAGCGGCATCAGACCGGTCTTGTCGCTCACCGAGATCAGCGCGCGGCGGATGGGCACGACGTCGCGCGGGCGGTAGAGGGCGGGGTCGATGGTGGGGCCGGCCATGTCGGGCTCCTGTCGGGTCAGCGGGTAAGCGGGTCAGCGGGTCAGCGGGTCAGCGGGTCAGCGGGTGAAAACGGATGTCGGTGCGGTCGCGAAGCGGAGGTCGAGGCGGATCAACGGGCAGGGGTCAGGTCGAGCTCGCCGGTCGCGATGCGGCGGACGACCTCGCTCAGCAGACGGCGCTCGACGGGCTTGATGCGCTCGTGCAGAGCCTGCTCGGTGTCGCCCGGCAGAACCGGCACGCGCTCCTGGGCGAGGATCGGACCGCTGTCGACCCCGTTGTCGACGACGATGACGCTGGCCCCGGTCTGCCGCGCGCCGGCCGCCAGCGCGTCGCGGACGCCGTGCGCCCCCGGGAACTCCGGCAGATAGGCCGGGTGGGTGTTGATCAGACGCGGCGCCCACGCGTCGACGACGTCGGCGGGCAGCAGCCGCATGAGCCCGCTCAGCACGACGAGGTCGGGCGCGTACGCGGTCAGCTGCGCGTGCAGCGCGGCGCCCCACTCCTCGCGCGTCGCGTACTCGCGGAACGGCACGACGAACGTCGGGATGCCGTCGGCCTCGGCATGCGCGAGACCGGAGGCGTCACGATCTGCGCCGACGACGACGACCCGCGCCGGAAAGGCGGGGTCGCTCACGGCGTCGAGCAGGGCACGCAGATTGGAGCCCGTGCCCGAGATGAGGACGGCGACCGTGAGCACCGGATCAGTCTACCGGGGTGCGCGGGTCGCCTTCGGGGATGCGCACCCACGCCGCCGGGTCGTCCTCGAGGGGCGTGCTGCGGCGCGGGGCGAGCAGCAGGATGCCGGCGCCCAGCGCGACTTCGATCCCCACCGCGAGCGCGAGCGGGCCGGGCTCCGGCCCCACCGTCGCGAGACGCCCGGGGCCGAACGCGCCCGACGCGGCGACGGCCAGCAGCGCGGCACCGAGGGCCGTGCCGATCGCGATGGCCGCGAGGGCGACCACGCGCGGCAGCACGGGCTCGGCGCGATCGGGCGCGATCAGCAGCGCACTGCGCGCGATCGCGCCGGCGAGCGCGCCGAGGCCGACGACCAGCAGGGCGAGCAGCAGCATCCAGAAGGACGTGGTCTCGGGGATCCCGCCCAGGACGGGGATGCCGGGGACCACGCCCAGATTGGTCCCGGCCGGCGAGACGGCGGTCCCGGTGCCGATGGCGAAGCCGGGACCGGCGGCGAACGCGGCGCCCCACACGACGAGGGTGGGCAGGTACGCGAACTGGCCGAGCGTCAGCACGATCGCGCCGACGAGATCGACGTGCGCGGCCTCGAACAGGGCGATGACCTCGCCGCCGCGCACGGCGAGCGCGAGGGTCACCAGCAGCGCGCCGAGTCCGATCAGACCGACCAGGCATACGGCGATCCCCCGCGCGGCGGCGGCGGGGAGGTCCACCCAGGCGGGGGCGGCGTCCAGACGGCCGTGCAGCGCGTCGATGACCCCGTCGTCACCCTCGCGCCACGCGTGCACGATCGCGCCGACCAGGGCCGCACCGGCGAACACGAGCGTCGGCAGCGCGATCGCGGGGAGCAGGTCGACGGTCGCGACCTCGTTCGGCGCCGTGACCGCCAAAACGGCCGCCAGGGCGGCGACGGTGACCGTGCCGCTGACGACACCGGCGATCCAGGCTCCCGAGCGGGCGGCCCGGACGCCCGAGCGGGCCGCGAAGATCGACGTGAACGCGGCGAACACGAGCGGGGCGAGCGAGATCGTGAACGCACCCGCCTCGGCGGGGATGCCGGTGACGAGGAGGTACTCGTCGGGCAGCGCGATGTCGATCGGCGCGAAGTGGCCGGCCTGCCAGATGCGGACCGTCGCGGGCCACAGCAGCGTCCAGTCCGCCCCGGCGCCGAGTCCGGACACCCACAGCAGCGTCAGCGGAGCGAGCACGACGGCGATGCCGACGGCGACGACGACCAGGGCGTCGAAGGCGGCGAGGAGGGTGACGAGCAGGCGATTCATGCCGTATCGACCCTACCCAGCGGGGGCGGGCTCCCCGGACGGGCGCGCCCGCGCCCCCGGCATCCCGTCGTCCGCCGGAGGTCTCCACGGAGGTCGCCACGGAGGTCTCCACGGCGGTTCGAGGTGCGCGCGGGTCCGCGGTGTCGATACCTTCATCCCAGGAGGTTCCATTGAGCACAACCACGTCGGCTGATCCGAAGCCGGACACGACACCCACCAGCGGGCTCGACCGCTTCTTCGAGATCACCCAGCGAGGATCCACGATCGGCACCGAGGTGCGCGGAGGTCTGGTCACCTTCGTGACGATGGCCTACATCGTCATCCTCAACCCGATCATCCTCTCGGGCAAGCCCGACATCGACGGCAACATGCTCGATTTCGGCGCCGTCGGGGCCGCGACCGCGCTGACCGCCGGCGTCATGACGATCCTGTTCGGCCTGGTCACGCGCCTGCCGTTCGCGTTCGCCGCCGGCCTGGGCATCAACGCGTTCGTCGCCTTCAGCGTCGTCGGCGAGGTGACCTGGCGCGAGGCCATGGCCCTGGTCATGATCAACGGCGCGATCATCGTGCTGCTGGCCGCGACCGGACTGCGGAAGATGATCTTCGACGCTGTCCCGGTGCAGCTGAAGCTCGCGATCACGGTCGCGATCGGCCTGTTCATCGCGTTCATCGGCTTCGTCAACTCGGGCTTCGTCACGGCGACCGGGCAGGGCTCCCCGCCGGTGGGCCTGGGTGTCGACGGCTCGGTCGCGTCGATCCCGACGCTGATGTTCATCATCACGCTGCTGCTGACCGGCGTCCTGGTCGCCCTGCGCGTCAAGGGCGGCATGCTCATCGGCCTGGTCACCGGCACCGTGCTCGCCGTCATCGCCGAGGCGATCTGGCACCTCGGCTCGGCCGTCGACAACCCCGGCGGCTGGGGACTCACGATCCCCGCGCTCACCGGCTCGCCGGTCAGCGTTCCCGACCTCAGCCTCATCGGCGCCGTCGACTTCGGCTTCGATCTGACCAAGGTCGGATTCGTGACGCTCGTGATGCTCGTGTTCACCCTCGTGTTCTCGAACTTCTTCGACGCGATGGGCACCATGACGGGCCTGGCCAAAGAGGCCGGCCTGGCCGACGCGAAGGGCGACTTCCCGCGCATCAAGTCGGCGCTGGTCGTCGAGGGCATCGGCGCGATCGCCGGCGGTGGCACGTCCTCGTCGTCGTCGACCGTGTTCATCGAGTCCGGCTCGGGCATCGGCGAGGGGGCGCGCACGGGCCTGGCGAACGTCGTGACCGGCCTCGTCTTCCTGCTGGCGATGTTCTTCACGCCGCTCACCTCGATCGTGCCGACCGAGGTCGCCGCCGCGGCCCTGGTCATCGTCGGTGCGATGATGATGGCGCAGATCAAGCACATCGATCTGAACGACTTCCGCGTGCTGCTGCCGGTGTTCCTGACGGCCACGGTCATGCCGCTGACCTACTCGATCGCCAACGGCATCGGCGCGGGGTTCATCAGCTGGGTGCTCATCCACGCACTGTCGGGCAGGGCGCGGACGATCAGCCCGCTGCTGTGGATCGTCGCAGCCGGGTTCGTCCTCTTCTTCGCCCGCGGGCCGTTCGAGGCCCTGATCGGGGCGTAAACCGCCGGCACGATCAAAAGGGGGGATGCCGCGGCATCCCCCCTTTTGTGCGCCGTCAGACGGCCAGGTGTGTCAGGCCGGCAGACCGGCGATGATCTGACGCATCAGGTCGGCGGTCTCGGACGGGGTCTTCCCGACCTTGACGCCGGCGGCCTCGAGGGCCTCCTTCTTCGCCTGCGCGGTGCCCGCCGAGCCCGAGACGATCGCGCCGGCGTGGCCCATCGTCTTGCCCTCGGGGGCGGTGAAGCCGGCGACATAGCCGACGACGGGCTTGGTCACGTTGGCCTTGATGAAGTCGGCCGCGCGCTCCTCGGCGTCGCCGCCGATCTCGCCGATCATGACGATCGCCTTGGTCTCGGGGTCGGCCTCGAACGCGGCGAGCGCGTCGATGTGGGTCGTGCCGATGATCGGGTCGCCGCCGATGCCGATCGCGGTCGAGAAGCCGATCTCGCGCAGTTCGTACATCATCTGGTAGGTCAGGGTGCCCGACTTCGACACGAGGCCGATCGGTCCCTTGCCGGTGATGTTGGCGGGGGTGATCCCGACCAGCGACTCACCCGGCGTGATGATGCCGGGGCAGTTCGGGCCGATGATGCGGGTCGTGTTGCCCTTCGAGCTCGCGTAGGCCCACGCCGCGGCCGTGTCGCCGACGGGAACGCCCTCGGTGATGACCACGAGCAGCGGGATCTCGGCGTCGATGGCCTCGATCATCGCGTCCTTCGTGAAGGCCGGCGGCACGAAGGCGATGGAGACGTCGGCGCCGGTGGCCGCGATGGCCTCGTCGACCGAGGCGAAGACGGGCAGCTCGACCGGGTTGCCGTCGGCGTCGGTGTGCAGCACCGTGGTGCCGGCCTTGCGGGCGTTCACGCCGCCGACGACCTGGGTGCCGGCCTTGAGCATGAGCGCCGTGTGCTTGGTGCCCTCGCCGCCGGTGATGCCCTGGACGATGACCTTGGAGTCCTTGTTGAGGAAGATCGACATTTCTCTAGTCCTTTTGATCCGGGTCAGGCGTTCGCGAACTCGGCGGCCTTGTCGGCGCCCTCGTCCATGGTCTCGGCGAGCGTGACGAGCGGGTGGTTCGCGTCGCGCAGGATCGCGCGACCCTCGTCGACCTTGTTGCCGTCGAGGCGGACGACCAGCGGCTTGGAGGCGCTGGCGCCGAGCTCGGCGAGCGCGCCGACGATGCCCTTGGCGACGGCGTCGCACGCCGTGATGCCGCCGAACACGTTGACGAAGACCGACTTGACCTGCGGGTCGCCGAGGATGACGTCCAGGCCGGCGGCCATGACCTCGGCCGAGGCGCCGCCGCCGATGTCGAGGAAGTTGGCGGGCTTGACGCCGCCGTGGTTCTCGCCGGCGTAGGCGACCACGTCGAGCGTGGACATGACCAGGCCTGCGCCGTTGCCGATGATGCCGACCTCGCCGTCGAGCTTGACGTAGTTGAGGTCGTTCTCCTTGGCCTTGGCCTCGAGCGGGTCGGCCGCGTCCTTGTCCTCGAGCAGCGCGTGGCCGGCGTGACGGAACTCGGCGTTCTCGTCCAGGCTCACCTTGCCGTCGAGGGCGACGATATCGCCGTCGGCGGACTGGATCAGCGGGTTGACCTCGACCAGCGTCGCGTCCTCACCCTTGTAGACGTTGTAGAGCTTGACGAACACGTCGGCGACCTTGGGCGCCAGCTCGTCGTCGAAGTTCGCGGCCTTCGCGATCTCGAGCGCCTTCGCGGCGTCGATGCCGACCAGTGGGTCGACCTCGACGCGCGCGAGCGCCTCGGGACGCTCGACGGCGAGCTCCTCGATCTCCATGCCGCCCTCGACGCTCGCGAGGGAGAGGTAGGAGCGGTTCGCGCGGTCCAGCAGAACGGAGAAGTAGAACTCCTTCGCGATGCTGGCGCCGGCGGCGACCATGACGCGCTTGACGACATGCCCCTTGATGTCGAGACCGAGGATCGCCTCGGCCGCCGCGTACGCCTCGTCGGGCGTCTTGGCGACCTTGACCCCGCCGGCTTTGCCGCGGCCTCCGGTCTTGACCTGAGCCTTGACGACCACGACGCCGCCGAGCTTCTCGGCGGCCGCCTTCGCCTCCTCAGGGGTGTCGGCGACGATGCCGGCGAGCACCGGCACCTCGTACTTCTCGAACAGGTCTCGGGCCTGGTACTCGTAGAGATCCACGTGCAATCCTTCGCTGGGCGACGGGCGGTGTTTTGGTGCCGAAAAAGTCTCGATGTCGAGATATCGACCGATCCCCCAGCCTACTACCTGCGCCTGACCGCCCCGCCTGCCGCGGATGCGCGCGATGGGACAACTAAGCTTTCAGCGAGATGACCGACCCCAGCTCCACCAGCGCGCGCAACGCCGTCGTCGCCGCCGCCCTCGACCTCTTCGTGTCCCAGGGCTTCGAGGCGACCTCGGTCGAGCAGATCGCGCGTGCGGCCGGGGTGTCCCGCTCCACCTTCTTCCGGCAGTTCGGCGGCAAGGACGACGTCGTGTTCACCGACCACGACGTGCTGCTGCAGCAGCTGCGGACGTTCCTGGGCAAACGGCACGACAATCCCTGGGCGGCCGTGTGCGCGGCATCCGTGCAGGTCTACCGGCACTTCGCCGCAGACCCCGACCTCGCCCGGCGGCGATACTCGGTCGTCCGGCAGGTGCCGGCGCTGCGCGACCGCGAGATCGTCACGGTGTTCCAGTACGAGCGACTGTTCGACGAGTACCTGCGCCGTGCCCTGCCCGGCCTCGACCCGCTCGACTCGGTCGGCTTCTCGGCCAGCGTCACCGCCGTGCACAACCACGTGCTGCGGCGCCTCCTGCGCGGCGGAAAGCGCGTCCCGGCCTCGGTCCTGACCTCGGCGTACGACGTGCTGCTGCACCGCTACGGCGTGCACCCGGACGGCGAGGCGCCCGGCGGCGACGACCTGATCGTCGCGTCCTTCCCGCGGCGGATGCCGTCGGCCGAGGTCGCCCGTCGCCTCCGCGCCGAGCTCGACTGACTCCCCGGCATCCCCCGGCGGCCTCGCGGAGCGGGGTCAGAGGGTCACGAGCACCTGGGCGAGCAGGATCTTCACGACCATCGCCGCGGGGTACACGAGGCTGTACCCCAGCGCCACGCGGACGTCGTACTGCGTCCGCACGTTCGCGAACCCCAGGATCGCGGGGTTGGTCTGCGCGCCGCCGAGGATCCCCGACAGCCGCGTCCCGCCGGAGCGGAACAGGTAGCGGACGACGAGATAGGTCCCGGCCACGACGACCGTCGTCACCGCGGCGCCCACCGCCATGAGGTGCAGCACATCCCCCGACACGATCGCCGGGATGATAAGCGACCCCGCCTTCGTCCCCGCGAACGCGAGGAACACGTGCAGGCCGAACTCCGCGAGCACGTTGGCGGAGGTGTTCGGCAGGCTCGTCACCACCGGTCCGATCCGGCCGACGCGCCCCAGCACGAGACCGATCACGAGCGCCCCGGCGGCGTAGCCGAAGCTGAAGGTCCCGCCGCCGGGCAGCGGGATCGGCACCACCGCGAGCATCAGCCCGATCGCGATCCCGAGGCCGGCGACGGCGGGGTTGATGTCGGCCATCCCCCGCTCGGAGTCACCCAGGAACTCCGTCACCGCGGGCAGCTGCGACGGCGGCCCGACCACGCGCAGCCGGTCGCCCTGGTGCAGGACGAAATCGCCCGTCCCGGCGAACTCGATGTCGCCGCGGCGCACGCGCACGATCGACGACGCGTACCGGTCGCGCAGCCCGAGGCTGGCGACCGTTCGACCGGACAGCCGCGCGTTCGAGAGGATGATGCGCCGGAAGTCGACCTGGCTGCGGTCCTCGATGATGTTGACCGCCGACGTGTGCCCGAGGTCGGCGGCCACCTCCTCGACGGCGTCGCGCGGCCCGACGACGTTGACCACGCCTCCCGGCGGCAGACGCGTGTCGGGCCCGACCGCGGTCATGGTCCCGGCATCGTCGCGCAGGCGACCGAACGCGACGCGGTCGCCGTGCTTGCCGGCGATGTCCTTGGCGGTCGCGGGGTGGTCGATCTCGACGAGCTTGTCGACGATCGGGATCGGCGCGTCGGTATCGCGGTCGCGATGGCGCAGCGCCACGACAACGGCGATGATCACGCCGACGACGCCGAACACGTACGCGCTCGCGTAGCCGACCGTGGCGGCGGGGCTGCCCCCGGTCGCCGCGAGCGCCGGGGTGTTCGTCACCGCCCCCGCGAAGATCCCGGCGATCGTGAGGACGTCGAGCCCGATCAGCCGCCCCAGCCCGTAGGCGGTGGCCGCCGCGGCGATGAGGATGCCGGTGACGACCAGCATCAGCGGCCAGGCCGACCGCAGCGCGTGGAAGAAGCCGGGGCCGGCGACCATCCCCACACAGAACGCGAAGACGACGAGTCCGAGGTCCCCGACCGCCTGCGGGATCTCGAGCCCGACGCCGTACACGGTGCCCCACGCCGTGATGCCCATCGCTGCGAACAGCACGCCGATCGCGCCGAACGAGATGCCGCCGATGCGGATGCGTCCCAGCGCCGCCCCGATCCCGACGAGCAGGAGCAGGAGGATGATGGGTCTTTCGGCGAGGAACGCGAAGACGGCCGGCATGCTCCGAGTATCCCGCGGCCGGGCCTGCGCCACCATAGACGACGCCGTGGCATCGATGGCACGATGAGCGCATGCCCGTTCCGGCATCCGATCCGCCTGACCACCCGCGTCGCAGTCCCGGTGCGCGCCGATGAGCCTGGGCAGCGCGATCAGTGCGCGCATGGTCGGCCGTGCCACCGAGCTCGAGGTCCTGCGGACAGCGCTCGCGGCCGGCCGGGCCGGCAGCCCGCGCGCCGTCGTCGTGCGCGGCGAGGCCGGCATCGGCAAGACGCGCCTGCTCCGCGAGCTCATCGCCGAGGCGACCGCTCCGGCGCGTCCGCCGTCACCGTCCGCGCCGCCGCTGGTGACCGCGACCGGCCAGTGCGTCGACCTCGGCCCGATCGGCGCCGCCTTCACCCCGATCCGGCGGCTTCTGCACGAGCTGTACCGCGCGGTCGGAGATGACGCCTTCCGCGCGGCCGCCGGCTCGCCCATCGTCGTGACGACGCTCAGCAGCCTCGTCCCCGAGATCGCCGCCGAGGCGCCCGCGCCCGCCGGTGGCGCGGACTACGTCACCGAGGCGATCGAGCGCGTCGTCGAGAACCTGAGCGCGGACCACCATCTGCTCCTGGTCATCGAGGATCTGCACTGGGCGGATGCCGCGACCCTCGCGCTGCTGAAGACGCTGGCGACGACGCTGCGCGGCGCCCACCTCACCCTCGTGATGACCTACCGCTCCGACGACGTCGGGCGCGGTCACCCGCTGCGACCGGTTCTGGCCGAGCTGGAGCGCAGCCGTCTCGTGACCGGCATCGCCGTCGAGCGTCTCGCGCCGGACGAGGTCGCCGCCCAGGCGGAGGAGCTGCTCGGCAGGGCGCCGACGGCGGACGAGCTGCGCGCGCTCGCCGGCCGCAGCGAGGGGGTCCCGTTCTTCGTCGAGGAGCTCGTCGGGCACGGCGACGCCGACCTGCCCGAGACGCTCCGCGACGTGGTCCTGGCCCGGTACGAGGCGCTCAGCCCCGCCGCCCGCCGCGTGGCCCGGCTGCTGGCCGCCGGCGGCGTGCACGTCGAGCACGACACCCTCGCCGCCGTGCACCGAGCAGAGCCGGGCGACCTCGACGACGGCATCCGCGAGGCGATGACCGCGAACGTCATCGTGCCCGACGAGTCGGGCTACACGTTCCGCCACGCTCTCATCCAAGAAGCCGTGCACGACGAGCTGCTGCCCAGCGAGCGCGTCGACCTGCACACGCGCTACGCCCTCGAGCTGCAGCGGCGAGCGGATGCCGGGGCGCCCGCGCTGTCGGCCGCGATCGCCGAGCACTGGCTCGTGGCCCGCGACAATGCGCGCGCCTTCGACGCGACCGTGCGGGCCCTCACCGAGGCGCGGGAGACGTACGCGCTCACCGCGGCGGCCCTGCTCGGCGAGCGCCTGCTGGAGCTGTGGCCCCAGGTCCCGGACGCCGCGGTCCGCGCGGGGCGCGAACGACAGGTGCTCGCCCTGAGCATCGCCGAGAATCTGGCCGACGCGGGCGACACGGCCCGCAGCGCCCGCGTGGTCGAGGAGGCGCTGGCGCTGTGCCCGCCGGAGGATCCCCTGACGCGGGCCACCCTGATGCGGCTGCTGTTCATCCACCGGCACAACCTCGGGCATCGCGGCCCGGATCAGCGCGCGCTCCTCGACGACGCCGAAGCGATCGTGGCCGGCGACGACAGCTCGGCGGCGCGTGCCCTGCTGGCCCGCATCCTCGGCGCCAAGGGCGTGTATGCCCTCGGCGGCGAGGACGGGCTGGCCATGCTCGATGAGGCCGTCGAGAGGGCGGTCGAGTCCGGCGATGTCGACGCGCTGGCATCGGTCGTCATCACGCGCGCCTCCTCCCGCGCCGACCTCGGCGACCTCGAAGGCGCCCTGGAGGATCTGCGACGCGGCTCCGAGGTGACCACGATCGCCGGGTTCACGTACCAGGCGATCAACAACATGGTCGATGTGCTCGTCCGGCTCGGCCGGCTCGGCGAGGCGGTCGCGCTGGGCGAGACCGGACGCGAGCAGGCCGATGCCGTCGGCCTCGAGCGCGGGAACGGCTCCTACATCGAGACCAACCTCAGCGAGGCGCTGCTCGCACTCGGCCGCGCGACCGAGGCCGTGCCCCGGCTGCGCCGCTGCCTCGCCCTGCTGCACGGGGACCTGTACTTCCGCTCGTTCGCGCTGCGGCTGCTCGCCGCTCACGCGGTGTGGGATGACCGTCTCGACGAGGCCGACGCGGTCCGCGAGAACGAGGCGGCGTTCATCGCACAGGCATGCGTGGAAGAGGACGAGCGTCTCGGCTGGACGCTCCTCGTCGTCGACTCGGCGCTGGCGCGCCGCGAGTCCGAAACCGACCCAGCCCGGCGCGCGACCTGGACGCTCACCGCGCTCGAGCACGCCGCCGTCCTCGCGGAGGAGAGCGTCATCGGCGTGCCCGGCCTCAGCGCCCGGGTCCTTCCCGCGGCCGCGCGCACGCTCGCCGCCGCGCGCGCCGACGGCGTCGACGACCCCCGTCTCGCCCTCGTGGCCGAGCAGATCGCCACGGCGCAGACCACGCCGCCCGGCAACGCGCACAGCGCCGCGCTGGCCGCACTCACGCGTGCCGAGCTGACCGGGGCAGCGCCGATCGGCCCTGATCCCGCCGGCACCTCATCCGACCGTGCGGACGCCTGGCGGGCAGCCGTCGCCGAACTCGCCGGCGGTGCCGCTCCCTGCTGGCACCTGCACCATGCGCGCTACCGGCTCGCGCAGACGCTCATCGAGCGGGGCGAACGCGACGAGGCGGTCACCCTGCTCGACACCGTCATCGCCGCCGCGCCGGGCGACGGCGTCGCGATCGTCGCCCGCTGGGCGCGGGAGCTGGCGGGACGGGCAGGCCTGGCGATCCGGGATGCCGGCACCCCCGCGCCGCACTCCCCCGCGGGGTCCCCGCTCACGCCCCGCGAACTGCAGGTGCTCGCCCTCGTGGCCGAGGGGCTCACCAACCCGCAGATCGGCCAGCGGCTGTTCATCTCTCCCAAGACGGCGTCCGTGCACGTCTCGGCGATCCTGACGAAGGTCGGCGCGGCCAACCGCGCCGAGGCCGCCGCGCTGTATTCGGCCCAGGCATCGCAGCCGGCTCAGACGTCTTAGCGCTCGCGGCGATCCGAGCACCGGTCTGAGCACCGGTCTGAGGCGCCGGCGCACGTCTGCTCAGGGTCAGCGGTCCTGTTCTAGGGCAGCGTCGCGACCGGAAGATACGGCATCCGCCCGATGAGACGCCCACCCCTCAGCGAGGAGAGTCATTCCTGTCAGCACCACTCGCCGGATGGCCGGCCCCCGACAGGAGAAGAGACCATGAACGCCACCGTCCACACCGCTTTCGTCCTCGACACGCACCGCGCCGCGCAGCTCGACCGCGACAACGAGGTCCTGCGCCGGCAGGCCGAGCGCCCCGCCGACGCCACCCGCCCGACCGGCTTCGCCGTCGTCACCGACTGGCTCGTCGCACACCGCCCTGCGCGCCGGCCGATCGCCGTCGCGGCGCACTGACGCCACGCGCCGGCACCGACTTCTGCCGGCGCGGACTTCTGCAGTTTGGGGGGCCGCGTCAGTGTGGGGACCTGACGCCACACGTGCCGCGAGGCACACCAGGGGCGGAGCCTTCGGGTTCCGCCCCTTCGCCGTCCCTGGCGTATCGGACGCCGCCGCCACGCGGCAGGATGGGCGCATGTACGAGATCCCCGCGCCGATGCTCGCGAAGTCCGTGCCCGCCATCCCGGACCCGGCCACGACGCCCGGCGGCCTGCTGTTCGAGCCGAAGTGGGACGGGTTCCGCGCCCTTGTCGCGTGGGACGGCGAGACGGTCGAGCTCGGCTCGCGCGGAGCGAAGCCGCTCACGCGCTACTTCCCCGAGCTCGTGGAGGCGTGCGCGCGTCTGCTGCCCGAGCCGTGCCTGCTCGACGGTGAGATCGTCGTCGCCGTCGGCGGCGCGGGCGCGCAGCGACTGCAGTGGGAGGTGCTCTCGCAGCGCATCCACCCCGCCGCGTCGCGGGTGACCATGCTCAGCGAGACGTACCCGGCGATGCTCGTCGCGTTCGACCTGCTCGCCCGCGGCGAGCGCGATCTGAGCGCCGAGCCGTTCGCCCAGCGACGTGCCGAGCTCGAAGACCTCCTGCGGGCGGTGCCCGATCCGATCCACCTCACCCGCACGACCCGCGACGTCGCCGAGGCGGAGCGCTGGCTGGCCGAGTTCGAGGGCGCCGGCCTGGACGGGGTCATCGCCAAGCCGCTCGCCCAGCCCTACGCCCCGGGCAAGCGCACGATGTTCAAGATCAAGCACGCCCGCACCGCCGACGTCGTCGCGATCGGCTACCGCATCCACAAGAGCGGTCGAGGCGTCGGGTCGCTCCTGGTCGGGCTGTACGACGCGGACGGCGAGCTGCGCAGCGTCGGCGGCGTCGCGGCGTGGAGCGACGCACGCCGGCTCGAACTGATCGACGAGCTCGCACCGCTGGTGCAGCGGGATGCCGAGGGCGCTGCCGTCACCGGCGAGACCGATCGCTCCCGGTTCACCGCGTCGAAGGACGTGTCGTTCGTCAAGCTGCGCCCGGAACGCGTCCTCGAGGTGCGCTACGACCAGCTCGAGGGGCGGCGGTTCCGCCACACCGTCCAGTTCGAGCGGTGGCGTCCCGACCGCGAGGCGCGCTCCTGCACGTTCGACCAGCTCGAGACGGTGACGGCGTTCGACCTCGCGTCGGTGCTCGGGTGACGTCGCCGGGCTGACGTCGCCGGAGTGACCACACCGCCGACGCGGCGTCAAGACCCTGACGAAACGGCATCCGTCATCTAGCGTCGATGCATGGGACTGTTCAGCTCCGCACCCAAGACCGTCCGTCTCGACAGCACCGGCGCGCCGCTGCGCGTCGCTGCTCCCGGCAGACCCTGGAGCCTGTGGTCGGACGGGCTCGGCACGTTCGCGATCCGCTCGTTGCAGATCATGATCGTCGTCGCGATCGCCGCGGCGGTGATCCTGGGCATCCAGCAGGTGACGGTCGTGACGATCCCCCTGGTGCTCGCGCTCATCTTCGCCTCGGCCTTCGCGCCGGTGATGTCGTGGATGCGGCGGCGCGGCGTGCCCTCGCTGCTGGCGACGCTGCTCGCGCTGCTGGCGATCCTCGTGCTGCTCGGCGGGGTCTCATGGCTCATCGTCTGGGCGGTGCGCGACCAGTGGGATGAGCTGTACGCCCAGGCGCAACAGGGCTTCCAGGACCTGATGGCGTGGGTCGCCACGCTGCCGTTCGACATCGACCAGGGACAGATCGACGAGTGGCTCGCGACCCTCGGCGACTTCGTCACGAGCGCGCAGTTCGGCTCCGGCGCGATCGCGGGTGTCGGCGCCGTCGCGAGCTTCATCACCGGCCTCGTGCTGATGGTCGTCATGCTGTTCTTCTTCCTCAAGGACGGCCCGCAGATGTGGGCGTTCCTGCTGCGGCCGTTCCGGGGTGAGCAGTACGCGCGCGCCGTGCGCGTCGGCGAGAAGACGGTGTCGACGCTGGGCTCGTACTTCCGCGGCACCGCGACGGTCGCGGCCGTCGATGCCGTCGGCATCCTCATCGGTCTGCTGATCCTGCAGGTGCCGCTGGCGATCCCGCTCGCGGTGCTGGTGTTCCTGCTGGCCTTCATCCCGATCGTGGGTGCGACACTGGCCGGCATCCTGGCGGCGCTCGTGGCGCTCGTCGCCAACGGCTGGGTCGTCGCGCTTCTCGTCGTCGGCGTCGTCGTGCTGGTCAACCAGCTCGAGGGCAACCTGCTGCAGCCGTTCCTCATGGGGCGCACGATGAAGCTGCACGCCTTCGTCGTCCTGGTCGCACTGACCGTGGGCACGGTGCTCAGCGGGATCGTCGGGGCGGTGCTCGCCGTCCCGATCACCGCCGTCGCGTGGGGCATCGTGCAGGTATGGGACGGCCCGCACACCCCGGCGCGCTGGGCACGCCCGCGGCCCCGCGAGACCATCGCGGAAGAGACGGTGCAGCAGCCGATCGCCTAGTCGGGGCGCTTCGCGCGGCTGGGCTGCACGCGCGGCGGCTCGCCGGGCATCTTCGGGAACTCGGGCGGGAACGGCAGCTCACCGAGCCCCGCGTCGAGGTCGCGCTGCCACCACTCCAACAGCGTGTCGATGCGGCCCGGCGTCGCCTGCAGCTCCTTCCACGGGTCGCCGATCTCGGCGAGCCGCTCGGGGACCGTGCGGATCGTGAAGGCCGCCGGGTCGACGCCCGCCGCCAGCTCCTCCCACGTGATCGGGGTCGCCACCGTCGCCGTGGGCAGTGCACGCGGACTGTAGGCCCCGGCCATCGTGCGGTCGCGGTTGGCCTGGTTGAAGTCGATGAAGATGCGCTCCCCGCGCTCCTCCTTCCACCAGTTCGTCGTGACCTTGTCGGGCATCCGACGTTCCAGCTCGCGGCCCGCGGCGATGACGGCATGGCGCACATCGAGGAACTCGTGCGTCGGCTGGATGGGAGCGAAGACATGGATGCCGCGATTGCCGCTCGTCTTCAGCCACGCTTCCAGCCCCGCTTCGCGCAGCACCTCACGCAGCGCAGGCGCGACCTCGGCGGCATCCCGGAAGTCGGTCCCCGGCTGGGGATCGAGGTCGATGCGAAGCTCGACCGGGTTGTCGGTGTCGGAGGCGAGCGAGGCCCACGGGTGGAACACGACGGTGTTCATCTGCACGGCCCAGACGATCGCGGCCGCCTCGGTGAGCACCACCTGGGGATGCCGGCGCCCGCTGTTGTACTGCACGGTGACGGCGTCGACGAAGTCGGGGGCGCCCTTGGGCGGGTTCTTCGAGAAGAAGCGCTCGCCGTCGACGGTCTCGGGGAACCGTTCGAGCGAGACCGGGCGGTGTCCGTTCGCGCGCAGGAACGGCTCGGCGACGGTGATCGCGTACTCGGCGAGCTCGCGCTTGGTGATGCCGAGCGCGGGCCAGATGACCCGGTTCGGGCTGGACAGCCCGACCTTTCGTTCGCCGACGGTGAGGGTGATCCGCTCAGAAGCCATGCCCCGACACTAGGTGGCGCACGCGCGCGCCGTCACCCCCTTGCGCGGAGCGCGGGCATGGAGCTTCCGGCTCAGGGAGCGAGGGAGAGCAGCGGCGCGAGCTGCGCCTTGTCGAGCTGGATCCAGGGACCCGGGGGGTCGACGACGACGCCGTCCAGCCCCTCGCCGGCCACGGCCTTCGCGAGCTGATCCGGCGTGAGCGGCAGCGGCCGGTCGCCGCGACCGGTCGCGAGGACCTCGAGCGGGTGCGAGAACACCTCGAGGTAGCGCTCGCCGCGCTCGGTGCGCGCTTCGGCGAGCCCGAAGCGGTCCGAGCCCTCGGGCTTGCCGGCCGCGACCCACACGGTCACCTGCGTCAGCGCGTCGACGACCTGCGCCGCCGTCGCGTCGGTGCGCGGCGCGCAGAGCAGGTTCTTCAGCGTCAGGTTCGGGTCGCCCTCCTCGAGCGCCTTCTTGATGAGCGGCTCGGGCAGGATCAGTCGTGCGCCCGTGACCGCGTGATCGAGGATGAGTCCCGCGTACTGTCCCTCGGACACGTTGCGCAGCACATTCAGGACGGGCTGGCCGAGCGCCGAGGTCGCCGTGTCGCCGTCGGCGCGGATGCTCGCCTGCAGCGCCTCGCCACCGGTGAATGCCAGCAGGAACTTCTTGCCCTCGACGGCCGAGACCGCGAGCGTCAGCGGCTTGCCCTCGGCCAGCTGCGCGCGGGCGTCGCCGCGCACGCGGACGTAGAGGTGTCCCTGCAGAAGCTGGCGCATGACGTGGAGCACATCGGTGTTGCCGGGCTTCTCGGGCAGCGCGGCCAGCGCCTGCTTGACGACGACGTTGTCCGGCAGGCCGGGCACCGTCTCGCTGCGCGGCGGCGCCTCCGCTGCGGGACGCGGGCGGGGCGCCGGGGTCGCCGGCTTGCCGTAAGTGGACAGCGAGATGTTGACCTGGGGCACCGCGCCGGTGTCGGCGGCATCGCCGTGGGCTGCCGCGTCGGTGGCGGCACCGGCCGCGGTGGTCGCTGTTTCGGACCGGTCGGCCTCGTCGGGCCGGTCACTCGGCACCTGCGCGTCCGGGAGCGTCGCGTCCGGGGTCGCGGCTGAGGTCGCGGCTGAGGTCGCGTCCGAGGTCGCGCCTGACTTCTTCGGGCGGCGGGAGAACAGTGCCATCGTGCCAGCCTAACCGCCGGGCGGGCGCCGACGGGCGCCCCTCCCCTCCGCCCGGCGACGCCCCTGCGCCCGACAGCGCCGAGCATCCCGAATCGGTCAGAGCTTGGTGATCGGCGCGATCTTGATCAGCAGCTTCTTGGCGCCTGCGCTGTCGAAGCGCACGTGCGCGATGCGCTTGGCGCCGTCGCCGGTGACCATGTCGACGCGGCCCTCGCCGAAGTCGTCGTGGCGGATGCGGTCGCCCGGTGCCAATTCGAGGTCGCCGTTGTCGCGCACCTTCGACGGGATGCGGTTGGCGAACTTCGTGACGTCACCGGCGGGCTTCTCGCGTCGGGGCAGCGGAACGAGGTCGTCGCCGTAGCGTTTGCCGCCGAAGCCGCCCCAGCGCGCGTTGAGCGCACGGGACTGCATCCCGCCGCGTGAGTTGACATCGCCGGGCGACTGGCGCCAGTCGATGAGCTCGTGCGGGATCTCCTGCAGGAAGCGGCTCGGCATCGCGGCCGACACCTCGCCGAACTGGGCGCGCGTCATCGCGAGGGACAGGTGCAGCTTCTTGCGCGCGCGGGTGAGCGCGACGTAGAACAGGCGACGCTCCTCCTGCGGCCCGCCCGGCTCGCCGGCCGAGATGCGGTGCGGGATGAGATCCTCTTCGACGCCCGTGACGAAGACGGCGTCGTACTCGAGGCCCTTCGCGGTGTGCATGGTCATGAGCGAGACCGTGCCCGATGCATCCTCGAGATCGTCGGCATCCGACACGAGCGCGACCTCGGTGAGGAAGTCCAGGAGCGTCCCGTCGGGATTGTTGCGCGCGAATTCGCGGGTCACCGCGACGAGCTCGTCGAGGTTCTCGAGCCGGGCCTCGTCCTGCGGGTCCTTCGACCGGCGCAGCATGTCGAAGTAGCCGGACTTGTTCAGCAGCAGCGTCAGTCCCTCGGTGACCGATGCGGGCGAGGCGACCTCGCCCGACGCGGGGAGCATGATCTCCGTCGCTTCGGCCAGCACGGCATCCAGCTGTGCGATGGCCTGCTGCAGCTTCGGGCCGACGCCGAGCGCCGAGGCGTTCGCGAGGGCGTCGCGGAAGGTGATGTCCTCGTCGGCCGCATACCGGGCGATCGCCGTCTCGGTGACATCGCCGATGCCGCGGCGCGGCTTGTTCAGGATGCGGCGCACCGCCATCTCGTCGGCCGGATTAGCCACGGCGACGAGGTAGGCCATGGCGTCCTTGATCTCGGCGCGCTCGTAGAACTTCGTGCCGCCCATGATCTTGTAGGGCACGGCCGAGCGGATGAAGATCTCCTCCAGCGCGCGGGACTGCGAGTTGGTCCGGTAGAAGACGGCCATCTGCGAGAAGTCCACGCCCGTGCGGCGCAGCGCCCCGATCTCGTCGGCGACGAACTGCGCCTCGTCATGCTGGGAGTAGCCGGTGAAGCCGACGATCGGATCGCCGGCGCCGACGTCGGTCCACAGCTTCTTGTCCTTGCGGTCGAAGTTGTTGCTGATGACGGCGTTGGCCGCCGACAGGATGTTCTGCGTCGAGCGGTAGTTCTGTTCGAGAAGCACAACCTGCGCGCCGGGATAGTCGCGTTCGAACTCCGTGATGTTGCGGATGTCGGCGCCGCGGAAGGCGTAGATGGACTGGTCCGAGTCGCCGACCACGGTGAGCGAGGCGCCCTCCTCACCCGAGGCCGCGGGCGCGGGCGCGTCGAAGATCATCATCCCGCCGCTCTCGAACGCGTCGCCGCCTTCACCGGTGACGGGACGGGTGAGCTCGCGGATGAGCGCGTACTGGGCGTGATTGGTGTCTTGATACTCGTCGACCAGGATGTGCCGGAACCGGCGCCGGTACACGTCGGCGACGTGCGGGAACGCCCGGAACAGGTAGACCGTCTGGGCGATCAGGTCGTCGAAGTCGAACGCGTTCGCCCGCTGCAGCGCGCGCTGATAGTCGGCGAAGATCTCGACGAACAGCCGCTCGGCGGGGTCGCTCATGTTCGCCTGGCGCGCGTACGCCTCGGCGTCGAGCAGCTCATTCTTGAACTTGGATATGCGGCTCTGCACGGCCGCCGGCGTGAGGCCGAGCGCGTCGGCCTCGTGCTCTTTCACGAGACGCTTGACGAGCGCGCGCGAGTCGCCGGAGTCGTAGATCGTGAAGCTCTTCGTGAACCCGAACTGCTGGGCCTCGCGGCGGAGGATCCGCACGCACGCCGAGTGGAACGTCGAGATCCACATGCCCTGTGCGCTGTCGCCGACCAGCTGCTGCACGCGCTCGCGCATCTCGCCGGCAGCCTTGTTCGTGAAGGTGATCGCGAGGATCTGGCTCGGCCACGCCTCACGGTTGCGCAGCAGCGACGCGATGCGGCGGGTGAGCACGCTCGTCTTGCCCGAGCCGGCGCCGGCGACGATCAGCAGGGCGGGCCCGCGGTAGGTGACGGCCGCGCGCTGCGGCGCGTTCAGTCCCTTCAGCAGGTCCTCGTCGGCGCGCACGCCGGGCTCGGATGCGCCGACGATGACGGGTTTGATCGGGTCGCTCATGTCCGGTCAAGTCTAGGCTCGCGGCTCGACACCCGCGGTGGCGGGGACAGGGCGCCGCGACCGGCCGTGCACAACTCCTCCAATCCGCACGCCGCGAGCCGCCTTCGGGGCCGAGACGACCCGCTCCGCCCCGTTCTGGAGGAGTTGTGCACGGCGAGGAGCCCGGACCCGCAGCATCGGCACGCTGAAGGCGAGAGCCAGCAGCAGCGGTCCGGCCGCGGCGGCGGCGAACAGCGGAGACCCGGCGGCAAGCGCCACGATCAGCATGAGCCCCGGCGCGACGGTGAGCTCCGGCCGCAGCAGCGCGAACCCGGCCCGCACCCCCAGCTGCGCCGTCGTCTTCGGCGTGACCCAGAACACGGCGCGGCCGCCGAGCAGCGTCCGCAGCGCGGCGCCGAGCACGACGAACATCGTCGAGGCGTACAGCGCTCCGCCGAGCGCCGTGAACACGAGGCCGGCCGCGAATCCGCGCGCCCGGATGCGGCGTACCGCCTCGGGCAGCAGCGGCATCGCCGCACCGGCCACCGCGACCGCGCCGACCCACAGGGGCGCGGGCGTCCCCGTCGCGGCGAGGACCGCACCGGACACGAGCGCGACGACGCCGGCGAGCGCCGCGGCCGGGACGAGCGCCGTCTCCAGCAGCAGATCGCGCGCCTCCCGGCCGGGGAGACCCCGCAGCCGCCCCGGCCGCAGGTGCCCGCGCAGGAACTCGACGGCGCCCTCGGTGGTCTTGCGCATCTGGGTGCGGAACGAGCGGTAGTCGACGGGATAGTCCTCGGCGAACTGTGCGTCGACGTTGACGATGCGCCACCCGCGCCGCCGCAGCGCGACGGTCAGGGCGAGGTCCTCGGCCACAGCGGTCGGCACGCCGCCCACGTCGTCGAGCGCCGAAGCCCGCACGAGCGCGCCGCGTCCGAGGAAGATCGCGACGCCGCGCGCCTCGCGGCCGGCGCGCGTGACGCCGACATGGGTGCCCAGCAGCGGGCCGAAGTAACGCGCGAACCACGTCGAGCCGGCGCGCGCGACGGGCGCGGCCTGCGCGATCGCCACCGTCGGGTCGGCGAGCGCGGCCGCGCACACGCGCGCGAGGTCCTCGGGAAGGATGACGTCGCTGTCGCACAGCAGATAGGCGTCGAACCGCCCGCGCAGCGCGGTGAGGCCGTGGTTCAGGTTGCCCGCCTTGAATCCCGCGCGATCCACGCGCCGGATGACCCGGCATCCATGGTGCGCGGCGAATGCGTCGATGCGCGCACGCGCCGCCGCGGTGCGCGAATCGTCGAGGATCACGGTCGCGACCGCGACGTCCTGGCGCATGCTGGCGGCCATCGCGGCGAGGTCGGCATCGTCGGCGACGCAGTACAGCAGCGCGATGCGCAGCGACGTGGATGCCGGTCCCACTGCCCCCGCGCGACCCACCGCCGCTGCGCGACCTACCGCCGCGTGACGCCGCGCCGCTGCGCGACCCCACAGCGCCGCCGCGCGGAGCCCGGTGATCCACAGCACCGACGTCGCGACGCAGAAGGCGATCAGCGCCGCCGGCACCGCCGAGGCGGCCAGAGCCCACGCCACGAGGGCGGTGACCAGCAGGAGCCAGACGAGGGTCGCGACGAGGGTGGATGCCGGCATCCGGCGGAGTTTCGAAATCACATACCGAGCATATACATACTCGAAAACGGATTACTTCGGGGATGCCCCTGACTCCTCCCCTGATTCGCGACCGAGTCGCGACTGAATCGCGACTGATTCGCGACCGGCTCAGAGCAGCCGGCGCTCCGATGCCCAGACCGTCAGCTCGTGCCGCGAGGACAGCTGCAGCTTGCGCAGCACGGCGGACACGTGCGTCTCGACCGTCTTGATGGAGATGAACAGCTCGGTCGCGACCTCCTTGTAGGCGTAGCCGCGGGCGATGAGGCGCATGACCTCCTGCTCCCGGGCCGAGAGGCGGTCGAGCTCGTCGTTCGCCGTCGCCGTCTCGCCCGCCACGGCCCCGAACGCGTCGAGCACGAAGCCGGCCAGCCGCGGCGAGAAGACGGCGTCACCGTCTGCGACCGCACGCACGGCGCTGCTCACTTCGGCGCCCGACGAGCCCTTCGTGATGTAGCCGCGGGCTCCCGCGCGGATGACGCGGACGACATCCTCGGCCGCGTCCGAGACGCTCAGGGCGAGGAAGCGGGTCGGCACGCCCGCGCAGCCGGCGATGACGGCCGCACCGCCCGTGGCATCGACGTCGTCTCCGCCGGGCAGGTGGACATCGAGCAGCACGACATCCGGCTTCGTCGCGCGGATGACCTCGATCGCCGCGGGAACGTCGGCGGCTTCGCCGACGACCGCGAGCGTCCCGTCCAGGTCGGCGCGCAGGCCGGAGCGGAAGATCGAGTGGTCGTCGACGATCACGACGCGGATGCCGGTGTCCCTGCCGTCAGTGCCCACGCGCCTCCCCCGTCCCCACGATGCGCAGATGGACCTCGGTGCCGCCGGTGTCCGAGCGCACGGTCGCACTGCCGCCGGCGCGGCGCATCCGGCCGATGACCGACTCGCGCACACCGAGCCGATCGCCCGGCACGGTGTCGAGGTCGAACCCGGCGCCCCGGTCGCGGATGAACACGTCGACGCCCGTCGCGCCGCCCTCGATGTAGACCGACACGTCGCCGCCGGCGTGCCGGGCGGCGTTGAGCATCGCCTCGCGCGCGGCCGCGGCCAGCTCGCCGCTGGCCCGCTCGGTGGACAGGCCGGCCGAGACGACGTCGATGCGGACGGGGTAGTCCAACTCGAGCCCGCCGGCGTAGTCGCGCAGGTCGGTGGACAGGTCGCTGTCGGCGGGCGCGTCGCCGTCGTAGAGCCAGGCGCGCAGCTCGCGCTCCTGGGCGCGCGCGAGCCGGGCCGCCTCGCTCGAGGCTCCCGCCCGGTTCTGGATCAGCGCGAGCGTCTGCAGCACCGAGTCGTGCAGGTGCGCGGCCATCTCGCTGCGCTGCTCCTCGCGGATGCGCCTGATCCGCTCGCCCGACAGTTCGCGCCACTTCTCGATGAGCGTCGACGACAGCACGATGACGAGGCCGACCAGGGGCAGCATCGTCAGCACGAACTGGGTCACTCCGCCGCCGCTGGCCAGCAGCGACAGCATCAGCGCGAACACGGTCGCCAGCACGAGGGCGGCCGCCACCCGGACGGCGAGCGCATGCCGCGGGCCTCGCGCGGGGTCGCGCCGATCGATGAGCGCCGCCCACACGCCGGCGCTCATGGCCGCAAGGACAGTGGCGACGAGCACGACGACCGCGACACTGTACGGGAGGCCCCCGCCGCCGAGGAGGAGCACGGCGCCGACTCCCGCGGCGACCACGAGGGGCCAGGCGACCGGTGCGCGCCGGGTGGGTGCCCGTTCGGCCCGGTGCGTGTGCTCCGCGGCGTCGACGTCGCCCGCGGGCGCGTCCCAGGGCACGAGCGCCCAGAACCACGCGTACAGCAGCACGCCGACGCCGAACACGGACAGCACGACGAACAGCGCGCGCACCGCCCACACGGGCGCTCCCAGATGGACGGCCAGCCCCGCACACACACCCGAGACCGCGCACTCGCGGGGACGCCGCAGCGGCGGACGCACACGCGTGGCCGGCGCCGCCGGTCGCGGCACGGCCCGCGCGGCGGTGATGCTCATGCCGCCATCCAATCACCCGGCGCGGCCGTCCCGACAGCGCGCGGGGCCAAGACCAGGGTCGACTCAGGGGATCACCCCATGGCCGCGCGCAGTCCCGGCGCGCGAGGATCGGACCATGACCTCGCCGAGCGCCCCTGCGCCGCCCGCTCCGCGCCCCTCGGGCGATCGACCGCGCGCCGACAGGCCCCCGCGACGCGGCGACCGCTTCTTCGCGTGGTGCGCCGATCTCGGCCTCGCGCGCACGGACGGCTGGCTCGGCGGCGTCGCCGCGGGCCTCGCCGCGCGCCTGCGGATCGATCCGCTCATCGTGCGCGGCATCCTCCTCGTCGCCGGCCTGTTCGGCTTCCCCACGCTCCTGCTCTACGCCGCGGCGTGGGCGCTGCTGCCCGACGCCGACGGCCGGATCCATCTGCGCGATCTGCTGCGTGGGCGGCTCGACTCGGCGCACGCCGGCATCCTGCTGTGCTTCGTGCTCGGGATCGTGGTCTTCACGCCGGCGGGCGTGTTCCTGCTCGGGATGCCGGGGCTCTCCCTCTTCAGCGCGAGCGGCGCCGTCCTCACCCTCGTCTCGGTGATCCTGTTCGTCGCGCTGCTGGCCGTCGCCGGGCTCCTCGCCCTCATCGTGCGCGCCGCACGCCGCTTCGATGGGGGCCCCGTGGGCGATTCCGCGCCGCGGGCTTCCGCGGGCACCGCCCCGGACACGTCCGCCGCCGAGGTCGATTCGGGCACCGACCTCGCCGCGGGCGAGCAGGAGGCGGATGCCGGCGGCTTCGACACCGCGGCATCCGCCCCTGCGCCCGAACCCCAGCTGGGCGAAGCCGCGACACCCGATGAGGTCACCCAGTGGCGCGTGCAGCACGCCGCGTGGAAGGAGCAGGACCAGGCGTGGCGACGGCTGCAGCAGGACGCCGAGCGCGCCGCCCGCGACCAGGCACGGCGCGAACGCCAGGAGCGAGCCGCGGCGTTCGCCGACGAGGCCGCGCAGCGGCGCCGCCTGCGCCGGGCGTCGAGTCCCCGTACGAGCTTCACGTTCGTCGCGATCGCACTGGGCACGGCCCTCGTCGTCGGGGCGGGCGTGGCCCTGCTCGCCGCCGACGATCACGCCGACTTCGCGGGGGCGCTCGGCCTGTTCGCGGCCGCACTCGTGGCCGCCGTGGCGATGGTCGTCGCCGGCTCCGCGCGCCGGCGCAGCGGTTTCGTCGCGTTCGTGACGGCCGCGCTGCTGGTCATCGGACTCGTCGCCTCGGTCGCGCCGTTCCTGAAGGGGATCACCTTCGGCGACACCGCCGTGAGCACGCCCACGCACGCGCACGCCGTTCCCGAGAACGCGCTGACTCAGCCGTGGGGCACGCTGTGGATCGACGTGGCGCGCACGGGCATGTCCGGGCCGCCTATGCACGTGGACAAGCTGGCGGGGCACACCGAGATCCAGGTGTCCCCCGGTGCAGAGCTCGTCCTGGACCTGACGCTGGGGCGCGATGTCGCCGTCAGCGTGTTCCGCACGGACGACGACGGCGTCATCGACGTGCCCTTCGTGACCACGTCGCGGGCAGACGGACGGCACGGCGCGGAGCTCACGCTGTCCGGCACCGATCCGATCACGACGTCGCAGCGGCTCGTGCTGTCCCAGCAGACCGGGTCGATCACCGTCTGGGTGTACGACCGATGAGCCGAGAGGACGTCCCGATGGACGAGGCACCCGCGCAGACCGAGGCACCGGCGATGACCGCGGACGCGGAGCAGATCGCGGCACCGGAAACGACCGGGGAGGCGGAGCACACCGGGGCACTGGAGGTGACCGCGGACGCGGAGCACACCAAAGCGCCGGAGATGACCGCGGACGCCGAGCACACCGCGGCACTGGAGGTGACCGGGGCCGCGGAGCAGACCGAAGCGCCGGAGACGACCGCGGACGCCGAGCAGACCAAGGCACCCGCGCAGACCGAAGACGCGGAGCACACCGAGGCACCCGCGCAGACCGAAGTGCCGGCGCACATCGAGGACGCGGAGCAGACCAAGGCACCCGCGCCGACCGCGGCCGTCAGCGCCGTGGTCTCGCCTGCAGCCGCCCCTGCGCCGGGAGCGGCCGCCGCCGAGACGGTCCCTCTGCCGCGTCCGCGCACGCGCTGGGCCGGCATCGTCTGGGGGCTCGTGTTCGCCGCCGCCGCGGCGCTGGGGCTGTGGGTGGTGGTCTCGGCCGAGCGCCGCACGGGCGCCGCGGACTGGCTCGGGGCCCTGTCGGTGCCCGCCATCATCGCCTACGCCCTGCTGTCCGTCGGTGCCGTGGTGCTGCTTACCGGCCTGATCGCCGCGCTCCGCCGGGCCCAGTCCCGCGCCTCCTGACCCCCCGGTCGTCGCCGCGCGCCGCGCGCGCACGCGCCGCGCGCGACCGGCATCCCGCCGCTGCCTCCGGTGCGCAACTCCTCCAACCCGGTGCCCGCGGGCACCGAAACCACCCGATCGCGGCAGGGCCGCACCGGTTTGGAGGAGTTATGCACCCGCAACGCGCGCACGGCATCCCGCCGCTGCCTCCGGTGCGCAACTCCTCCAATCCGGTGCCCGCGGGCACCGAAACCACCCGATCGGGGCAGGGCCGCACCGGTTTGGAGGAGTTATGCACCCGCAACACCCGCACGGCATCCCGCCGCTGCCTCCAGTGCGCAACTCCTCCAACCCGGTGCCCGCGGGCACCGAAACCACCCGATCGGGGCAGGATCGCACCGGTTTGGAGGAGTTATGCACCCGCAACGCGCGACAATGGACCCGTGCGCACCCTGCTGAACGTCGTCTGGATCATCTTCGCCGGCTTCTGGCTCTTCGTCGGCTACGTGGTCGCCGGGGTGCTCCTGCTGATCCCGATCATCACGATCCCCTGGGCGATCGCCTCGTTCCGCACGGCCTCGTACGTGATCTGGCCGTTCGGCCGCACGATCGTGCCGAAGCCGACCGCCGGCGTCGGGTCGTTCGTCGGCAACGTCATCTGGGTGATCCTCGCCGGCTGGTGGCTCGCGCTCGGCCACATCGTGTCCGGGATCGCCCTGCTCGTCACGATCATCGGCATCCCGATGGCGATCGCCGACTTCAAGATGGTGCCGATCTCGCTGATGCCCCTGGGCAAGGACATCGTCTCGACCCGAGACGGCGCGTTCGCGCGCTGACCGGGTCGCCCGCGGCGGGGTTCTGACTACAATGGTCACCATCGCCGCGTGGGAGCGCTCCCACGTCACGGAGTCGAAGGAGCCCCCGTGCCGCACGCCGCCCTCGCCCTCACCCTTGCCGTCGCACTCGCGGTCCCGCTGACCGTCGCCGGCTCCGCGCCGGCATCCGCCGACGAGCAGCAGCTGCCGAACACCGACTTCGCCGCCGGGGCGGACCCGTGGTGGGTCACGCCCGATCTGGAGCCCGCCGACACCTCGTCGGGCGCACTCTGCGTAGAGGTCCCGGGCGGCACGTCCACGGCGTGGGCGTCGATCGTCGGCATCGACGGCATCGCGGTGACCGCCGGCGAGAGCTACCGGCTCGCCTTCCGGACGTCGGGCACCGCGCCGGCGACGATCCGCGCGCTGGTGCAGCAGGACAGCGCACCCTGGGCCGCCGCCTACGAGGCGAATCCGACGATGGCATCGGGCGCGACCGCCTACGAGTACGGCTTCACCGCGGCCATGGACATCCCCGCCGGCCAGCTCGTCTTCCAGATCGGCGGGGCCGAGCCGGACTGGACGTTCTGCCTCGATGACGTCTCGTTCGGCGTCGGAGAGCCGCCCGAGCCCTATGCCGCCGAGACCACCTCCGCCGTGCGCGCCAACCAGCTCGGGTACCTGCCCGACGGCCCGAAGCGCGCGACCGTGCTCAGCGACGAGCCGGCGCCCCTCCCGTGGGTGCTGCGCGATGGATCGGGCGCCGAGGTCGCCAGCGGGCGAACCGAACCCCGCGGCGACGACCGCACCGCAGGCAGCGGCGTGCACGTGATCGACTTCTCGGATGCCGGTGCCACCGGCGACGGCTTCACCCTCGCCGTCGGCGACGATGCGAGCCTCCCGTTCCGCATCGCCGCGGACCTGTACGAGAACCTGCCGGGCGACGCGCTCGGCTACTTCTATCTGGCGCGCAGCGGCATCGCCATCGACGGCGACCTCGTCGGCGCGCCGTACGCCCGCGACGCCGGTCACATCGGGATCGCCCCCAATCAGGGCGACCTCGCGGTCGGGTGCCAGCAGCCCCGCCCGTGGACCGACGGGTGGACGTGCGACTACACGCTCGACGTCACCGGCGGCTGGTACGACGCCGGCGACCACGGCAAGTACGTCGTCAACGGCGGCGTGTCCGTCCATCAGCTGCTCGACATCGCCGAGCGCGCAGGTCTGGCCGATCCCGCCACGACCGGCCGGTACGGCGACGGCACGATGCGCATCCCCGAGGCGGGCAACGGCGTGCCCGACCTGCTCGACGAGGTGCGCTGGGAGCTCGAATGGATGCTGAAGATGCAAGTCCCCGCAGGCCTCCCCCTGGCCGGGATGGTCCACCACAAGGTGCAGAACGACGGCTGGACCGGCCTGCCCCTGCTGCCGGCCGACGACCCTCGTCCCCGGCAGCTTCACCGGCCGTCGACGGCGGCGACCCTCAACCTGGCGGCGGCCGCCGCCAAGGGCGCGCGGCTGTTCGCGGAGTACGACGCGGCGTTCGCCGACCGCCTGACCGCGGCGGCGCGCACCGCGTGGGCCTCGGCGCACGAGACCCCCGACCTGTTCGCGCCGCGCGCGGACGGCGATGACGGCGGGGGCCCGTACGACGACCAGGACGTGTCGGACGAGTTCTACTGGGCGGCGGCCGAGCTGTGGCTGACCACGCGTGACGAGGCGTTCGCAGAGGCGATCGAGGTCAGCGCCGCAGCATCCGCGCCCATCTATCCGCCGGTCGCGTTCGATTGGGGCGCGACGACGATGCTCGGTCACATCGACCTCGCCCGTGCGCACGCACAGGGCGTGGATGCGCCGGGCGGCCAGCGCGCCCACGATGCGATCGTCGCCACCGCCGACGCCCTGCTGCGCCGGCAGGCCGGCACGCACTTCGGTCAGCCCTACGACCGCACGGACGGCACGTACGAGTGGGGGTCGAACTCGATCATCGTCAACAACGCCGCCGTGCTCGCCACCGCCCACGACCTCACCGGGGATCGCGCCTATCGCGACGGCGCGATCGAGGCGATGGACCACATCCTCGGCCGCAACGCGCTCGAACAGTCGTACGTCACGGGGTACGGCACGACCTTCTCGCAGAACCAGCACAGCCGCTGGCTCGCCGCCCAGCTCGACCCGGCGCTGCCGCATCCGCCGGTCGGCACGCTCGCCGGCGGTCCGAACTCGCAGATCCAGGACCCCGTCGCCGCCCGCACCTGGCCCGACGGCTGCCCCGCCCAGCTCTGCTATCTCGACGACATCCAGTCGTGGTCGACGAACGAGATGACGATCAACTGGAACGCCGCACTCGCCTGGATGGGCGCGTGGCTGGCCGACCAGTCGGCCGGCACGCCGCCCGGCGCGGCGGCCGTCGGAGGCGGCGCGGATGGACTGGCGTGGCCGGTGTGGGGCGCGATCGCACTGGTCGCCTTGGCGCTGGCGGTCGCGGTCGCACTGGGGGTGCGGGCGCGCATCCGGCGCCGGGCCGAACGTCATGCCCCGTCACAGTCCGCAACCGGGTGACACCGCCCTTCCCCTTGTCGGCGGCGCGGGTTAGCGTGGGATCGTCCCCGCGGATCAGGTGCAGCCGACGGGGCATCGCGACGATCCGGGGTGGCCCCGGGCGCCGGTTCATACCCGGCTGCGTTGCCGGGTTCGACTCCCGCCGTCGCGTCTGATTCTGAGCGCGATCGTCCGCGTGGATGCCGGAGCGGCGAGACTGGCCGGACATCTCGAGGCGACGGCGACGACGCGAGCCGATCGCGCGCGGCCGGCACGCAGCCCGAGCGCATGTCGGCCGGCGACCTCCGCCACCGGCCTCCCCGCGAACTGACAGCCTCCGGGCGTACGCTCCCGGCATCGAGAGCGGCATCGAGGAGGGCAGCCATGCGCAGACCGGTCGGCGCGGTCGCGGCATCCCTCCTCGCCCTCGCCCTCGCGAGCTGCGCGACAGGAGCCCCGATGACCCCCGGCGAACGTCCCCCGTTCCGCACGACCGCACCGGGCCCGATCGCACCGGGCACGACCGCACCCGGCCCGAGCGGCGCCCCGAGCGAGGTGCCCGCGGCGCGCTGGGCGGCGATCGTCGACGACCTCGCCGCCCGCGGCGTGACCGGCACGGCCGCACTCGTCTCGGCTGAGCGCGTCACCTTCAGCGACGGCTCGCTGGGCTGCCCCACGCCGGGCCACTCGTACACGCAGGCGATCGTCGAGGGCATGCGCGTCATCGTTCAGGCCGACGGGATGCCGTGGGACTACCGCTTCGGCAACGGCGACCGTCCGCGGCTCTGCGAGCGCTGAGCCGGCGCGCGATCCGGCTTCCCGCCGGGCGGTTCATCCGCCCGCGCACACGCAGCGGAGGGGCGGCGCGTGAGCACCGCCCCTCCGGACTGCGTTGCCGGCGTCGCTACTTGAGCTTCACCAGCAGTGCCTCGCCGGCGCCGGACTTGTTGTCGAACACGACGACCATGCTGCCCAGGGGCTGCTGGTCCGCGTAGGCGGCGGCATCGACGCCGACGGTCACCTTCGCGCTGCCGCGCTTGGGCACCGTGACGTACTGGCCGTTGCTGATCGCCGGCTGCTCCGGGTCGTACGCGGCCCAGCCCGACATCGCGTCCGTGCCGTCGGTGGTCAGGCTGAACGACTCGACCGTGTAGCCGAACGTCCCGGACACGCCGAGGTCGCTGGCCCACACCGGCAGCAGAATGGTGCTGCTGTCGGTCGGCGCCTGCGCCAGGAACCCGCTGGCGTACAGCGCACCGGTCGCGTTGTCGAGCAGGAACACCTCGGTCACGCCGTTCACCGACCCGGCGCGCACCGCGCCGGAGTCGTAGGAGAACACCGTCCAGTCCGCGTCGCCGTCGCGGTCGACGTCGATGAGGACGTCGAACTCGTTGCCCGCGGCGTTGGACCATCGATCGTGCACGTTGACGGCGAAGACGAGCAGGTGGTCGCCTCCGGCGTCGAAGGACTGCACGCCGGCGGCCCGCAGGTCGTACCCGGTGCGCGCGATCGACGTGGGCGCGTCCTTGCCGTCCGTCAGACCCCACGTGTACACGTCGGCGTCGGCGTCCAGAGCCCCGAGGAGGTTGCGCAGGGTGACGGTCTTGCTGGCATCGGCGACCTTCTGGTTCTTCGTGAACAGCGCCGTCGATCCCGCCGACACGGTGCTGTTCGACCGCGGCACGAGCAGGTACGGCACGCGCAGCGTCGAGTCCGCCGAGGTGAGCACGACATCGCCCGAGATCTCCCAGAACGAGTACTGGTCGTCGCCGGCCAGCGATCCCGGGATGTCCTTCGCGGCGGCCGTGGCCGTCACGATGAGCTTGGCCGTGCCGCCCGGGCGCACCGTGATGGAGCGCTGCGGGACGCTGACCTTCGCCTTCTCCGACTGCGCCGACGGCACCGTCGTCACCTGGTAGGTGACGGAGGTCGTGCCGTGGTTCTGCACCGTCACCGTCTTGATCCCGAGGAACCCGATCGGCGACTCCTGGAACCCGAAGCTCAGCGCCGACTCGCGCGCCCAGCCGCTCTCGGTCCGGAACGCGTCGCCGGTGGCGGTGACCGTCGTCGCGACGGCCTGCGCCGCGTCGACCAGTCCGACGCCGCCGACGGTCAGGCGATGCCCGGCCACCTTGTCGGGGTCGGCCGTCGAGACGAGCGAGGCCGCGATCTGCGGCGCCGTCCAGGCCGGATGGGCTTGTACCGACAGCGCCGCGACGCCGGCCACATGGGGCGCCGCCATCGACGTGCCGGAGTTGATCGCCGCCTGGTTTCCCGTGCCGACGCCGGCTGACGCGATCGAGACGCCCGGAGCGGCGACATCGGGGCTGATCGCCCCGTCACCGCTGCGCGGCCCCGACGAGGTGAAGCTCGCATAGCCGCGGAAGCCGGGGTTGCCGATCTCCGCCGCCACGACGGCGGCCGTGCCGCCCTCGGCGAAGGCGGGGCTGTCGGACGAGCGGACGCCGAGGAACGGGATCGTCACGGTGTACGGCGTGCCGTCATCGGGGTTGGACGTGATCGCACCCTCGTAGGGCGGCAACGTGTTGTCGCTGTTGATCATGACGACCGTCTCGGCCCCGGCCTGCTGGCCGAAGATCGCCTTGGCGACGCGCGCGCAGACCCCGCGCTGGACGACGGCGAGCTGCGCCCCGCCCTCGACGACGCCGACGCGCGTGAAGTCCGAGGCTGCGCAGCCGAGCGACTCGTCGGCCGTGGTCGCCGGGTCGTCGGTGAGCCGCACGACGGTGAGCTCGCCGACGGCACTCAGATCGGCGCCGTTGGCGTTGATGGCTTCGACCTCCTGGCCGTCCACGGTGACCCTCGCACCGGGGAAGGATTCGGCGCTGTCGACGGCCGAGACCGCGATCACGCCGTCGCCGGTCCCCGGCGAGCCGGTCAGGTACGGGTTGTGACCCGAGTTGCCCGCCGAGGCGACGACGACCACACCCGCGCCGACCGCGTTGGCGGCGGCGACCGCGCTCGGGTCGTCCGCGCGGCCGAACGACGAGCCCAGCGACATGTTGATGACGTCCATGCCGTTGTCGACCGCCCAGTCGATGGCCTGCACGGTCACGTCGGTCGAGCCGTCGCAGCCGAACACGCGCACGGCGTACAGGTCGACCTGCGGCGCGACGCCCGGCCCGACGCGGAACTCGCGCGTGTGCGTGGTGTCGTCGTACGGTCCGGCGTAGGCCGTCCCGTCGGCGAGCACGCCGCCGCCGCCCGTGGTGCCGGCCACGTGCGAGCCGTGCCCCTGGCAGTCGAGCGGGTTGGGGTCGGGGCGCGGGATGAGCTGGTCACCGGTGCCGCTGGCGTCGTAGTCGTCGCCGACGAGGTCGATGCCGCCCTTGATGCGGGGCGCCGCCGGCCCGAACAGCGCCGGGTCGGCTTCTTGCGTCGAGGTGGCCGCGGCCTGCTCGTACGCGTCGATGGTGCCGGGGCCACCGAAGGTGGCGTGCGTGTAATCGATGCCGGTGTCGAGGATCGCGACCTTGACGTTCTGGCCGGTGTAGCCGGTGTTCTGCCACACCTGCGGAACGCCGAGGAACGGCACCGACACGGTGTGGTCGAGTTCGTGGGTCTGCGCCGGATGCACGGCGACGACGCCCGGCAGGTCGGCGACGGCGTCGAGCTCGGCGACGGGGACCGACGCCTGGATGCCGTTGTACGCCGACTGCATCTGGGCGTGGATCCTGCCACCCTTGCCGGTGATGGCCCCTCGGAGGGAGTCCTGGGCGTTCTTGAGCTTGCCCTTCACGTCGCGGCGCTCGGTGTCGGTCAGGTCGCGGCCCTTCTCGGCCTCGACGACGGCGACGGGGTCGCCGGACATCTCGATGACGACCGTGACCCGGCCGTCCGAGCCGACGGAGCCGGGCACGACGTCCGAACTCAGCTGCGTCGCCGATTCGGAGGGGAGAAACCGGGACGAGGGATCGTCGCCACCGGGAGCGGCGAAGGCCGCGGTCGCGGGAAGGCTCAGCGCGATCACGCCGGCCACCGCCAGGATTCGTCGTTGCAAGGGAGGAACCGCCTTTCCGACAGGGACTCCGCGGATGTGCGGAGGCTGATAGGAGGCTATGCATCCCCTGACAGGAACGGGAAGGATCAATCTGCTCTTATGAGAGCTTCCTCATCTGCGCAGATGGCTCAGGCGATCCGCGTTCCGGTCGGCAGAGTGCGTGCCGGCGTGCGCGTGCGCGCCCACGCCCACCACAGCAGCCCGGCCGCGAGGAGCACCTGGAGGCCGAGGCCGACGAACCAGCTCGGCACGGTCTGGGCGATGACCTCCTCGGCCGAGGGAGCGTTCGAGTACCGGTAGTCGCGGGCGCACTCGTCCCACGTCGATTCGAGCTCGGGTGCCAGCTGTGCCGACCGCACGCCGTGCTTGACGGCGCCGAACAGGTCGACCGTGCCGCCGTGGCGGTCGAAGGCGACGGGTGTCGCGTCCGCGAGGATGACGAAGGGGTTGGGCGCCAGCATCCACCAGACCCGGTCGAAGCGCGGCTGCTGCCATGTGTAGGTCTCCCAGTCGCTGCACACCCACTCGCCCACCTGCGAACCGTCTTCTCCCCAGCAGTCGTCGCTGTTGTCCGCGCACCTCTCGACGTAGCGCGAGGTCTGCGTGACCTCGCTCGTGATGCTCGCGCCGACCAGGCCGAAGGCGATGGGCGTGCCGACGGTGAGCGCGGCGACGACGAGATAGGTCGCGGCGACGGAGAACAGCGGGCGGGGAAGGATGCCGGAGATCGCCACGCCGATGGCGGAGATGAGGCCGATCTGCACGACGAGGATCGCCACGGAGATGATGACCATCCACGCGCTCACCCCGCCGGCGAGGGTCGCGATGATCAGGAACGGTGCGGCCACGGCGGCGAAGGCGAGCCCCGTGATCCACGCGGCGAGGAACTTCCCGAACAGGATGTCGCCGGTCGAGGCGAGGGTGACCTGCACGGGAGCGAGCGTCGCAGCGTCGCGGTCCCCGTTGATGCTGTTGCCGCTCAGGGTCGGCGAGACGAGCACCGCGAGCAGCAGCGTGATGTAGACGACCGTGGAGTACACGCCGGCTCCGCGCTCCTCCACGGGCGCGTAGGAGAGGAACGACAGAGCGGTCACGCCGACCAGCAGCAGCGCGAAGATGCCGAGCAGGACGTACCACGAGACGGTGCGGACGCGCTGAGTCAGCTCGAGGCGCGCGATGGTCCACAGACGCGAGAGGTTCATCGGTCGCCCCCTTCGAGGTCGAGGAAGGTGTGTTCCAGCAGACCCTGCGCGGCCGAGAACTCGGCGACCGGCAGGCCGGCGCCCACGAGCGCCTGCAGTCCCGCCGCCGCCGTCGCGTCCGAGGCGAAGGCGAGGAGGACGTCGCGGCGGTCGACGGGGATCAGCGCCGCGTCCAGGCCCAGCGTTTGCGCGATCGGCAGGACGGCGGCGGTCGCGTCGCGGTCGGCCAGTCGCACCCGCCAGGTGCGCTGGCGGGTCGCGGCGGCGGCGATCCGCTCGCTGCTGACGGTCGCACCGGCGACGAGGAAGACGGCGTCGTCGACGACCTCTTCGAGCTCGGACAGGATGTGGCTGGAGATGAGGATCGTGCGTCCCTCGGCGGCGAGCCGCCGCAGCAGGACGCGCAGGTCGATGCGCGCCTGCGGATCCAGGCCCGAGGCCGGCTCGTCCAGCAGCAGCACCCCCGGGTCGTGCACGAGCGCGCGGGCGAGGCCCAGTCGCTGCTTCTGCCCGCGCGAGAGCACGCGCGCCGGCTGATCGGCCAGGTCGGCGAGCCCGACGGTGCCGAGCAGCTCCGCGGCCCGCTGCGCGCTGCGCTCGCGATCGAGACCGTACAGCCGGCCGGTCACGGCGATCGTCTCGCGCGCGGTGAGCGAGGACCAGGCGCCGAGGGCGTCCGGCATCCATCCCAGCATCGCACGCGCCGCGGCCGGATCGGCGACGGGATCGACCCCGCCGATGCGAATGCTGCCGGCGTCGGGCGCCAGCAACGACGACAGCATGAGCAGCAGCGTGGTCTTGCCCGAACCGTTCGGGCCGACCAGGCCGGTGACGGCGCCTGCGCGCGCCTCGAGGGTGACGTCACGGACGGCGTGGACGTCCCCGAAGGAACGGCGTACGCCGTCGGCGACGATGCCGGCGGTTGTCATGCGCTCACCCTATGGCCAGGCGATTCGCCGCCGCTCCAGCGACGCGACGGATTCTCGGCGACTCCTCAGCGGAAGAACGCCACGCCCAGGTCGGGATGGTCGACGAACACGCCGTCCACGCCCGCGTCGGCGATCAGCTGCCACTCGGACTCGTAGTCGCCGAAGGCCGCGCGGTCGCGGCCTCGGCGGAACCCGGGCACGAGGAACGCGTTCTCGGGGCGGCACGTCCAGGTGAACACGCGCAGGCCGCGCTCGTGCGCGTCGGCGACGACCGGCGCCGGTCCCGTCGCGCGGCCGAGCCGGTCGGGGGCGAGGATCAGCTTCTTGTCGAGGCTGATCCCGTCGACTGTCCCGGCGAGGCGGTCCAGGCCGGCGGGAGTCGTCTGCGCGCGATAGGTCGGCGCGGCCCGTCCGTGCGCGGCGACGAGGTCGTACGGCTTCCCCCGCGCTTCGAGCAGATAGATGAAACGGCCCGGGATGCCGTGACCGCGCAGCTGCGCGAGCACCGTCGCCTCGAAGGCCTCGACGATCAGCGGCAGCTCGCCGGCCCCCCAGCGCGCGTCGCGCAGCTCGGCCGCCAGCAGACCGGCCACGTCGTAGCCGAGCTCCGAGAAGTACGTGGCGTGCTTGACCTCGAGCACGACTCCGATCTCGCGTCCCCGAGCGAGCGAGGCGTCGCGCACGAGGTCGAGCACCTCCCGCAGCCGCAGCATCGGCTGGACTCCGTCGAAGCTCGCGCTCGTCCGCCGCAGCAGCGGCAGACGTTCACGGCAGCGCAGCGTGGCCAGCTCGTCCCACGTGAAGTCCTCGGTGAACCAGCCGGTCGTCTCTGCGCCGTCGATGGTCTTCGACGCGCGACGATCCGCGAACTCGGGCCGGTCGGCGACATCCGTGGTCGACCCGATCTCGTTCTCGTGCCGGACGACCGCGACCCGGTCCTTGGTGAACACGACGTCCGGCTCCACGGCATCCACCCCCATCTCGAGAGCGAGATCGTACGAGGAGCGGGTGTGCTCGGGACGGTAGCCGGGAGCACCGCGGTGGCCGATGACGAGCGGGCGGCGAGGCGGCATCGCTCCAGGCTACCGGCGGCGGAACGACGCGCCTCATAGCGCTCTCACAGCCCCGCGCCACGACGCGTGAAACGCCGTCCGTTACGCTGGAGAGCACAGCACCCGCTGTGCACCGATCTTGGAGTAGAGGGACCCCATGGCCTCCAGCAACTTCGCATTCAACAACCCGGCGTTCCAAGAGCAGCGCCCGGGCCTCACCCCGCCGTCTGCACAGCAGCAGGCCGGCACCCAGACCCAGTCCGCAGCGGCCGCCCACCAGGGCGTGAACGTCGCCGCGAACGCGCAGATGGAGGGCATGTTCGCCGCTCCCCCGGCCGGCGCGATCGAGACGGGCCGCATGACGGTCGAGGACACGGTCATCAAGACCCTGTCGCTGTTCGCCATCCTGCTGGTCACCGCCGTCGTCGGCTGGATGTGGACGCTCTCGCCGGTGACGATCGCCAACCCGACCCCGACGATCATGCCGTGGATCATCGGCGCGCTCGGCGGGTTCGTGCTCGCGATGGCCGTCATCTTCACCTCGCGCAAGAAGATCCGCCCCGCGCTGATCTTCGCCTACGCGGCCTTCGAGGGCCTGTTCATCGGCGGCATCTCGGCGTTCTTCGAGTTCATGATGCCGGGCATCGTCATGCAGGCGACCCTCGCCACCCTGTCGGTGATCGGCGTGACCCTCGCCCTGTTCGCCAGCGGCAAGATCCGCGCGTCGAAGAAGGCCACCAAGATCTTCATGATCGCCATGGTCGGCTACCTCGTCTTCTCGCTGCTGAACCTCGTCCTGATGTGGACCGGCGTGATCCCCGGCAACATGATGTTCGGTCTGCACAGCGCCGAGGTCATGGGCATTCCGCTCGGCCTGATCATCGGCGTGTTCGTCGTCCTGCTCGCCGCGTACTCGCTCGTGCTCGACTTCGACCGGATCCAGCAGGGCGTCCGCAACGGCGCTGCGCGCGAGTTCGGCTGGCTCGGCGCCTTCGGCATCATGGTCACGGTCGTGTGGCTCTACGTCGAGATCCTGCGGATGATCGCGATCATCCGCGGCGGCGACTGACCGCTTCGCTTGTCCTGAGGGCCGTCCGGTACGCCGGGCGGCCCTCGCGCATGCCGGGGGCGACGCACCCCCACCCGACGCACCCTCGGGCACGCCGCCACAATGACGGATGCCGCGGCCTCACGGCCGCGGCATCCATTCAGATCACTCCCACTCGATGGTCCCCGGGGGCTTGCTGGTGACGTCGAGCACCACGCGGTTGACGTCGCGGACCTCGTTGGTGATGCGGTTGGAGATCTTCGAGAGCACGTCGTAAGGCAGCCGCGTCCAGTCGGCCGTCATGGCGTCCTCGGACGACACCGGGCGCAGCACGATGGGGTGCCCGTAGGTGCGGCCGTCGCCCTGGACGCCGACCGAGCGGACGTCGGCGAGCAGCACGACGGGGCACTGCCAGATCTCGCCGTCCAGGCCCGCGGCGGTGAGCTCTTCGCGCGCGATCGCGTCGGCCTCGCGCAGCAGCTCGAGCCGGTCGGCGGTGACCTCGCCGACGATGCGGATGCCCAGGCCCGGCCCGGGGAACGGCTGCCGCGCGACGATCGCCTCGGGCAGACCCAGGTCGCGGCCGATCTGGCGCACCTCGTCCTTGAAGAGGGTGCGCAGCGGCTCGACGAGCTCGAACTGGAGGTCCTCGGGCAGACCGCCCACGTTGTGGTGGCTCTTGATGTTGGCGGTGCCTGCTCCGCCGCCCGACTCGACGACGTCGGGGTACAGCGTGCCCTGCACGAGGAAGCGGATGGGTTCGCCCTCGGCCTTCGCCTCGGCGACGAGGTCGGCCTGCACCTTCTCGAACGAGCGGATGAACTCGCGGCCGATGATCTTGCGCTTCTGCTCCGGGTCGCTGACTCCGGCCAGCGCGGTCAGGAACTGCTCGCGCGCATCGACGGTGATCAGGCGCACGCCGGTCGAGGCGACGTAGTCCTGCTCGACCTGCTCGCGCTCGCCCTTGCGCAGCAGCCCGTGGTCGACGAAGACGGCGGTGAGCTGGTCGCCGACGGCCCTGTGCACGAGCGCGGTGGACACGGCGGAGTCGACGCCGCCGGACAGCGCCGAGATGACCCGTCCCGTGCCGATCTGCGCCTGGATGCGCTCGACCTGCTCGGCGATGACGTTGCCGCTGTTCCAGTCGGCGGCCAGGCCGGCGGCCTTGTGCAGGAAGTTCTCCAGCACGCGCTGACCGTAGTCGGAGTGCTTGACCTCGGGGTGCCACTGCACCCCGTAGAAGCAGCGCGCGTCGTTGCCGAAGGCCGCGACGGGGGTCGCCGCCGTGCGGGCGAGGACCTCGAAGCCGGGAGGCGCGGTGGCGACCTGGTCGCCGTGGCTCATCCACACGTTCTGCTCGACGGGCTGACCGTCCAGCAGCACGTTCTCGGTGATGATCGTGGCGTCGGTGGCGCCGTACTCGCGCAGCCCGGTGTTGGCGACCTCGCCGCCGAGGGTGCGGGCCATCACCTGGAATCCGTAGCAGATGCCGAGGGTCGGGACGCCGAGGTCGAAGACGCCCGGGTCGAGCGCCGGCGCACCGGGCTCGTACACCGACGACGGTCCGCCCGACAGGACGAGCGCGACGGGGTTCTTGGCCGCGATCTCGGCAGCGGTCGCGGTGTGCGGGACGATCTCGCTGTACACGCCCGCCTCGCGGACGCGGCGCGCGATCAGCTGCGCGTACTGGGCGCCGAAGTCGACGACGAGGACAGGTCGCTGCGCGGTCTCGGTCTGGCTGGTCACCGCTTGGTCTCCGTCGGGGTCTCGGGGGTCAGGGAGGTGGGCTCGGCGCCGGCGTGTGGTGCCGCGGCGGCGTCTCGCTCATCGGTCTCGCGTCGTTCGAGGTAGGTCCGCACCTCGCGGGCGACTCGGATCTCCATGATGAACGAGAGCAGCGGCACGACGCCGCCCAGCGCGAGCAGGATGAACCGCGGGAAGCCCCAGCGCATGAGGCTCCACATGCGGAAGCACGCGAACAGGTAGACGACGTAGAACCAGCCGTGCGCGATGAGGATGAACAGCGAGATGTTCAGGCCGTCGCCGGTCGAGGTCATCTCGCACTGGTCGATCCCGGGGACGAACAGCGAGTACCAGACGCAGTCCGGGCCGGCGATGACCGGCGCGAACCACAGGAACCCGCCGGACCCGCCCGCGAACAGCTCGACGTGCAGCGGCGTGTACTTGAGGATCATCTCGGCCAGGAGCAGAAGCAGCCCGATGCCCGTGATGACCGAGGCGATCTGGTAGAACTTCAGCGCCGAGCGGATCGCCGGGAACGAGGCGAGTTTGGGCTGGGCGGGCATGGCCTCCAGTCTAGTCGGCGGTCGCGGCAGCCCCGCTCGCGGCCGCGCCCGCCTCCTGGAGCGCCTCGACTTCCTTCTCCCACGCGTCCCGCGCGAGTCGATACCACATGTAGCAGGCGAAGCCCGCGAAGATCGCCCACTCGACGGCGTAGAAGATGTTCAGCCAGTTCACGCTCGAACGCTCGTCCGGCGCGGGCGAGTCGATCGCGACGAGCCCCGCCGGCAGCGGGCCGAGGCCGGTGGTGCCGGCATCGGCGACGAGATAGGAGCGGTAGACGTCGAGTCCCTCGATGTCGCGCCACTGGCTGAGCAGCGCCGCCGAGGACATGCGCGTCATCTCGGTGATCGGGGCTCCGGCCGGCGGCAGGGCGGGGCCCTCGTCGGAGATGAGCCGGCCGGTGAGCTCGGCGGGACCGGCGATGTCGACGGTCGCGACCGTCGCCGCGAACTCGGCGGCAGCGGCATCGGCCGACTCTCGTGTCGGCGCCCACGCGATCGCGACGGCGAGCGAGACGGGGGGTCGTGCCGGGGCGAGGCTGCCGGCCGGTTCCCCCAGCCGCAGCTGACCGGTCACCCAGTACCCCTCGACGCCGTCGTTGAACCGCGACGACACGACGAGGAAGTCGCCGTGGACCCACCATCCGGTCGTGGAGACACGCTGGCCGACGAGCGGCTCGGGGAGGTACTCCCCCGGCGCGGCCACGTCGGCGAGCGGCCGGAGGACCTCGGTCGCGCCCGGCGGCGGCGGGTCGGTGTCGATCGCGTTGCCCAGCTGCCACTGCCCCAGCCACGCGAAGACGCCGGCGACGACGAGGGCGACCCCGAGCATCGCGATCCACCACGGCCGCAGCATGACCTCGCGCAGGGTGGGCGGGAAGACGTCCTGCGGCGGGGCGACGGGCGGGGGTGCGGCCATCAGTGCGCGGCGTACGGGGCCACGACGACCTCGACCCGCTGGAACTCCTTGAGGTCGGAGTACCCGGTGGTGGCCATCGACTTCTTCAACGCGCCGATGAGGTTCGCGGTGCCGTCGGCGACGGGCGCCGGGCCGTACAGGATCTCCTCGAGCGGAGCGACCTGGCCGACCTCGACGCGGCGGCCGCGCGGCAGCTGCGTGTGGTGCGCCTCGGGGCCCCAGTGGTAGCCGCGGCCGGGGGCGTCGGTGGCGCGTGCGAGAGCGACGCCGAGCATGACGGCATCGGCCCCCATCGCCAGGGCCTTCACGATGTCGCCGGACGTGCCGACCCCGCCGTCGGCGATCACGTGGACGTACCGGCCGCCGGACTCGTCGAGGTAGTCGCGGCGTGCGCCGGCGACATCGGCGACCGCGGTCGCCATCGGCGCGTGGATGCCGAGCGTCGCCCGCGTCGTGGACGCCGCCCCGCCGCCGAACCCGACGAGGACGCCCGCCGCGCCGGTGCGCATGAGGTGCAGGGCGGCCGTGTAGGTCGCCGCGCCGCCCACGATGACGGGGACGTCGAGGTCGTAGATGAACTTCTTGAGGTTGAGCGGCTCGGCGTCGCTGGAGACGTGCTCGGCCGACACCGTCGTGCCGCGGATGACGAACAGGTCGACGCCGGCGGCGACGACGGTCTCGTACAGGTCCTGGGTGCGCTGCGGAGTGAGCGATCCGGCGACGGTGACGCCGGCCTCGCGGATCTCGGCGAGGCGATCGCGGACGAGCTCGGGCTTGATCGGGGCGGAGTACAGCTCCTGCATGCGGCGCGTCGCGCCGTCGGCGGGCAGCGCGGCGATCTCGGCCAGCAGCTGCTCGGGGTCGTCGTAGCGGGTCCACAGGCCCTCGAGGTCGAGCACGCCCAGGCCGCCGAGCTGGCCGAGCATGATCGCCGTGGTGGGGCTCATGACCGAGTCCATCGGCGCGCCGAGCACCGGGATCCCGAAGCCGAAGGCGTCGATCGACCAGGCGGTCGAGACATCCTCGGGGTTGCGAGTGCGCCGCGAGGGCACGACCGCGATGTCGTCGAACGCGTAGGCGCGGCGGGCGCGCTTGGCGCGGCCGAGCTCGATCTCCATGCTCACGCCCCCAGCCTACCCGCGCCGCGCGGGCCGCCGTCGGCGGAGGGGGCGGTGCGGGGCGGGATGCCGGGGGCTCAGGCCGTCGCGTAGCGCCCGGATGCGACGGCTCGGGCCCGCGCCTTGGCGGCCTCTTCCTCGCGGCTCTTCGGCGGCGCCGAGGTCACCAGGGCGTCGAGCAGGTGCTGCGTCGCGTGCGCGATCTCGTGCACGGCGCGGTCGAACGCGTCCTGATTGACCTTCGAGGGCTTGGTCGTTCCGGCGATCTTGCGCACGTACTGGAGGGCCGCGGCGTGCACCTCGTCAGAGGTCGCCGCGGGCTCGAAGTTGTGCAGAGTGTGGATGCTGCGGCACATGCCCCCGAGGATACGCCGCGCCCCGGCATCCCGCACCCGTCCGCGCGGCCGCCCTGCCCCGTCCCGCGCCCGCGCCCGCGTCCGCGCCCGCGCGGGAAGCCTCGCGCCCGAAGCCGCGCGCCCGAAGCCGCGCGCCCGGCCGGGGTGTCAGGCGTCGCTGCGGGCGGCGGCGTCGGCGCGGCGCTGGTCGGCGAGGGCCTCGGCGTCCTCGGCGCCCGGAGCGGCAGGCTCGCCCAGCGAGAGCATGAGGCGGTTCGCCCACGCGAAGAATGCGGTGGCCTCGACGATGTCCTGGATGTCGGCGCGGCTGAGGCCCGCCTCGAGCAGGGCCTCGACGTGGTGCGCCGCGAAGCGCGGCGGCGAGGCGGTCAGTGCCGCGGCGGCGTCGGTGATCGCACGCCAGCGCGGCTCGAGGTCGGTGTCGACGCCCTCCTCGAGCAGACGCCGGACGTCGTCCTCGCGCTTGCTGAAGGTGATCGTGAACCGGGAGTGCACACTCGTGCACAGCTCGCAGCCGTTCAGGCGCGACGCGACGGTGGCGGCCAGCTCTCGCTCGCCCCGGCCGATTCCCGGCCGGCCCAGGAAGACCGCGCGGTCGAGCGCCGTCCGCGTCTCCAGCGCCTCCGGATGCCATGCCAGCAGCCGGAAGTACGGCGAGTCGGGCCAGACGCTGGTCTCGTAGGCGGCGATCTGCTCGGCCGAGCCGGTGTCGGGTCCGACCGGCTCGATCCAGGCGTGCCACGCGCGCTCGGCGGTCGTGAATCGCGTGCTCATGCCGATGCCTCCCCGAAGACCTCGTCCTGCACGCGCAGCGCGTGCGCGACGCGGATCTGGTAGCTGACGAACCCGACGATCTGGCCGATGACGACGATCTCGGCCGGGCTCCAGCCCGCCGAGGTGAGCGCGCCGAGGTCATCGGCGGTCGACGAGGCCGGCCGGGTAATGAGCAGGTCCGCGTGGCGCAGTGCGGTGCGCAGCGCGCGCGGAGCGCGCACGCCGTGCGGGCCGTCGGATCCGCCGGTGACGAGCTCGACGGCGTCCGCGATCCCGGCCGCGCCGGCCAGATACCAGTCGGCGGCGGCGCGATCGCCCTCCACCCACGCCGCGCGCGCGGCGATGAGGTGCCGCAGCGCCCGCTCGACGCCCGGGACGGGATCGGTCGCCGGCACGGCGAACAGCGCGTCGTAGGCGGCCTGCGCCGCCTCACGCACGGCCGGGCGGTGGTCGCGCGGGGCGTCCGAACCGGCCTCGGCGATCTCGGCGATCACATCGGTCATGGGGTCCCTTCCTGTTCGCTCGCGATGCCGGGGTCCGCCGCGTCGGCAGCACCCTCGACCGCACCGCCGGCCGCACCGCCGTCGGCACCGCCGGCCGCACCACGGACGGCGGTGCCATGCCCGCCGATCCCGTCCGCCGCGGCGACGGGATCGAACCGCCCGTCGGCGGCGGCGGACTGGCCGAGGTAGGCCTCGCGCACGCCCGGGTGGGCGAGCAGCTCGGCCGCCGTGCCCGAGATCGCGAGGTGACCGGTGCGCAGGACGTACCCGCGGTCGGCGACCTGCAGTGCGAGCTCGGCGTTCTGCTCGACGAGCAGCACACTCACGCCGAGCTCGCTGTTGATGGTGGCGATGTGGCCGAGGACCTGGTCGACGACGATCGGCGCGAGGCCCATCGTCGGCTCGTCCATGCAGATCAGCCGCGGCCTGCTCATCAGCGCCCGCCCGAACGCGAGCATCTGCTGCTCACCGCCGGACATGCTGCCGGCGCGCTGGCGACGGCGCTCGGCCAGGCGCGGGAAGAGCCCGTAGATGTCGCTCAGGCTCGCCCGGACGGCGCGATCGCGACGCGTGAAGGCGCCCATGAGCAGGTTGTCCTCGACGGTCATCTCGCCGAAGACGCGGCGGGCCTCGGGAACCGAGGCGATGCCGGCCCGCACGCGGCGGGCCGTGGTCCACCGCGTGATGTCCTGGCCGTCGTACCAGACGCTGCCGGCGACGGGCCGGATCAGGCCCAGCGCCGTCTTCATCGTCGTCGACTTGCCCGACGCGTTGCCGCCGAGCAGCGACACGACGTGCCCCTCTTCGATCTCCAGCGACACGTCGACGAGGGCCGGGCTCGTGCCGTAGCTGACGCTGACGTCCCGGAACTCCAGCAGCGTGCGACCGGACGCGGAATCGCTCATGCCGCCCCCTCCGCGAACGCCTTGCCGAGATAGGCCTCGATCACCCGCGGGTCACGGCGCACCTCGTCGGGGGTGCCCTGCGAGATGAGCTTGCCGTTGTCGAGCACGAGGACCCGGTCGGAGACCGCCATGACCAGGTCGAGCTTGTGCTCGACGAGCAGCATCGTCTGCCCGAGACGCTTCAGGTCGAGCAGCTGCTGCAGGACCTCCCCGGTCTCGGTCGTGTTCATGCCGGCCGTGGGCTCGTCGAGGACGAGCAGGCGCGGCCCCGAGATGAGCGCGCGGGCGATCTCGGTGCGCCGGCGGTTGGCGTACGACAGCGAGAACGCGTACTGGTCGACGCGGGGCGCCAGGCGCGTGCCGAACCGGTCGAGCTCGGCGACGACGTGCGCGTCGTCGAGGGCATCCTGGCGGCGGCGGGCCCGGCTGGGCACGACGGCGACGGCCGCCTCGGCCAGCAGCGACAGCCAGCGCAGGCCCGGGATGCCGCGCAGACGCGCCAGCGGTCGACCGACCGCCTGCACGGGCTCGAGGCCGACGAGCACGTTGTCGCGCACGGTGAGGTTGCCGATGACGCGGCCGTTCTGGAACGTGCGGGTGAGGCCGAGGCCGGCGATCTGGTACGGCTTGCGGCCCGAGATCCGTTCGCCGCCGAGCTCGACGACGCCCGCATCGGCGCCGAGCGCGCCGCTGATGATGTTGAGGGTCGTGGTCTTGCCGCTGCCGTTGGGCCCGATGATCGAGACGACCTCGCCGGGGGCGACCTCGAGCGAGACGCCGTCGACGACGGTGAGTCCGCCGAAGCGCTTCGTGATCGCGTCGACGCGCAGCAGGGGTGCGGCGGTCATGACGAGACCTCCTCTCGTCGCGCATCCCGCGCATCCCGGCGCGTGATCCGGCGCCAGACCCGGGCGATCGGCTCGCTGTGGGCCCACAGCCCCTGCGGGCGCAGGAGGATCAGCAGCAGAAGCAACACGCCGTAGAACAGCAGGCGCCAGTCGGCGAGCGCGCGGAACACCTCGGGCACGCCGACGAGGATGATCGCGCCCACGACGACGCCCATCGGCGCGCGCAGTCCGCCGAGGATCGCGATCGTGACGGCGAGCACCGACAGCGCGACGCCGAACTGAGCGGGTTCGATGTAGGTGACCTGCGCCGAGTAGAGCGCGCCGGCGACCCCGGCGATCGCCGAGCCCACGCCGAACGCGAACGACTTGTAGGCGGCGGGATGGATGCCGCTGGCCGCCGCGGCGACCTCGTCCTCGCGGACGGCGGCCCAGGTCCGGCCCAGGTGCGAGGCGCCCAGTCGCGAGACCAGCACGATCGCCGCGACGAGGACGGCGAACGTGAGCAGGTACATGCCCCACGCGCTGGTGACCGGCATCCCGAAGAAGGTCGGACGCGGGATCGCGTAGACGCCGCGCGCGCCGTTGGTGATGTCGTGCAGGTTGAGGGCGAGCGCCGCGATGAACGCTCCGGTGGCCAGCGTCGCCATCGACACGTAGTGGCCGCGCAGGCGCCAGGTCGGGGCGGTGAGGATGACGCTGATCAGCGCGGCGAGCAGACCCGCTGCGAGCAGGCTCGCCCAGAAGTCCCAGCCGGCCTTGGTCACCAGCAGCGCGGAGGTGTAGGCGCCGACGGCGAGGGCGCCGGCCTGGCCCAGGATGATCTGGCCCGCGAATCCGCCGGCGAGGGTCACCGACAGGGCGAACAGCGCGTAGATCCACACGAGCGCGCCGGCGCGCAGGACGTAGTCGCCGGCGACGAGGGGCAGGGCCGCCGCGACGGCGACGAGCGCGACCGCGGCCCACCGGTTCAGCCGCAGCGGGCGGCCGGCGCCGAAGAACGTGCCCGTCATCGGCTCGGCGGCGATGGTGGGGACCTTGCCGAGGATGCCGCCGGGGCGGATCCAGAGCACGAGGATGAGGGCGCCGAAGGTGATGAGGTCGCGGACCGAATCGCCCCACAGCGACACGCCGAACGCCTCGGCGACGCCGAGGACGAGTCCGCCGACGATCGCGCCCAGGAGCGATCCGAGTCCGCCGATCGTGGCGGCGGCGAAGGCGGTGATGCCGGCCGTGAAGCCCATCGTCGGCTCCACGTTGGAGAAGTACATGCCCACGAGGACGCCGGCCAGGCCGCCCAGGCCCGAGGCGACGATGAACGAGATCGCCTGCACCCGGCCGACCGGGACGCCCATCTGCGCGGCGGCCTCGGGATCCTGCGCGGTCGCCCGGATCGCGCGGCCGATGCGGGTGCGCGCGAGGACGAAGATGAGCACGGCGACGCACGCGACGCTGACCCCGATGATGACCAGGGCGATCGTGCCGAAGCGGAATCCGAACAGCTCGAGGTTGCTGCGCTCCAGCAGCGGCGGGAAGCGCTTGGTCTCGGCGCCGAACACGCGCAGCGACGTGTTGTCGATGATGATCCCGACGGCGAAGGTGGCCAGCAGCACGGCGATGCCGGGGGCTCTGCGCAGCGGGCGGACGGCCACCAGGTAGATGATCAGCCCCAGCACCGAGGTGAACGCGACGACGGCGATCAGGACGGCCCACAGCGGCCAGGACAGCTGCGCGGCGAGGAACCAGCCGAGCATCCCGCCGACGGCGAAGACGGCGCCGTGGGCGAAGTTCACGATGTTCGACACACCGAACACGAGCGAGACGCCGACCGCCAGCAGGGCGTAGGTGCTCCCGCTGACGAGGCCGGCAAGAAGGGTGTCCATGAGACTCCGGAGATCATGACACCGTCCGGGCGGCCCCCGAAGGAGCCACCCGGACGGCGTGGGAACGTCTTAGTCGCGCAGCTGGAACGAGCCGTCGCGGACGATCAGAGGGTACTGCACGGCGTCGGCGACGCGGCGGTTGTCGTTGAACGTGATGTCGCCGTAGAGGATCGTCGCGAAGTCGGTGCCCCCGTCGAGCGCGTTGCGCACGCCCTCACGGGTGAGGTCTCCGGCGGCGGCGGCGTCCTCGATCGCGGCCGCGACGATCGACAGGGCGTCGTACGCACGGATCGCGAAGTCACTGGGGACCGGGACGTCGTAGGCGTCCGCGAACGAGGCGATGAAGTCCTGCACGACGGGGTCGGGGTTGCTCGGGGTGAAGTAGCTGAGCGTCTCGACGCCCTCCGAGGCCTCGGCGGCCAGCTCGATGAACTGCTGGTTGTAGATCGAGCTGATGCCGACGATCGGCTGCTCGAGGCCGAGCTCGCGGGCCTGCGCCGTGATCAGTGCGCCGTCGGCGGCGTAGCCGATGATGACGATGACCTCGGCGTTGGCGGCTTTGGCCGCCAGCAGCAGCGGACGGAAGTCCTTGCCGGTGGGGTCGTAGGCGGTCGTGTAGACCTGCTCGAGCGCGGCGGTGTCGGCGCCCGAGTCGAAGAAGCCGTAGGTGTTCAGGCCCCAGTCGGTGTCGTGGTAGAAGACGGCGGCCGCGTCGCCCTTCTCCTTCGCGAAGTCCGCGAGGCGCGGCGCCTCGAACTCCTGCGAGACCCACGTGGCGAAGATGTAGTCACCGGGGTCGGTCACGTCCGAGGCCGACTGCGTGAACAGGAACTGCACGAGTCCCGACTGCTGGTACAGCGGGCTGGATGCCGCGGCCGCGGGCGTGCCGAAATCGGCGAAGGTCGCGATGATCGACGAGTCGTCGATGAACTTCTGCGCCAGCGAGGCGGCCTGGGCGGGGTCGGACTGCGAGTCCTCGTAGACGAGCTCGAGCGGACGCCCGTCGATGCCGCCGGCGTCGTTGATCTCCTTGAGGCGCAGCTCGTAGCCCTGCTTGAAGTACTCGCCGTACTGGCTGTTGTTGCCGGTCTCGGGCAGGGGCGCGCCGAGGCGGATGGGCTCGGTCGACGAGTCGTCAGGTGAGCCGGCGTCGCCGGTGCCGGCGCAGGCGGTGAGGCCGAGGGTGAGGGCGATCACGCCGGCGAGTGCGGCGGTGAGGCGGCGGGAAGTCATGGGATCTCCGGTCGGGTGCAGGTCGGGTGTGAGGGGGCGGCGCGCCGCGGCGAGTGCTGTTCTCGTGCGGACTCTCCGATGTAATCAACCCGGAGGCGAGAACTCTATTCCGATGAAACAGTCGGTTACACGCGGCCGGCCGCGCCCGGACTTTGGGAGACTGGACGAAGGCGAGCGGAAGCGGAGGACGGGCGCGATGTCGATCACTCCCGCGCGCATCGCCGTCGTGGGAGCGAGCGTGCGCGGCACGTCGCTGGTCGAGCGGCTCATCGCGAGCGCCGCCGAGCTGCTGGGCCCGCGCCCGCTGCACCTCACCGTCTTCGACCCGCATCCACCCGGGTCGGGCCGGATCTGGCGCGATGCGCAGCCGCAGACGCTCATCATGAACACGGTCGCGGCGCAGTCGACGCTGTTCACCGACGACACGGTCCGCGTCGCCGGCCCCCTGGTCCCCGGGCCGAGCCTGGCCGACTGGTGCCGGCTGGTGACCGCCGAGCCCGCCCAGGCCGGCCTTCCCCCCGAGGTGGCCGACGAGGCCGCCCGGACGCAGGCGTGGTCGAGTCCCAGCCGGCTGCTCTACGGCCATTACCTGCGGTGGTGCTTCGCGCGGGTCGTCGCCAGCGCCCCCGACCGCGTGCGGATCGACGTCGTCGCCGCGCAGGTGACCTCGGCGACGCGCGGCGGCGGCGGGGATGCCGGTGACGGCAGCGGAGGGAATGCCGGTGACGGCAGCTGGATCCTCACCGCGGGCGGCGTCGCGCACGAGGTCGACGCGGTCGTGCTCGCCGTGGGCTGGCTGCCCCGCGCCGACGTCGCGCCGCACCCGCGCGTCGTCGCGCCGGGAAACCCCATCGACCAGGACGTCTCCGTCGTCGCACCCGGCGAGACCGTCGCCGTGCGCGGCCTCGGCATGGGGTTCTTCGACGTCGTCAGCATGCTCACCGAGGGCCGCGGCGGACGCTTCCTCGCCGACGACACGGTGTACGAGGCCTCGGGCCGTGAACCGGCGCTGCTCGCCGGTTCGAGTCGCGGCATCCCGTATCGGGCGAAGCCCGCCTTCGGCGCCCCGCCGTTCTTCCCCGCGCAGCGCGTGCTGCGGGCGGCGCTGCCCGGACTGCGCGCCCGGCGCCCGGTCGACTTCGCGGCCGACGTGCTCCCCCTGATCGAGCGCGACGCGCTGCACGACTACTACGAGGCGCTCGCCCGCGTGCGCCCGGCGGCCGTCGATGACGCGCCGGGTCTGCTCGCCGGTCTCGTCACGGGAGCGGACGACCTCGCGGCGCTGGTGGCCGCCCACGTGGCCGACCCCGCCGACCGGCTGTCGCTCGCCGAAGCCGCCGCGCCGCTGAGCGTGCGCGGCGAGACGATCGCCGACATCGACGCTGCCGTCGCCGCGGTCGTCCGCGCCGACGCCGCCGAGGCCGCCCTCGGCATGGACAGCCCGCTCAAGCTCGGGCTGCATTCGTACGCCGCGGCGCGCGGCGCGGTCATCGACCTCGTCGCGTTCGGCGGGCTGACCGCCGGCTCGTTCCCCGCGTATCGCCGGTTCCTGGCGGTCGCGGCATCCTTCGGATCGGGACCGCCGCTGCTGCGGTCGCGTCAGCTGCTGGCCCTGCACGCGGCGGGGATCGTGCGCTTCGTCGGACCGGGGATGCAGGCCGTCGCCGACGACGCCGGCGTGACGGTGGAATCCGATGCGCTGCCGACGCCGGTCCGCGCCGAGCGGCTCATCGAGGCGTGGCTGCCGGGCCCGTCGGTCGACCGCACCGCCGACCCGCTGCTGCGGAGCCTCGTCGCACAGGGGCTGGCGCGGGCATGGCCGGACGCCACCGGCATCCCGTCGGAGGCTCTCGACGTGCGCGACGAGGACGGTGCGGTGCGGGCGGCCGACGGCGCGGTCGTGCCCGGGCTGTTCTCGGTGGGCGTGCCGCACGAGGACATCCGGGTGTTCACGATCATCGCGCCGGTGCCGGGGACGAACTCCTCGGTGCTGCGCGAGACGGATGCCGCCGCGCGCGCCGCGCTCGCGTACGCGGCCCAGCGCGGGGAGGCGGGACGATGACGAGGACCATCGTGGTCGGCGGCGGCGTCATGGGACTGGCGACCGCCTGGGCGCTGACACGGCGCGGCGAGCGCCCGATCGTGCTCGAGCGCTTCGCGCGCGGACACACCCGGGGCGCGTCGCACGGCGAGACCCGCAACTACAACAACGCGTACTCCGAGGCGCACTACCTCGACCTGCTCGTCCGTGCCCGTGAGGGCTGGGACGCGCTCGGGGAGGTCGACGGCGAGCCGCTGCTGCGGCTGCACGGGCTCGTCTCGCACGGCGCGGGCGCGGCCCTGGGCAGCACCGCGCGCGTGGGGCTCGTCGAGGTCGAGCGGCGTCTGAGCGAGCGGGGCATCGCTGCCGCGCTGCTCGACGGCGCCGAGGCCGCGCGCCGGTGGCCCGGCATGCGGTTCGACGACACGGTGCTGTACTCGCCCGACGCGGGCGTGGCCCGCGCCGCCGCGGCGCTGCGCGAGCTCGAGCGGCGCATCGTCGCCGCCGGCGGCGAGGTCCGCTGGAACGTCCCGGTCACCGGCGTGGAGGACCTCGGCGACGCGGTCGCCGTCCGCACCGCGTCCGGCGTGCTCCGCGCGGACGTCGCGGTGGTCGCAGCGGGAGCGTGGACGCGGGGGCTGGTCCCCGGCATCCCCCTCCCCCGCCTGCGGGTCACCGAGGAGAGCCCTGCGCACTTCGCGCCCGTGGACCCGGCGGCGCCGTGGCCGTCGTTCAACCACTTCGTCGCGCCCGGCGCCTGGCCGGCCAACGTGTACGGCATGCCGACGCCCGGCGAGGGCGTCAAGGTCGGCTTCCACGGCGTCGGCGACGAGGTCGACCCCGATGCGCGCTCGTTCCGCCCGACGCGGCAGGCCGAGCTGGCCGAGTACGTGCGTGCGTGGTTCCCGGGGCTGGATGCCGCGACCGCCGCCCCGATCAGCTGCACCTACACGTCCACCGTCGACGACGCGTTCGTGCTCGATCGCCGCGGGCGCATCGTCGTGGGCGCGGGCTTCTCGGGCCAGGGCTTCAAGTTCGCGCCCGGCGTCGGGGCGACCCTCGCCGACCTCGCGCGCGACCCCGCCGCGCGCGCCGCGGCGCCGTTCCGCCTCCCCTGATCGCCGCGCCGTTCCGCCCGCCCTGATCGCCGAGACTGCACCCCCGCCCTGATCGCCGAGACTGCACGCCCGCCTGCCCTGATCGCCGAGACTGCACGCCCGCACCGAGACAGCGGCTGCAGGGCGCAGTCTCGGTGCGCGGATGCAGTCTCGCGGTAGACGACGGCGCGCGACGACGGCGAGCGGCGGCGAGCGAGCGACCCCGCCGCGCGCGCCGCCGCGCCGTTCCGCCTACTTTGACGCCGAGACTGCACTCCCGCGCCGAGACAGCGACTACAGGGCGCAGTCTCGGTGCGCGGCTGCAGTCTCGCGGTAGACGACGGCGCGCGCGACGGCGGCGAGCGACGACGCGCGGCGGCGGGCGACGCCGGGCGGGTCAGCGCTTGTAGTTCGGGGCCTCGACGACGATCTGCACGTCGTGGGGGTGCGACTCCTTCAGCCCGGCCGAGGTGATGCGGACGAACCGGCCGCGCGCCTTCAGCTCCTCGACGGTGCGGGCACCGACGTAGAACATCGACTGGCGCAGGCCCCCGACGAGCTGATACGCCACGGCCGACACCGGCCCGCGGTACGCGACCTGGCCCTCGATCCCCTCGGGGATCAGCTTGTCGTCGCTGGGCACGTCGGCCTGGAAGTAGCGGTCCTTCGAGTACGAGGTCTTCTTGCCGCGCGTCTGCAGCGCGCCCAGCGACCCCATGCCGCGGTACAGCTTGAACTGCTTGCCGCCCTGGAACACGATCTCACCCGGCGACTCGTCCGTTCCGGCCAGCAGCGATCCGAGCATGACGGTGTCGGCGCCGGCGACGAGGGCCTTGGCGATATCGCCCGAGTACTGCAGGCCGCCGTCCGCGATGACCGGGATGCCGGACTCACGAGCGGCGAGGTACGCCTCGTAGATCGCGGTGACCTGGGGCACTCCGACGCCTGCAACGATGCGGGTCGTGCAGATGGAGCCCGGCCCGACGCCCACCTTGACGGCGTCCACGCCCGCGTCGATGAGCGCCTGGGCGCCCTCGCGCGTCGCGACGTTTCCCCCGACGACGTCGATGTGCTCGAACGTCGGGTCGGCCTTCAGTCGCCGCACGATGTCGATGACGCCGGCGGACTGTCCGTTCGCGGTGTCGACGACGAGCACGTCGACACCGGCGTCGCGCAGCGCCTCGGCGCGTTCCCATGCGTCGCCGAAGAAGCCGATCGCGGCGCCGACGCGAAGGCGCCCGTGCTCGTCCTTGGTCGCGAGGGGATACTTCTCGCTCTTGTCGAAGTCCTTGATGGTGATGAGCCCGGCGAGCTTGCCGTCGTCGTCGAGCAACGGCAGCTTCTCGACGCGGTGCCGCGCGAACAGCGCGATGACCTCGTTCGCTCCGATGCCGACCTTGCCGGTGACCAGGCCCTCGTGCGTCATGACGTCACGCACCTTGGTCGTCTGCCGTTCGAAGCCCGAGACGAACCGCATGTCGCGGTTGGTGATGATGCCGACGAGGCGGCCGTCGTCGGCCACGACGGGCAGACCGGAGATGCGGTACTGCGCGCACAGCGCGTCGACCTCTTCGACCGTCGCATCGGGCGTCGTCGTGATCGGGTCGGTGATCATGCCCGACTCGGAGCGCTTGACGCGATCGACCATCGACGCCTGGTCGGCGATCGAGAGGTTGCGGTGGATGATGCCGATGCCGCCCTCGCGTGCGATCGCGATGGCCATGCGCGCCTCGGTGACGGTGTCCATCGCGGACGACAGCAGCGGGGTGGCGACGGTGATGCGGCGGGTCAGACGCGACGACGTGTCGGCCTCGGACGGGATGACGTCGGTGTGCCCCGGCAGGAGCAGCACGTCGTCGTAGGTCAATCCGACGAAACCGAACGGGTCGTTGTTTTCCATGTGCACTCCTGCGTCCTCGGGCCCTATCGATTCTAAGGCGCGGACGGCCCGATTCATTCCGGCCGCCGGCACGCGGCGCGGCCAATACGGGCGCGTACGGTAGGCGAAACAAAGCGGACACATTACGCTCGTACCGTCGTTGATCAACGCCGATGCGACCGCACACCCGAGCAGTGCGCCGGATGGAGGATCTGTGAGTCCCACCACGACCGTGACCGCAAGACGCCCAGTGAGGTGGTCTGCCGTCGTTCTGAGCGCCCTGCTGAGCGCAGCGTTCCTGCTGCTGCTCGGGGGTGTCCCCGCGCATGCCGCGGTCGACGACGAGCCCGATCTGCCGTACACGATCCAGGGCAACGTCCGCAGCGGGGGCACGCCCGTCGCGGGCGCCGTGGTCACCGTGACCGGCCCCGACTTCTCGGCCGAGACGCAGACCGAGGAGAACGGCTCGTGGCGCCTGGGTGTGCCCACGAACGACCAGCCGTGGACCCTCGAGCTGCAGCTGGACACCCTCCCGCCCGAGGTCGAGGTCCCCGAGGGGTTCCAGGCCAGCCACGAGGTGAGCTTCGGCCGCACCTCGACCGTGACGCGCAACTTCACCCTCACCGCGGCCGAACGCGTGACCGCGACGTTCTGGGATCAGCTGGCCTCCCGCACGGTCAACGGCCTCAACTTCGGCCTGATGCTCGCCCTCGCCGCGATCGGCCTGACCCTCGTCTACGGCACGACGGGCCTGGCCAACTTCGCCCACGGCGAGATGGTGACGTGGGGCGCCGGCGCCGCGCTGCTGCTGTCGGTGATCTTCGGCGGGAACATCTGGATCGCGATCCCGCTGGCGGTCGTCGCCTCGGCGGCCTTCGGCTGGGCGATGGATGCCGGGATCTGGAGACCGCTGCGACGACGAGGCACCGGCATCGTCCAGCTCATGATCGTCTCGATCGGCTTCTCGCTCGCGCTGCGCTACATCTATCAGATCTTCATGGGCGGCAGCACGCAGCAGCTGCCCGGCTCGGTCTCGTCGGTGATCCCCGGACTCGGGGCGATCCGCCTCACCGTGACCGACCTGATCAGCATGAGCATCTCGATCGTCGTGATCGTGGTGTTCGCGTTCTGGCTCATGCGCTCCCGGCTGGGCCGCGCGACCCGGGCGGTCTCCGACAACGCCGCCCTCGCCGCCGCCAGCGGCATCGACGTCGACCGCGTCGTGCGCGTGGTGTGGGTCCTCGGCGCCGCACTGGCGGGGCTCTCCGGCATCCTGTGGGCGTACTTCCGTCCCGGCATCCGGTGGGACATGGGCACCAGCGTCCTACTGCTGATGTTCGCCGCGATCACCCTCGGCGGTCTGGGAACGGCCTTCGGCGCGCTGATCGGCTCGATCATCGTGGGTCTGCTCGTCGAGGTGTCGACCCTGTGGATCCCGTCGGACCTCAAGTACGTCGGCGCGCTCGCCGTGCTGATCATCATCCTGCTGTTCCGGCCACAGGGCATCCTGGGCCGAAAAGAGAGAATCGGATAGGGGCCGAACATGGACTTCGTACAGATCCTCTCCAACACGCTCAGCCAGATCCTCGCGCCCACGACCCTCGGGTTCGTCCTGGCGGCGATCGGGCTCTCGGTGCACTTCGGCTTCGCCGGTCTGCTCAACATGGGTGTCGCCGGCTTCATGGCCATCGGCGCCTACTCGTTCGCGATCTCGATCCTCACGTTCAATCTGCCGTGGGGCCTGGCCGTGCTCATCGCGTTCGCCGCCTCGGCCGTGTTCGCGTTGATCCTCGGCATCCCGACCCTGCGCCTGCGCGGCGACTACCTGGCCATCGTCACGATCGCCGCGGCCGAGGTCGTCCGTCTGCTGTTCCTGACGACCACCTGGCGCCGGTACACGGGCTCGGCGGACGGCCTCTACGGCTTCCAGGGCGGCTTCCGCGGACCCAACAACCCGCTGCCCGAGGGGCGCTTCGGGTGGGGTCCGTGGATCTACACGTCCAACGAGTGGTGGGTCATCATCATGGGCGCGATCGCCATCGCGGTCGCCGTCGCGCTGGTGTGGACGCTCATGCGCAGTCCGTGGGGCCGCGTCATCCGCGGCATCCGCGAGGATGAGGACGCGGTGCGCGCGCTCGGCAAGAACACCTTCGCGTTCAAGATGCAGGCGCTGGTCATCGGCGGTGTCATCATCGCCGCCGGCGGCATCGTGACCGCGATGGGCACGAACGTCACCCCGAACGTCTACATGACGTCTCAGACGTTCTTCGTCTGGACGGCGCTGCTGCTCGGCGGCGCGGCGACGATCTTCGGCCCCGTGCTGGGCGCCGTGCTGTTCTGGGTCGTCCGCGCCTTCCTGTCCAACCTGCTGGCGGGGCTGGGCAGCGCGGGGCTGCTGCCGTTCCTCAACCGCGAGGCGCAGCAGGCGACCGTGTTCGTCCTCATCGGCGTCGCGCTGATGCTCCTGGTGATCTTCCGACCCCAGGGCATTCTCGGGAGCAAGAAGGAGCTGACCTTTGTCCGCTGAGCACATCACCCCGACCACGCCGCCGGTCAAAGCCACCGGCCTCCACATCGGCGAGGCCGTCCCCGGCGTCGCGAAGGTCGATCCGATCATCGTCGCCGACAACATCAAGCGCGTCTTCGGCGGCCTGACCGCCGTCGACGTCGAGCACCTCGAGATCCCCCGGAACGCCATCACGGCCCTCATCGGCCCGAACGGCGCCGGCAAGACGACGCTGTTCAACCTGCTCAGCGGGTTCGACAAGCCCGATGAGGGCACCTGGTCGTTCGACGGCACGAAGCTCGTCGGCATCCCCGCATTCAAGAGCGCGCGGATGGGGCAGGTGCGCACCTTCCAGCTCACCAAGGCGCTCGGCCTGCTGACGGTCCTCGACAACATGAAGCTGGGCGCACCGCGGCAGACCGGCGAGCGCTTCTGGGCCAGCCTGTTCGCGTTCTCGTGGCGGGCGCAGGAGAAGGCCAACGAGATCAAGGCCCGTGAACTGCTCGCCCGGTTCAAGCTCGACGAGAAGGAGGCGGACTTCGCCGCCTCGCTCTCGGGCGGTCAGCGCAAGCTGCTCGAGATGGCGCGCGCGCTGATGAGCGACCCGACCTTCGTCATGCTCGACGAGCCGATGGCCGGCGTCAATCCGGCGCTGACGCAGTCGCTGCTCGATCACATCCTCAACCTCAAGGGGATGGGCATGACCGTGCTGTTCGTCGAGCACGACATGCACATGGTGCGCCGCATCGCCGACTGGGTGGTCGTGATGGCCGAAGGCCGCGTCGTCGCCGAAGGCCCGCCCGAGGCCGTGATGAAGGAGCAGTCCGTCATCGACGCCTATCTCGGCGCCCACCAGGACGTCGACCTGGGTGTGGTCACCGGCCGCGTCAAGGGAGAGCTCGACACCTCGGCGCTCGAACTGCTCGAGGACATCCAGGCCGAGGAGGCCGAGGCGATCGCCGAGGCCGAGGAGGAGAACAAGTGAGCACCCCTCAGACGCAGCCGACGGCGCAGCCGGCAGGCGATGACCGTGAGGTCGTCGTCGACGTGCGCAACCTGCACGCCGGCTACCTGCCCGGCATCAACATCATCAACGGCGCGAACCTGGTCGCCCGCAAGGGCGAGCTGATCGGCATCATCGGCCCCAACGGCGCCGGCAAGTCGACGCTGCTGAAGGCGATCTTCGGCATGGTCAAGGTGCGCGACGGCGAGATCACCGTCAACGGCGAGTCGATCCTCGGACTGAAGTCCGACAAGCTCGTGCGCCGCGGCGTCGGCTTCGTGCCGCAGACCAACAATGTGTTCCCCTCGCTCACGATCGAGGAGAACCTGCAGATGGGCGGCTATCAGCGGCCCAAGGAGTTCGCCGAGCGCCTCGAGTTCGTGACCGGGATCTTCGCCGAGCTCGGCAAGCGCCTGAAGCAGCGGGCCGGCTCGCTGTCGGGCGGTGAGCGCCAGATGGTGGCGATGAGCCGCGCGCTGATGATGGACCCCCAGGTGCTGCTGCTCGACGAGCCGAGCGCCGGCCTGTCGCCCGTGCGCCAGGACGACGCGTTCATCCGCGTCTCAGACATCAACAAGGCGGGCGTGACCACGATCATGGTCGAGCAGAACGCGCGCCGCTGCCTGCAGATCTGCGACCGCGGCTACGTGCTCGACCAGGGCCGCGACGCCTACGAGGGCACCGGCCGCGAACTGCTGGCCGACCCGAAGGTCATCGGCCTGTACCTGGGCACCCTCGGACAGGACTGACGCGACGTAGAACGGCCGCCGGGGCTCCCGGCGGCCGTTCTGCGTGAGCGGGCGGCGTGCGCGCCCCGCGGGGCCCCGTATACGACGCGAGGCACCCGTGCGCGCCACGCGCGGCCCCCGTGCACGCCGCGAGGCACCTGTGCGCGCCGCGAGGACCTGTGCGCGCCGCGCGGACGTACGCGCACGTGCGCGCCGCGAGCCCCCGTGCGCGCCGCGCGCGCCGCGGGACGCGCGCAGGTGTGGCGCACCGGCATCCACCGACGAAACGAGCCCCGGGTCCGAAGACCCGGGGCTCGTCACTGGTGACGGCGGGGAATCAGCCCGCGCGCAGCCAGCTGTAGTTGTTGTCGTCGCCGTACTCGAAGATGCCGATGCTCGCCCCGGTCGGGTCGCCGACCTCGTTGAACGTGATCGGACCGGAGACGCCGTCGTAGTCGGCGACACCGCCGCCGATGATGATGTCGGCGCACTCCGCGAACGAGGTGCACTTCGTGCCGTCACCGGTGCCGCCCGACACCTGCTGCAGGTGTGCGGCGACGTCGGCGCCCTCGGTGGAGCCGGCCTCGAGAGCGGCCAGCGCGAGCAGGATCACCGCGTCGTACGACTCGGGACCGTAGGTGAACTCCTTGAGCTCTCCGTTGCCCTGGTCCGCGTAGAACGCCGCCAGGTCGGTGCGGAAGGTGTCGATGCTGGCCGGGTCGACCGCCGGGTAGGTGCCCTTGGCGCCGGTCAGCGTGCCGTCCTCGAACTCCCCGCTGAAGTTGGCGAGGTTACCGTCGACGAAGTACAGCTTCTCGGCCGGGACGTTCGCCGAGACCAGCTCGGGGATGATCGTCTTGACCTCGTCGAACGTGATCAGCGCGATGCCGTCGGGGTTGGCCGCCAGCACCGTCTCGATCTGCGACGTGAAGTTCGCGTCACCGGTGTTGTACAGCGTCGCCGCGACGACCTCGCCGCCGGCGGCCTCGAAGGCCTCCTTGGTGAAGCACGCCAGGCCGGTGCCGTACGAGTCGTTGATGATGATCAGGCCGAGCGTCTCGGCGCCGTCCGACGCGATGAGGTTTCCGAGCACCTCGCCCTGGAGGACGTCCGAGGGAGCGGTCCGCCAGTACAGGCCGTTGTCCTCGTAGCCGGTGAACGCGGCCGAGGTGTTGGCGGGCGAGAACTGGATCGCGCCGGCGCCGATGACCTGGTCGATGAACTGCAGCGACACACCCGACGATGCGGCACCGACGATCGCGGTGGCACCCTCGGCGAGCAGACGCGGGATCTCGGTCTCGTACGCCTTGTTGTCGGTGTCACCCGAGTCGCCCTGGAGCAGGTCGATGGTGATGCCCTTGCCGGCGGCGTTGACCTCTGCGGCGGCGAACTCCGTGCCGGCGATCTCGGGCGGTCCGAGGAAGGCGAGGTTGCCGGTCACGGGCAGTGCCGTGCCGAGCTTGTACACCAGGTCGGTGCCGGGCCCCGTCGACGATGACGAGTACTCAGGCGTGTACGCCTTGGGCGCGGCGGCGTCGCAGTCGATCGGGAACGTGAACCCCGACGGCTCGTTGCCGTTGCCATTGCCGTTGTCGTCTCCGTTGGACGTTCCAGGATCGCTGCTACATCCGGCGAGGACGAGCGCGCCGGCGCCGATGAGCGCGAAGCCCGCGAGGGCCTTGCGCGAGCGAGTGATGACGCTCATATTGCTCCTTGCGTTTGAGTGACTCGCCGCCCCTCGGGCGTTGCGGCGATTGGCTCAAACCTAACCGTCATCCTGCGTCGCCGATGTTGCGATGTGTTAACGGTGTGTCACAGCCCTCAGCGGGTCGTCGCGATGACCGGCCGCCGCGCGTGCCGCAGCGAGTCGATCATGAGCACGGTGAGGGCCAGCCAGACCAGCCCGAACCCGATCCAGCGCTCCAGCGGCATCGGCTCCTGCATGATCCACGCGCCCGTGATGAACTGCAGGATGGGCGCCACGAACTGCAACAGCCCGAGCACCGTCAGCGGCGCGCGCCGGGCGCCGGCGGCGAAGAACAGCAGCGGCGTGGCCGTGGCCACACCCGCCAGCAGGAGCAGCGCCAGGTGCCCGCCGCCGGCCTGTCCCATCGTGATGCCGGTCGTCATCGCGACGGCGATGAGCTGTCCGACCGCGATCGGCAGCAGCCAGAGCGATTCCAGCGTCAGGCCGCTCACGGCATCCACACTCGGGCCGATCTGCTTCTTGACGAGGCCGTACGTGCCGAACGTGGCGGCGAGGGTCAGCGCGATCCACGGGAACGCCCCGTAGCCGACGACGATCACGAGGACCGCGAGCGCCGCGATCCCGATCGCCACCCACTGCGTGATGCGCAGGCGCTCCTTGAGCACGAGCACGCCCAGCAGCACCGTCACGATCGGGTTGATGAAGTAGCCGAGGCTGCCCTCGATCACGTGGCCGGTGAGGATCCCGATCAGGAAGACCTGCCAGTTGACGTAGATCAGCAGCCCGGCGACGATCGTCCACATCACGAGTCGCCGGTTGCGCAGGATCGCCCGGAGCTTGCGCCACGTGCGCGTCACCGTCAGCAGGATCAGGCAGAACGCCAGCGACAGGATGACCCGCCACGCCACGACCTCCCACGGCCCGGTGGGCGTGAGCATCAGGAAGTACAGGGGCAGGAAGCCCCACAGCAGGTACGCCGTGAACGCGTACACGCCGCCGAGCGCCTGGTCCTTCGCGGCCTCGTCGGGTGTCATGACCACAAGCCTATGACGGTCATGACGGATGCCGGTGCGCCCGGGGCGGCGGCATCCTGCCGTTGTGCGTGCCGTGACTGCCACGGGCCCGGGGCGCCGGGTGGGGGGGGGTCGGGGTGCGTGAGGGGTCGGGGTGCGTGGGGGCTGGGGTGCGTGGGGGTCTGCGGCGCCTGGGGGGGGTCTGCGGTGCGCCGCGCGAGGGTTCGCGGCGCCGCGCCCTCATGAGTCGCCGAACCCTCATGTCCCCGCCGAACCCCCAGCCCGCGTCCGTTCGCGGCGCGAGGGCTCGCGCAGAACATGAGGGCTCGGACAGAACATAAGGGCTCGCGGTGGTTGGGGCTCTGCGGTGCGCCGCGCGAGGGCTCGCGGCGCCGCGCCCTCATGAGTCGCCGAACCCTCATGGTGTCGCCGAACCCTCACTGTGTCGCCGAGCCCCCAGCCTGCGTGCGTGCGCGGTGTGAGGGCTCGCGCAGAGCGTGAGGGCTCGCGGCCAGACCCCCAGGGGGTCGCCGAGCCCCCAGCCGGCGTGCGCGTCGTGTGAGAGCTCGCGGCGAGACCCCATGGATCACCCAAGCCCGTGGGATCGCCGAACCCTCACTGTGTCGCCGAGCCCCCAGCCTGCGTGCGTGCGCGGTGTGAGGGCTCGCGCAGAGCGTGAGGGCTCGCGCAGGGCGTGAGGGCTCGCGGCGAGGGGGAGGGCCAGGGCGAGGGCGAAGGCGCGGCGCACGCGGCGAGGGGGAGGCCGCGCGCGGCGCGCGCGGCGGGAACGACGAAGGACCTGGATGCCGCGGCATCCAGGTCCTTCGTTACGTCAGAGCCGACTCAGCGGACGACGACCGCGAGGACGTCGCGCGCCGACAGGACGAGGTACTCGTCCGCGCCGAACTTGATCTCGGTGCCGCCGTACTTGCTGTACAGCACGCGGTCGCCGACGGCGACGTCGAGCGGAACACGGTTGCCGTTGTCATCGATGCGACCCGGACCCACGGCGACGACCTCGCCCTCCTGGGGCTTCTCCTTCGCAGTGTCCGGGATGACCAGACCACTCGCGGTGGTCTGCTCGGCCTCGACCTGCTTGATGACGATGCGGTCTTCGAGCGGCTTGATGGAAACCGACACGGTCTACCTCTTTCTTGCTGGCGGGGGTCTTGTTTCAAGACTCGATTAGCACCCATACCCTGAGAGTGCTAACGCCAGTCTAAGGGGCCGATTGGCACTCATGCAACGCGAGTGCCAACCAACGCTTAGGCTGGCCGAATGGACCAGGCCGAGCTGACCGCCCTGCTCACCCCGGAGGGACTACGGCTGGTCGACGCGCTCGGCGCGATCGACTCCACGGCGGACGTCGCGGCGGCCGTGTCGCGGCTGCGCAGCGCCGGGCACTCCCCCGAACTCGTGTCGGCCGCCGTCGGCCAGGCACGTCTGCGCACCCGCGCGCAGGCGAAGTTCGGCCCGTTCGCCGACCGGATGCTGTTCACCCGCGCCGGGCTCGAGCAGGCCACGCGGCTTGCGATCGCGGCCCGCCACGCCGGACGCTTCCGCGACGCCGGCGCGACGCGCGTCGCCGACCTCGGCTGCGGCATCGGCGGGGACGCCCTGGGCCTGGCGGGCATCGGCCTCGAGGTCCTCGCCGTCGACGCCGACGAGACGACGGTCGCCCTCGCCGCCTACAACCTCGCGCCGTTCGGCGACGCCGTGACCGTGCGGCACGCCCGCGCCGAAGAGGTCGACCTCGATGGCATCGACGCCGCCTGGCTCGACCCCGCCCGGCGCACCGCCGGTCACACCGAGACGCGCCGGCTGTCCGCGGATGACTGGTCGCCGTCGCTGGACTGGGTGTTCGCGCTGGCCGAACGGATGCCGGTGGGCGTCAAGCTGGGGCCGGCCTTCGACCGGGACCGCATCCCGGTGGGGATGGAGGCGCAGTGGATCAGCGTCGACGGTTCGACCATCGAGCTCGTCGTGTGGTCGGGCGCCCTGGCGCGGCCCGGGGTCGGGCGCGCGGCCCTCGTGGTGCGCGGTGACACGGCGGCCGAGGTCACGGCATCCGTCGATGCGCCCGACGCGGAGCTGCGGGATCTCGCGGTGGACGGATACCTGCACGAGCCCGAGGGCGCCGTCATCCGTGCGCGACTGATCGGCACGGTCGCACGGGACTTGGATGCCGGGATGATCGCCGACGGCATCGCCTATCTGACGTCGCGGGCCGCGTTGACGAGCCCGTTCGTGCAGACGTTCCGGGTGCGCGAGGTGATGCCGCTGAAGGTCCCGACGATCAACGCGGCGCTCGCCGTGAACGGGATCGGGACGCTCGAGATCAAGAAGCGCGGCGTGGACATCGACCCGGCGCAGTTCCGACGCAAGCTGCGGCTGCGCGGCGACGCCGCGGCGACGCTGATCCTGACCCGGGTCGGCCCGAAGTCGTCTCCGCGCCGCGTCGCGATCCTCGCGGACCGCGTCTGACGCTCGGCGCGAGCCACGGCGCTCGGTCGCGAGATACGACCCTCGGGCGTGAGATACGACCTCCGTCAGCCCAGCAGGGGGCCCTGCGTCGATGCCCACCAGAGCCAGCCCGCGCTGTAGACCAGCGACAGCAGGCTGAGGCACAGCGCCCAGATCGCGACCCCCCGGGCTTCCCACGGATGCCGCAGCGCCACGATCGCCAGGATCGCCCCGACGATCCCCACCAGGAATCCCCACCCCACCAGGAACGAGAACGTCAGCCCCAGGATCGCGAACGTCAGCGCCCACGGGGCGCTGCGCGGCAGCGGCGCCGCGACCGGCGCCCACCGCACCTCGGGCTCGACCTCGTGCACCGGCTCCGTCACCGGCACCGGCTCGGTCAGCGCCCGCCGGAACCCGCCGCGGTGCGCGCCGGGAAGGGCCGGCGCATCGCCCGCGGTCGCGACGTCCGACGACGGCGACTCCACCGCGGGCACGGGCGGCGCGACGGCCGCCTCGGCCGCCGGCGTCGCGGGGACCGGCGGCATCCCGGTGTCACCCCGCAGGTCGGCGGGTCGGAACTCGGCGTCGCGTCGCAACTCGACGGACGGCGACACGGGCTCGGCCCCCGGCGACTCGGCGTCACCGCGCCGCTCGGCCGCGCCGGCACGGCGCAGCTCGGCGCGCGTCGGCTGCACCGCAGCGCCGGCATCCGCGTCCTCCGCAGCGCTGGCATCCGCATGTCCTGCAGCGCCGGCACTCGCATCCCCTGCAACGCCGTCACCCGCAGCACCGCCACGCGCATCCTCCGCCGCGCCCGCATCCGCAGCGCCGGCATCCGCGTCGCCGGGCATGACGTCGTCCACGTCGGTCATACGGGCACCGCCACCTGGATCTCGGTCACGGGCAGCGTCGAATCCGCGCCGAACTCGAGCGTCGACGGCGTCCGCCCCGACATGATCAGCTCGGACGCCAGCGCCGCGATCATCGCGCCGTTGTCGGTGCACAGCGACAGCGGCGGGATCCGCACCTCGACCCCGGCCGCGGCGGCGCGCTCGAGGGCGACGTCGCGCAGCCGCCGGTTCGCGATGACCCCGCCGCCCAGCAGCAGCCGCGGCACGTCGTGCCGGGCGCACGCGTCGAGCGCCTTCGTGACGAGGACGTCGACGACCGCCTCGCGGAACGATGCCGCGACATCCGGCACCGACACCGGCTCCCCCGCCGCCTCGGCACGCTCCACCCAGCGGGCGACCGCGGTCTTCAGCCCCGAGAACGAGAAGTCGTAGCGATGCTCGGCCATGTCCGACGCGCGCGAGAGTCCGCGCGGGAACCGGATCGCGTTCGGGTCGCCCTGTGCTGCGGCGCGGTCGATCTCGGGGCCGCCCGGGTAGGGCAGGCCGAGGATCCGCGCGATCTTGTCGAACGCCTCGCCGGCCGCGTCGTCCATCGTCTCGCCGAGCAGCTCGACGTCGTCGACCAGGTCGCGGACCAGCAGCAGCGAGGTGTGCCCGCCGCTGACCAGCAGCGCGACGGTCGGATACTCGACCTCCTCGCCCGTGAGGACGTCCGCGGCGATGTGCCCGACAAGGTGGTTGACGGCGTAGAGCGGCTTGTCGAGCGACACCGCCAGCGCCTTCGCCGCGCCGACGCCGACCATGAGCGCGCCCGCCAGGCCCGGTCCGGAGGTGACGGCCACGGCATCCACGTCGCTCAGCGAGATGCCCGCTTCGCCGACCGCGCGCTCGATCGCCGGCTGCAGGGCCTCCAGGTGCGCCCGCGCGGCGATCTCGGGGATGACGCCGCCGTACCGGGCGTGCTCGTCCATGCTCGACGCGATCGTGTTGCTCAGCAGCGTGCGGCCGCGCACGATCCCGATGCCGGTCTCGTCGCAGCTCGTCTCGATCCCGAGGACGAGCGGCTCGTCGCGGTTCATCAGCACCATCCCTTCGCGCCCCTGCCGCAGGCGGCGTCCGACTCGCCGGCGCCGGGGAGCGGCACCAGCTTCGCCGGCCCTGCGGCAGTCGCGGGGTCCACGGGATCCGCCGTTCCGGCAGGGTCCACGGGGTCCCCCGGCCCCGCCACAGCCGCAGAGTCCGCGGGATCCGCCGGCCCGGCAACAGCCGCGGGGTCCACGGGGTCCGCGAACGCCGCGGACGCAGCCACCGCCCCCTCGGCGCGTGCCGCCGCCCACCCGGGCAGATCGAGCTTCATGACCACGGCATCCACGTCGTCAGGCTGGTAGTAGCGCGGCCGGCGCGCGATCTCGACGAAGCCCTCCGACGCGTACAGCGCCTCGGCGACCGGGTTGTCGGCCCGCACCTCGAGGAACACCTCGCGCGCGCCGCGCTCGCGCGCGGTCGTCAGCAGCTCGGTCAGCAGCGCGCGCCCGCGCCCGGTCCCCCGCGCATCGGCGGCGATCGCGATGGTCTGGATGTCGGCATCCGCCCCGCCCTGCGGCGCGCGCACCCCGCCGTACCCGACGAGGCGCCCCGCCTCGACGTCGACGACGTAGCGACCGTGCGGCGAGGCGAGCTCGGCCGCCATCATCGCCTCGCTCCACGCGTCGGTCGGGAACGACGCGCGCTCCAGCTCCATGATGAGCGACAGATCGGATGCCGTGGCCGTGCGCAGCGTCATGTCCCCACTCGCTTCGGCCCGGCCGGCACCGTGACATCCGGCGCGCGGAGGTAGAGCGGTTCGACGAGCGGCTCGACCCGGCCCGCGGCGACGGCGCGAGCCGCGGCGAGCGCGACCATCGCGGCGGGGATGGCGGAGGCGTCGCGGCGCTCGGCTCCGAGCCCCGCGAGCACGGCGTCGACCTCGTCGCGCGGCGCGAGCGCCGGCCCGGCGCTGCGGACGGGGAGTCCGTCGTCGTCGATCCCGTCGTACACGGAGTACGCGAACTCGCGGCGCCGCGCGTCGGTGACGACGGCGAAGCGGGGCACATCAGCGAACGGATCGACCAGGAGCACGGCCAGCGCCGCAGCATCGTGGCTGACGACCGGCACCACCGGGATGCCGCGGCCCAGCGCGAACGCGCGCGCGGCGGCGACGCCGACGCGCAGTCCCGTGAACGGACCGGGCCCCATGCCCGCGGCGACGTGGGTGACGGCGACGGGCGCGAGCGCCGTGGTCGTCCCGACCGGCCCGCGGGCGGCGTCGGCGAGCGCGGACTGCAGCAGTGTGCCGATGACCTCGGCGTGACCCAGCGGGTTCGCGCTCGACGCCTCGGCGTATACGACGCCGTCGGGGTCGACGACGGCCACGGACGTGCCGAGGGACGTGTCGATGCCGAGGATCACGGCATCCAGCGTAGTCGGCGGGCCCGCGGCCCCGCCCGCGCCCACCCGCGCCCACCCCGCGCTACGGCGCGAGGTCCGGGACCTGGGCGATGCCGAACACCTCGCGCAGCGCGAGGGCGGCCGCGTGGTAGCCGCCCATGCCGTGCACACCCGGTCCGGGCGGGGCGGCCGCCGAGCAGAGGTAGACGCCCGTGCCGGCCCGCCACGGGGTGCGCGACAGGACGGGGCGCACGAGGAGCCCGCGCATGTCCACGCGGCCGGTGGCGATGTCCCCGCCGCGCATGTTGGCGTTGCCGCGCTCCAGGTCGGCGGCGGTGATCACGCGCGTGCCGACGATCGTGTCGCGGAAGCCGGGAGCGAACCGCTCGACCTGCGCCGTGATCTGCGCGGTCATGTCCCGCTGCGAGCCGGCGGGCACGTGCGCGTACGTCCACAGCACGTGCGTGCCCGCGGGCGCGCGGGTCGCGTCGAACAGCGTGGGCTGGCTGGCGAGGACGTACGGCCGCTCCGGATGGATGCCGCGGCGCACCGCCCGCTCCGCCGCGGCGATCTCGTCCGCCCCGCCGCCCAGATGCAGCGTGCCCGTGCGGGAGATGTCCGCGTCGCGCCAGGGCACCGGCGCGTTCAGGATGAAGTCGACCCGCGACGCGGCGTCGCCGAACCGGTGGCGCCGCAGCGCACGCGCGTAGCGCGGGTGCAGCCGGTCGCCGGCGATCTGCAGCAGCGCATCGGGGGCAGTGTCGAACAGCAGCGCGCGGGATGCCGGGATCTCCTGGACGCTCCGGATGTGCCGGCCCGTGTGCACCCTGCCGCCGTGGGCGAGCAGGTCGTCGCGCAGGGCATCGGTGATCCGCCCGGTGCCGCCGACGGGAATCGGCCATCCGCGGGCGTGCGCGGCGGCAGCCAGGACCAACCCCGCCGCGGCGGCGGCCGGGCGCGGCAGCGGCGAGATCGAGTGGGCGAACACGCCGGCCAGCGCGGCACGTCCGCGCGCGCCCAGCCCCGCGTCGCCGACGGCACGCCCGCCGCCCAGCGGCACGCCGTGCGCGAGCGCACGCAGCCCGAAGCGCGCGAGCAGCACGGGATGCGCGGGCCACCGCAGCATCGTGCCGAGGACGGTGTCGCCGAGGGCGTCCAGGCGCTGCGCGAGCGGGCCCAGGAGCCGCTGCCACGCCCTCGCGTGGGCGCTGCCCAGCGCCTCCGGCATCCGTTCGATGTCGTGCCAGGCCAGCACGGCGCCGTCGTCGAGCGGATGCGCGTACGACGCGTCGGGCGTCACGAACGCGATCCGCTCCGCGAGCGCGAAGCGGCGCAGGAACGGCGAGGCCAGCGCCATCGGGTGCACGGCGGAACCCCAGTCGAGCACGACCCCGTCGATCGTGTCGCTGCGGGCGCCGCCGCCGATGGTCGCGTTCGCCTCGAACACCTCGACCTGCAGGCCGGCGCGCGCGAGGACGACCGCCGCCGCCAGCCCGTTGGGACCGGCCCCCACGATCGCGACGTCGAGCATACCGATCAGCTTGCCACTGTGCGGGGCGCGCCGGTGGCGGGCCGCAGCCGGGTCACGAACCGCCGTGCCTTGCGCAGCATCCAGGCGAAGGTCGTGTCGCGCACGAAGAGCATGTCCAGGCCGATCATCACGAGCGAGAACGGCCACAGTCCGAGGAGGATCGCAATACCCGTGTGCATCCCCATCAGGAACAGCAGCGCGAACACCCGGCTCGGCCGCCAGAGGAGCATGACCGGGAAGGCCACCTGCACCCAGACCGAGAGGAACGTGACGGCGAAGACGAACGGCGTGACCTGCCAGGCGAGGTCGCTCAGGCCCGGGAGCACCCGGTACGTCTCGAGATTGAGCGCGTAGTACAGGGCGGAGCCGTTGAGCCAGTCATCGCCCTGCAGCTTCCACAGGCCCGACACGACGTAGACGGCGATGATCTGGATGCCGCAGATCACCGCTCCCGTGTTGTGCGCGGTGGACGACAGCCACAGCGGCACGCGCGTGCCCGCCCGGGCGCCTCGCCGGCGGACGCGCCGCGCGTCGAGCGAGAGGTGCGCCGAGAGGCGCATGAAGACCATGAACGGCAGCACGATCCGCAGCAGGTTGTCGCCGCCGTTGGTGAGGAACGTCGCATTGGTCTGCAGGCTCATCAGGAAGAACCACATGATCGGCGTCACCCAGGCGGTGCGCCAGCCGAGCGTGAAGGCGACGACCAGCAGCAGGAACACGACGTACGACGCGTCGAACAGCGTCGGATCGCCCTTCGGGAAGAGCACGTCGAAGATCGCCCAGTAGCCGTTGAGGTTCACCAGCGGGTCGAGCCACGTCGATGCGACCCCCCACAGGTAGTGACGGTCGAAGAAGCTCGGGACGAACTGGATGAGCAGGGCGGCGCCCGCGAATATCCGCAGCAGGCTCGCGCCGTACAGCACCCGCGGGCCGCCCGTGAACCAGGTCACCAGCCGCGGCCACACGTCGGCCGGGCGCAGGGAGGGCCCCGGGGCGAGGCGCGTCGTCGTCGTGGCCACGCTCACTCCCCCACCGTCACGAGCGAACGCTCAGGGTCGTAGCGCTCGATGACGTCCAGGTACGCCGCCTCGACATCGGGTCGGACTGTGCGGCGCGCCTGTCGCCAGCCGTACGTCGTGACCGTATCGGTGAACTGCTGCGTTTCGTCGTGGCGGTGCGCGAAGTCGTTCGCGCGCGTGATCGTCACGCGCCAGCGGATGCGGTCGACGTCCCGGCCCAGGTAGGCCGTCGTGAAGTTGGTGACGTGCGTGCGGAACATGTGATCGACCCGGAGGAACCGGATCACGTCCGAGCGGTTGTCCTTGCCCTCGCTGAGCTCGTCGGCGATGACCACCGGATCGCGCGCTTCGAAGCCGTCGTCACCGTCACTCTCGATGAAGCTCGTACGCGTGTACTCGCGCTGGTCCTCATCGAGTGCGAGATAGCGCTCGCGGTACGTGCGCGCGGCGTTCCAGCTGAGCATCGAGATCCGGGGACGGGCGAGTCCCGCGCCGGTGAACGCGTGTTCGAGGTCGGTCAGACCGATCCAGTCCGAGGTGCGCCGTCCGCCGTCGGCATCGCTCCACCCCGCCTGCACCTCGATGTAGTAGTTGGACTTCAGCACGTTCGGGGCGAAGAGCGTCCAGCGCTGGGTGAAGTAGGGCGACATCGCGGACTTCATCCCGGAGGCCGCGGGGAGCGCTCCGCTCGGCGCGACCATGATCGCCGTCACCGTGATGAACGCCACGATGATCGCGAGCGCGCCGATCGTCGCGTTGCGCGCGACACGGTCGGTGGTGCGGTCCGCGCGAGTGCTCACACGCACCACCTTTCCACGGCGGTGGGGTGATCGCCGCTCGCGACCACCCGCACCGTCGGAATTCTGCGGGTCAAGCGTCCTGATGCCGACGGCGGATGACCAGCAGCGCGGCGCCGATCACGATGATCCCGAGTCCGCCGATCAGGAGCGGCGCGATGGACGCGTCGTTCCCGCCCGAATCGGCAAGCTGATCCTCGTCGGCTGCGGCCTCGCCGGCAGCGGCCTGACCGCCCACACCCTCGTCAGCGGCGGCTTCATCGGCGGCGGCTTCATCGGCGGCAGCCTCGTCGGCGGCGGCTTCGTCCGCAGCGGCTTCGTCGGCAGCGGCTTCGTCGGCAGCGGCTTCGTCGGCAGCGGCTTCGTCGGCAGCGGCTTGACCGCCCACGCCCTCGTCGGCCGCGGCTTCGTCCGCAGCAGCCTCGTCGGCGGCGGCTTCGTCAGCAGCGGCCTCATCCGCGGCAGCCTCGTCAGCGGCAGCTTCGTCAGCGGCAGCCTCATCCGCAGCGGCTTCGTCGGCAGCAGCCTCATCAGCGGCCCCCTCATCCGCAGCGGCTTCGTCGGCAGCAGCCTCATCAGCGGCAGCCTCATCCGCGGCAGCGTCATCGGCGGCGGCTTCGTCAGCAGCGGCCTCATCGGCCGCGGCCTCATCGGCCGCAGCCTCATCCGCAGCAGCCTCATCAGCAGCAGCCTCATCAGCAGCAGCCTCATCAGCAGCAGCCTCGTCAGCGGCAGCTTCATCAGCGGCAGCTTCGTCAGCGGCAGCCTCATCCGCAGCGGCTTCGTCGGCAGCAGCCTCGTCGGCAGCAGCCTCATCGGCGGCCCCCTCATCAGCAGCGGCTTCGTCGGCAGCAGCCTCATCAGCGGCGGCTTCGTCAGCAGCGGCCTCGTCAGCCGCAGCCTCATCAGCGGCAGCTTCGTCCGCGGCAGCCTCATCCGCAGCGGCTTCGTCGGCAGCAGCCTCATCAGCGGCAGCCTCATCCGCAGCAGCCTCATCAGCGGCAGCCTCATCCGCAGCAGCCTCATCGGCCGCAGCCTCATCCGCAGCAGCCTCATCCGCAGCAGCCTCATCGGCCGCAGCCTCATCCGCAGCAGCCTCATCGGCCGCAGCCTCATCCGCCGCAGCCTCATCGGCCGCAGCCGCGTCGTCGACGTTGGCGCACGGGATCGAAGCGAGGAAGGTGTGGTGGTGCAGTTCACCGCCGGCGCCCGCCGCGGCGGTGAAGCCCGACGTGAACCACTGGCCGTTGTGCGTGATCCCCGAGTCGAACGTGACGTCCGCGTTCGGCGCGTAGACAGCGCCGAGCGCGGGGCCGCCGAAGGCGACGTCACCGGTCACGTCGGAGAGGTCGAACATGATGTACCGGGCGTAGCTCTGCTGCCCGGAGGCACCGGCATCCCAGCCTTCGAAGTTCACCGTGCCGACCGAAGTGGTCCCCGGTGCCACGCGGATCACGATCGGCGAATCCGCCGACGGGACGAAGCCGTTCGCGAGGGCGGCCGTGAGCTTGACGGTGCCGCCCTTCGACGCGATCTCGTCGTAGTCGAGCACGTTCGCCTTGCCGGCGACGAGGTCGGGGCCGTTGTTCTGGTCGAAGTCGCGGTGATACGCGACGTCATCGGCGGCATCTTCGCTGTAGGTGTACGCGAGGCAGCTGGCGACGGCGTCGACATGGGCGTCCACGCCGGAGAAGTAGTCGGCGACGGTCGCCTGCGCGGTCTGCACGCGCGCTTCGGCGGTGTCGACCTCGGTGCTCGGAATGGCCTCGAGGTCGATGTAACCGTGGTCGGCCGCTCCCGGAATCGACGCGCGCACGAAGTCCGCGCGCACTCCGAAGCTCAGCGCCGAGGTGTCGACGAGCTTCGCGATCGCACGCGCCTCCGGCGAGTCCGCGGGCGCCTCACGGTTCGTCAGACCGATGGATCCCGCCGTCAGGTCCAGGTCCTGGGCGAGGATCCGCACCGGCTCGCCGTCGATCACCGGGACGGTGTAGTCGCCCATGCCGGCTGCGCGGTGGACGATCGGGTAGTTGTTCTTCGTCACCGCGAGCGTGCCGTTCACGGCGATCGAGCCCTCGAGCTCGGCGTTGCCGAGCGAGGCGTCGCCCTGCGCGAAGATGGTGAACCCGTCGTTCGCGGCGAACGGGTTGATGGTGGTGGTCGCGCTGTGCGCGGCGCCTGCACCGGCAGCCACCATCCCGATCGAGGCGAGGCCGACGACGGCCGTCACCGCGATCACCTTGACGCGCTTCGCGCGCGCAACAACAACGTCTTTACCGATGGCGGTCATGATCTCCCCCGAGTGGCCGAATCCACTTGTACCGTAGCACCGCCGTGGGAGCCCTCCCAAATCCGCTCGCGAAGGCCGAACGCGATGCGGAAAGTGAGCCCTGATGCCCCTCTGCGGCACCCATCAGCGGCGTCCTCGGCACGACGGGGCGGAGCCGGCATCCCCCTCCAGGGATGACCGTCACGGCCCGGGGAAGACCATCACGGTCCGGTCCCGGGATGATCGTCACGGCCGGCGGTCACCGTCACAGCCAGACGATCACCGTCACCGCCGCTGGATGACCTTCACGGCCGGGCGGTGAGCGTGACTCGGCGGCCGGATGACGGTCACGGCCGGGCGGATGAACGTCACGGACCGGAATGACCATCACGGTCCGGCCGCCGGATCACCGTCACGGCCGGGCGGTCACCGTCACGGTCCGGTCCCGGGATGACCGTCACGGCCGGGCGGTGACCGTGACTCGGCGGGGCGCCGCATCCTCCATCTCGCGGGCGGCAGGACCGCTCGTGCCGCATGCGCTGTCGACGCCCGTGCCGCTCCATTCACGCTCGATCTCGATCTCCCACCACCCGTCGACGATGCCGTCGACCATGCCGTGCCCCCACTCGACGATCGTCACCGACCCGTCGAAGTCCAGGCCCAGATCGTCGAGTTCGGCAGGCGAGCCGAGCCGATACGCGTCGACGTGCACGAGGGGCGGGCCGTCGCGGAGCGCCGGGTGCGTGCGGGCGATGACGAACGTCGGGCTCTGGATCGGTCCGCGCACGTTCAGTCCCGCCGCGATGCCGCGGGTCAGCGTCGTCTTGCCCGCGCCCAGCGGGCCGGTGAGCACGACGAGGTCGCCCGCGCCCAGCGCCGCGCCGATGGTGCGGCCGAACTCCTCCATGGCGTCGGCGGAGCCGATCTCACGCCGCCCCTCGACCGCCCCGAGCCCGGTCACCGGACGCCCCCGCGTGCACAACTCCGCCACACCCGAAGGCCCGCGCCACGCGCACCGCGCGAATCCACGGACGCGACGCCATCACGCGCACGAGTTGGAGGAGTTACGCACGCCACCGCCCCGAACCCGGTCACCGGACGCCCCCACGTGCACAACTCCGCCACACCCGAAGGCCCGCGCCGCGCGCACCGCGCGAATCCGCAGACGCGACGCCATCACGCGCACGAATTGGAGGAGTTACGCACGCCAACGCCGCGAGCCCGGTCACTGGACGCCCCCGCGTGCACAACTCCGCCACACCCGAAGGCCCGCAACGCACGCACCGCGCGATTCCGCGGACGCAGCGCCGTCGCCCGCACGAGTTGGAGGAGTTACGCACGCCAACGCCCCGAGCCCGGTCACTGCGCCACCTGCCGTCGCGGCACGCGCGGTCCGATCCGCGTCACCACCTCGTAGTTGATCGACCCCGAGGCTGTCCCCCACTCGTCGGCCGACGGCGCGCCCAGGGTCGGGTCGCCGAACAGCACCACCTCGTCGCCGACGGCCACCGGATGCTCGCCCACATCGACGACGAACTGGTCCATCGCGATGCGCCCCGCGACCGTGAAGCGGCGTCCGTTGATCGTCACCGGCCCGGCGCCCGACGCCGCGCGCGGCACGCCGTCGGCGTACCCGAACGGCACGAGGGCCAGCGTCGACTCGGCGGCGGTGCGGTGCGTGTATCCGTACGAGACGCCCTGCCCCGCCGGCACGCGCCGCACGGCGGCGACCGGGGCGCGCACCGTCATCGCCGGGCGCAGGCCGAGATCGGCCGAGGACCGGTCGGCGAACGGCGACAGCCCGTACATCGCGATCCCGAGCCGGACACAGCCCAGCCGCGCCTCGGGCAGCGCGATCGCCGCGTGCGATGCGGCGAGGTGCTGCAGGCGCGGGGCGATCCCCTGGGCGGACGCACCGGCGAGCGCGACGGTGAACCGGGACAGCGCGGCGCGATCGTCGGCCTCGCTCGTGTTGGACAGGTGGCTGAAGATCCCCAGCACCCGGATCCGACCGAGCCGCTCCAGCCGCGCGGCCTCGGCGAACACGACGCCGTAGTCGGCCGGAGAGATCCCGTTGCGCCCGAGCCCCGTCTCGATCTTGAGATGGACCGTCACGGGGCGATCCATGGATGCCGCGGCCGCGGCCGCGCTCAACTGCTCGTGGTTCGAGATCCCCAGCTCGATGCCGTGTGCCGCAGCCTCGGCGAACGACGTCCCGGGCGCGTGCAGCCAGGCCAGGATCGGCGCCTCGATGCCGGCGCGCCGCAGCGCGAGGGCCTCGCCGATGTCCGCGGTCGCGAGCCGGGTCGCGCCCCCCTCAAGCGCCGCGACGGCCGAGCGCACGGCGCCGTGTCCGTAGCCGTCGGCCTTGACGACCGCGATGACCTCAGAGGCGGTGAGTCGCCGCAGGTGCCGCACGTTCGCGGCGATGGCGCCGACGTCGATGACGGCCTCGCGGAGCACGCCCGCCGGCATCGTGCTCACGAGAGACCCCCCTCCGCGACGACGTACGCCGTCGCGAGCCCCGCATCGTGCGAGAGAGAGAGGTGCACCGTGGTGATTCCGCGTCCCGCGACAGTGGATGCCGTTTCTCCCGACAACGCGAACACCGGTCGGCCTGATGGCTCCGAAGAGACCTCGATCTCGGTCCAGTGCACGCCGTCCGAGCCGCCGAGCGCTTTGATGAGCGCTTCCTTCGCGGCGTAGCGAGCGGCCAGCGAGTGGGATTTGAGTCCGCGTTCGGCGGGCGCGAACAGGCGTTCCCGCAGCCGCGGCGTGCGCGCGAGGGAACGCTCGAACCGCGGAATGTCGACGAGGTCGACCCCGATGCCCACGATCACGCCGGGCCTCCCCTCACCGCGAGCGACGGCCGCTCGGGCATCCGCCAGACTACTCGCCGCAGCCCGGCGCCTGCGGGAGGCGCCGCCGCCCTCGCCGTCTCACTCGACGGTGACGGACTTGGCCAGGTTGCGCGGCTGGTCGACGTCGAGGCCCTTGGCCGTGGCCAGGCCCATCGCGAAGATGTGCAGTGGCACGACCGCGAGCAGCGGCTCGAACAGCGGCTCGGCGAGCGGGATGCGCAGCACCTCGTCGGCGAACGGGAGCACGGCCGCGTCGCCCTCTTCGGCGACCGCGATGACGCGTGCGCCGCGGGCGCGGATCTCCTGGATGTTCGAGACGACCTTCTTGTGCAGCTCGGCCGACGCGCGCGGCGACGGCACGATCACGAACACGGGCTGGCCGGGCTCGATCAGCGCGATGGGCCCGTGCTTGAGCTCACCGGCGGCGAAGCCCTCGGCGTGGATGTACGAGATCTCCTTGAGCTTGAGCGCGCCCTCGAGCGCGATCGGGTAGCCCACGTGGCGACCGAGGAACAGCACCGACTGGGTGTCGGCCATCCAGTGCGCGAACTGCTCGATGTGGGCCTGCTCGCCTTCGAGGACGCGCGCGATCTTGGCGGGCACGGCCTCGAGCTCGGCGACGTGCGCGGCCGACTGCTCGGGGGTCAGCACGCCGCGGATCCGGCCGACGTGCAGGGCCAGGAGGTACAGCGCGGTGATCTGCGCGACGAAGGCCTTGGTCGAGGCGACGGCGACCTCGGGTCCGGCGTGGGTGTAGACGATCGCGTCGGACTCGCGCGGGATCGTGGCGCCCTGCGTGTTGCAGATGGACAGCGTCTTGGCACCGTGCTCACGCGCGTACTTGACGGCCATGAGCGTGTCCATCGTCTCGCCGGACTGTGAGATCGAGACGACGAGGGTGTCCGGGCCGATGACGGGATCGCGGTAGCGGAACTCGTGGGCGAGCTCGACGTCGACGGGGATGCGGGTCCACTGCTCGAGCGCGTACTTGCCGGTCATCCCGGCGTAGGCGGCGGTGCCGCACGCGATCACGACGATGCGCGAGATGCCGGCGAACAGGTCGTCCAGACCGTCCAGCTCGGGGATGACGACGGCGCCGTCGTGGAGTCGGCCACGGATGGTGTTGGCGACCGCCTCGGGCTCTTCGGACACTTCCTTGGCCATGAACGACGGCCAGCCACCCTTCTCGGCGGCAGCGGCATCCCACACGACTTCGAAGGGCTCGACCTCGACGGCGGCGCCCGAGAAGTCGGTGACCTCGACGCCCGACGGGGTGATGACGACGATCTCGTCCTGGCCGATCGCGAGCGCGCTGCGGGTGTGCTCGACGAACGCGGCGACGTCCGAGCCGAGGAAGTTCTCTCCGTCGCCCAGGCCGATCACGAGCGGCGAGTTGCGGCGGGCACCGACGACGACCCCGGGCTGGTCACGGTGCATCGCCAGCAGCGTGAAGGCGCCCTCCAGGCGCTGGGCGACATTCCGGAACGCCTCGACGAGGTCGCCGCTGGCGCGATACTGCCGTCCGAGGAGCACGGCGGCGACCTCGGTGTCGGTCTCGCTCTGGAAGGTGAAGCCGTCGGCGAGCAGTTCCGCCTTCAGCTCGGCGAAGTTCTCGATGATGCCGTTGTGGATGACGGCGAGCTTGTCGTCGTCGGCGAGGTGCGGGTGCGCGTTCGCGTCGGTGGGACCACCGTGGGTCGCCCAGCGCGTGTGGCCGATGCCGGTCGTGCCGTCGCTCATCGGGTGTGCGGCGAGGTCGTCGCGCAGCACCTTGAGCTTGCCGGCGCGCTTGCGCAGACCGAGCTCGCCGTCGCCGTCGATGACGGCGATCCCGGCGGAGTCATACCCCCGGTACTCGAGACGAGCGAGGCCCGAGAGGAGGATGGCCTGGCTGTCCCGCGGGCCCACGTATCCGACGATTCCACACATGCGCACAATCGTACGGCCGCCGGCACCCGGAAGCCTGACAGCGGCTGTGAACGCCGCGCGCCCGCGAGAGCCCCCGAAAACAAAGGCGGGCCCTCTAGAGGAGCCGTTGGGGACGGTCGACTCGAGAGGGCCCTATCCGCGCCACTCTCGGATAGCCCGTTGGGGACAGGCCGGTCCGAACGCCGCTTGGGGGGCAGCTGAGGAAACTGCGCGGATCTGAAAAGTGTAGTGGACCGAAATCCACGTTCGGCCCGCACCGCGCCGGGCGAAACGCCGACTGCTCATGCAACGACATGCATGCATTGCTCCTGTCTGAGGGCAGGAGTACGATGCCGACATCAGGCGCGCGGTGAGTAAGGGGAAAGTTCGACGCCCGCACCTGGCGAAGCACTGGGGGTAGCTGGGGTACGAGCGCACAATGAGGTTGTGCGGTGCGCGGGCGATACTGCGCACTGCACAGCCCGCTTGCATCAGGACCTGCGCCCTACCCGCCTGCCTGGTTGCCCGGCAGCTCTGCGTCGCTGCCCGGCGGCTCTGCGTCGCTGCCCGGCGGCTCTGCGTCGCTGCCCGGCGACGTCGCCGCCGACGCGCCCGCTGCGATCAGAACGGGCGTTGCGAGGGCCCGCCGCAAGTGCTCGACGCGGCCCCCCGACCGCGCCAGGCGAGGCGGCGGGCACGACGGAGTCGACGCTCAGAAAGAGCGCCCCGCGTCGTTCCGGCGACGATGTCGCCGAACCCCCAACGTGTCCCCATACTCGTTCCCCCAAGACACCCACCCCGCGAGTGATTCGAGGTGGGCCATTTTGATCCCGGCTGTCCGACGATCTCTCGCCGACTGTCCATGCCTCCCACGGCACGAACCGGACCGGTGTCCCCGCGGGCAGTGTAGCGAGAGAGACGGCGGGTGCACAAGGGATCGCGTCATAGTCCTTGACGCGCCTACGTCGGAGCGCCTCGCGTCGATCAGAGCTTGCGCAGCAGCACCGACTCCACCGTGTGGTCGGCGGCCTTGCGCAGCACGAGCGATGCCCGGTGCTTGGTCGGCTCGACGTTCTCGCGCAGGTTCGGCAGGTTGATGTCGTTCCAGAAGCCGAGTGCCTGCGACACGGCCTCTTCGTCGGAGATGTCCGAGAACCCGCGGAAGAACGAGTTCGGATTGCTGAACGCGCTCTGCCGCAGCGCCAGGAACCTGTTGACGAACCACTTCTCGATGTGGTCTACGTCGGCATCGACGTAGACCGAGAAGTCGAACAGCTCGCTGACGGCGACGTCGTTGGGAGCGGGGGGCGGCGAGAGCACGTTGAGCCCCTCGACGATCACCACGTCCGGCCGGCGCACCGTGATGTGCGCGTCCGGGATGATGTCGTACCGCATGTGCGAGTACACGGGCGCACGCACTTCGGTGGCTCCCGACTTCACGGCGGTCAAGAAGGTGACCAGCCCGCGCCGGTCGTACGACTCGGGAAAGCCCTTGCGATGCATGATCCCGCGCCGTTCGAGCTCGGCGTTCGGGTACAGGAAGCCGTCGGTGGTCACCAGTTCGACCCGCGGCGTCCCGGGCCAGCGGCTCATGAGCTCGCGCAGCAGGCGCGCAGCGGTGGACTTGCCGACCGCGACCGAACCGGCCACGCCGAGCACGAACGGCGTCGTCGAATCCTGCTCGCCGAGGAAGTCCGCGGTGTCGGCTCCGAGCCGCTTCGTCGCGCTCGCATACAGCGACAGCAGCCGGCTGAGGGGAAGGTACACCTCCCGGACTTCGGCGATGTCAAGCCGGTCGCCGAGGCCGCGCAGCTGGACGACCTCGGTCTCGGACAGCGGGTTCGGGATGCCCGACGCCAGCCGCGACCACTCCGCGCGGCCGATCTCGCGATAGAGCGAGTCCCCCGTCGTCAGCGTGTCGTCGGTGATCATCGCGCCCACTCTATCGCTCGCGACATGGCCGCCCTTCCGGCATCCGTCATCGGCGTCATCGTCCGTGTCATCGACGCCGCTCACCCGAACCGGATGCCGGTGGCGCGACCGCTACGCTGAATCCGTGCGCCTGGGAGTCCTCGATATCGGATCGAACACCGTCCATCTCCTGGTGGCGGATGTGATCCCCGGCGGCCGCCCGCTCGCGAAGACAAGCAAGCGGACCATCTTGCGGCTCATGCGCTACCTCGAACCGGACGGCTCCATCAGCGAGGAGGGCGTCGCCGCGCTCGTCGCCGCCGTCGCCGAGGCGCGCGAGATCGCCGCTGCCGAGAACGTCGTCGAACTGCTCGCGACGGCCACCAGCGCCGTTCGCGACGCGAAGAACGGCAAGGCCGTAATCGCGCGGATCGAGGCCGCACTCGGCCAGGACCTGCAGGTGCTCGGCGGCGAGACCGAGGCCCGCTACACCTTCCTCGCGGTGCGGCGCTGGTTCGGCTGGTCGGCCGGCGAGATCCTGCTGTTCGACATCGGCGGCGGATCCCTCGAGCTCGCGGCCGGCGCGGACGAGCTGCCCGAGGCCGCGGCCTCGGTCCCTCTGGGCGCCGGGCGCATGACGGTGCAGTTCCTGCCCGACGATCCGCCCGGGATGGCGGCGGTCGAACGCCTGCGCGCGCACGCCAAGGAGGTTCTGCGTCCCGCAGCGACCGCGCTGAGCACCATGCCCAAGCCCGACCACATCGTCGGCTCGTCGAAGGCGATCCGGTCGCTGGCGAAGCTCGTCGGCACGCCGATGCCGTCCTGGCCCGGCAACGAGCGGATGCTCCTGCCCCGCGACGCCCTCGGCTCATGGATCCCGCGCCTGGCGAAGCTGCCGGCCTCAGCGCGTCAGGAGCTGCCGGGGATCACGCCCGACCGCACTTTCCAGATCGTTGCGGCCGCGGTCGTCCTGCACACTGCGATGACGATGCTGAACGCGTCCGAGCTCGAGGTGTCGCCCTGGGCGCTGCGCGAGGGCGTGCTGCTGCGCTACATCGAGTCGCTCTCCTGGTCCGCCCCCACCTGACCGGCGCCGGCCGCTCAGTCGCCGTGCGGGGGCGGAACCCTCACCGGACCAGCCGCTCCGCGATCTCGCGCAGACCGGCGTCCTCCTGCGCCGCGCGCACCGCGACCGTCGCCGAGACGGCCAGCGCCACCCCCTCGAGCACCGCTTTCCCCCGGTGCCGCCGGATGAGCCCATCCATGTCGGCGAAGGCGCTGCCGCGCCGGGCAGAATCGAGGATGTCGCGTGCCGCGGCTTGCGCGGCATCGTTCCACTCCGGGATCCGTGACCGCGCGACGCCGGCGCTGAACGCCGATGCGCCGTGCACGTTGTCGAGCACCCCCATCCCGACGCCGATCACCTGGGCGACCGAGGGACGATCCTCCTCCGGATCCGACGGGATGCCGTTCAGCACGATGCTCGCCACGGCATCGCTGCCCTCCGCGAGGGCCTCGGACAGCAGCCGCAGCACCGTGAGCGCACGCTCACGCTGCGCCCCGACCGGGGTGGACAGCGCGAGATTGTGCCGCTCGGTCGCGCGCGCCAGGGCCGAGTTCAGCGCCCCCACGTCCGGCCCGTCCAGGTCGTCGAGATCGATGCCCTCCTCCGCGAGCAGCGGCGCGAGCTCCTCAAGCAGCTGCGCGGCCATGCCCGGCTGATGCACGATGCCGACGGCAGCCATCTCCGCCTGCACCTCGGGTGCGTCGAACGGATCATCGGACCTCCGGTCGTGCCGGCTCCCGCGACCGCCCGAGCTCACCGGCTCGGCCGGCTCCCTTCCGGCCCGCGCATCGGCCATCGTCATGGCCATCGCCACGCCACGGGCGACGGACCCGGCCAGCTCCGCCGGCACGGTCAACCCGGCGTCGGGCAGGCGCACGAGCAGCCCCTGCTCCTCGATCGGCGCCACGAGCCGTCGCGCCTCCGTCGCGATCCACTGCTCGCGCGGATCCTCATCGGGCGTGGGTTCCTCTCCCTCCCACCCGTCGAGGGCGTCGAGCAGCAGGTCGACCGCCGCGCGGAACGCATCCTCGGCGAGCGATGCGCCGTCGGCGGGCAGGTCACCCGCCAGGCAGGTGGCGACGAACACCCCGGCGACCGCATCCGCGAGGTCCAGCGGCGGAACGTCCTCGGCGAGCCACGACGCCGCGACCGCGCCGGGGCGAACACGGGATGCCGTCGTGTCCACCACCTCGGCGATTCGCAGCGTCTGCCACCACGCAGCCAGCGACGGCACCTCCCACATCGTGCTGACGGCGATCGGCTCAGAGCCGTCTCCTTCGCCGGCCGAGCGCGCGGCCGCGCCGACAGCGAGCACCCCCCAGCATCTGGGCGACCGGCGCGATGTCCGCACGGCGCAACGCGCCGGTATCGGTGATGCGGCGGCTCGAGCCGATCCAGTCGAGCAGGCTGCCGACGGCGGTGATCAGCGGAAGGTCGGCGAGGGCACGTCGGCGCTGCTGCTCGGGAATGGCGTCGGACGCCGCGATCGCGTCGACAAGGGTCTCTGCCACAGCCTCGGGATCGCTCGTCTCGGCGAGCGCCTCCTCGAGCAGATCGTGCAGCCGCTCCCACTCCGACGTATCGCCGGCCGTGCCGAGCCGGAAGTGCAGATACAGATCGAGGACGTCGAGAACACCGAAGGCCTCCTCGTCGTCATCGATCTCGTCGCTCTCCAGGAGCAGATCGATCGCCTCCGCCACCCCGTCGGGCTCGAGCACATCGATGCCCTGCGCGCCGGTGACCGTGAGCAGTTCCTCGAGCCGGGCGGGGATGTGCGCGCGTAGGTCGTCGGGGGCCTCGGTCTCGTCGAGCCACGCTTCGAACTCGCGGAGCACGATGCGCCCTGCGAAGGACGTTCCTCGATGCGCGGGGTTAGCCGTTGGTCGCTTCTTCCGCTTCGACATCCCCCTATCCTCCCAGCCGGCCCGCCGAGGCCGAGTCGCCCTCGCCGAGGTCGCGTCGAGACCGGCTACCTCATCTGGCGCGGCGGCCGCGTCCGCGCCCCGTGAGGCGCCGTCTGACCTGCGCCGCCGTGAGCGCGTGTCCCGGTTCGACGGACGCAGCGGGGGCCACGGCGATGTGATCCAATCCAGCGACGTCGCATGAGACGCCGATCAGTCGCTCGACCGCATGGGCGAGGGTTCCGTCCGCCGCGTGGGAATCTCCGAACGCCTCCAGAGGTATCGCCAGGTCCTGGAGCGGCGCGAGTGCACTCGTCCGCGCCCAGAACATCGAGCCGGCCGCGAACGCGAGGGTGTGATCGCCGGGCAGCGGAGGCCAGCCCGTGCCCCAGGTGAGCACCTCTGCGATCGCCCGGTTCGGCCCCCATCGCGCGGCGGCCCCCAGCTCCGGATACAGTGCGGGGCTGACCATTCCGAGGCTTTCGACCTCGGCGAACAGCGCCAGGACGGCGTTGATGCCCTCCGGCGACGGGAGCAGGCAGTCGAGGAGATAGGCGAACCATCCGCTCAGATCGCTGCGGTGCGGTGAACGCTTCGTATGAAGGTGCAGGACGACGTCATGAGCGGCATGCTCGCGCGCGAACCCGTACACCTTCGGAGCGATGTCCCGCCCCCGGTTGGGGAAGACACGCACAGTCGCCGTGGGAAGAATGCGCCGGATCTGCTCGGCCTTCTGCTCGTCCTCGGTCGAGACGTAGAGTTCGATCGGATGCGTGATCATCGCGATCCGCTCGGCGATCTGCTCCGCCAGGTCGAGGTAGTAGATGTGCACGAAGACGCCGACGCTGCGCGGGAGAAGCACCGGTTCGTGCGGCGCGATCACCACGCCGGCACGCGACGACGTCACCGACCCGGGCGTGCGGCGGGGCCGGGGCGGCTGTCCGCCTGTCTCGGCCCACCGCGGCGGCGCGCTCACATCGTGCTGCGTGACCCGCGCGACTCGGCCGGCCGACGACTCCAGCGCTCTGATGAGCGGCCAGGGCTGAGCATCCGGCGATCGCAGGATGTGCAGGTCTGCCGGCGACCGCAGCGAAGGGAGCAGATCCGGGGTGGCGAGCCACGCCCGATCGCCGGAGTCGAGGGCGCGCACGTCCCGCGCGTCGATAAGAGCCGACGCGGGCATCACGGGCGGTGTCGCCGATCCGCGTCCGCTCTGCACCACGGCGATCGAGACGAGGCGTCGCTTGCGGAGCCCCGAGGCGGCTGATACCGCTCGCGGTGCGACCGCCCGCGCGCTCCGAAGCACGGGGGCGACCAGTCGGCGCGTGGCGGCCAGAGTGATACTGATCGCGGGAACCCTCATCAGCTCCAGCGTCGCCAGCCGAGTACTCACGGCCAGACGACCTGCACGTCGACCGCCTGAGTACGACGACGCGGCGCCGGCGATCACCTCCTCGAGGTCGTCGACGTACACGTCGAGAGACCGATACGCGCTGCTGAACTCCGCTCGACGTCGGCGGGACTCGCGCGACTCCGAGTCGGCGACCTGCACCGCTCTTTCGACGAGCGCGGCGGTGTCAGGGACGAACTCGCCGGTCGCGGCCGTCACATCGACGAGATCGATGAGTCCGATGTCCGCGCGGAGACCGACGAACGGCACCCCGACGCTGGCTGCATGCATGACCGTCGTCGGGCCGGGATCCTGACGCGAGGTCAGCAGGTAGACGTCTGCCGCCGCGTACCAATCGTCTGCGTCGGCCCGGAATCCGGGCAGCGCAAGTCGAAGCCCGTCGGCCTGCGCATGATCTGCACGGGCGCGCGCCCACGATCCGAGCTCGCCCAGCCACACGAACACCGCGTCCGGCTCCCGCTCCGCGATGCTCTCCGCCGCGTCGATGAAGAGGTCGAATCCCTTGCGCCGGTCCGCATAGCCCGCACCGACATAGACGTGCCCGTGGACGCCGAACTCCGCGGAGAGCAGACGTCGCACCCGTCGCTCACCCCGACGTGAGGCCGTCGGCGCTCGCATCCCCGGCAGGATCATCTTCAGTCGTGGCGCCGGTGCGAGCAGGCGCGCGAGTTCGTCCTCCGTTCGTGGCATGGAAGCGATCACCGTATGGGCGCGGCCCACGGCATCGAGCAGGCCATGCTCGATGAGGTAGTCGGGCATCTCATGGATGAGCACGATCGAACGGGACGCGACGCCGAGGCGGTCTGCGAGGAACCCTCCCCACGACGTGTTCGCCAGGATGGGAAGCTCTGCCGGCAGGGCCGCCCCGAGGGCGCGGAGATTCCACCCCTCAGCGGCGACCATCGTCGGACCGAGCGCAGCGAATCGGGCGTAGAGCGGCCCTGCCTCGTTCAGCAGGAAGACCGGTGACCAGCCGCGGGAACGCAGACGGCGAGCGATCTCCAGAAGCAGCAGGGGTGCGCCTGCGGATCGTGCGTCGTTGCCGAGCAGCAGGATGGGGTTGAGCCGCCCCTGCAGTGCCGCCTGGATTCCGCGCAGGGTCTGGTTCGCTGTCAGATCCAGCGCCCGTGGCGCATGCCCGTGCGCTCGTCCTCGCGTCGCATAGTGGGTGAAGGGAAGCGTCCCCTCCAGAGCAAGGTAGGTGCGGCGGTAGTACTCAGCATCGAAGCCCGGCCCCGGGGAACGTCCTTCGCGTTCGCCGTGGCGCACGAAGTGGCCCCAGCCGTCCCTGGTCGCAGCGGCGACATCGGGGTATGCCGCGAAGTACCACGCCGCGTCGTAGAGCGCGTCAGGACGAGTCGGATCGAGTGGTTTCGCGCGCGCGGAGGTCCAGATCCTCCACCCCACGTGCGTCTCCGATTCCGTTTGTCGCCGGGAACCCCCGCTCGATACCCTATCGAAGTGTTCCTCCCAGGCGGCGCCCCTGTCCCCTCGCGCATGGCGTGTTTCGGCACCAGTGGGACGTGCAGGCAATTCGCCCTGGACCTCGCCTACCAGGCGCGCGGCGCGAGCACGTTCGCGGCGTACATCGGCGATGACGATCCGAGGAGTCACCACGACGATGGGATGCCGATCGTCAGTCTCGACGAGATCGCCGGGTGGGATGACATCGCCGTGTTCGTGCCGGTTCACGACCCGGCCGGACGGCGCTCGATCTTCGGTCGCCTCGAGTCCGCAGGACTGCCGATCCTCGGGGCCGAGGGGCTCCCCCATCTCTCGTATCCCGGCGCGGACCTCGGTGAGGGTGTCATCGTATCGTCCACGACCAGAGTCGGACCCTCGACGAGGATCGGCCGCGGCACGCTCGCACTCTCGGACCTCGTGGCACACGATGTGACCGTCGGAGAGTTCTCGACGCTGGCCGCGCACAGCATCATCCTCGGGCACGTCGAGATCGGTCGCGATGCGTTCATCGGCGCGGGGGCGATCATCAAGAACGGCACCGCCGCGCGCCCCGTCGTGATCGGCGATGGCGCTGTCGTGGGCGCGGGTGCGGTCGTCAGCGGGGACGTCGCGGCCGGTGAGACGATGGTCAGCCCCCGCGCGGTAGCCAAGCCCGAGCGGACAGCGCTGGGCAGGATGACAGGACATCGGCCCCCGGAGGCACAGTGACGGTCACGCTCGGCCGGCCTCTGACGCCCGACCCCGAGGTCTTCGCCGAGCTCGCCAGGGGCGTCTGGGAGCGGGCTCGCTGGACCAATGGCGGCCCACTCGTCACGGCACTGGAGCGCAGCCTCGAAGAGACCGAGGGTTGGCCGCACGCCGTCGCGACGGCCTCCGGCACCGCCGCTCTGACAGCGGCGCTCGTCTCACTGGGGCTGCCGCGCGGCGGCGAGGTCATCACCTCGCCCATCACGTTTCGCGCGACCCCCCTCGCCATCGAGCACGCCGGACTCACGCCCGTGTTCGCGGCCTCCGATCCCGAGACCCTGTGCCTCGATCCCCGCGCGGTCGAACAGGCGATCGGCAGCAGCACGGTCGCGATCCTGCCCGTCCATCTGTTCGGCGTTCCCGCCGATCCCGCGCTCGACGATCTCGCGGCGGCGCACGCGCTTCCGGTGGTCTATGACGCTGCCCATGCCTTCGGGCTCCCGGATATCGTAGGCCGGGGCACGCTGACCGCATACTCGCTTCATGCCACGAAGCTTCTGCACACCGGCGAAGGCGGGTTTGTGGCGACGCAGAGCGCGGCGCTTCGCGAACGCGTGCGGCAGTCCGCGAACTTCGGGATCGACGGCGGATCAGACTCACACGCGGGAATCAACGGCAAGCTCTCCGAGATCGCGGCGGCAGTGGGTCTGGCCACGCTGCCGCGACTGGAGTCCGAGATCGCCGCACGGGCAGCGCTGCGTGAGGCGTACACGGCGGCAGCGGAGCGAGGCGCCCGCGCGCGCCCCCACGTTCCGGGCCGCACCCGGGCCCTGGTCATGGAGGCTGTGCGGTGTGCGCCTCGTGACCAGTCACGTATCGTCGCGGAGTTCGCTGATCGGGATGTGATCGCGCGGACCTTTCCCGCGCTGTGCGCACCTGGGCAGCGCTACGCCGATTCACCGATCGTGGGTGCAAGCGCGCAGGACATGGCCGCGCTCGCGCAGACGGTGATCGCGCTGCCTCTGCACGGCGAGGTACGGCCGATCGACGTCGCCGCGATCTCTGACGTGTTGGCGCGATGAGCGGCGGACAGGTGCCCCGGCACGAGCAGATGCGCGGGCATGGGAACGCGATCTTCGACCACATCCTCCTGACGCGGTTCAATGTCCGCTTCGTAGGCTGCGAACCGCCGGAGGACGATTGGCTCCGCTACCGCTGGGGCTTCTTCCGCGACGCGCTCGCCTCGTCGGTCGAACGCCAGACCGTGCGCCGCTTCCAGTGGCTGGTGTTCTTCGACATCGACACTCCCACGTGGCTGCGCCAGGAGATCGACGTCCTCAGCGAGGGTCTCTTCACGGCCCGATTCGTCGCGTCGTGGTCGACTCGAGTGGCTCAGCACGCTGTCGCGGAGATCTCGTCGTCGCCCTATCTGATCACAACGCGAATCGACAGCGACGACGCCATCGCGACTCAGTTCATCGCCGACATCCAATCGCATTTCGATCGCCAGGCGTCGCTCTACGTCAATCTCATGTGCGGTGTGCAGGTCGAGCGCACGGGCGAGCTGTATCGCTATGACGAACCCTCCGGCCCCTTCATCTCATACATCGAGCGCCGTGTCGGCGTCGAGCCGCCACGGACCGTGTTCTACAGCCTGAGGCATGGCGTGAGTCGCACATTCGCCGACGTTCTGAACGTCGTGGGGCCCCCTCGATGGATGCAGGTCATCCACGGCTCCAATCTCGCGAACGGCGTCAGGGGCGTTCGCGTGCGGCCCGAGGCGTTCGAGGGAGACTTCGATCTCGACCTCCCGTTTGATCGCAGTGTCTCCGGCGCCCGGTACTGGCGCGAGCGCACGCGCAGCATCTTCGATCTCGCACGACTGTGGCTGCTGTACCCCTTCTACGCACGGGAGTTCCTCACCGCGCGACGCCTCCGACGAGCTGGAACCCAAGTACTCCCTCAGTCCGCGTCAACGCCCGACCCGGCTCGCCGCCCCGAATGGGTGCGGCGTATCGGAGGTCCTCCTCGACGCGCACTGCGTCGCCTCGACGCGGCCTGGCGCCTCCGGCGCAATCGACTGCAGCACTGACGATGTTGCCGGATGCGACCCGCCTGCACGCAGATGGGTACGCGGTGCCCGGTGCGGAGACGACTGACGGTGCGCCATAGGGGCGCCGCTTCGCGGCGTCAAGGCCCTCGCCGAGCCGCGCCCGTCGCGCGACGGTGGGAGCAGCACAGCTCCGAGGAGGCGCGGCCATGAAGGCACTCACCTGGCAGGGACGACGCAAGGTCAGCGTCGAAGACGTACCCGACCCGACGATCGAGCACCCCACCGACGCGATCGTCGAGGTCACCTCGACGGCGATCTGCGGCTCGGATCTGCACCTCTACGAACTGTTCGGCCCGTTCCTCGACGCCGGCGACATCCTCGGCCACGAGACGATGGGCCGCGTGGTGGCCATCGGCTCCGACGTCCGCGATCTGGCGGTGGGCGACCGCGTCGTGGTGCCGTTCAACATCGCCTGCGGCGAGTGCTTCATGTGCCGCCGCGGCCTGCAGTCGCAATGCGAGACCACGCAGGTCACCGAGTACGGCTCCGGCGCCGCGCTGTTCGGATACACGAAGCTGTACGGCCAGGTGCCGGGCGGTCAGGCCGAGCTGCTGCGCGTCCCGTTCGCGGACTACAACCACATCAAGGTCGGTGCCGACCTGCCTGATGACCGCTACCTCTTCCTCAGCGACATCCTCCCGACGGCGTGGCAGGGCGTGGAGTACGCGCACGTGCCCGACGGCGGCACCCTGGTGGTGATGGGTCTCGGCCCCGTCGGCCAGTTCGTCGCTCGAGTGGGCGCCGTCCGCGGCCTGCGCGTGCTCGCCGTCGACCCGGTGCCCGAGCGTCGCGCCCTGGCCGAGCGCTATGGCGCCACGGCCCTCGATCTCACCGATGAGGTGGTCGATGAGCTCCGCGACCTCACGAGCGGCCGCGGCGCCGACTCGGTCGTCGATGCCGTCGGCCTCGAGGCGCACGGAAACCCCGTCGTCGGGTTCGCCCACAAGATGATCGCGTCGCTGCCCGACGCGGTCTCGCGCCCCATGATGGACAAGGCGGGCATGGATCGTCTCGCGGCTCTGTACGCGTCGATCGACGTCGTGCGCCGCGGCGGCACGGTGTCGCTGAGCGGCGTCTACGCGGGCGATGCCGACATCCTCCCGATGAAGACCCTCTTCGACAAGCAGATCACCCTGCGGATGGGGCAGTGCAACGTCAAGCGGTGGATCGATGACCTGCTGCCGATGGTCGAGGACCCGTCGGATCCGCTCGGGGTGATGGACCTAGTCACGCACCGCGCGCCCCTGACCGATGCGCCCGGGCTCTACGACACCTTCCAGCGCAAGGCCGACGGCTGCATCAAGGTCGTGCTCGAACCGTAATCGCTCGACACCCGCTTCGACACCGAGCCACCGGGCGGATGCCGGTGCCCGCCGCGTCCTCGGCGACGCCCGGCGAGAAAGGTGTCGCTTCGTGCGGGAATGGCGCCGAATACCCGCACTTCCCGACCCCCATTCTGCGACCCCGCGAAATCGGGGACGCTTCGTGCGGGAATCGCGCCGAATACCCGCACTTCCCGACCCCTTTTCTGCGACCCCGCGAAATCGGGGACGCGTAGTGCGGGAATCACGCCGAAAACCCGCACCACGCGACACCTCATTGGGGCACCCGGCACCCGGCACCGACGACGACGCCCCCACCCGGCGCACGTGCGCGGGGCGGGGGCGTCGTTCAGATCGAGCGATCCAGGTGTCAGGCGTTCGCGCGGCGACGCGCCACCAGGATGCCGGTGCCGGCCAGGATCAGCAGCACGGCGGCGATCCCTGCGGTACCGACGACGGCGGAGTCGAAGCCCGTCACCGCGAGCACCTCTCCGACCGTGACCGACGTGCGCGCGACCTCGACGCCGTCGACGAACACGACGACCGAGTGCGCGCCGACCGGCGTGGATGCCGGGATGGTCGCCGTCAGCTCGAACGCGCCCGAGGCGTCGGTGGTCGCGGTGCCGAGGACCTGCGGGGTGGAGTGCAGCTCGACGCGCACGGCATCCGAGCCGGCCGCCAGGCCGCTGCCGCGGACGACGATCGTGCCGCCCGGCTGCAGGTCACCGGATACCGTCACGGTCGGCTCTGCGTCCTCGTCGCCACCGGTCTCGGGAAGACCGGTCGAGGGCGAGGGCGACGGGGTCGGCGTGCCCGGCTCCGAGGGAGACGGCGACGGCGTGCCCGGCTCCGACGGAGACGGCGACGGCGTCGGCGTCGGCTCGCCCTCACCCGGCACCTCGGCATCGAGCCCGAAGAACACGTCGAGCGCGGCGAGCGCCTGGTCGGCGAAGTCCCACTGCTTGGCCTGCTCGGCCGCCCACGCCTCATCGGTCGTGTAGCGCGCGGAGCGCTTGCCGGGCAGGTCGGAGATCCACCAGTACTCGGTCATGAACTCGCTGAAGGTGCCGTCGCCGTTGTCGCGGATCCAGTCCTTCACGATCGGCGCGGAAGCATCCGCGGAGTACTCGATGAGGTAGGGCACCTGCAGCTTCTGGGCGATCTCGAGCGAGCCGGTGGTGTCGCCGCCCGGGTAGTACTCGACGCGCTGGCCGGCGCTGCCGTTGGTGATGTACTGGGTGCGCAGGTTGTCGAAGTAGCCGTTGGCGAGGTCGCCGTAGAGGTAGGCGAGCTGCGACGCCGAGTCGCGCACGTGCAGCGGCGGGCCGCTCAGGCCGTCCAGACGCAGGTCGAAGACGTACACGGTCTCGATGCCGGCCTGGGCCGCCTTGCTGTTGACCTCGTGGATGACGGCGCGCGTGTTGTGGCACCACGTGCCGCCGAACAGGATCGTGTGGTCGCCGTCCGACTCGAGCAGGTTGATCAGCTCGGGGTAGGTGATCGACTGGAGCACGAAGTCCTCGGCGTCGGCGGCGGTGAAGATCTCGCCGCCGAAGAACTCCGCCTCGGCGTACTGCGCGGTGTGGCGCTGGTTGACGGCGGTCGAGAAGAACTCGAACTGCGACTGGGTGGCGAACCCGCCGTCGGCCGCGTCGAACACGGCCGCGACCTGCTCGCGATACGCGTCGGCGTCGGCAGCGTCCGACACCGCGCCGCTCAGCGACGCGACGATGCGGTCCTCCACGTCACCGGCGGTGTGCGCCTTGTCGTAGACGAACAGGTACGGGTCGTCCGCGTCGCCGGTGAACCCGGGCGTCGTGTCCTTGTTGAGGTAGTTGTCGGCGAGGTTCGTCCACAGCGCGGCGACCTGCTCGATCGTCGAGGTGCGGATGTCGACGTCGTCGCCGGCCAGCGCCGGGTTGAACGTGTAGACCGCGTCGACGCCGTACTCCTGCGCAACGGCGTCGATGTGCGACGCGGCGGCGGCGACGGTGGCGTCGTCGGGGCCGCCGATGAGGAACGCGAAGGTCCCGTCGCTGTTCAGCAGCCGCTCGAAGCGCTCATACGTGACGCTCTCGAAGACCGATCCGGTGCGCAGCCCCGGGATCGTGTCGGCGAAGTAGTCGACGCCGGTCGACGGAGCGGCGGTGGCGGGCGCGGCGACGGCGACCGTCCCCGCAAGAGCGAGGGATGCCGCGGCCGCGGTCGCGGCGATGCGTCGTCCCCGGTGGGAGTGGCTCATGGTGTGTTCCTCGGGTTGTGGTGCGGTGATGTTCGGGCAGGGTGGGAGGGGGATGCCGGGCGGACGGGCCCCGGCATTCGGGTCGGCGTCACTGGTCGGCGTGACTGGTCGGCGTAGGTGGGCGGTGTCACTGGTCGGCGTAGCTAGTCGGTGTCACTGGGCAGCGTCACTTGCGGCAGCGCTGGACCGGCGGCGCAGCCACCACCAGGTGAGCAGTCCGCCCGCGGCGACGACCAGTCCGCCGAGCGTGAGCGGGCCGGCAAGGTTCGCCGGCTGCGCGGCCGAGGCAACGGCGGCGCGCTCCTCGGCGACGTCGGCGTCGGCGGCGACGGCCTCTGCGTCTTCGGCCTCGATGACGATGCCGGCGAGCGTCTCGGAGGCGACCGAGTCGCCGACCTCGTTCGTCGCGATCAGCGCCGCCTCGTAGGTTCCGGCGCCGAGCGTGATGTCGAAACTCGTCTCGGAGGCGTCGATGGCGATCGGCTGGCCGTCGTTGAGGATGAGCTTGTAGCCGGTGATCGCGGCTCCGCCGTCGGCGGGCGCGGCCCAGTTGAGCGTGAGCGTCTGCCCGTCGACGCGCTGCGCGAGCGCGGCGGGGGTCGCGGGCACGGTCGCGGTGACCGCGGCGGTGGTGTCGCCGCCGGTCGCGGACGTCGTCGACGAGCCGCTCGACGTCTCCTGCTTCGGCGCGGCCGCCTTCGTCTCGCTGGGCTTCGGCTTCGGCGCGGTCGTGGCGGTCGGCTTCGGCGCGGTCGTGGCGGTCGGCTTGGGCGTCGCCGACGGCTTCGGCGCGGTCGTCGCGGTCGGCTTGGGCTCGGTCGGCTTGGTGACGCCGCTGATCGCGGGCGGGGGCGACTCGAGCGTGGAGTCGTACGGGTAGCCGCCGAGGTTCTCGCACGCGCCGAGGTCGAAGTTGAGCGAGCAGATGTCGCAGACGTCGCCGGCGGCGTGGGCGGCGGTGGCGCCGATGCCGGCGAGCGGGGCGAGCACGAGCGCGAGGGCGGCTGCGGTGCCGGTGAGCCGCCGCGTGCGGCGAGTGGTGGTGCTCATCGTGATGTCCTCTGTTCGATGCGGGTGGTCGGCAACTCGCACTGGCCGACGGGGATCTCGGAGAAGGCGATGGTCTCGTCGTCGAGCGACAGCGACGCGGTGGCGTCGTCGAGCGACAGTGATGCCGTGTGGGCGTCGTCGAGCGACAGGGATGCCGTGTTGTCGGCGTCCGTGGCCGGCGCCCCCGTGGCCGGCGCCCCCGTGCCCGGCGTCCCGGTGCCCGGCGCCTCCGTGGCCGGCACCCCCGTGGCCGGCGCCCCGGTGCGTGCGCTGCGTCGCAACGGTGCCGCGGTCGCGGAGCTGTCGACCGCCGTCGCAGCGCCGCCCGCCGCCGGCAGAGACGCCGTGGCCACCGCACCGGCGGGCGCCGGGGCGACCGGCTCCCGCTCGCCGCGGAAGACGGCGTCGTCGAGCCCGCCCAGCCGGCGGGCGACGATCGTCGCGGAGGTCGCGGCGGCGGTGACGTTCGACATGGTCGACGCGGTGCCGGCGACGGCGCTGATCGGGATGAGCACGACGAGGATCTCGACCGGCAGTCCCGCGGCGGTGAGCACCGCGGTCGCCGTGATGATGGCGGTGCCCGGTACGCCGGCGGTGCCGAGCGAGACGAGCAGGCAGAGTCCGGCGAGGACGATGTAGTCGCCGATGCTGTAGTCCAGGCCGAGGATGTTGATCGAGAACACGGCGACGATGACGGGCCAGATGCCGGCGCATCCCGGCATCCCGATGGTGGTGCCGACCGGCGCCGTGAAGGCGGCGACGTCCTCGGGAACGCCGACCTTGCGGGTCAGGATCGGGATGGTCAGCGGCAGCGTGCCGACGCTGGACTGCGTCGTGAACGCGGTGTACTGCGCCGGCGTCAGGTGCCGGAACCAGCGGATGGGGTTGACGTCGGCGAACACGCGCAGGAGCACGCCGTTGACCCCGTACGCGTGCAGGAAGGTGATCCCGAACGTGAGCAGGAGCACGCCGAGCAGCGAGACGACGGTCTCGATGCGGGTGATCGCCGTGGCCGTCGTCGTGGCGACCAGGGCGAGCACCGCGTACGGGGTGAGCTCGATGATGAACCCGACCGCGGCCATGACGACCTTCTTGGTGCCGTCGACGACGTTCTTGAAGGCGCGCAGCTGCGGGTCGTCCGCCCGGTTGGCGACGATGAACGCGACGGCGAACAGCAGCGCGAACAGGATGATCGGGACGATGTTGTTGCCGACGAAGTCGCCGGCGATGTTGGCGGGCACGAGGTCCAGCAGCACCCGGTCGATCGGCTTGACCATGCCGACGAGGGTGTCGCCGCTGCCCTCGTCGAGGTCGAGCGTGACGCCCTGCCCGAGGTTGACGCTGAGCACGATGGCGAGGGTCAGCACGATCGCGATCGCGTTGGACAGCAGCAGCCAGAACGCGCTGGACAGCCCGATGGTGCGCAGCTTCGCAGTCGATCCGAGCGAGGTGACGCTGGAGAGGATCGAGATGAAGATCAGCGGGGCGACGATCGCGGTGATGACCTGGATGTACAGGTCGCCGATGAAGGAGACGTACGGCAGGTTGCCGCGGAAGGCGAGCCCGACGCCGATGCCGCCGGCGAGCGCGATGAGCACGAGCGAGGTGAAGCCGGCGCCGCGGCGTCGCAGCACGGCGAGGCCCGCGAAGGCGACGAGCGTCACCAGCAGGGCGAGGAGCGGGAGGGGTTCGAAGGACATCGCAGAGGGGTGCTCGAGTGGCGGGGGGACTCTGCGAACGTAGCGATCGGGGGCATGACCGCGTCGGCATATGACGCGCCGTTACGTCACGCGCCCTGCCTCATTCCGCGAACGCGCAGTGCATCCTCACGGCGTCGGCCTCGTCGTAGTCCTGGATGAACCCGAAGAACCGGGCACCGTCGGACGTGAGCAGGGGGGCGTCCGGGAGCGCGAACAGCCCGATCGAACGGGCGGGATCTGTGACGACCGGAGCGTCGGTCGGCGGCGCGACGCGGCCCGCGATGCCGGTCTCCTCGATGCCGTCCAGCCATGGCGACGGCGGGCACACCCCGCCCCAGGCCTCGACCGGCGCGATCTGCATCGGATACGCCGCACCGCCGACGTCGATGACCCGCACCCACCGCGTGAGAATGCCGGTGCCGGGATCCGAGCACGGCACGGCGTCGTCGGTGATCGGCATGCGCAGGGCCACGTCGATCTCGAAGGCCCCGTCGATCGCCCCCACGCTCTGGGTGAAGTCGCCGCATCGGCTCGTCCGCGCGACCGGATACTCCACCTGCACGGCTCCCCCGTCGGCGGTGCCGAGCCAGATGTACCAGAGCTGGTGCATCCCGTTGCCGTCGTGCTCGGCGATGGGGATCGCCGCGTCGACGATGCCGTCGCCGTTGACGTCACCGCCGACGCCGGCTCCGAGGTCGTAGCTGCGGCCGAGGTCGTCGGTCGCCGTCCCTCCGCTCAGGGTGACGGGGTACGACAACTCGAGCCCGCCCGGCGCGAACGACCACTCGGCGTCGGCGACGTGCGCCTCGATGTCCGCGAGCGTGAGCTCGGACCCCGCGTCCGTGGTCGGATCCGGCTCCGGGGCCGGAGCCGTCGGCGACGCGGAATCGGGATCAGGGACCGTGCCGCCGACGCCGCATGCCGTCATCGTCATGACAAGGGATGCCGCGGCCGCCAGCATCCCGATCCCTCGACCTCGTGCGCCCATCCCACGCCCCATCGCGAACCCCCAAAGTCCGTCGTGTCGCCCCAGTTTCCGCGCCGTGCCATCGCAGTGACATCGCAGTGACATCGCAGTGACGCCCATGCTAGCGACCGCGCCGCGTGCGGCAACCCCCGTCAGCGCTCGAAGCCGCGGGGGCGGGGAGCGAGTAGGCTCGGGAGGGAGCGCCGCGTCGCCTTCCACGAAGTTGCTGGCGCACCGCAATCGCACTCGAGGGAACACGTGCCGAACACCGCGTCCGACGACCACATCGGTGAGCCGCGACCTGCGGAGGAAGAGCCGATCCCGATCCCGCTCGGAGACGAGATCCTGCTCGCGTTCTCGCGCGGAGAGCACGAGCACGCGGCGCGCCTCGCGAAGCAGTCTCCCGTCGAGGCGTGGTACGCGATCGAGCCTGAGCAGCTGGCGGCGGTCCTCAGAAGCGCACCGCAGGTCGTCTCCCGCAGCCCGACGCTGCGCGCTTACCGCCTCCTGCTCGAGGGCGACGCAGAAGCATCGGACCCCCGCCCCGCCGCCACGGGGATGAAGGCGGTCGGCGAGACGGCCGCCGGGATCTTCGGCGCGCGCCTGCGCGGCATGGTCCGGCAGAGCGGCAGGCTCGCCACGCGCGCCGGCAGCCTGTTCCACGGTGCGAACGTGCTCTTCGACGACACCCGAGGGTGGCGGCTGTTCCTCAGCGTGCAGAGCGGCATCAACGAGATGCTCGAGGGCGAGTTCCGCGAGGCGATCATCGCGTTCGGCGCCGCACGGCAGAGCCCGCCGCCCCGCACGCTGATGTTCCTTCACCGCGATGCCTACGTGAAGTCGGCGCTCATCCACGCGTTGTTCGGCGATCACGACGTGGCACGCGCGGAGCTCGACGTGGCCGCGTCGCTGCCGCGCACGACGAGCTGGGCCGAACCGGGGGTGTCTGCGCATGCGCAGATCGCCGAAGCGGTGCTGTGCGACGATGCCGGCCTCGACGCGTCGCTCGCGTCGCTCGAACGGCTCCAGATCGCGCAGGTGGGTGAGATGTGGCCGTTCTGGCTCGAGGCGATGCTGCAGCTGATGCTGCGCACCGGCCGGGTGACGGAGTGGATGCCGAGGGTTCTCGCGGTCGCCGCGTCCACACCGGCATCCGAGAAGACCGAAGGGTTCGGCGCCACGGTCGGCCCCCGTATCCGGACCCTCGAGGCACTGGCGTCGGAAGACTATGCGCGCGCCGCGGACGAGATCGCCCGCGCACCCGAGGACCAGGTCGTCGTCGCGCTGACCCAGGCCATGGTGGACGGCTCCGTGGGTCGTTTCGAGCCGGCGATCTCGCGACTGGTGTCGCTGCGACCGAAGACCAGACGCTTTCCCCGGCTCGACGTGCTGCGCACGCTCCTGATCGCCGCCGCGGTCCTCCGCTCGGGCGACCGCGATCGCGCACGTGAGCTGCTCGCCGGCATCGCCGACGTGGACCCGGCGACACTGCGGCATCGCGTCATCGTGATTCCCAGCGACGTGCGGGACTTCGCGGTGCAGGAGGTGCCGGGGTGGCCGTCCGACCTGCCGGCGCTGTCTTCGAGCGAGCGATCAGTTGCGCCGCCCCGGCTGACGGCCCGCGAGCTCGAGGTGCTGCGTCTGATGGCGTCGGAGCTGACACGTGACCAGATCGCGAACGCGTTGTTCGTGTCGGTGAACACGGTCAAGACGCAGCAGCGGTCGATCTCTCGGAAGCTCGGCGTCACCGGGCGCGTAGACATCCTGCTCGAAGCCGAGCAGTGGGGCCTGTTGAACTGAGCGCGGCCCGCGTGCCTGCCGTCGTCGCGCGCGGCTGTCAGCCCCGGACGACCTCCGCGAGCGCGTCCGCGACCCGCTGCGCCTCGTCCTTCGACTCGGCTTCGACCATCACGCGCACCATCGGCTCGGTGCCCGAGGGGCGCAGCAGCACCCGCCCCGAGTCGCCCAGCCGCTCCGAGGCCGCGTCGACGGCGGCCACCACGTCGGCGTCGGTCGCTCGCGACCGCTCCACGCCGCGCACGTTGACGAGCACCTGCGGGAAGACGGTCATGATCGATGCGAGCTCGGCGAGCGTCTTGCGCTGGCGCGCCATCTCGGCGCACAGGTGCAGGCCGGTCAGCACGCCGTCGCCGGTCGTGGCGAATGCGCTCATGATGACGTGGCCGCTCTGCTCTCCCCCGAGGGAGTAGCCGGAGGCGGTCATCCGCTCGAGCACGTAGCGGTCGCCGACGGCGGTGGTCTCGACGTGGATGCCGTGGGCAGCCATCGCCCGGTGCAGGCCCAGGTTGCTCATGACGGTCGCCACGAGCGTGTCGGCGTGCAGGCGCCCCCGCTGCTTCATCGCGACCGCGAGGATCGCCATGATCTGGTCGCCGTCCACGACGCGCCCGTCGGCGTCGACCGCCAGGCACCGGTCGGCATCGCCGTCGTGGGCGATCCCGACGTCGGCGCCCGTGCGCACGACCTCGGCGGCGAGCTTGTCGAGGTGCGTCGATCCGACGCCCTCGTTGATGTTCAGCCCGTCCGGATCGGCGCCGATGACGGTGACCCGGGCCCCCGCGTTGCGGAAGGTCTCGGGCGAGACCCCTGCGGCCGCGCCGTGGGCGCAGTCGAGCACGACGTGCAGGCCGTCGAGACGGTGCGGCAGCGAGGCGAGCAGATGCATCGCGTAGCGGTCTTCGGCGTCGGAGAACCGGCGCACACGGCCGACGGCGCCGCCGGTGGGCTGCAGCTTCGGGCCGGCCATGGCCTCTTCGATGCGCTGCTCGACCAGGTCGGGCAGCTTGATGCCGCCGCGGGCGAAGATCTTGATGCCGTTGTCGGGCGCGGGATTGTGCGACGCCGAGATCATCACGCCGAAGTCGGCGTCGATGTCACCGATGAGGAACGCCGCGGCCGGCGTCGGCAGGACACCGGCATCGAGCACGTCCACTCCGGAGGAGGCCAGGCCGGCCTCGACGGCCGCCGAGAGGAAGTGCCCCGAGATGCGCGGGTCGCGCGCGACGACCGCGGTCAGGCGCTTGCCCGCGGCCTTGCGTGCCTCTGCGATACGCCCCTGGCCCAGGACGACGGCAGTCGCCTGGGCCAGGGTGAGCGCGAGGTCAGCGGTGAGCGGGCCGTTCGCGAGGCCGCGCACACCGTCCGTACCGAACAGCGCCATGCAGCGATTAGCGCTTCGAGTACTGAGGAGCCTTGCGGGCCTTCTTGAGACCGGCCTTCTTGCGCTCGATGACGCGGGCGTCGCGCGAGAGGAAGCCGGCCTTCTTCAGGGTGGCGCGGTTGTTCTCGGCGTCGATCTCGTTGAGCGCACGGGCGATGCCCAGACGCAGCGCACCGGCCTGGCCGGAGTCGCCGCCGCCCGAGATGCGGGCGATGACGTCGTATGCGCCGGTGAGGTTGAGCACCGTGAACGGGTCGGTGATCAGCTGCTGGTGCAGCTTGTTCGGGAAGTAGTCCTCGAACGCACGGCCGTTGACCGTGATCGAGCCCGAGCCGGGAACCAGGCGCACGCGGGCGATGGCCTGCTTGCGACGGCCGACAGCGGCGCCGGGGACCGAGAGGACGGGGCGGGCAGCCGCGGCCTCTTCGACGGCGGGCGTCTCGGTCGTGTAGTTGTCGGGAGTCTGGTCGAGAGAGTCAGCGATGTTCGCCATGTTCGTGTCCTTGATCTCGGCGGCGCTTACTGGGCGACCTGGTCGAACGTGTACGGGGTGGGCTGCTGAGCGGCGTGCGGGTGCTCGGCACCGGCGTAGACCTTCAGCTTCGACAGCTGCTGGGCACCCAGGCTGTTCTTGGGGAGCATGCCGCGGATGGCCTTCTCGACCGCGCGGACGGGGTTCTTCTCGAGAAGCTCCTCGTACGTGACCGACTTCAGGCCGCCCGGGTAGCCCGAGTGGCGGTAGGCCTTCTTCTTCTGGAGCTTCTGGCCCGTCAGCGCGACCTTCGCGGCGTTGACGACGATGACGAAGTCACCGGTGTCGACGTGGTTGGCGAAGGTGGGCTTGTGCTTGCCGCGGAGGAGGACCGCCGCGTGCGAGGCCAGGCGGCCGAGGACGACGTCGGTTGCGTCGATGACCACCCAGTTGCGGGTGATCTCACCGGCCTTGGGCGTGTATGTGCGCGTCACAGTAATGCTGCTTTCTTGATCGAACGGAGATGTTCGTGAATCCCACTCCGGGGTCTTTCCGGTGATCGAGTGCCGCTGAAGCGGAACACAATCGGTGATCGAGTGCCGCCGGAGCGGAACACAATCGGTGATCGAGTGCCGCCGGAGCGGAACACAATCGGTGATCGAGTGCCGCCTGAGCGGAACACAATCGGTGATCGAGTGCCGCCGAAGGCGGTGTATCGAGATCCCCCGGAAAGCGCCAGTGGAGGGCTCACGTTCGCGGCGCCGGATCAGCAGAGCCGGACACCAAAGGAACAGTCTACGTCATGTGGATGCCGGTGTCGAACCGCCCAGATGCACCGCATCACGTGGCCCCGGCGACCGCGCACCACGGCGCGCGGCCACGATCAGCACGGCCAGGCACACGACGAGCGCGACGGCGAGCACGATCGCCCACCAGGGGAATCCGACCGGTATCTCGGCGACGACGGACTCGGCCTCCATCTCCGTCAGCATCTCGACGCGCTCGGCATGGACCAGCAGCCGATGGGAGTTGACGCCCAGGGGGGTGCAGGTGATGAGCGTGACCAGGTCGCGGCCGGCGACGATGCCGAGCGAGCCGGTGTCGTCCGGCTCCACGACCTGGGTCTCGGTGACCCGGTAGACGAGCGTCTCCCCCAGGGTCGTCAGCGTGAAGCTTTCGCCCTCGCGCAGCCGATCGAGGTCGCTGAAGAGCGTCGCCTCGGGGTACCCCCGATGACCGGTCAGGACCGCGTGCGTGCCGGGACCGCCGACGGGGAGCGAACTGCCGTACAGGTGCCCCACGCCCCGTTCGAGGGTCGACGCCGCCGTGCCGTGGTACACGGGCAGCAGCGCGGCGACACCCGGGATCCGCAGCTCGGCCATGACGTCACCGGGGCTCGCCGTGATCTGCGAGACGTAGTCGACGGCCGCGTCGTCGAGCGGACCGGATGCCGCATGCGTGAACGGGTCTTCGAGGTCGATGCCGGCGAGACCGGCGTTGTATCGGCGCGCCTCGGCGAGGCGTTCCGCGAGCAGTCCGGGATCGGTGCTCTCGACCTGCTGCGCGTACCCCTCCAGCTGATCCCGTTGCTGCAGCTCGGAGAACCAGCTCGCCGCCGCCGGGTACATCATGACCGAGACACCGGCCAGTGCCAGCACGACGGCGAGCACCGTGGACAGCAGGGACGGCGGTCGGCGCCGATCGGCGCCACGGCGACCGCGACGCGTCTGCGGCTTCGCCTGTACGTCGGTCATGGTCCGGCCTCGGGAAAGGTCAATCTCACAAGAGTCGGCGGCGGGAGCGGCGCGCTGGGGACGCGCCGCTCCCGCCGCCCTGTGGGTCGACGTCAGGCGGTCTCGCGTGCGCGGCGGGTGCGCAGGAAGACGCCGACGGCGACGATCAGCAGTGCGGCACCGGCCGCCCAGAACAGACCCGTGCCGACGCCACCGGTGAGCGGCAGCTCGAAGCCGCCGTTGTGCGGGGCGTTGGTGACGGCCGCCTCGTAGACGAACGGACCCGTGAGGGCACCGGCATCCACCAGCTCGATCTCGATGGGGTTCGCCAGCAGGGTGTAGCCCTCGGGCGCCGTGATCTCCACCAGGTAGTACACGCGGTACTCCGCGTCAGTGGCGTCGATGCGGGCTCCGTCGACGAAGTTGCTCAGCCGGAGTCCGGGGATGAGCGCCGAGCCGTCCACACCGGTGGTGACGAGCTTGGTGCCGGCGGGCTGCCCCGGGATGTCGAGCGCCTGGGTCAGGTCGCCCGCACGCGCGGCGGTCTCGTCGAGGAACACCGCGAACTGCGCGCCCCCGAGCGTGGTCGTGCCGTCGAGCGCCGTCTTGGCGATCGAGATGCTGCCCAGACGCGTCTCGACGAACTCCGACGGGATGCCGCCGGGGTTGTTGTCGATCTGGTACTGGTTCGGGAACAGGACCGCGTTGTTCGGGATCACGCCGTCGCCGATCGCGTTCGAGGTGGTCGCGATGCGCACCTGCACCTGCGCGCCGTTGGCGGCCTGCTTGGCCTCCCAGATCTTGGCGAGACCGGTCTCGGTCAGCGTGATGGTGACGCGCGTGTGCTCGTCGACGGTCGTCGCATCGCCGATGCGGGTCGTCTCCTGCGTGGCCACGACCTCGTAGTCGGCGTCGTCGAGCTGGGTCGCGGGGGCGGTCAGCCCGGTGATGGCGACCGTCGTGTCGGCTTCGACGAAGTCGAGGCGCGGGTCGAGGTCGTCCACGATGCGGTAGAAGTCGGTCTCGCCGCCCGCGGGGATGCTCGCGTCGATCGTCCACACCACGCGGTTCTCGTTGCCGTTGGCGGGGCTGTGGATACCGACGGTGTCGGAGTCCTCGACGCTCTTGGTGATCGCGTCCGAGGCGTTCTTGGGGTAGACGTGCACCTCGTACAGCCAGGTGTCGAGCTCGACCGGGTGCGTCAGCGGCACGGTCACGAGGAACGGCGCGAGGGGCGTGAGCCCGTCCGCGAGCTGCGCGGCGGTGAGGTGCTCCTCGACATAGTAGAGGCCCAGCGGCAGGTCGCCGAGAGTCGCCTGTCCGAGGGTGGCTCCGGCGGTCGAGGTGGTCTCGTCGGCCTCCGCGTCCTCGCCGACGACCGCGTCGGCCGCGTCGGCGACGGTCAGCTCGCTGGCTGCGGCCCATCCGCTCTCGGTGGTCAGGTCGATGCCGGGCACGCGCGTCGCGGTGAACCGCACGTCGCCCACCGGCGCCCACGCGCTCGTGTCGAGCGTCGTCGGCAGACCGTTGCCCTCGATCTGCGCCAGCTGGGGCTGCTCGAACTTGTGGACGACGATGCTGCCCGTGGCGTCGGGGTCGACGTCGATCGTCGGTGCTGCCATCGCCGGGCTGGCGATGGTGGCGCCGAAGACGGCGGCCGCCGCGGCGACGGCCGCGAGCCAGCGGCGCTTCGATGCTCTTTCACTCATGGTGTTTCCTCGTTCGTATCGGGATCGTTCGGGTCGGGCAGGTCAGGGATGTCGGTCAGTCGGTGCTCGCACGGCGGCGGCGCAGCAGGGTGATCGCCGCCACGGCAGCGCCGAGGAGCAGCAGTACGGCGCCGGCGAGGACATAGGGGGCGGAGCCGGTCGCGCCGGTGAGCGGCAGCTCGCGGGCGCCCACGTCGGTGACGACGACGGTCGACACCCCGTCGGCGGTCTCGGCGACGACCAGGGCCCCCGCATCGGGGACGGTCACGGTGCCGTCGTCGGCGACGACCAGGCGCACCGCCTGCGGCAGCAGGTCGTGACCGACCGGGGCGCGGGTCTCCTCGAGCCAGTACGTTCCGGCGGGCAGGCCCGTCACGAGGAAGCGTCCGGTCTCGCCGTCGACGCCGGTCACGGGCGTCGCGATGACCGCACCGGGTGAAGACCCTCCGCCGCTCGTGTCGTCGTCACGCAGCTGGAACGTGGCGCCGGCCAGCGGCGAGCCGTCACGGGCATCCTTCTGGATGTAGAAGGCGGTCGCGAAGGCGTGGAACGGGTCGTCGTCCGTGACCTCGAACGGCTGGTCCGGATCGTCGGGGCTCGGGGCGCGCACGGGGGTGCCGTCGCCATCGGTCCGGGGAGCGCCGGTGGGCTCCCCGTCGCCGTCGGCGGCGGGGACCACGACGGTCGCGATCACCGTGACCTCGTCGTGGTGCCACTCCTGCACGCCCAGGCGGAGGGCGCCGCTGACGACGAACGACTGCCCGGGGCCGAACAGGAAGTCGTCGACGGCGATGCCGGTCGTGACGGGGAGGGCTGCGGGATATCCCAGAGCGGCTCCGTCGGCGTCGACCAGCTCGGACAGGTCGGCGGTCCAGCCGTCGACATCGGGGCCGGCGACGGTGATGTCGTCCAGGCGCACATCGGTCAGCCAGGTGGGGCCGGTGTTGGTGACGACGTAGCGCACGATGTTCTCGGCGCCGGGCTCGTACTCGACCGCGTCGTCGGCGGTGTTCGCGTCGATCGCCGCAGCGCCGGTCGCGTACGCCTGCTTGTCCGGGATGACCCACGAGCCGGCGTCGTCGCGCCAGACGGGTGCCGCGTCGAGGTCGCTGCCGTCGTATTTGATCACCTGGATGTCTCCGGTGTAGGCGGAGTACGGGTCGTCGGCGGTCACGGGGTTGCCCGAGTAGGCGCCGTCTGCGGCGAAGGCGGCGATGTCACGGTGCGGCGCGGCGTCGGAGCCGGCGATCGTGAGCGTCGCCTCGCCGATGATCTCGGCCCCGACCGCCCAGGTGGTCTCGGGGTAGCCGGTGCTGCCCGATCCGTCGTCGTCCGAGGTCTCGGCCCAGGCGTACCGCCACTCTCCCTCGTCAGAGACCCAGCTCGCCGCGCGGGCGGCGGTCTGGCCCGGCAGCCACCAGCGCAGGCCGGTGATGGCGGCGCCGCTGACGGTGGAGTCGGTGAGCACGACGTTCTTGAGCGGCTCGGGTCCGGTGTTGACCAGGCGGATGACGATCGTCTTCGTGTCGCCGGGCGCGTAGGTGACGCCGTCGTCGAAGGTGTCGGCGTCCTGCCCCTCGACGGTCACGGTGCCGTCGGGGCCGACGGTGCCGTCGAACTTCTCGATGGTCGCGGTGGGTGTCAGGTCGGCGAAGTATCCGGCGTCGAGCGAGTGGTCGTTCTGGCCACCGGCACCGGTCGTGTACACGAAGCTCGCGGTCTCGGGATCGGGGTTCGAGTCGACCTCGCCCCGGCTGCCGCCCTGCGCTTCGCGGGTGGTGATCGCCAGGTCTCCCCAGGTGATGAACCCGTAGCGCGGATCGCCGGGGAACACGAGAGCGTCGAGGTCGACGCCATCGGGCAGCGCGAACGAGATGACGTATTCGGTGTGGAGAGCGAGCGGGTTCGTGTCCCGGCTGTCGAACAGGTAGGCGCCGTCGGCATCGGTGGTCGTGCGCAGCGGGGTGCCGGTGCCGTCGACGCGCGTGGCCGTGACGACGATCCCCGCCAGCGGGGGCTCATCGGCATCCTGGATGCCGTTGCGGTTGCCGTCGAACCAGACGCGGTCGCCGATCTGCAGGGGCGCCTGCTCGGCGAGCGCCTGCACGTTGCCCAGGCCGCCGCCCTTCTGGAACGAGAAACTGCCCATGGACGTCTGCTGCGCCGTGTGCTGGTACCCGCCGTAGTCGTTGCCGTCGTCGGTGCTCATCCACTTCAGGCCGGTCACGTTGACGGTGTTCAGCGGGTCGATCACGGCCGAGACGATGCCGTTGTAGCCGGTCTTGGCGGCGATGCCGCCGAGGGTGCTCTCGCGGTGGTAGTCCGAGGCGCCGCCGTTGATCTTGTTCGTGTCGGCGAAGAACTCGCGACCGCCGACGCCTTCACCGGCGCTGCCGCGTGCGGTCTCGCGTCCGTCCACGAGGATGCCGTTGTGCTCGAGGACGAACGCCCCGTCGGCGTCGAGGGCAGCGATGAGCGTGTCGCCGCTCGCGATCGCCTCGTAGCTGGTCGTCGCGCCGCTGTCGTCCGCTGAGCGGTTGCGGTTGCCCGCCTGCAGGCTCGTGCGGTCCATGAGACCGACGACGAGGTCGTTGGTGTCGCTGAACTCGATGTCCGAGAGCACGGCCTGCGGATAGGTCTGCACGTTGCCCCAGCTGCCGGGGGCGTCGTAGCCGACGCCGGTCGGCTGCTGATGCTCGAGTCCCTTGTCCCCGGGCGTAGCGTTGGTCCACTCGTCCACCCACGAGTTCCAGCGCCACAGCCACGGGGCGTTGGCGATCGTGGTGTTGGCGCCCGCGATATACGACGGGCCCTTCTGGTAGCCGAGGTCGATCGTCAACTCGCTGGTCCACGCGAGGGACGCCCCTCCGATGGCGGCGTCGAGCTGTTCGACGGTGGCCGAGACCACGTGGGCACCGCTGTTCTGTGACGCGGCGGTCTGCCACGGCGTGCCCACCTCGACGTAACCGACGTACACGCACCCATGGTGCTCCGTGACCGCCCACGGACGCTGCCCCGCGCTCAGCGACAGGTCGATTCGCTCGATGTGCGGCGACGTGGCGGTGGCAGCCGGGTCGCTGATGTCGATCCGGTAGAGGTTGCGGTCGTGAAGGTTGACGAAGTAGAGCCAGCGCTGGTCGGCGCTGACGGTGATCGATCCGATGCCGATCTTGCCGGCGTTGGCGAACGCGTGCGCGTCGGCGACCCACGCGTTGGGCGCTCCCAGCCCGCGGTCCGTGTTGCTCTGCGCAAGGCCGACGTCGACGCTCTCGCCCGGCGCGTTGGCGATGGGCTGGCCCTGCACGTTCAGCCAGGCTTCCGGCCCGGTGGTGGCCGCAACGGTGCGCTGCCCGTCAAGGGTCGTCTCGGTCACCGGGATCCGGTAGATCCCGCCGATGCCGAGCGGACCGAGACCGGACAGTCGCTTATACGCGGCAGACGCGTAGACGTTGCGAAGGCTGGTCTGGTACGCCGTGCCCCAGACGGCGCCGACCTGGCCGAACGTGGCCAGCGTGGTGCGCTTCGGGAACTGCCCGCTGGTCGAGATGCCTGCGGCGTTGGTGGTCGTCCCGGCGCCGGTGGTGTTCTGTCCGGCGTTGGAGGTGTAGTACGAGTTCCAATACTGGGCGACCACGGCAGGCTCGGCGCTCGCCCCACTGGTGGGGCTACCACCGGACTGGATCGCCGATACGAGCGGGGGCGCGCTGGTCGAGTAGTCCTCAGGCGTGCTGACACCGAAGTCGACACCGGTGAGATCGGCCGCGGGCGCGGTCAGGAATCGCACCGAGGCGTTGCTTTGGAGCGGGCTGCCGCTGAACGTGTCGTGGTAGCCGGCGGCGATGAACTCGACGCGGAGCGCGTCGCCGGCCTCGACCGTCGCATCCAGAGCGAGCGTGTAGCTCCCTCGCGTGCTCCAGGCCCCGCCCGGGTCGGTGACCGAGCCCAGCGCGGTGGTCGCCTCACCGACGACGCGGTCGCGGGCGTCGAAGGCGCGCACGACGACATGCTCGAGCCCCATCTCGCGGGGTCCGTTGGCGACGGCGGTGGCGTCGAACACTCCGTTGCCGTTGTAGTCGCGGAACACCTGTCCGGTGATCGCACCGCTGGGGGCGGCGGATGCCGGTGACACGGCGCTGGCGCCGCTCGCGACGACCACGCCCACCAGGAGCGCGCCGACGATGTTCCGCAGCCTCCGGCGTCCGTCGTTCGGGCGCAGCGCGGCGCGGCTCGATGCACGTGATTCCAACAGGTCCCCCTCGGGTGTTCACGCCGGCCGCTGACGCCGACGCACGGGGAGCTGCTCCGGGCACGCATACGGCGCCAGACGAGAGCCCCCCAGCTCCCTTCGAACCTAGGAGGCGGTTCACCCCGATTCGGACCTTTCCCGGCGATCTCACCCCTCTTTTCACCCCCTACCGCTCTCCCTCGCCCTGCGCTCGACAGATCGCCGCTGCGCCCGCTGCCGTCAGGCCTGTTCGACCCGCATGCCGGCGGGAGCCCTCGCATACACTTCGCGGTATGCCTTCTCGCCGTGCCGCCTGCCCACGCGGCGCCTGCCCGCACCCCGGCTTCCGGGCCGATCGAGCACTCCCATGACACGCACCCTCGCACGTCTGCTCGCCGGGGTCGCCGCACTCGTGCTGGTGTGCGGCCTCACGGCGTGCAGCAGCGAGGACGGCGAGTCGCCGCCGCGCAGCGTCACGACCGAAGAGTCGCAGGCGCTGGCGTCTATGCGCTTCCGGAACTTCGACGCGGGAACCCGCCGCGTCTCGTTCGATCTCGCCGACGGTGGCGCCGCGACGCACTTCGATGGTTGGTACGACTTCGTCGCGCACATCGGCTATGGGCTGCTCGCGCAATCGGACGACGGTGCGCTGATCGCATGGACCCCGACCTCGATCGGCGTTCACGAGGGCGCCGCCGGCGAGGCGCCCCTCCCCCCGCCGCCCGCCGCCGAGTGGGCATCGGGATCGCTGGACCCCGGCGGGGTCCGTCTGCACGCGCTGCTGAGCGTGATCTCGGCACTCGGCGCTGATCGTCCCGACAACCCGCTGCTGCTGCAGCAGTCCGGTGCGCTCTGGCTCGCCGACGAAGAGATCGATGGCGAGCCGGTGACCGTCTTCGCTGGCCCCGCGAGCGACACTCCGATCGAGCCAGGTCAGACCGCCGACGCCGAGGCCGCGAACACGCGCTACTGGGTGGATGCCGGGGGCTTCCTCCTGCGCGCCGATGTTCGACTCGGCGACGACGCGGACTGGACCACCCTCACTTTCGGCCCCGGCGAATCCCTCTCCCTGCAGGGCGCGTTCGAGGCGACCGCGCGCTGAGCCCGGAGAGTGCGGAGGGTGCGGACGTCCCACCGTGACTCGATAGGGTGAGATCCGCATCTCACGACCGCTCCAGGAAGGCCGCCCCATGGAGATCATGACCATCTGCACGGGCAACATCTGCCGTTCGCCGCTGGCCGAGGTCATCCTCGCGACGCGGCTCGCCGACCTCGGCGTGAGTGTCACGAGCGCCGGTGTCCGCGGCCTCGCCAGCGCGAGCATGACGCCCGAGGCGATCGCGCTCGCGCAGCACTTCGGGGTTCCTGACGAGCGTTCTGGCGCGCACCGTTCGCGCTATCTCACCGAGGCGATGCTGACCTCGCCCGACCTGATCCTCACGATGACCCGCGAGCACCGCCGCAGCATCGCCGAGCTGGCGCCCGCGCGCCTGCGCTCCACCTTCACCGTGCGCGAGTTCGCGCGCCTGGCCGAGGCGGCGACCGACGAGCAGATCGTCGGCGCCGCGAACGCCGCCGGCGACGACCCAGCCGCACGGCTGCGCGCCGCCGCAGGACTGGTCGCGTCCCTGCGCGGGCTCGTGCCGAACCCGCCCACGCCCGACGGCGACGACGTGATCGACCCGTACCGTCTTGCGTGGGAGATCTACGTGCAGTCGGCCGACGAGATGGTTCCCGCCCTCTCGCAGGTCGAGCGTGTGGTGCGCCTCGCCGCCTGATCAGCGCTTCTCCGACACGTACCCCCGGGGTGTTCCCAGTCCCCCTGTGGCAGACTGTTCCGACACGCGGTTCGCCGCGCCTTTTTCCCGGAGAGGTAACTTCCAGCCGCATGGAGCTCAGCGACTACATCCGCATTCTGCGCAAGAACTGGCTGATCATCATCGTCGCCACCCTTGTGGGCCTCGGTTTGGCGGCAGCATTCTCTCTGACACGCACCCCCGTGTTCCAGTCGTCCGCGACGATCGCAGTCTCGACGCAGGGAAGCGGGAGCGTCGCAGAACTGCAGCAGGGCTCGAACTTCGCGCAGGCCCGCATGAACACCTACGTGGGTCTTATTGCTACCCCACTCGTGCTGCAGCCGGTGATCGACGAACTCGATCTCCTTGAGACCTCGGCGGAATTGTCCGAGCTTGTAAGTGCGTCGGCCGCCCTGAATTCCACGCTGCTCACGATCACGGTGCTGGATGCCGATCCTGAGCGTGCCGCCGCAATCGCGAACGCGACCGCGACGAGCCTGGCCGAGGCGGTGCCGCAAATCGAGCCGTCGATCGCCGATGGTGGCAGCGCCCTACGACTCACCACCGTGACTCCCGCCGTTGCCTCGGATACGCCAGCCTCCCCCAACGTCCCCCTGAACCTCGCACTCGGCGCACTCCTCGGTCTTGCTCTCGGAGTGGGGATCGCCGTGCTGCGCAGTGTGCTCGACACACAGGTGCGCACACCCCGAGATGTCGCACACGTCACTGACTCGCCGCTGATCGGCGCGATCTCGAATGACCCGAAGGCGAAGGAACGCCCCCTCATCGTCCATGTGGACCCGCTGAGTCCTCGTGCAGAGTCGTTCCGCGCCCTGCGTACGAACCTGCAGTTCCTCGATATGGACGGCCGTTCGAGCTTCGTCATGACCAGTTCGCTGCCTGCGGAGGGCAAGTCGTCGACCACCGTGAACCTCGCAATCGCCTTGGCGGATGCCGGCAAGAAGGTGGCCCTGCTCGACGCTGACCTGCGCAAGCCCAAGGTCGCCGAGTATCTGGGTCTCGAAGGCGGCGTGGGCCTGACCGACGTCCTGATCGGCCGGGTGCGTGTCGGCGATGTCATGCTGCCCTGGGGCGGACGAAGCCTCTTCGTTCTGCCGGCCGGCAAGATTCCGCCGAACCCGAGTGAGCTGCTCGGATCGCACCAGATGAAGACTCTTCTGGAGGTGCTCGAGCGCGACTTCGACGTCGTGCTGTGTGACGCGCCTCCGCTCCTGCCCGTGACAGACGCCGCGATCCTCGCGAAGTCAACCAGTGGTGCGATCATCGCCGTGGCCAGCGGAAAGCCGAATCGTCACCAGTTGTCGGCAGCAATCGACACGCTCGAGACCGTCGGCGCGAAGGTCGCGGGCGTTGTCATGACGATGATGCCGACACGGGGCCCCGACGCGTACTACGGCCAGTATGGTGGTACGGCATACGGCTACCGGCTGGAGCCCGGCAAGAACACACGCACCGGAAAGCACGAGCACGAGGTCGCGGCATTCACGCCCGCATCCCCCCCTGCGCCTGCGACGACGCCAGTGGCCGCGTCCCCGCGTCGTTCCATTCCCGCGCCCGCTACCGCGACCACGCAGGCTCAGGCCACGCGAGCCGTCACCACGCCGACCACTTCACCCGGGCGCCCCATGCCGGCATCAGCCTCGCAGGCCAAGCGCCCCGATTTCGATGCGCTGCTGACCGGGCAACAGACGCAGGAGATCGATCCGATCGATGCGACGACCCGGCGCCGTCCCTAACTGATGGCGGGTGTGTTCGCGAACGACGGCCGAGGTACACGCGCCGGCGCGATCGTCGCCGTCCTAGTGCTGACCATCAGCGTGGGCGTGCTTTCGGTGCTGGCGCTGCAGCACGGCTCGTCGTTGCCCGAGGAGTCAGCGTCGCCATCGCTTCCCGCGACGCCGGGCGCCTCTGAACCGCCCGAGTCGCTCCCGACCTCGCCTGAGACGCCAGCGGCACCTGCGGCGTCGGCTGATGAGCGTTTTCTGGCGTTGCAGGGCGACCAGCTTTGGCGTGGTATTGCGGGCGTCTGCGGCGGCGATGCGCCCATCGTGGAGCTATCGACGGACGGAGGCGAGTCGTGGTCGGATGTCACGCCCAGCCGCCTTGGACTCGGGCAGGTACTCGGTCTCGCCGCCTTCGGCGATCGCGATGGCGACATCGTGGGCGCAGTGGATGCCGATTGTGAGCCGACTGCGCTGCGTACCTACACTGCGGGCGTCGACTGGGAGGCGTACGAGAACCTACTTGGCAGCGCCACTTATGTGTCCCCGACCGACGGACGTACCGTGGTCACGCCCACCACGAGGGTTGATGCGCCATGCGCACGTCCGGTGAGTCTGCGGACGAGCCGCGGCGAAGTGGGACTCATATGCGAAGGAGGCGCGTACCGACTCGATGGTGACGCTTGGACCGAACTGGCCTCCGGCGCGATCGCAGTCGACGCAGTTGCCGGAACGATAGTTGTGGCTCACATCGACGACTCGTGCACCGGAGGCGTCGCGATCACGCAGTTTGACAGCGTTAATGGAAGACCGCTTGCGTGCGTCGAGAGCGTGGATCCACGTGCCGATGCAGCGCTATCGGTCGTGGGAGATGTTATTGCACTTTGGACAGGCGACGATCTGCTCATCCTCTGAAGCTCGAAGTGGAACTCGGGGAGTTCTCCCCACGGCGTCAGCATCCCGTCCTGTTACCCTGGACTAGTAATCGCGTAGCCGATCGGACGGGTCGGACGGGTGCAGGGGGCAGGACATACACGTAAGCATGCATGGCGAGATGACGAGCGAAACGCATCGACTGACAGGCGACTCATGCTGATCGACGGGTCATCGCCAAGGGCCGGTAAGCCGTTCACACGAACTCTGAGTTCGCCGCTTCCTGCGCCAGCCGCACGCGTGCGACGCTGGCAGAGAGCGTTCGCTAGTTTGCTGTCCATCACAGATCTTGCGGTTATCACAGTTGCAGTGTTCAGCGCGCAACTTATCCGTCTTGGCCTCGGCCAGGACCAATCCGCGCCCGAGGGTGCATCCCAAGGGCACGGCGAGATGGCCTACACCGCCATGTCCGTCGCCTTAGTGATCTGTTGGGCACTAGCCATGGCGGCGTTCGGCACCCGTGACTACCGCATTATCGGTACCGGGATGCTTGAGTACAAGCGGGTGACCAACGCGACTTTCGCGTTCTTCGGCGCATTTGCGATCGTTGCATTCGTCCTACGAGCGCCGATCGGTCGAGGATACTTGCTGCTGTCACTCCCGTTGGGATGGGTGCTGCTCGTGGCAAGCCGTTGGGTGTGGCGGAAGTGGCTCACAAGTCGTCGCCGCAAGGGTCGGCTGATGAGCCACGCCCTTCTCGTCGGAGACCGTGCAAGTTCGGCCCACGTTGCCCAGCAAATTCAGCGGTCCCCTGCGTGCGGTATCCGCATCGTGGGGGCGATCACCGAGCACGGGTCGACCGATCGCCAACTCACCGACTCGGTCCCTGTCTTGGGAGACTGGGCAAACGTCCTTCAGCACGTGGACCGCGCAAAGGCCGACACTGTCGTTGTGACTAGCAATCACTCGCTAAAACCCAGGCAGATGCGCGAGCTCGGGTGGGGATTGGAGGAACGCCGAGCGAACCTGATCGTAGCTCCTGCTCTCACCGACATCGCGGGCCCGCGCATTCACTCGACTCCGGTGGCTGGTCTGCCTCTGATTCACGTGGACTATCCGGAGTTCACCGGGATACATCGCTCGCTCAAACGGCTCTCAGACATCGCCGGGTCACTGCTGTTGATCCTCGCGACGTCGCCCATCATGCTCATCGTGGCGATAGCCGTCAAGACGACCAGCCGGGGACCTCTCTTCTTCGGGCAAGAGCGTATCGGACAAGACGGCGTGCCGTTCCGCATGTGGAAGTTCCGGTCAATGATCGTGGGCGCCGACGACCAATTACAGTCCCTACTCGACGCACAGGGCACATCCGACAAGCCGCTGTTCAAGGTGAACGACGATCCGCGGATCACGCCGATTGGGCGTTTCATCCGTCGTTACTCGCTCGATGAGCTGCCGCAGTTCTTCAACGTGCTGATGGGATCGATGAGTTTGGTTGGCCCTCGCCCACAGCGCGAAGCGGAAGTCGCGCTGTACGATCGCGGCGCGCACCGCCGGCTGTTCATGAAGCCCGGAATAAGCGGACTGTGGCAGGTGAGCGGCCGATCAAATCTGGATTGGGATGATGCAATCCGACTCGATCTCTACTACGTGGAGAACTGGTCATTGACAACTGACCTGGTTATTCTCTGGCGCACAGTTCGAGCTGTCATCGCCAAGGACGGCGCCGTCTAGCTATGGCGACTTCGGAACCACCCGCGCACGTAGACTGGTTCGAGTTCCGCTTGTCTCGTTCACGACCTCGACGGATCAGGCTTGACCATCACTGTGGCTGACAAGTGTGGCCGCTATGCGCCCGCATACGCCGATCGGGCGACGAAATCTGCGCTCGACTCTCACCCAAGAACCCCACCACGAAGTAGTCATGCCCCGAACGAAAATCAGCGTAGTCATCCCCACGATCCTTCGACCCCAGCTGAATCGGGCGGTACGAAGCGCGGCCGCCCAGATCATCGATGACTGTGACGTCGAGATCATTGTCGTAGCCGATGTCGACAGCGATGACCCCCGGCTCAGCGAACTCGACTTAGGTGAAGTCTCCGTGCTGAGCACCGGGGGGCGTAAGCGGGGCGGTGCCGCCCGCAACCTCGGCGTGGCACATGCGACCGGCGACTGGATCGCGTTTCTCGATGACGACGACGAGTGGGAGCCCAACAAGCTCTCGGTACAGTTGGCGGCCGCCAACTCATCTAGGATTCCCTCTGCGACGATCGTCTCTTGCAGAATCACGACACGTATACAGGGTCGTCACGATGGGTTCGTGGGACCAAAAGAGCTGATCCGAGGCGAAACCCGAGTTGAAGACTACCTATTCCGAAACCGCAAACCGACGCTCGGTCGACCGTCCCTGTACACGTCGACGCTTCTAGCGCCAAGACGAATCGCACTTGAAGCGCCATGGAACGAATCGCTGCCACGCCACCAGGACTGGGACTTCCTGCTACGCGCTCAGTCTGCGGGTGCCCACGTAGTACAGGTTGAGGCGTCGCTTGTCGACATCTGGTTGAACTCCTCGGATTCCATCTCAGCTTCATCGGATTGGCGCGCTTCCTTGGAGTGGGCACGTACATGGAGGAACTCATGGTCGAAACGAACCTACGCTGACTTCCTTGCGGCGCAGACACTTCGATATTCGCTTCAGCGTTGGTCCGTGCGCGGCGGACTGTCAGTTCTCGCGGAGATGGTCCGGTGCGGCGCACTTCCCCATCCACAATCGCTCATCATGGGGTTGGGGGGCATTGTGCCCCGAAAGATCGCCCTCAGTGCCCTCAAGCGGCGTGAACGAACTGACCTACACGGTCTTTCAGGGAGCAGGTGAGTATGCGACGCCGCACGCGACGCGTCGATGTCGTGCATTGGAACCCTCCTGCCAACCGCATGGAACGATTGCGCGGACTCATCGGGGACCCCCGACGCGTCGACAACTTCGGAGACCTGCTCGGTCCGCTCATTGTGGACGAGATCGTAGGAACACCCGCGCCGCCTCCCGTCGCCGACAGACGATTGCTCACGGTCGGATCAATCCTGCATCTAGCGAGGGACTCTGACGTTGTGTGGGGCACCGGTCGAAACGGCAAGATTCCCCGCGTCCAGCACCGCGCTCGTCGTCTTGATGTTCGGGCAGTGCGCGGCCCACTCACTCGCCGCTTCTTGGAAGGGATGGGCGTGTCGGTTCCCGCAATCTATGGCGACCCAGCGCTTCTGCTTCCTTCTCTCCGGCCGGATCTGTTCAGCCAGCTTCGAAACAGCGATCAGATACTTCTCGCACCGAACATGAACGATTCTTGGCCGCAGATCCCGGGCACGGTTAGGCTCGACCCCAAGCAGCCATTGCCAGAGTGTCTAACTCTTGTTTCGTCCAGCCAGATTGTTATTGCTTCTTCTCTTCACGCGTTGATTCTCGCGGACGCCCTCCGGATCCCAGCCATACCGGTGCTATCCGAAGCCGAGCCACGGTTCAAATACATGGACTACTACTTGGGGACAGGGCGGACGCACGTTCGTTTCGCGTCTGACCCCAATGAGGCGATGAACCTCGACCTGCCCGACCCACTGCAGTACGACTCAGCGCCGCTACTCAACTCATTCCCACATGATCTATGGGGTGCAAAGTCGTGACGGACTCAAACATCAGAGTCCTCCAGACAGTTCGCGCTCCGAAAGAGACAACTAATCCATTCATCTCGCTGTTGTTTCGCGGTCTCGGTTTGGAGGGAGTCCGTGTTGTGCCATTTTCGTGGCGACAGGCAATCTTCGGTCGATACGACGTTGTACACGCTCATTGGCCAGAGTACTTGCTGAGGAATCGCAACAGTGCGGTGCGGACGGCCCAAACTATCCTGTTCGCTACGTGGCTTGCGCGCCTGAAGTTCTCACGCATCCCGGCCGTAATGACCGTGCATAATATAAAGCCGCACGAGCCTCTCAATAGGACTGAGGAACGCCTGCTACAAGCCTTCAGCAATCGGGTACAAGCTCGCGCTTTCATGACGAAAGATTCACGAGCGTCAGCCAGCGATCGCATCATTCCGCACGGCCACTATCGAGATTGGTACGGAGAACCAACAGAGACCGCGACACCGACGTCGGGCAAGTTGTTGTTCTTCGGGATCCTTCGTAGGTACAAAGGCCTCGAGAGTCTCCTAAGGGCGTTCAACAACCAGGCCAACCCGACGTTGACTCTTCACATCATTGGCCGTCCAGTTGATTCGGAACTCGCAGCTGATGTCACAAGAGCCGCGGAGTCCAATCCGCGCATCCGAACGGTGATCGCGCACATCCCCGACGATGCCCTGGCCCGGGAGATCCGTTCTTCAACTCTTGTCGTACTTCCGTATCGGGACCTGTACAACTCAGGCGCCCTTCTTCTAGCGCTATCGCTGAACACCCCGGTTCTCGTGCCACAGACCGCATCCACTGTCGCACTGGCCCAAGAGGTTGGCATGGGTTGGATCCACATGTTCGATGGTGACCTGACTAGCGACCATCTCAGCTCAGCCGCCCTCGCACCTCGCCCCAGTGAAGCGCCGAACCTTGACCAGCGTTCATGGTCGAGCATCGGGCGCGAGTACGTTGACCTATACAAACACGTGGGCAGAAGGGACTAAATGTCTGCGTTCGCTATAGGCCACATCCTCCTCGTCGTGGTTACCCTCAGCGTAGCCACTGCAATCTCCGGGCGCGCAGCAGGTTCTCTCAGCGCGCTGCTCGTGTTCTGCGCTCTTTACCCTCGGACCATTACCTCGTTCAGTGGAGGCCCGCACGCCGGAATTTCCACTTCGGCACCCGAGCTCGCGACGTACTCGCTCGTCCTCCTTCTTTGCTGGCTCATCGTCCCCAAGTCTCGGGCAGACTATGCGCTGCTATGGATCGCACTCATCACAACGCCGGTGTTCGTCTTTGGGTTTGCCACTGATTGGCCGTTGGCATCAAACACCATCGCGGGTGCCCTTCAATACGCGATCGCACCCCTGGCGCTTCTGGTTGGACTGCGAGCAGCCAGGGGTATCGACTGGAGTAGCCCGGTTAATGCCAACCGGGTCGTATTGACGATCGCTCTGATCGTTGCTGCGCAAGCGGGAATAAGCCTTCTCCAGCTTGCGGGTCTTGACATCAACCCGGTGTCCGCGACCGCGAGCGAATGGGTGGGTTCTCGCGTCAACGGCACGTCCAATCATCCGAACACGCTGGGCAAGCAGCTCGTTCTGTTGACCGTGATCCTACTTCCACTGAGCCGAATCAGTTCCCCCCGGTCTCGTTCGCTGGCGACGTTCACGATTGTTGTGGCGCTCGTATTGATAGCGCTTACTGGTGGGCGGGCCAACTTCATCGGTGCTCTGCTCGCAGTCGCGCTTTGGGCGATCTTCCTCCCAACCAAGCGCAGTGCCGCGCGAATCGCGACGCTGACATTCCTCACTATCTTTGCGGCCGCTTTCGCAAGCTACTTCATCGAGCGGTTCCAGGAAGATCCCACCGGAGGATCACGCGACCGGCTGACTCCAGTGGCTTTCTCGCTCATCCGGCTTGCACCGATTTTGGGCCACGGTCCGAACAACTATGTCCAGGCCGCCTCGAACATCGACAGTTACACCAGCCTTACGCAGTTGCCAGTGCATAACTCAGTGCTTCTGGCCCTAGCTGAGGTCGGCGTCGTCGGTGTCGCGGTCCTCCTCGGTCCAGTGCTCATACTTACGCTGCGTGCGGTGCCGATGATTCGGCGCGAAGGGGCGCCTAGCGATTTTGCTCGCGGTCTCGTGGTCCTTCTGCCACCCGTCTCGTTGATCGCGCTCACGGGTTGGGGCATGGTGGCGGGCGAGATACTCCCGCTATGGATGGCAACTGTTGGGCTCCTGTGGGGAGCGGCCGTGCCCCGGCGCGCGCTCCAATCAAGGAGACCCACACGGGCCGGAGTCGGTAGTCGATGGGTCCGTCCGTGAGCCTAGCCAGCCGAGCTGCACGGGGCGGCGCGATCACCATGCTCGGACAGGTCGCGAAGGTAATCGTGCATGTTGCCGGCCTAGTTGTACTCGCACGCCTCCTCACCCCGTCTGACTTCGGCGTTCTTGCGATCGCGACCATCATCACCGGGGTGGGCGAGATCATCCGAGACTTCGGGCTCTCGTCCGCTGCGATGCAGTCGCGCACGCTGAGTGTCCAACAACGCTCGAACCTCTTCTGGCTGAATCTGGCTGTCGGCGTGTTCCTCTGCGGTGTGTGCCTGGCACTCGCGGCACCGATCGGTGCGGTCTACGAGAACCCGGCAGTTGGAAGTGCGCTTGTGGCACTCGCCATCACGTTCGCGCTCAATGGCGCTCAGACGCAGTATCAGGCCGAGCTTGCTCGGAGTATGCGTTACGTTGCTCTCACCATTACCGACATACTGTCGCTGGTAGCAGGTTTTGGCGTGGCCGTCGGTCTCGCCCTCGTAGGTGTGGGCTATTGGGCACTCGTCGGCCAACTAATCACAATCGCTGTCATCCGCCTCGTCGCGCGAATCGCGGCCACACAGTGGATCCCAGGGATCCCACGGCGCGCACCCATGGCTGACCTTGTGCGATTCGGCGTTAACGTGACAGTGACACAGTTGATCGTGTTCCTCAGCAGCAATGTCGATCGTCTGATCCTTGGATTCCAGTCATCGACTCGGGTTGTCGGGCTCTATCAGCAGTCTTTCCAACTGGTCATGACGCCGCTCTCGCAGGTGTTCCCGCCTATGTTGTCCGTGGCATTGCCCGTACTGTCCCGCGTTCAAGGAGACGCTGGCCGTTACGGCCGCTACATAGTCACTGCCCAGCGCGCACTGTCGTTGCCGCTCGCTGCGGTGTTCGCTTGCGCCGTTGCCGCCTCGGAACCGCTCATCACAATCGCGCTCGGCGAGCAGTGGGGCGAGGCCGCGCCCTTCTTCCGCGTGCTGGCAGTAGCAGGGCTCTTTCAGTCGCTGACCTATGTGACCTACTGGGTATTCTTGTCCCGCGGGCTCACCGGGTCTAACATGCGATTCTCGCTCATCTCACGTGCCGCGATTGCTGTGTTCGTTGCAATCGGCGCGTTGTGGGGCCCTCTAGGCGTCGCCGTCGGGTACGCAGTCGGGATGAGTGCGGCCTGGCCCTTCTCCCTCTGGTGGCTATCGCGAGTAACCGAGTTACCTGTCAAGCGTCTCCTCGCTGGCGGCGTAAGGACTATCGCACTTGCCGCAACCGCAGTCGGGGCCGCATCTGTGGCCGTGTTACCGTTTAATGGTTCCTGGCCGTCGCTTGTGGCATCCGCGCTCGCAGTGCTCCTGACCTTTACCGCTGGCGCGCTCGTACCGGCCGTGCGCTCGGACTATGTTGATGTGTTCCGCGTGCTTGTGCTCATCCGCAAGTAGAGCTACGGCCGGACGCCGGCGACCACCACCAGTCTTCGCACCTTGATGGAATCTGAAGCGTGACCAAACCCCAGGACAATCTCACTGACCGTCTCGTCGCGACCCCCTCGTGGGGACATCGAATCATCGGCATGGAGGGCCTACGCGGTCTTGCCGCTGTTACGGTACTCATCGGCCACACACGATCGCACCTGGCTGCAGACCTGGATCTCGGTACTGCTGGACAGGTCATGGGCCTTTTCCTGGAGGGATTGCTGCTCTTCTTCGCCCTGTCCGGGTTCCTGCTCTATCGACCGTTCGCTTCTGGGATCATCAGCGGCCAGCGATACCCGACCACGGGTAGGTTCCTCTTTAACCGCGTGCTTCGCATCTACCCGGCCTATCTTTTCGTCCTCACCCTAGTCAGCTTCGTCTTCGGCCTCGCATATTCACGCCCTTTCGAGTCGTCGATGGACATGACCGACACCTCCACCTTGGTGGGATACCTAGATCCTCTGACATACATTGCCAATGTCGCGCTCGTTCAGACATACCTGCCCTGGACGATGAAGACGGGACTGGGCGTAGCGTGGAGCCTCACCGTTGAGGTCGTATTTTACTTGCTCCTGCCAGTGGTTGCCTTCGTCGCCTGCAAATTGGTCGGACGACTTCGCCCGTTCATCGTCGCTTTGCTACCACCGATGTTGCTACTCATCATCGGCATCGCAGGGAAGGCGACAATGTCTGCCACCTTCCATCCGGCAACCTCTGCCGCTGCGTTTTCCTTGCAATGGGGCGACAACTGGTACGCGGTATTCGCTCGCAGCTTCGTCACGCACGCTGACCTTTTCGCGTTCGGGATGTTCGCGGCGGTCCTCATGGTGGCATTCGAGCAGGCGCGCCTGACAACGACCGCAGTCACGGCATGGCGCTGGGGCTCTCTCAGCATCGGAGTCGTGCTCGCCGGGGCGACTGCGGTTCTCAACCTTGAGCCGTGGGATGACACCGGCTATGCCGTACTCTTCGGCGCTGTCATCGCGTTCGTCGCTCTCCCCGGCCCCGACGGGATGCCAGGCATGCTCGCCCGCATACTTGAGTCACCCGCTTTCCGCCCACTCGGTCTGATCTCGTACGGAATGTACCTCTGGCATCTGCCTGTGCTCTGGTTTCTCCATGAGCGCGGAGTTGTTGGATCTTCTTCTGTGGCGGGTTTCGTCCTGAACTGCGTGCTAGTACTCAGCGTGACGTCTGCACTCGCGACGGCCACCTATCTGCTGATCGAGAAGCCCGCACTGCGGCTCAAACTAAGGACAGACGGGCGACGCAGTCGAATCTCCACACAGATTGCCATTAGATGAGGCTCGGCGCAGCGGTCGAAGTCGTCACCACTGCGGACCAGGAAGAGGACTAGAGAACATTGCTAATCTCGGTAATTGGATGTGGGTACCTGGGTGCAGTGCACGCTGCCGCCATGGCCTCCATCGGGCACGAAGTGGTTGGCATCGACGTCGACGAACGTAAGGTCCGGTCACTGTCGAGCGGTCTCGCCCCGTTTTTCGAGCCGGGCCTGCAAGCGATCCTCTCGGACGGAATCGCGTCAGGACGCCTGAGCTTCACCACCGAGATGTCTGCAGCCCACGGCGCCACTGTCCACTTCATCGGGGTCGGTACCCCTCAGCAGCGAGACGGATATGCCGCGGATCTGACGTATGTCAACTCTGCGATCGATGCCTTGATCCCGTATCTCTCCGACGGGGACATCGTCGCCGGCAAGTCGACGGTGCCGGTCGGGACTGCGGCAGGCCTCGCTGATCGTGTCGAGACCACAGGAGCCACTCTGGTCTGGAACCCGGAGTTCCTGCGCGAGGGGTGGGCGGTTCAGGACACCGTCGACCCGGATCGACTCGTGGTCGGCGTGCCTGCGGGTGCGGCAGGTGAGCGCGCCGCGAACGTCCTGCGCGAGGTGTACCACCCCGCAGTCACCAAGGGCACGCCGTTCCTGGTCACCGACCTCGCTACCGCCGAACTGGTCAAGGTTGCTGCCAATGCTTTCCTCGCAACGAAGATCTCCTTCATCAATGCGATGGCCGAGATCGCCGAAGTTACCGGGGCCGATGTGACTCAGCTCGCCGACGCAATCGGTCACGATGCGCGCATCGGGCGCCGGTTCCTCGGCGCCGGAATCGGCTTCGGCGGCGGGTGCCTGCCGAAAGACATCCGGGCGTTCTCGGCGCGCGCTGAGGAACTCGGCCGCGGCGAGTCGGTTGGCTTCCTCCGCGAGGTTGACGAGATCAACCTCCGTCGGCGTGACCGAGCCGTGCAGCTCGTCGTCGACGGGCTAGGTGGATCGGCCTTCGAGAAGCGTGTCACCGTGCTCGGCGCCGCCTTCAAACCACATAGCGACGACATCCGCGACTCGCCAGCACTCGACGTCGCCGTCCGTCTGCGCGGCCTCGGTGCCGATGTCACCGTCACTGATCCCGAGGCCATCGAGAACGCTCGCCGCATTCACCCGCAGCTCAGCTACGTCGCAGACCGCGACGAGGCGTTGCGAGGCGCGGACGCAGTCATCGTCGTCACCGAATGGGACGAGTACCGACGCCAACTCGACCCAGCGCACGCTGCCACGCTCACGGCCGGCCGGATCGTGGTCGATGGTCGGAACTGCCTTGACCCAGTCGCCTGGCGCGCTGCCGGGTGGACGTACTTCGGCATGGGTCGCCCCTGACCACGCGCATGAGCGCGCTGACCGCTCTGACAGAATGAGCCACATGAAGGGGATCATCCTCGCGGGCGGCTCGGGAACTCGTCTGCACCCGATCACGCTGGGCGTATCGAAGCAGCTGATCCCCGTCTACGACAAGCCGATGATCTACTACCCGCTGTCGACGCTGATGCTTGCAGGGATCCGTGACATCCTCATCATCACCACCCCGCGCGATGCGCCCTCCTTTGAGCGTCTGCTGGGAAACGGCTCGCAGTTCGGGATCACGCTGTCGTTCGCTCAGCAGCACTCCCCCGATGGCCTCGCGCAGGCCTTCACCATCGGAGCGGAGTTCATCGGCGACGACAAGGTCGCTCTCATCCTCGGGGACAACCTGCTCTACGGTCCGAACCTGGGTCGGCAGCTCAAGCAGTACACCGATGTCGACGGCGGTTCGGTCTTCGCCTACTGGGTGGCAGAGCCAGCGGCGTACGGCGTGGTGGAGTTCGACGACCAAGGCACCGCGATCTCATTGGAGGAGAAGCCACCCCACCCGAGAAGCAACTTCGCCGTACCGGGGTTGTACTTCTACGACAACGACGTAGTTGAGATCGCGCGCGGCCTGACCCCGAGCGCGCGAGGCGAATATGAGATCACCGATGTGAACCGCGCCTACCTTGAGCGCGGCTCGCTGCATGTGGAGGTCCTCCCGCGCGGCACCGCCTGGCTCGACACAGGCACGTTCGACCAGATGACCGACGCCGCCGACTACGTACGCACGATGCAACGGCGCACAGGCATGTCCATCGGAGTACCGGAGGAAGTCGGCTGGCGACAGGGATACCTGTCAGACAGCGACTTGCGTGACCGTGCCCGGAATCTCGCGAAGTCCGGATACGGCACCTATCTGCTGGAGTGCTTGGAACGGGGCCGTTGATGGCGCGTCTGCTCGTCACCGGCGGCGCCGGGTTCATCGGCTCCAATTTCGTGCACCACGTGATCGGGCACACTGACCGCCACATCACCGTGCTCGACAAGCTGACCTACGCCGGCAACCGCGCCTCGCTCGAAGAGTTGCCCGATGCCCGCTTCCGCTTCGTGCAGGGCGACATCTGCGACGCCTCGCTCATCGATGCCTTGTTCGCGGACGCAGACGCGGTCGTGCACTACGCCGCGGAGTCGCACAATGACAACTCGCTGCATGATCCGCGCCCGTTTCTCGACACGAACATCGTCGGCACCTACACGCTGCTCGAAGCGGCTCGGCGCCACGGAACCCGCTACCACCACATCTCGACCGACGAGGTCTACGGCGACCTCGAACTGGACGATCCAGCCCGGTTCACCGAGTCCACCCCGTACAACCCGTCGTCCCCGTACTCATCGACCAAGGCCGGGTCGGACCTGCTCGTGCGCGCCTGGGTGCGCTCGTTCGGCGTGCAGGCGACCATCTCGAACTGCTCGAACAATTACGGCCCTTACCAGCATGTCGAGAAGTTCATCCCTCGCCAGATCACGAACGTGCTCCGGGGCATTCGCCCCAAGCTCTACGGCGCAGGCGAGAACGTGCGCGACTGGATCCACGCCGACGATCACTCGTCCGCCGTGCTGACGATCCTCGAAAAGGGCGCGATCGGGGAGACATACCTCATCGGCGCCGACGGCGAGAAGGACAACAAGTCAGTTGTCGAGACCATCCTCGAGCTGATGGGACAGCCGCGCGACGCCTATGACCACGTCACGGACCGCGCGGGCCACGACCTCCGGTACGCCATCGACTGGAGCAAGCTGCGCGACGAGCTCGGCTGGCGACCGCAGTACCGGGACTTCGAGGCTGGACTGGCCGCCACGATCGAGTGGTACCGCACGCACGAGGATTGGTGGGCGCCTGCCAAGGACGACGTCGAGGCGTTCTATGCCTCGAAGGGGCAGTGATGGGGGGGCGATGGGGGCGATGGCCTCGATGGTCTCGATACACCGGTGCTTCGCACCGGCACTCGACCACCGGGGAGGGACACCGACACTCGGCCGGCGGAGGTGCTTCGCACCGGCACTCGACCACCGGGGAGGGACACCGGCACTCGAGCGCTGGGGCGGGGCGGGGTAGGGGATGACGGAGTACGGGAAGCAGCTGGCGCGGCACGAGACCGGCATCCCGGGACTCGTGCTGTTCGACCTGGCTGTGCACGGCGACAGCCGAGGCTGGTTCAAGGAGAACTGGCAACGCGAGAAGATGACAGCGCTCGGACTGCCCGACTTCGGGCCCGTGCAGAACAACATCTCCTTCAATGACGCGGCAGGAACCACCCGCGGCATCCATGCCGAGCCGTGGGACAAGTGGGTGTCGGTCGCCACCGGCCGCATCTTCGGCGCGTGGGTCGATCTGCGCGAGGGTGACACCTTCGGTGCCGTGTTCACGGCCGAGATCGACCCTTCGACGGCGATCTTCGTCCCGCGTGGCGTCGGCAACTCGTACCAGACACTCGAACCCGGCACCGCCTACAGCTACCTCGTCAACGACCATTGGTCGCCCGATGCGTCCTACTCGTTCCTCAACCTCGCCGACGAGACGGCCGCGATCGAGTGGCCCATCCCCCTCGACCAGGTCGAGATCTCGGCAAAGGATCTCGCACACCCGCGCCTGGCCGATGTCACTCCGATCCCGGCGCGCAAGATCCTCGTGATCGGCGCCAACGGCCAGCTCGGCCGAGCACTCCGTGGCGTGTACGGCGATGCCGCCGAGTACGTCGGCCGCAACGAGATCGACCTCACCGCACCGGGCCTCGAGGGGCTGCGACGCTGGCGCGACTACGGCGTCATCATCAACGCGGCCGCCTATACACGGGTCGACCTCGCGGAGACGCCCGATGGGCGTCGTGACGCATGGGCCGCGAATGTGACCGGCGTAACTGCACTTGCGCGCATCGCCGCCGTACACGGCCTCACGCTCGTGCACGTGTCCAGCGACTATGTCTTCGACGGCACCGCCGATCACCCGTACGCCGAGGACGAGCCACTCTGCCCGCTGGGGGTCTACGGGCAGACCAAGGCGACCGGCGACGCGGTCGTCACCACCGTCCCGTGCCACTACATCGTGCGTACCTCGTGGGTCATCGGCGACGGCGCCAACTTCGTCCGCACGATGGCATCGCTGGCCGAGCGGGGCGTCGACCCACAAGTCGTCAACGATCAGATCGGGAGGCTCACCTTCACCGATGAGTTGGCCCGTGGCATTCGTCATCTGCTCGACACTCACGCGCCGTTCGGCACCTACAACATCACCGGCGCCGGGCAGCCGCAGTCGTGGGCGCAGATCGCCCGGCGCGTGTTCGAGCTCACCGGCCACTCGCCAGAGAGGGTTATCGCAGTCAGCACCGCTGACTACAACGCGACGGCCCACCGGGCGGTCGCATCACGACCTCTCTGGTCCGTGCTGAATCTCACGAAGATCACGTCGACAGGATTCGAGCCGCGGGACGTGGACGACAAGCTGCGGGAGTACGTGCGCCGCTACTGATACGTGCAGGTTTGTTACCTCCACGTCATCTACCGCGCCCGCTGCCTGATTATCGTGGGCAGCATGCACCGACGGATCCGGTATGGACCGACTCCCTGGTGGTTGCAGGACTACTGGGGTCTTCCGGGGTGGGCGCTCGCACCATGCGCGCTGCTCCTCGTCAGTCTCACCGTCTTCATCATCGTGGCGGCCAGCAGCTAGCCCCTCCCACACACGGGCAGACGTTCAGCTTCGGGCCGGTCGAGCGCCATAGAATCCAAGGCGATGTCTGCTCCTGTCTCGCGCCGTGACTCCCGCCGCGCCACCCCCGATGAGTCCGCCCGACCCCGGCGCAAGCGCTGGCCGTGGATCGTCGGCGGCATCGGTGTCATCGTCATCGGCGGGGTCGTCGCGGTCGGCCTATCGGGACTCCACGTCTATAACCGGGCGATGGACCTTCAAGACGAACTGCTGGCCGCCCAGAAGCTCATCCCCCAGGCCAAGGCCCAGCTCGAAGAGCTCGACGTCGAAGCTGCCACCGCGACGTTCGAAGACATCGATGCCCACACGAACGCGGCCGTCGCGCTCACCGATGACCCTGTATGGAAGCTCGCTGGCGGCATGCCCTGGGTCGGTGCCTCGGTCACCGCAGCCACCGATCTGGCAACCATCACCGACGACACCGTCGCCGCAGCGCGCCCGCTGATCGACGTGGCACCGTCGCTCATGCCGACGAATCTGAAGCCCGTGGACGGCGCTTTCCCTCTCGAGACCATCAGCGGCGCGGTCGACGCCGTCTCGGTCGCCGCTGCGGAGTTCTCGCAGCTGCGCACCCGCATCAGCGCCGTCGACACCGACGGAGCCGTCAGTCAGCTGGTCTCGGCGAAGGAGCAGCTCACCGAGCAGATCGGCTCCGTCACCGACGCACTGAACACCGCCGACACTCTGCTGCCGATCTTGCCCACGCTGCTCGGCGGAGAGGGCGAGAAGCGCTACCTCCTGGTCTTCCAGAACAACGCCGAGGCTCTCGGTCTGGGCGGCAGCTCGGCCTCGCAGACGCTCGTGCGCGCCGATGCCGGCAGGATCGAGATCGTCGAACAGGGGTCGAGCCAGACGTACAGAGAGGCGCGCGTCGACGTCGACCTCCCGGCATCCGCGTTCGCGCTCTACGGCAATCGGTTCGCGACCGCAATGAACCTCACCCCGTCGCGCCCGGACTGGCCCAGCGGCGCGCAGATCATGAAGGCCTTCTGGCAGCGTGATGTGGACCCCGCACGCATCGACGGAGTGGCCTCGATCGACCCACTGGCACTGGCGCGCATGCTCGAGGCCACGGGACCCGTCACCGTCGGCGAGGTCGAGCTCAACGCGGAGAACGCCGTCAGCATCCTGCTCCACGAGGTGTACGGCTGGTTCCCCCGCGAGCAGGTGGCCGACATGACCGACGCGTTCTTCGCCGCCGCTGCGGCGGAGATCTTCGGAAAGCTCAGCGGCGGCGAGTTCGACGTCCAGAAGATGATCACAGCCATCGGCGACAGCATCGAGACCGGCAGCATCATGTACTGGACCGACGACGAGAGCGTGCAGGCGATCCTGGCTGACTCCGGCTCGCGCATCACGGGCATCCTGCCCCGTGACAACACAGAGACGACCACCCTGGGCGTGTACTTCCGCGACACGTCGGCATCGAAGATCGACTACTTCATGGACACCGGCGTCGATGTATCCGCGACCTGCGCCGACGGGACGATGACGATGACCGTCTCGGCGACTCTCAAGCTCGACCTCACGCTGCGGGAGTCGGTGAACCTGCCGTCCTATGTGCGGAGTGCAGGCTGGAAGGGCGAGAAGTACCGCACCCAGGTGTTCTTCTACGCCCCTCCGGGCATGGAGGTCACCGGCGTGTCGACGACCGGGGGTGACTCCCGGCCGTTCCGCACCGGCAACGTCGACCTCGGTCGGGTGGTGGCCCCGTTCGAGACCTACCACGTGCCGAACGAGGAGTTCACGGTCACGGCGACGTTCACGGGCAGCGGGGACTTCGGACCCGTCGATGTGCGCACCACACCGATGATCCGCCCGACGGGCGTCGCGGTGGACGACGGCTGCACCGGCTGAACATCGTCCCTCCCTCCGCTTTACGCGAGGTGTCCGTTCCTTAACGAGCGGTTTACATAAGACGGTCGCGTCCGCGCGCAATGCGCGCTACAGTGATTGCGGACGCAGCGCGAAACGAGTGGGGTCGTCGCGCGATCCGGGGGGATCGGCGTCTATTGGGGACGCGGGTGGCGCACACCGCCGGCCGCGTAAACGCATGTTGCTGGGGGGCACAATGCGGACAAATGGGGATGTCTGTGGGGACGCGCGATGAGCGCGATCGATGAGGTTGCGCCGGCGATACCGCTGCCGGGCTTCGGCCACATCGTGGCTGCTCGGCGCGATCGATCGACCGCGCCACGCGCTTCTGCAGCTCTCGTCAGTCGCCAGCAGTGGGAGCGGCGCTACCGCACCCAACTGCGTGTGAGCGACACCGCCCTCGTGATGCTGCTGTGCATCGCGACGTCGGTGCTCCCACTGCTGGCGGCTGTTCCACAGCCTTCGGGCGTGCAGGCATGGGAGGCGCTGCGCGCACCACTGTGCGCCATCGTCCTGTGGCTCGTCTCACTCAGCCTGTTCAACACCCGGGTCACCGCCGTCATGGGCGTCGGCCCCACCGAGTACACGCGGGTCGCGCACGCCACCGGCCTGGCCTTCGGCATGCTTGCCATCCTCGCGGTCGTCCTCGACTGGGGCGGGCTGGGCGGCTTTCTGCTGATCACCCTGCCGCTGGGCCTGTTCCTGCTGCTGCTGTCTCGCTGGACCAACCGCCGCTGGCTCACGCGCCAGCGCCTGCGCGGCTCGTACTCGTCTCGCACCGTCGTCGTCGGCACGCGCGACGACGTCGAGTACGCCATCCGCACCATCAGCCCCGAGGGCCGGCTGGGCTACCGCGTCGTGGGCGTGACCGTGCTCGATGACGATTCCGACAGCATCACCGTCGACGGGATCACCTACCCGGCCACCCACGGCACCGACGCCGTGGCGCGCACGGCACACGCGCTGCGCGCCGACACCATCGTCGTGACCAATCAGCCCAATGACGATCCGTCCTACGTCAAGCGGCTCGCGTGGGAGATCGAGGGCACCGCGTCCGAGCTCGTGCTGTGCAGCCGCATCGCCGACGTCGCCGGGCCGCGCATGACGCTCAGTCCGGTCGAGGGCCTGCCCCTCATCCACGTGCGGATCCCGATGTTCGAGGGCAGCGCATACGTCTATAAGCGCGCCCTCGACGTCATCACCTCGTCTCTGGCGCTCCTGGTGTTCGCCCCGTTCGCGGCCCTCATCGCCCTGCTCATCAAGCTCGACGATCCGGGACCGGTGTTCTTCCACCAGTCGCGGGTCGGGCGCGACGGGCGCGAGTTCAAGATGGTGAAGTTCCGCTCGATGCGAGTGGATGCCGAATCCGAACTGCAAGCGCTCCTCGCCGCGAACGAGGGTGCCGGGCTGCTGTTCAAGATGAAGGACGACCCCCGGGTCACTCGCGTCGGCCGCGTGCTGCGCAGGTTCTCGCTCGACGAGGTCCCCCAGTTCTGGAACGTGCTGCGCGGCGACATGAGCGTCGTGGGTCCGCGTCCCCCGCTGCCCAGTGAGGTGACCGCCTACGACGGCAACGTCTACCGCCGGCTGTACATCAAGCCGGGGATCACCGGCCCCTGGCAGGTGGGCGGGCGCAGCGATCTCTCGTGGGAGGAAAGCGTTCGACTCGACCTGCGCTACGTGGAGAACTGGTCGGTGCTCAGCGACCTGGTGCTCATGTGGCGCACCGCACTCGTCATGCTGCGACCGGAAGGAGCCTACTGAGATGGCCGCACCACGAATCCTGTTCATCGGGGTCAACTACGCCCCGGAACCGACCGGCATCGGACCATACACCACCGGTATGGCCGAAGGATTGGCTGCGCGCGGGTGGGATGTGCGCGTGCTCACAAGCTTCCCCCACTACCCCTGGTGGGAGGTTCCCCCGGAGCACGCCACCCTGCCCGCGCGCTCACGCGCTGCCGACGTGGAGGTGCATCGTCTGCACCACTACATTCCGCGTGAGCACAAGATGGCCACGCGCGCCGCCCACGAGATCTCGTTCGGTCGGCGCGCGGTGGCGACCCGCTGGGGCCGTCCGGACGCGGTCGTCCTGGTCAGCCCCGCGCTTCTCGCAGCCCGCATGTGTGCCGCGAAGGCGCGGCTCAGCGGCATCCCGGTCGTCACGTGGGTCCAGGACATCTACACCCTGGGCGTGAGCGAGGCCGGCAGCGGCGCCGGCGAGAAGGTCATCGCCCGCTGCGAGAGCGGGCTGGCCAACATCTCGGAGCGGGTTGTGGTGATCCACGATCGCTTCCGCCGCCTGTTCACCGAACGCCTGGGCGTGCGACGCCCGGTCGACGTAGTGCGCAACTGGTCGCATGTGCCGGATCTGCGCAATCGCCGCGACCCGGCTGTGCGCCGCCGCCTGGGATGGGCCGACGATGACCTCGTCGTGCTGCACGCCGGCGCGATGGGCGCGAAGCAGGGACTGGAGTCGGTCGTGCGCGCCTCGCAGCTCGCCGCCGAGCGCGGCTCGAACGTGCGGTTCGTGCTGCTCGGCGACGGCAACCGGCGCGCCGAGCTCGAGGCCATGGGCGCCAACCCGCGTCTGCAGTTCATCGATCCGCTGGGAGACGACGATTTCCACGCCGCCCTGGGCGCGGCCGACATGCTGCTGATCAACGAGCGCCCGGGCCTGACCGAGATGTCGGTGCCCAGCAAGATGACGACCTACTTCGCCACCGGCCTGCCGGTGCTGGCCGCCGTCGACGAGTCGAGCACCACGTTCGACGAGATGCAGGCGGCGGGTGCCGGCGTGTGCGTGCCGCCCGCGGAGCCCGCGCTGCTGCTCGAGGCTGCTGAGCAGCTGGCCGCCGATCCTGCGCGCGCCCGCGCCCTCGGCGCCAACGGACCCGCCTACCGCGAGCGTCTGCTGACTCCGCGGTCCGCCCTCGACGGCTTCGAGGTCATGCTCGGCCAGACGCTGCACCAGCCGGTGCGCGTGCTGGAACCGACCGCCACGACCGCGCGCTGGGCGTAAAAGCCCTCCGCAGGTCGCGGTCCCCAGAGAGGGCTCGGAAGCGACGGCTTCCGGGCCCTCGTCCATGCGCGTGCGGCGATGCGCTTGTCGAGCGCACGCACATTCGACGACCCGTCCTCTCGCTCGTGCGGCCGCGCGCGGCCTCGCTCGTGCGCACGGGACGAACCGTGAGCGACCGGTGGCACCGCCGACGCGAAACGGCGGCACCCGAGGTGACCCGGGTGCCGCCGTCTCTGCTGTGTCAGGGCTGCGTGTAGTGGAGGATGAGTGCGGGTTGGCCGGTCAGGCCGCCGCCGTCCTTGGAGATGACCCGCACGTTGTCCGCCCCGCTGCTGCGCAACGCGAGCGACACCTCGGTGCCCGTCAGCGACGC